>Ga0136617_10001255_pt1 | contig 22302 bp, 22 predicted proteins | sample AntDrymUQ3222106_2_FD_129672 | JGI IMG/M metagenome (GOLD analysis project Ga0136617, IMG submission 129672) | Polar desert sand microbial communities from Dry Valleys, Antarctica - metaG UQ322 (21.06) | ecosystem: Environmental > Terrestrial > Soil > Desert | place: Antarctica: Dry Valley...
GGGCCGACCCCCAGGTGCGCTGGCTTCTGTCGACACTGCCCAGCTCGATGATCTTCGACGACCACGACATCCGCGACGACTGGAACACCTCCCACGAGTGGCGGCTGCGGATGCAGGCCACCGCGTGGTGGGAGGACCGCATCGCGGGTGGGTTGTCCTCGTACTGGGTCTACCAGCACCTCGGCAACCTCTCGCCCGAGGCGCTGGCGGACGACGAGCTCTACCAGCGGGTGCGTGGCCACGACGGTGACGCCGAGCCCATGCTGCGGGAGTTCGCGCTGGCCGCCGATCGGGAGGCCGACGGCGGAAAGGGTGCGCAGTGGTCCTACCGCCGCGACCTCTGCGGTGTCCGGCTGCTCGTCATCGACTCGCGGTGCGGGCGGATGCTCGCTGACGGCCAGCGAACGATGGTCTCCGAACAGGAGTTCCGCTGGATCGAGGAGCAGGTTGCGGGCGACTACGACCACCTGCTCGTGGGGACGTCCCTGCCGTGGCTGCTTCCGCGGGCGCTGCACGACGTCGAGTCGTGGAACGAGCGGCTGGCGGCGGGCTCGCGTGGGCCGCGGATGGCGCGGTTCGCCGAGCGGATGCGGTGCGTTGCCGACCTCGAGCACTGGGCGGCGTTCCGGTCTTCCTTCGACCGGCTGGCCCACCTGTTCGCGTGCGTCGGCCGCGGCGACCATGCGGAGTCCGGCGGACAGCCACCGGCGACGGTGTGCGTGCTCTCGGGGGACGTGCACCATGCCTATGCGGCTGCGGTGCGCTACGACGAGTCGGTGCGCTCCAGGGTCTACCAGCTCACGTGCTCACCGGTGCACAACTATGTGCCCCGGGTGATGCAGGTGGCATTCCGGGTCGCCTGGAGCCGGGCGGCCGAGCGCGTCACTCGCTTCCTGCTCGACCGGGTCTCCCACGTGCCCGCGCTGGAGCTGGACTGGACGCGCATGTGCGGGCCGACGTTCGGCAACCAGATCGCCACCCTGACCCTCGACGGCCGGTCAGCCTCACTGCTGATCGAGAGGGGTGGCACCGACCGCCGGAACCGCCCGGAGCTGACGCCGTCCGCGTCCGTGACGCTGACGTGATGACACTCACCTGACGGACGGTCTCAGTCGATGCGGACGGGGCCGTTCGACGTGGCGAAGTGCACCGCCACCAGGCCGGGATCCTCGTCGGGCACCCATTGCACGTCGACATGGTGCTCCAACGGCGTGCCGAGCCACTGCGCCACCCGGTCCGGGTCGCCGCAGATCTCGACCTGGTCGATCACCGGGGCGGCACCGGCTCCGGCTGCGGGGTGGTCGGCCGCCGGCCCCGCCCACTGCACGAAGAAGGGCAGTGCGGGGTCGTCCAGGACGTCGAGGACGCCGACCTGTCGCCAGTTGAGATCCACGCCGTCGGGTCGGCGCCGATGTCCCGCGACGGCCGCACGCCCCAACCGTTGCTCCACCGGCGCGATGTCGTCGACGGCGACTACCCACGCGAGCCAGCCGCCACCGGCTGCGGTGCGCTGCCTGACCGCCTGCCCGAACGGCGCCTTGTCCGACGCGGGGTGGTCGAGCGCGCCGACCACCTCGAGGTAAACCCCGCCCGCCAGCGGCAGGATGAAGTTGCGGGTGCCGAAGCGCGGATGCATCCCACCATCGGTGAACCCGGCGCCGAGAGCGGCGCCCAGCCGCTGCGCCGCCGCACCGAGACCCTCTGGGCCGGCGGCATAGGAGATGTGGTCGAGTCGCATCAGCGGCATTCTCGCGGTCCTCGCCGGGGCAACGGTCAGTGGGGTGCGGACCCACCACGGGTGGTGTAGACGACGTGCGGCAGTTCGGCGTGCACACAGTCCCGGTCGTATGTCATGCCGAGTCGGTGCATCACCGCGCGCGACGGCGCGTTGTGCGGCAACGTGAAGGACACGATCTCGCTGAGACCGAGACGGCGCAGCCCGAGGTCGAGGCCGGCCCGGCCGATCTCGGTGGCGAAGCCATGACCCCAACGCTGCGGCGGCAGGCACCAGCCCACCTCGACGACGTCCTTGCCCTCCAAGGTCGTGTGCTGGATGCCGCCGCGCCCGACGAAGCCGCCGTCACCACGGGAGTAGGCCGCCCAGAGCCCGAACCCGTCCTCGGTCCACCGGTGCGCCCACGCGAACGTTCTCTCCTCGGCGTACGCCCGATCTCGCACTCCTCCCATCGTGGCGCCGACCCGTGGGTCGGCCAGCATCGCCGCGATGTCGCCGGCGTGCTCCGCGGTCAGCGGCTCGAGCCGCAGCCGGGCGGTGAGGGTTGGTTCGGTCACTGTTGCTGCGCGATCAAGGGATCCGGAACTGCGCGGTGACGCGGAGGAGGATGTCGTTGGCCTCGATCTCCCCGATGGTGACCCGTGCGCCCTCGCCGGCGAACGGACGCACCACGACGCCGGCCGCTTCGCACGCCGCCGCGAAGTCGGCGGTGCGCTCGCCGAGCCGGAGCCAGACGAAGTTGGCCTCCGAGGGCGGCACCGACCAGCCCTGCACGCGCAGCGCGTCAGAGACCCGGACCCGTTCCGCGACCAACGCCTCGACCCGTTCGAACAGCTCGTCCTCGGCCCGCAGCGAGGCAGCCGCCGCGGTCTGCGCAAGGCTGCTGACCCCGAACGGCACGGCGGTCTTGCGCAGCGCGGCGGCGACCGGCTCATGGGCGACGGCGAACCCGACCCGCAAGCCCGCCAGGCCGTAGGCCTTGGAGAACGTGCGCAGCACGGCCACGTTGGGGCGGTCGCGATAGACCTCGACCGCGTCGGGCACGTCCGGATCGCGCACGAACTCGCGGTAGGCCTCGTCGATGACGACGAGCACATCAGCCGGCACGCGGTCGAGGAACCGCTCGAGCTCGCCGCGCCGTACCGCGGTGCTGGTCGGGTTGTTCGGTGAGCAGAGGACCACCAGCCGGGTGCGCTCGGTGACGGCACCGGCCATCGCATCCAGGTCGTGCCGCTCGTCGGCGGTCAGCGCCACCCGGACCGAGCTCGCCCCCGAGATCTGCACGACGATCGGGTAGGCCTCGAAGGAACGCCAGGCGTAGATGACCTCGTCGCCCTCACCCGCGGTCGCCTGCACCACCTGCTGGAGCACACCGACCGACCCGGTGCCGGTGGCGACATGGCTCTCCGGCACCGAGAAGCGCTCGGCGATGGCCCGCGTGAGACCGGCCGAGAACATGTCGGGATAGCGATTGAAGCGAGTGGCCTCCTCGCGGACCACCTCGAGCACCGAGGGCAGCGGCGGGAACGGGTTCTCGTTGGACGAGATCTTGTACGCCGGGGCGCCGGCGGTTCCCGCCGCAGGGCGGCCGGGCAGGTAGGAAGGGATGCCGTCGAGTGCGGTGCGCAGTCGTGGGGATGTGCTCGCGGATGTGCTCGCAGATGTGCTGGGTGAGGTGCCGTCGGTCATGGCCGCAGCCTAAGGTTCCCGCGTGGTCGAGACGATTCCAGGCGGGCTCAGGGCGCCGGTCCACGACCAGCAGCCGCGGATCGGCTACCTCTGTGTGGTGGCGGCGGCGGCGCTGTTCGCGGTGAACGGCACCGTGTCCAAGGTGATTCTCGACACCGGCATCTCGTCGCTGCGGTTGACCGAGCTGCGCTGTGCCGGGGCCCTGGTCGGGCTCGGGCTGCTGCTCGCGGTCGTCGCACCCGAGCGGCTCCGGGTCGCCCGACGGGAGCTTCCACTGCTCGCCGCGTTCGGCATCGCCGGGGTGGCCGCCACCCAGTGGTTCTACTTCGTCGCCATTGCGCGACTCCCTGTCGGCATCGCGCTGCTGTTCGAGTACACCGCACCCGTGCTGGTCGCCCTGTGGGCGCGCTTCGTGCTGCACGAGCCGGTCCGCAACCGGGTCTGGGCTGCGTTGGTGCTCGCCCTGGGAGGCCTGGCGCTGGTCGCACAGGTATGGAACGGCGGGTCGCTGAACGGCCTGGGGGTGGCCGCTGCGCTCGCGGCCGCACTGGCGCTGGCTGCCTACTACCTGATCGGCGAGCGCAGCACCACGACGCGGGACCCCCTCTCCACGACGTTCTGGTCGTTCCTGTTCGCGACTGCCTTCTGGACGGTCCTGCAGCCGTGGTGGAGCTTTCCCGGGGGCTCGCTCTCGGGCAGCACCTCACTGCTCGGCAACATCGCGGACATCTCGCTGCCGGTGTGGGCGCTCGCGGGCTGGATGGTCGTTCTCGGCACGATCGCGCCGTTTGCCCTCACCCTGACCGGGCTGAAGCACCTGCCCGCTACCCGGGTCGGCGTGGTCGGGATGCTCGAGCCGGTGCTCGCCAGCGCCGTCGCCTGGGTGTGGCTCGGCGAGGCGCTCGGCGCGGTGCAGCTGGCCGGCGGCGTGGTGGTGCTGGTCGGCATCGTGCTGGCCCAGACGGCCCGCTGAGGGTCAGCGGGGGAGGGGCAGCGCGACCAGGCAGGCCTGCGGGTCCTCGTGGTAGCGCGCCACCAGGTCCGATGTCGCCCGGTCGAGCCGTCGGTGCAGTGCCTCCCGGTAGGAGCTGAGCACGCTCTCGGCATTCGCGAGTTTCGCGAACAGCTCAGCCCTGCGCTCCTCGGTCAGCACCGCGACGCCGCTGGCCCACAGCTCGGGCAGCTTGGGCAGGATCGGCATGCCCCCTTCGGGGTGCAGCATCATGATCGCCTGGCGACCGGAGCTGCTGCGCTCCTCGGCCAGCACCCGGCATACGGCCTCATGATCCCCGGGCGCACTGTCAGCGCGCAGCAGGTCGCGGCGGCCCTGCACGAGGCGGCGCCAGTAGGACGTTCGCAGCTCCTCCTCGAGCAGCGTGCGGCGGTAGGCGCGCAGCCGGGCCAGCGTCATGTGGCCCAGCTCCGGGCTGCGCTGCGGGCCGGTCCGGGCGCCGGGGCGGGCCGATTCGGTCGACGTGGTGGTCACGACTCAATCATCGTCGCGAACCGGGCCCTGCTTGATCGCACTCACCCGAGCGACGCAACGCCCATGGTCAGTGCGACAAGGTCAGTGCGACAAGGTCAGTGCGACAAGGTCAGCGCGACATCGAGCGGTAGCGGGACACGCCGAGGGGCGCGAAGATCGCGACGATCACGACCGTCCAGATCAGCGACAGCAGCACGGGGTGCTCGGCGGGGAAGCTGTCGGACGCGAAGGGGTTGGGATTGCCCCAGAGCTCGCGCATGGCGGCGGTGATGCAGCTGACCGGGTTCCACTCGGCAAAGGGCCGCAACCACCCCGGCAGGGTGTCCAGCGGGACGAACGCGTTGGACAGGAAGGTCAGCGGGAAGATCGCCGTGAACGCGACCTGCTGGCCGACCTCGACAGTGGGCACGAGCAAGCCGAGCCACACCCCTACCCACGACATGGCGTAGGCGAACAACAGCGCAAGACCAACCCCGAGGAGGAAGCGGCCGACCCCCTCGCGCACCCGCCAGCCCACCGCGAGACCGGAGAGCATCAGCACGATCAGGATCCCGGCGTTGTAGACGACGTCGGACACCGTGCGCCCGGTGAGGAACGCCGACCGCGCCATCGGCAGCGAGCGGAACCGGTCGATGAGGCCCTTGGCCATGTCGTCGACCATGCCGATCGATGTCGTCGCTGCCGCAAAGGTCAACGTCTGGGCGAAGATGCCCGGCATCAGGAACTCCCGGTAGGAGCCGCCGCCGGGCAACGGGATCGCGCCGCCGAAGACGAAGGCGAAGAGCAGCACGAACATGATCGACTGCAGGATCGCGAACACCGCGAGCTCGGGGATCCGCGGGATGCGCTTGAGGTTGCGCCATGTGACGACCAGGGAGTCGGACAGCGTCGACCCGGAGCGGGCCCGGTCGACCGGCGCAGCAGTGTGGGTGGCACTCATCGGGCACTTCCTTCGCGGACGGGCTCATCGGTGTCGGCGCCGGCGGACTGCTCGGCCTGGTGACCGGTGAGCGAGAGGAACACGTCGTCCAGCGTCGGGCGTCGCAGGCCGATGTCGTCGATGGTGATGCTCGCCTCGCCGAGCGCGCTGATGACGGTGATCAGCTGCTGGGCTCCACCCTCGGAAGGCACAGTCAGCCGCCTGGTGTGCTCGTCGACCGTGACGTCGGCGACGCATTGGCGGGCCAGCACCTCGCGCGCCGCGGGAAGGTCGTGCTCGTCCCGGACGACGACTTCAACCCGCTCCCCGCCGACCTGCGACTTCAGCTCGTCAGCGGTCCCGCGAGCGATGATGCGGCCCGCGTCGACCACGGCGATGACGTCGGCGAGCGCGTCGGCCTCCTCGAGGTACTGCGACGTGAGCAGCAGCGTGGAGCCCTCCCGGACCAGCCGCCGGATGACGTCCCACATGCCGAGCCGGCTGCGCGGGTCGAGCCCGGTGGTGGGCTCGTCGAGGAAGAGCAGCTGCGGGCGACCGATCAGCGCGGAGGCGAGGTCGAGTCGACGCCGCATCCCACCGGAGTAGGTCTTGACCGTGCGGTTGGCTGCGTCGGTGAGGTCGAACTGCTCGAGCAGCTCGTCCGCGCGAGCCTTCGATGTCGTGCTCGGCAGCTGGTAGAGGCGGCCGAACATCCAGAGGTTCTCCCGGCCGGTGAGGTTCTCGTCGACCGCGGCGTACTGCCCGGACAGTCCGATGACCCGACGAAGCGCTGCCGCCTCGCGCACGACGTCGTAGCCGAGCACCGTCGCGGTGCCGCTGTCGGGGCGCAGCAGGGTGGCGAGCACCCGGACCGTCGTGGTCTTGCCCGCTCCGTTGGGACCGAGCAGGCCGAGCACGGTGCCTTCGTCCACCTCGAGATCGAGCCCGTCAAGGGCGCGCACCTCTCCCGCGCGCGACGTGTAGATCTTGGTCAGGCCCTCGGCGACGATCGCTGGCACCGGCCGCTCCTTCTCGTCTCGTTCGCGGATGTGAACCCACCCTCGCAGTAGCAGCCCACCGCCGCGCAATTGCATTCCGCTGGCACACGGTCGGGAAGACCCGGTCGGACAGCGAAACTCATCGCTTCCTCGAACCGAAGCCGATGTCAGCACCGACGGCAGCGCGGGCGGCCGGGTCAGTCGTAGGAGCGGATCGTGCGGATGTTGAGCACCACCATCAGCAGTCCGAGGACGGCGACCACGGCGAAACCTCTGCCGATGGGAGCCCAGCTGAGGTCCTCGAGGATCAGCGACCGGAGCCCTTCCATGATGTAGGTGACCGGATTGAACGTCGCGGCAATCTCCATCGGCCTGGTCAGCATGTCGCGAGGGACGAAGTTCGGCGTGAGGAAGAGCAACGGAAAGAAGACCAACCCTCCGGAGTTGGTCGCCGCGGCGCTGCGTGTCTTGAGCGCGATCAGTTGCATGAAGCCCGCGAAGACCACCGCCCACGTCGCGGTCAACAGCAGGAGCAGCAGGAAACCGAGCGCACCGCTGGCGATTCGGATGCCGAACGGCAGCGAGATCAGCACCATCACGGCGGTGATCGCGATGCTCTTGGCCGCCTCGGCCGCCAACCGGCCCAGCACGAGAGCGGTCCGCGACACCGGTGCGGCCCGCAGCTTGTCGAAGTAGCCGCCCTCGATGTCTTCGACGAGATACAGCGCGGCGCTGCCGAAGGAGGCCGCGAGCAGCACCGAGCTGGGCAGCTGGAACGCGGCGTAGTTCTGACCTTCGAGGAAAGGCGTCGACCCGGAGGGGAAGATCTTTGCGGCCTGCCCGACGTTGACGACCAGGAAGAACAACGGGATGAACAGCGTCGGCAGCAGCGCCTCCGGCGTCCGCCACGCCTCCCGCAGCGAACGTTGGCCGAGCAGCCAGGACTGGTTCATGCCTGGACCTCCTGAACCTCGCCGGCCGCCCGTTCGCGGGTGCGCCCGGTCACGTCGAGGAACACCTCGTCCAGGGTCGGCTCGGTGTCGCGGCCGAGCCGGTCCCGCAGCTCGGCCTTGAGCTGCGCCGGCGTGCCCTCACGGACGATGAGACCGCCGTCGATGATCGCGAGCCGGTCGCAGAGCTGGTCGGCCTCCTCGAGGTACTGGGTGGTGAGGAAGATCGTCGTACCGCGAGCATTGATGCGGCGTAGCTCCTCCCACACGGTGATCCGGCTGGCTGGGTCGAGGCCGGTTGTCGGCTCGTCGAGGAAGAGCACCGCCGGCTCGTGGACGAGCGCGGAGGCCAGGTCGAGGCGGCGCTTCATGCCGCCGGAGTAGCCCTTGATGCGCCGGTCGGCGGCGGCGGCGAGGTCGACGAGCTCGAGCAGCTCCGTCGCCCGCTCGGTCGCCTGCGTGCGGGAGCTGCCGAACAGCCGCGCCTGCAGGACGAGCAGCTCGCGACCGGTCTGGCGGGGGTCGAGACCGGCCTCCTGCAGCGCCACGCCGATCCTGCGACGCGCAGCGTCGGGATCGGCGGCGACGTCGACACCGGCGACCCGCGCGGACCCCGACGTGATCGTCATCAGCGTGGTCAGCATCCGGACCGTGGTCGACTTGCCGGCGCCGTTGGGTCCGAGGAAGCCGAACACCTCACCCTCGGCGACGTGCAGGTCGACGCCGCGCACGGCTTCGACGGCGCCGCCGCGGCCGCTGTAGTGCTTGACGAGCTGGTCTGCCTCAACTGCAAGAGTCATGCTGGGAGCCTAGAGCCGCCCACCGACATCGAGCGTTCGTTGCAGCCCCGGCGGAGACGCGTGTGGCTGCCTGGCGCGTCGCACGGTCAGCGGCCGAGCAGGGACAACAGCTCGCGCTCCTGGTCGTCGGAGAGCCCGGCCTTGCGGGCACGATCTGGGCCGGCGGCCAGCTCCCACGCCAACGTGTCGGTGAGGGTCTCCTCCAACGGTCGAGTGACGAGGCCCGCTGCGCGAGCAGCGCTGTTGCTCCGGGCGTTGAAACCGGCGTAGTCCGGCAACGGCAGCCACATGGGCAGGGAACGTTCTCCCATCCACGGCTCGACCCCTTGCGCCAGCAACCACTCCTGGTCCGCCGGAACGAGCGGGCCGGAGTGTCCGGCGACAGCGCGGGCGGCCCCCAGGTGCGCCGGCAGCGGGATCGTGTCGCCCATGCCGTTGAAGATGCCTGTCACGTGCTGGACCGCGGACGCGAGAACCCAGGCGGCGAGGTCTCGCACGTCGATCACCTGCGTGCCGAGATCTGGCACGTCGGGAACCAGGACGCTGCCGTCGGCGGCGGCGGGCCGCGAGAACCGCAGCGGCCAGTAGCCCGTGCGGTCGAAGATGTCTCCCGGACCTCCGATGAGCCCCGACCTCACGATGAGGGTCCGGTCCGGCCCGAAGGCATCCAGAACGTGTCGCTCACAGGCCACCTTGGCGGGGCCATAGGTCTCCATGCTCCTCATGACATCGTCGGCAAGCGCGGGCAGCAAGGCTGCCTTCTCGTCGTCGCCAGGGACGCTGTGATCGGCGTAGACCGACCCGGAGGAGATGAAGACGAACTGGTCGCTGCAATCAGCGAGGCCGGCCACGGCGCGACGGACCTGACCGGGCTGCCGGGAGACGTCCGCGACAACGTCCCACTGCTGGTCGACCACGTCGTCGTAGGCGTCGGGCTCGTCCCGGTCGGCACGCACGAACGCAACGCCGTCGGGGGCGGAGCCCGCTTCGCCGCGGGCCATACACGTGACCTGATGCCCTTGCTCCACCGCTGTCTTCGCGATGGTGCGGCCGAGCCACGCCGTTCCGCCGAGCACGAGGATCCGCATGCCTGCCAGCAGACTCCTGACACGGGCGTCGGACAACCCTGGTTCGCGCAGCGCGTAAGGCAACGGCGCCGGTTTGCTCATTCCTCTTGGACGCGCCGCCGATAGACGCTGATGTGCCTGGCGCTGGCCGCGGTGAAGGCTCCTGCTGCCACCCTCCCCAACGCTCGGGGGACGCCGGCCTCGACGACGAAGACGCCGTCGTCATTCAGGTGTTGGGCGGCGTTCTCGAAGCAACAAACCTGGTCGTCCCGGGTGAGCAGGTTGAAGATCGTTTTGAAAACGAGGTAGACCAACGGCCAGAAAGGTGACGGTGTCAACGGGCAGCGCGCCATTCCTTAGTCCAGCGCCGGCGCGACGTGCAGGTCGATCTCGTCGACAGCCCGCGCTCGAGGAGACGACCGGTCAGTTCTGGGCCATGTCGACGAAGCGGGAGTAGTGACCCTGGAACGCGACCGTGATGGTGGCGGTCGGCCCATTGCGGTGCTTGGCGACGATGAAATCGGCCTCGCCGGCGCGCGGTGACTCGCGTTCGTAGAGCTCCTCGCGGTGCAGCAGCACGACCATGTCTGCGTCCTGCTCGATCGAGTTGTGGACCGCGATCCCGTCGGCGATGAAGTTGTGGGTGCCGAGCACGGTTGCGTCGAACACGTCCTGCGCGCCGACGCTCTCGACGGAGACCACGGCGTCCCAGAGCACGTCGTTGGTCGCGGAGATGTCGAGGTCGGACTCGGACAGCGTTGCCGCCAGCCGCGACAGCACGGGGGGCGCAGGTTGTTCCAGGACCGCCACGGCGGCGGCGGCTGACGACCCCGTGCCGAGACGCACCACCGACGAACTCGTCGCGCTGCTCGCCCCCACCCGCGCCGGGTCATGGTCGAACAACCGCTCGACCCGCTTCCAGACCTGCCGGTCCTGCCCGGCCCGCGTGCTGCGTGACTGGGTCTCGGCCAGCACGCGGCGCAGCATCCGGGCAGCGTCAGGCCCGGGGAAGCCGATCTCCTGCAGGAACCTGCGCTGGTCGTCGGTCTCGACAATCTGCAGCGACGTTCCTCGTGAGGTCACCGAGATGCCGAAGCGAAGCAGCAACCGGGAGACGATCTCGCTCGTGCGGCAGTTGCCCGGCTGCAGGGCTATCACGCCGAGTCCTGTCCGGTCGGCGTCCACGACTCCGCGGTCGCGCCACAGGTGCCAGAGCAGTGCCGCGATCTGGCGCTTGGGCAGCGCGAAGACCTCATCGGGCAGCGACTCTGCGCGGGCCAACGAGGCCACGGCGGTGTCGCTCCAGCGCGTCGTCGTCTCGAGCGGGCCAGGCAGGTGTCGCGGCACGGCTACCCGCGATCCCGGGCCGAGCTGCCCGAGCGGGCACCACCCGTCGTAGGTCAAGAATGGATGGTTGGCCGTCGCCTGCACCGCCTTGCCGGACGCGAGCGTGACTGTGAAGACCTCCTTGCGGCCGCTGGAGAACACCGACGTCATCGTCCGGGGGCGATAGCGCAATGACTCGTCGAGCGACCACACCGGCACGTCGGTCGCGCCGGTCGCCATCAGCTCGCCGAGAGTCACCTCGGCGCCGGTGTCGGCGCGCACGATGCGGGTCGAGGCGGGCAGGCAGCCCGACTCGCGCAGGTCGGACATCTGCGGCTTCTTGTCGGTGCGCTGCTCGGAGGCACGGTTGAGCTGGGAGATCGCGATGACCGGCACCTCGAGCTCCTTGGCCAGCAGCTTGAGAGCCCGGGAGAACTCCGAGACCTCCTGCTGCCGGCTCTCGACCCGCTTGCCGCTGGACATCAGCTGGAGGTAGTCGACGACGACCAGCTTGAGGTCGTGACGCTGCTTGAGCCGGCGGCACTTGGCCCGGATCTCCATCATCGACATGTTGGGCGAGTCGTCGATGAACAACGGCGCGTTGTTGACCTCACCCATCCGCCGGGCCAACCGGGTCCAGTCGTCGTCGGTGAGCTTGCCGGTGCGCATGTGGTGCAGCGGCACCCGCGCCTCCGCGGAGAGCAGGCGCATGGTGATCTCGTTGCGGCTCATCTCCAGGGAGAAGATGCAGGTGGCCATCTGGTGCTTGATGGCCGCGGAGCGCGCAACGTCGAGTCCGAGCGTCGAGTTGTGCGTGGGCACCATCGCCTGGCCGGCGAGGTAGAGATGGTCGCCGTTGTCGACCTGGACACACCGCACCGACACGCTGTCGATGCGACGCATGTCCACGATGTAGCGAGAGCCGATCGTCGCGTCACGGCCGGAGCGGCGCTCCTTATGGACCAGGCGCTTGCGTTCGAGGCGGAAGACGTCGTCATTCGTCGAGAAGGTAAGGATGTAGGCGGTGGAACTGAATTCACGCCGACCCTTGACCCGTTTCGTCGACAGCCCGCACTTGTAGCCAAGGCTGACGATCAGCTCGCGGGTGTCCATCGCTAGCCGCTCGGAAGTCACACAGAACTGGACCGATCCTCCGGCGGTGACCGTGCCGTCAGTATCGATCAGACCATCCAGCAGATCGCGCCGTTGCTGCTCTGAAGCCCTCAGGTATATGCGCGGGATGTGCTTGTCGCCGAGAACCCCGAGAGTGCGCAGGATCACCTGCACGGTGCCGTGCTCGGCGCTCTCGGCGTCGAGGTGCATGGCGATCTCCGGATCGTCACTCGTGAGAGCGGCGACGGTCGAGTGCCCGTCGCCCAACCAGACCCCCAGGGCGTAAGGCGCGAGTGGGAGCTCGGCTTCGGGCAGTACGAGTGCGGCAGCATTCTTCACCGTGTGGTTGAGCCGTCGGTCGGACACTGTTTCCAGGCGCAGCGTGCGCGCGATCTCCTCCGTCGTCTTCACCGAGGCGAAGGTGCGCTGGTTGCGGGTGCGGTTGTAACCGACACGAGCCGCCTGCTCGGACTTGCGTGACGCCCTCGTATCGGTGAGCCAGCTGTGCTCGGCGTCGGCGACAATCGTCGAGCCGTCGGAGAAGACCACCTCATAGCACCGGCGGTCGGTCATCACCGACGTCACGGCGACCACACGGGTCGGCAAGCCATCGGCGCCGAGGAGCTGGTCCCCGACGGCGACCTCCCCCATCGTGGTCCAGCCATCCGGTGTCGGGAGTGGAGTGTCCAGGGCCAGCGCCTTGCCCACGGCCGGTCTGGCCGCGACGACGATCATCTGACCGGGGTGCAGGCCGTTGGTCAGCTCGTCGAAGTCGGCGAAGCCGGTCGGCACCCCCACCATCTCGCCGCCACGGGATCCGATCGCCTCGATCTCGTCGAGGGTGCCCTCCATGATCGCGGAGAGCGGCAGGTAGTCCTCGGACGTGCGCCGGTCGGTGACGGCGTAGACCTCGGCCTGCGCCGCGTCGACCACGTCGTCGGCGTCGCCGTCGCCCGCGAAGCCCATCTGCACGATCTTGGTGCCGGCCTCGATCAGCCGGCGCAGCACCGCAGTCTCGCGCACGATCCGCGCGTAGTAGCCGGCGTTGGCGGCGGTCGGGACCGAGGAGATCAGGGTGTGCAGGTAGGGCGCGCCGCCGACCCGGGCCGACTCCCCCCGCTTCTGCAGCTCGGCCGAGACGGTGACAGCGTCGGCGGGCTCGCCGCGACCGTAGAGGTCGAGGATCGTCTCGTAGACCAGCTCATGGGCGGGGCGGTAGAAGTCGTGGCCGCGCACCACCTCCACGACGTCGGCGATGGCGTCCTTGGACAGCAGCATGCCGCCGAGAACGGACTGCTCGGCCCCCACGTCCTGCGGTGGGGTGCGCTCGAACTGGGCGTGCGAGGGCACACTGGGGAACTCCGCCACGCTCACCGCGCGCCACCCGCTTCCGCGTCTCGTCGGTCCGGCCTGCCGCCCCCAGGAGTACCGCTGGGGTCCGACATCCCTGCCGAGCGCGGGGCGACGCTATGGCGCTGGGCGGCCCGGCTCAAGCCCGCCTGTGGACAAGACGTGGACGGTGCTGTGGACGCCGAGCGTGCCTGCTGTGCACCAGCTGGGGACGGTCGTGTGAATTGCTCCGCACCGGAGGCGCGCAAGGCTCGGTGGAGTGCAGCGACGTCGTCCACCGGCTGTGGACGAAAAGAATATCGGCTGTCCGACAGTGCCGCGAACGTCCCGGGCGTGGCGCCTACGCTCGACTGGTGCAGTCCACCAGTTGGCGACCGGCGCTCCGGCATCCGCACGACCGCGAGATCGTGCGACTGGCCGTGCCGGCGTTCGGTGCGCTGGTCGCGGAGCCGCTGTTCCTGCTCGCCGACTCCGCGATCGTCGGTCATCTGGGCACCCCGCAGCTGGCCGGGCTCGGCGTCGCAGGAGCGCTGCTCGTCACCGCGGTTTCACTGTGCGTCTTCCTCGCCTACGGCACGACTGCGGGCGTCGCCCGGCGAGTGGGCGCCGGCGACACTCGCGCAGCCATCGCCCTAGGTGTCGACGGCATGTGGCTGGCCGCCGGCCTCGGCGCGGCGATCGCGCTGGCGGGTGCCTTCGCCGCACCGGCACTCATCGATGCATTCGGTACGACGGCCAGCGCCACGCCGTACGCCCTGACCTATCTGCGCGTGTCCCTTCCCGGCATCCCCGCGATGCTCGTCGTGCTCGCCGCCACCGGTGTGCTTCGTGGACTGCAGGACACCGGTACGCCGTTGGTGGTGGCCGTGATCGGCGCCATCGCGAACGTCGTGCTGAACGTCGTGCTGGTCTACGGGCTCGACCTGGGCATCGGTGGATCCGCGCTGGGCACGGTGATCGCGCAGTTCGGGATGGCGGCGGCGTTCGTGGTGGTGGTGGTGCGCGGCGCCCGCAGCCGCGGTGCGTCCCTGCGCCCGGACCTACCGGGCATCCGGGCGGCGGCCTCGACCGGGGTGCCGCTGCTGCTGCGGACGCTGACCCTACGGGTCGCCCTGCTGGTCATGACCTACGTCGCGACCGCCCAGGGGACCCGGTCGGTCGCGGCTCACCAGGTCGCGTTCGCGATCTGGACGTTCCTCGCGCTGGCGCTGGACGCGGTCGCCATCGCGGGGCAGGCGATCGTAGGCCGCTACCTCGGAGCCGGCGACGTCGAGGGCACCCGGGCCGCCACCCGAAGGATGCTGGAGTGGGGTGTCGCCGCCGGGATCGTGATGGGGCTGCTGGTAGTCGCGCTGCGGGCCGTCTACGTGCCGCTGTTCACCGATGACGTCGCCGTCCGGTCTCTGATCGGCTCGGTCCTGGTGGTCGCTGCGGTGTTCCAGCCGGTGGCAGGTGCCGTGTTCGCCCTGGACGGAGTGCTGATCGGCGCGGGTGACGGCCGCTACCTCGCGTGGGCGGGCGTGGCCACGTTGGTCGCCTTCCTGCCGCTGACGTTCTGGGTGCTGGCCGCGGACAGCGGGCTGGTGGCGCTGTGGTGGGCGTTCGGGGCGTTCATGGTCGCGCGGCTGGTGACCCTGCTGTGGCGGGAGCGCGGAGGGGGGTGGCTGGTCCCCGGGGCGGCGGTCCCGCGTCGCGGGGGTGCCGGTTCTCGCGACATCGCCCTGTGACACACCGATGGTCAGACCCCGACCACCTCGAGGGAGACCGTGGCGGCCACCTCGGGGTGCAGACGCACGGTCACCTGGTGAGCGCCGACGGTCTTGATCGGCGAGCCGATCTCGATGCGTCGCTTGTCCACCTGGGGACCGCCGGCCTTGGAGACGGCCTCGACGATGTCGGCGACCGTGACCGAGCCGAACAGGCGACCGGCGTCACCCGCCTTGACCGGCAGCCTGACCTGCAAGCCCTCGAGCTGGCCCTTGACGTCCTGCGCGGAGCCGAGATCGGCGATCTCGCGGACCTGACGGCCGCGGCGCAAAGAGGTGACCTGCTTCTCGCCGCCACGGGTCCATCGGATGCCGGCGCCACGAGGCAGGAGGTAGTTGCGGCCGTAGCCGTCCTTGACCTCGACGACGTCGCCGGGGCCGCCGAGTCCGGCGACCTCCTGGGTGAGGATGAGCTTCATCGGTGTCGCCCCTCTCAGCGCGCGGTGCTGGTGTAGGGCAGCAGTGCCATCTCGCGGCTGTTCTTCACGGCCATGGCGACGTCACGCTGGTGCTGGGTGCAGTTGCCGGAGACCCGGCGGGCCCGGATCTTGCCGCGGTCGGAGATGAACTTCCGCAGCAGCCCGGTGTCCTTGTAGTCGATGTAGGTGACCTTGTCCTTGCAGAACGCGCAGACCTTTTTCTTCACCTTGCGCGGTGGTGGCTTGGCCATCATGGTGCTCCAGTTTCAGTGGATGCCCGGCGCACAGGCCGGGATGGTCAGTGGGGGAAAGGGATCTAGAACGGGGGCTCGTCGTTGGCGGTCGACCCCGAGGCGCCCCAGCCGCCGGCGTTGCCGCCCTGGTTGCCCTGGTTGCCGCCCTGGTTGCCCTGGTTGCCGCCCTGGTTGCCCTGGTTGCCGCCTTGGTTGCCCTGGTTGCCGCCTTGGTTGCCCTGGCCGCCGGGGGCAGCCGCGGCCGAGGCCCAGGGGTCGTTGTCGGCCTGTTGGCCGCTGCCGAAGCCGCCCCCACCACCGCCGCGCTGGGTCTTCATGACCTTGGCGGTGGCGAACTTCAGGCTGGGCCCGACCTCGTCGACGTCGATCTCGTAGGACGTGCGCTTCTCGCCCTCCTTGGTCTCCCACTCGCGCTGCTTGAGCCGGCCCTGCACGATCACGCGCATGCCCCGCTGCAGGGACTCGGCGACGTTCTCGGCGGCCTGCCGCCAGACGCTGCAGCGCAGGAAGAGGCTGTCGCCGTCCTCCCACTTGGAGGTGTCCTTGTTGAAGCGCGACGGGGTGGACGCGATGCGGAACGCGGCCACGGCCGCCCCGCTCGGGGTGAAGCGCAGCTCGGGGTCCTCGACCAGGTTGCCGACGACGGTGATGACTGTTTCGCCTGCCATGAATTCAGCCTCTCGCTCTCATCAACGCTGGTCGGGGCGGATGACCTTGGTCCGCAGCACAGCCTCGTTGAGGTTGAGCTGACGGTCGAGCTCCTTGACGGTGGCGGGCTCGGCCTGGAGGTCCACGACGGCATAGATGCCCTCGCTCTTCTTGGCGATCTCGAACTGCAGCCGACGACGGCCCCAGATGTCGATCTTCTCGATACTGCCCCCGTCGGTCTTCACGACCGTCAGGAACTGGTCGAGCGAAGGCGCGACGGTGCGCTCCTCGATGTCGGGGTCGAGGATCACCATCAACTCGTAGTGACGCATGCGGGAACCCACCTCCTCTGGGCTGGCGGCCACGGTCGTTCCGTGACAGGAGGGCTTCAGCGTCGTGCGCGTGCCCGGTGCTCCACCGGTTGGTGGGCTGCGCCGGGCACCTGCAGACCACCTTACAGCCGCTCGTCGTACGACCTGAAATCTCCTCCACAGCCCGGCTGGGGTGGGCGAGACTAGGCTCGTCCGGTGAGCCCGACGAGCACCCCGAGGAACGGCCTGCGCATCGGCGCGCACGTCGACCAGGTGGACCCCATCGCGGAGGCTGCCGCGCGCGGCGCCGACCTGGCCCAGTTCTTCCTGGGCGACCCGCAGGGGTGGAAAGGCCCCAAGATCGCGTACGCCGGGGGCGCACCCGCTCTGCGCGCCGCCGCGGAGGCGGCCGGCGTGGACCTCTACGTGCACGCTCCCTATCTGGTGAACGTCGCGACGTCGAACAACCGCATCCGGATCCCCAGCCGCAAGATCCTTCAGGAGCAGGCTGCCGCGGCGGCCGAGATCGGGGCCAAGGGCCTGATCGTGCACGGCGGGCACGTCGCGAAGGACGACGACCCGCAGGTCGGCTTCGACAACTGGTGCAAGACCTTCGAGCGGATGACTCCGCCGCTGCCGATCCTGATCGAGAACACCGCGGGTGGCGACAACGCGATGGCCCGCACGCTCGACCGCATCGGTGGGCTGTGGGAGGCGCTGGCCGCGCGCTGCGACATGGAGCTGGTCGGGTTCTGCCTCGACACCTGCCACGCCCACGCCGGCGGCGAGGACCTGGCCGGCATCGTCGACCGCGTCAAGGCCATCACCGGGCGCATCGACCTCGTGCACGCCAACGACTCCCGCGACACGTTCGGGTCCGGGGCGGACCGGCATGCCAACTTCGGTTCCGGGAGGGTCGACCCCGACCAGATCGTGGCGATCGCCGCCGCGGCCGGCGCGCCGGTGGTCTGCGAGACCCCGGGCGGTGCGGCCGGGCAGGGCGCGGACATCGAGTTCCTGCGCGAGCGGCTGCCCGGCTAGCGGACAGCGGCCGGCGCAGCTGCCTCGTCGGCCCCCGCCCTCGCGCCGGGGCGGACGGCGTCGCGGACCGCCCGCAGGGCTGACTCCAGGCCACGGCGCTGGTCCAGTCCCAGCGGGCCGAGCAGGACGCGCTCGATCAGCTCGAGGTGGCCGGGAAGCGCCGCCTCGACCCGTGAAAGGCCGGCAGCGGTGATGACGGCATAGGTGCTGCGCCGGTCGGACGGGCAGGCCTGCCGGCTGACCAGACCACGGTCCACCAGCCGGTCGACCACCCGGGTGATGCCGCTGCTCGTGAGCGAGGTCTGACAGGTGAGGTCGGTCATCCGCAGCCGCGCGTGCGGCGAGCGGGCCAGCCGCAACAGCACGGCGAACTCGATCTCGGCCAGCCCGTGCTCGGCCAGCTGGGGGCTCTGGCGCGCCACCACACCGGTGAAGGCCTCGGCGAAGAGCCCCATCAGGGTCAGGCGTGGGTCGTCCAGGTGGCTCGTCACGAGATCCACTCTAGCAACACTTGACAGCGGGAATATTGTTAAAGCAATCTTTGCTCCATCACTCGTTGAACGATCAACCACCCGATCCGGAGGACCCCTCATGACCAACACCGACGTAACTGCCGCAGAGACCCAGGGCGTGGCCACCAACGAGTCTGCCGAGCAGGCCGCCACGGCGCTACGGGTCGTCGACGGCGTCCAGCTGCCCGCCCCCGGCACCTACCTGCTGGACCCCGACCACACCCGCATCGGCTTCATCGCCCGGCACCTGATGGTGGCCAAGGTCCGCGGCAACTTCGCCGACTTCGACGGCTCCATCACCATCGACGACGACCCGGCGCAATCGACCGCCCAGGCCAGCATGCGCGCGATCAGCATCGGGACCGGCGCCGCCGACCGGGACAACCACCTGCGGTCGGGTGACTTCCTCGAGGCCGGGAAGTATCCCGAGCTGACGTTCGCCAACGCCCGTGTCGTCGCTCAGAAGGGCGCGAGGTTCACGGTCGTCGGCGAGCTGACCATCAAGGGTGTCACCAAGGAGGTGGAGCTCCAGGTCGAGCTCGACGGCGTGGTGACCGACCCCTACGGCAACGAGAAGCTCGCGGTGTCCGCGCACACCGAGATCAACCGGGAGGACTTCGGGGTGACCTGGAACGCCGCGCTGGAGACCGGCGGCGTGCTGGTCTCGCCGAAGGTGACGATCGAGATCGAGGCCCAGGCGATCCGCCAGGCCTGATCCGGGCGCTGGGTAGCCTCGACCCCGTCGTACCGGTCGTACCGCCCAGCCCGAGGAGCTCCATGCCGCTGACCGTTCGCGCGATCAGCGGTGCGGAGCACCTCGGGCTGCTGGCGTCCCGGCCCGCCGCCAGCTTCCTGCAGTGCCCCTCGTGGGGGCTGGTCAAGCGGGAGTGGCGCCCGGAGAGCATCGGCTGGTACGACGAGCAGGGCACCCTGGTCGGGGCGGGGCTGGTGCTCTACCGCCAGATCCCGAAGGTGGCGAAGTTCCTCGCCTACCTGCCCGAGGGGCCGGTGATCGACTGGTCGGCCGGCGACCTCGAGGGCTGGCTGCGCCCGATGGTGGCGCATCTGAAGGCTCAGGGCGCGTTCGGTGTGAAGATGGGCCCGCCGGTCGCGCTGCGGCGCTGGAGCGCCGGCACCATCAAGGCGGCGATCGCCGCGAAGACTGCCACCCGCCTCGCCGAGATCCCGGCCGACTCCACCGAAACCGCCGGGGAGCAGGTCGCTGCCACGCTGCGACGGCTGGGCTGGCGCCCTCCAGCGGACGACGGCGGCTTCGCGGCGGGGCAGCCGCGGCACGTCTTCCAGGTGCCCGTCGCCGGGCGCGACGAGTCGGACCTGCTGGCCGGCTTCAACCAGCTGTGGCGCCGCAACATCAAGAAGGCCGACAAGGCCGGCGTCGAGGTGACGCGTGGCGGTGCCGAGGACCTGCCCGCGTTCCACGCGCTCTACCTCGAGACCGCCGCGCGCGACGGGTTCGCCGGCCGGCCGCTGTCCTACTTCCAGCAGATGTGGTCGGCGATGACCACGGAGGACCCCGACCGGATCCGGCTCTACCTCGCCGCCCACGACGGTGACCTGCTCGCCGCGACGACCCTGGTCCGCGTCGGCTCCCACGCCTGGTACTCCTACGGCGCATCGTCCACCGCCAAGCGGGAGTTGCGGGGATCCAACGCGATCCAGTGGCGGATGCTGCGCGACTCCCGAGAAGCCGGCGCCGCCGTCTACGACCTGCGCGGCATCACCGACACCGTCGACGAGCAGGATCCGCACTTCGGGCTTATCCAGTTCAAGCTCGGCACCGGTGGCGAGGCGGTCGAGCTCCTCGGCGAGTGGGACCTGCCGCTGAATCGCTTGCTGTTCAAGGCGTTCGAGCTGTATCTGAGCCGACGCCGAGGCGGCTGATGTCCCGATGACGTTCACCGTGCAGGTTGACGTCGCGCGTTGGCGCGGCCACCAGGGGCGAGTGCTGTCGGAGCTGCCCGGCCTGGTGCCGGTCGCCAAGGGCAACGGCTACGGCGTGGGCAATGCGCGGCTCGCCCAGGAGTCCGCCGTGCTCGGCGTCGACACGATCGCGGTCGGCACCGGCCGCGAGGTGGCGGAGGTCGCGGAGCAGTTTCCCAGCGACATCCTGGTGCTCACCCCGGTCGGGACCGAGACGACCTTCGGCAGCGGGGAGGTGGCCGCCCGCACCCTCCACACGGTCTCGCACCTGACACAGCTGCGCGCCTGCCCCGCGCGGACCCGGGTCGTCGTCGAGTGCCGCACAACGATGAACCGGCACGGCGTCCGGCCCGACGACCTGCCGGAGGTCGCCGGGGCGCTGGGAGAGGCGCGGCTGGAGGGCTTCGCCCTGCACCTGCCGCTGGACCGTCCGCGCGGGGTCGACCCCGTGGCCGAGACGACGGCGTGGATCAACCGGCTGCGGACCGCGGGGCTGCCGTGCTCCACGGTGTGGGTGAGCCATCTCGACGGCGCCGACCTGACCGGGCTTCGGGCACATCACCCCGGTGTCACCTTCCGGCCGCGGGTCGGCACCCGGCTGTGGCTCGGTGACCGGGACGCGCTCTGCGCCCGCGGCACCGTGCTCGACGTGGAGCCGCTCTCCCGTGGTGAACGCAGCGGCTACCGGCAGCACCGTGCGCCGTCGGCGGGCCACCTCGTCGTGGTCAGCGGCGGCACCGCACACGGCGTCGCCCTGGAGGCACCCAAGGCGGTGCGGGGACCTGTCCAGCGCGCCAAGGTGGTCGCCCTCGGCACGATGGAGGCCATCGGTCGCAACCTGTCGCCCTTCAGCTGGGAGGGACGCCAGCGCTGGTTCGTCGAGCCGCCGCACATGCAGGTGTCACTGATCTTCCTGCCGCACGACGTCGTCCCGCCCGCGATCGGGGACGAGCTCGACTGCGCGGTCCGGCTCACCACCACCCACCCCGACCGGGTCCGCGACGTCTGAGGTTCGCCGCCAGGGCACGGGGAGGTGGAAGCGCACCCGGTCGGGGGCACCGTCGAGCACGCCGCCGGCGGGGTCGTCGGCACCGGTCGTGGCGCGCACCGGGTCCAGGTCGGGGCGCCTGATGTCGCGCACCACGAGCCAGCACAGCCACAACGTGCCGGCGATGTGCAGTGCGACGGTCACCCCGTAGGCCTCCTTGTCCAGCGCGCGGTTCCCCGTACCGGGCGGGTAGCCGGCCAGCAGCATCCAGATGCCGAAGAAGTGCACGACCTCGGTCGCCTGCCAGATCAGGAAGTCCCGCCACCTCGGCCGGGCCAGTGCGGCGAGCGGGATCAGCCACAGCACGTACTGCGGGGAGTAGACCTTGTTGGTCAACAGGAACGCGGCCACCGTGAGGAAGATCAGCTGTGGCAGCCGGGGCCGTCGCTCGGCGGTGAGCCCGAGCACCGCGACGCCGATGCAGGCCAGCACGAACAGCCCGCCGGCGAGCGGGTTGAGCAGGTCGTCGGGAACTCCCTTGCCGGCCTGGTCCAGCACGAACCAGATCGAGCTGAAGCCCTCGGCGCGTTCCTGGCTCAGCGAGTAGAACTTCGACCAGCCGTCGAAGTCGATCAGCATCACCGGCACGTTCACCGCGGCCCAGGCGATCACGGCCGCAGCGAGCGCCGCCCAGAACTCACGCAGCCGACCTGCCCGCCAGCACAGGACGAGCAACGGGCCGAGCGCGAACAGCGGGTAGAACTTCGCGGCGGCCGCCAGCCCGATCAGCGCTCCCGCGGCCACCGGTCTTCGCCGGGCCCACGCGAGCATGCCGAGTGCGAGCAGCGCCACGGCGTACAGGTCCCAGTTGATCGTGCCCGCAAGGAGCAGGCCGGGAGCCAGCGCGACCATCGCCGCATCCCACGGCCTGCGGCCCGCCACCTTCATGGTCGCGAAGACGGCGACCGCCGCCATCAGGGCCAGAGCGA
>Ga0136617_10001256_pt1 | contig 22295 bp, 21 predicted proteins | sample AntDrymUQ3222106_2_FD_129672 | JGI IMG/M metagenome (GOLD analysis project Ga0136617, IMG submission 129672) | Polar desert sand microbial communities from Dry Valleys, Antarctica - metaG UQ322 (21.06) | ecosystem: Environmental > Terrestrial > Soil > Desert | place: Antarctica: Dry Valley...
CAGCGTGGCGGATCCGTCCGGGCCGACACGCGCCCACTGCCCCGCGCGGTACTCGAATCCGCGATCCAGAAGTTCCAGGCGCACTATGCGGGTGGACGGCGTCGCCCGGCGTACCGCACACACACGAAGTACATGCAAGACAGCTACAGGATACCCGCCGCGGCCCTTACCGTCGCTCCCTCGATGTCCTGCCCCCGCCCTTTGCGGTTCGCTTTGTCCTCGTACATACACGCATCGGCAGCGGCCATCAGCGCCTCGTAGGTCCGCCCGTCGTGGGGATACACGGCCGCCCCGATGCTCATCTTCAGTGGCACGCGCTTCCCCTGGCGTGAGACGAAGCAAACCTCCTCGATCCCCCGCTGTAACTCCTGGCGCTTGTGATCGGCTTCCGCCAGGCGGCAGCCGGGCAGGACGACGATGAACTCGTCACCGGCGTAACGGACACAGATGTCGTACGGCCGGATGGCGGTACGGAGGAAGTCGGCGACCTCGCAGAGAGCCCGGTCACCGACGTGATGCCCGTAGGTGTCGTTGATGTCCTTGAAGTTGTCGATGTCCATCACGAGCAGCGCCACTTCCCATTTCAGCCGCTCGGCGCGCGCCAGCTCACGATTCATATGCGTGAACAGGTAACGCGTGTTCGGCAGCGCCGTCAGCGCGTCGGTCAGTGAGTCTTCGTGCGTCTGCTCGAAGAGCATGGAGTTGTTGATCACGGCAGCCGCCTGCTCAGACACGCGGTCGAGAAGCCGGCGGTGATCCTCACGATAGAAGCTCGAATCCACGTGGTAGACGGAGAGCACTCCGATGAGGCGATCGCCGAACAGCAGCGGGCAGACGAGCGCGGACTGCAGCTTCATGGGTCCAGTCAGTCCCGCGGCTTCCAGGTCGAGTGCCGGCCGCGCATTCACGAGCGCGCGACGATTGCGAGCGACCCACCCCGTCAGCCCGTCGCCATTGCGGATGGCCATCTGCTGGATCAGCTCGGCATCCTGACCGCGCGCGAACGTGCAGCGCAGGGTCTCGGTGTCTTCCTCGTAGAGGAACAGGGCGGTGCAGGAGAAGGGCACCAGGTTGCTCAGCTTCGTCGCGATCACGCCCATCGTCCCGGCCACGTTCAGGCTGGTGCCCATGGCTTGCGCGATCTCGTACAGGGCATGGATTTCGCGGTGGGCGAGTGCGATGTCGTCGAAGACGTTCTTCTTCCCCGCCGGAACTGCCGCGGAGGGCTCGCCGCTGGCGGTTCGCCGGACGGGATCCTCGAACTTCGCGATTTCGGAAGTCAGCGCCGGCAGCATCTCGGCGAACCGCTCCACCACCGCGGGATCCAGTGCCTTGCCTGCTTCCTGCTGGACCAGTGCGAGCGCCGCGTCGTACTGCATCGCCGTGTGATACGGACGCTCGGTCATGAGGGCATCGAAGTAGTCGACGGCCGAGATGATGCGGGCGCCAAGCGGGATCTCATCTCCCCTCAGGCTTTTCGGGTAACCCTTGCCGTCCCACCGTTCGTGATGGCTCAGGATCAGCGGCGCGACCGGGTACGGGAACGGGACCGAGGCGATGATCTCCGCTCCTGTTCTCGGATGCGCGCGTATCTTGTCGAACTCCTCCGCGGTCAGCGGGCCGGGCTTGGAGAGGATGTGCTCGGGGACGGCGATCTTGCCGATGTCGTGCAGCAGGGCAGCGGTCTTGACGCCCTCGACGTCCTTGTCGGACATCCCGAACGCCCGCGCCAGTTCAGACGCGCAATGTTGCACGCGGCGGATATGGAGCTGGCACGTCTGGTCCCGCGCGTCGATCGCAAGCGCCAGTGCTTCGAGCGTCGACATGTGCAGCTCCGACATCTGCATGACCTGGAGCTGCTCCTGCCCCAGCCGTCTCTTGAAAATCTGGTACGTGCTGTACGTGAGGAAGAGCGGAGCGAAACCCAGCGGGATCCACCACTGCAGCGGCATCTGGATGACGATGATCAATGCCGCCGCCACGGATGCCGTCCCGACAAACACGTATACGAAGAGCCGCGTGTGCAGTGGAAGCGTCTTCACCGGTCAGACGCTCCCTTCCGCTGTCAGCACTCGTCGCGCTCGGCGCCGATCCGCGGACCGAATGGCGGCAAGGACGCGACGCGGGCTTGCGGGGGTCTCGTCTTCCCGGCTTCCGCTGCGATATTCGCTGGCCACTTCGAATGCAACATCGAGCGGACCAAAGGCAATCGGCTCGACGTCCGCACCGGCGCCCCACGGCTCACCGTCGGCCGTCGTGCCCCAGGTGATCGGCTCGCCGTCGCCAGTCGTCGACGCTCCCCACGTGACGTCAGCCCGCCACGCGGTCGCCGAAGCGACGAGAACGCCTCCACGAATCCGCTGATGGCCCCAGATGACATGGCGGCTCCACGTCGCGAACCCATCGCTGCGCGCAGGCCCCGCGCCTTTCACGAGCGCCGCGGCAAGCTGCACGGCGCCACGCGTGTTGAGAAACCCGGCGCCCTGCGCGGTCAGCTCGATGCGGGGCCGCCGCTCCGCCGTGTATTGGATGACGGCCTTCACGAGGTTCGGCGTGAGGTCCGGGTTCGCCTGCAGCATGAGCGCAACCGTGCCTGCGACGATGGGGGCGGCCATGCTCGTCCCGGTCATGCTGAGGTACGGTGTCGTCGCCGTATCGATCGTCCCCGTCAGACGCGCCGCAGGATTCAGGTTGTAGATCGTGCTGCCGCCGGCCGCGAGCGATTCGATCCCGACGCCCGGGGCGACGACATCAGGTTTCATCGCCCGGTCGATGTTGGTCGGTCCACGCGAGCTGAATGCGGCAAGGGTGTCATCGGTTCGCGCCCCAGTTCCCTGATGGTTCGTGGCGCCCACGGTCAGCACCCAGGGTGCGTTGCCCGGCGCGGTGATCCCCCCACGCTGTATCTGACCTGTCTCGCTGCGTCCCAGGTTCCCAGCCGAAGTGACGACTACGATCCCCGCATCGACGGCGCGCCTGGCGGCGAGTGTGAACGGATCCTTCCCGTACGACTCGTACACCCCGGCAGCCACGGAAAGGTTCAGCACCCGGATGTTGAACCGCGTCCGATGCTCGATGACGTAGTCGATCGCCGCGATGACGTTGCTGATGTAGCCATCGCCGGCGCCGTCGAGCACCTTCAGGACGACGAGGCTTACGCCCGGCGCTATGCCGCGGCGCGCCCCTCCTGAGTCGTAACCGGTGCCCGCGATGATCCCGGCGACGTGGGTGCCATGACCGTAGTCATCGTGGGGCTGCGGCATGTGAGTGACGAAATCCGCGAAGTGCACGACACGATCGGTCCCCAGATCGTCATGCCAGTTCGCAACGCCCGAATCGATGATCGCGACGCCGACACCGGCGCCGTCGACGCCCAGTTCGTCACGCACCTGGCCGGCGCCCACAGTCGCGGACGTCCGCTCCAGCGTCCCCTGAACGCGGCGGTCCAGACCGATTGACAGGACGTCGGAACGCGCGGCAAGCGACTCGAGCGCCGTGTCGGCGACCAGCGCAACCTGCGCGCCGAGTGCCGGCAGGCGGCGCCCGGCCGTGCCCGCCACGGACCTGATGGCGGCGCTTGCCGATACGCCAGGAAGCGTGCGGACGATCACGCGGGAAAATCCGTGTGGCGCCGCGGAGCGCGCGCGGAGCGGCGCGTCCAGCTTGGTGTCCGTCTCCGCCGCACTCGCAAGAGCGGCGAACATCGTCACGAGCACGATGACGAATCGGGTCAGGCGTGCGAGCATTTTGCAGGGTCTGAGAAGCGGGGTGACGGCCGCGCGGTTGCAAGGCGGGTGCCCGCTGATCAGCTGTCTGAGGTAGTTACCCTAACACGTTTGAACCCATAGGATAGGGGTAATTACACGGCTGTCTGGCGGCGCGATGTGCCCAGATCCGACAGCCTCGCTGTGTGCTGTTTCAACACACTTCTGGTAACTCTGACGCAGTTTGGAATTTCCGGCGCACTGGCTGGTGGCTTACTCGCTCTCGGGTCGTTCCGGTCGCCTTGCACCCGATTCGAGGCCGTATTCGACGATCTTTCGATAGAGCGTGCCGCGGCTGATCTCCAGAACCTGCGCCGCCTGTTTCTTGTTCCAGCGCACGGCTTCGAGGACGCGCATGATGTGGGTGCGTTCCGCTTCGGCGAGTGACGGAAGGCGTCCTTCGCCGTCACCGGTCATCGCCTCGCGCGCGTGCAGTAGGTCGATGTCGGCCGCCTTGATAATCCGGCCTTGCGCCGAGAGCGCGGCGCGCGAAATGGTGTTCTCCAGCTCGCGAAGGTTGCCGGGCCAGTGGTATCGCGTCAGGAGGTCGAGTGCCCCCTTCGCCAGCACCTTCCCGTCGGGCGAGATCCCGTTGGCCTCGCAGTGCCGCCGCAGGAACCGCTCGGCGAGGATTGGCACATCGCCGCTGCGTTCACGCAGCGATGGCAGCCGGATCGCGAAGGCGTTGATCCGGTAATACAGATCCTCGCGAAAGAGTCCGTCGCGAACGAACTGATCGAGCGGCTTGTTGGTCGACGACACGAGGCGGAAGTCGACGTCGATCGGTTCGTTGCCGCCGACGCGCTCGAAGCGGCGCTCTTCGAGTGCGCGCAGGAGCTTGGCCTGCGCAAGGACGGCGAGGTCGCCGACTTCGTCGAGAAAAAGCGTCCCGCGATTGGCGAGCTCGAGCCTGCCGGCCTTGCGTTCGTGCGCGCCGGTGAAAGCCCCTTTCTCGTAGCCAAAGAGCTCAGACTCGAACAGCGCCTCGGGAAGGGCGGCGCAGTTGACCGTCTGTAGGCGGTTCGGTCCGCGGCGGCTCAACTCGTGGATCATTCGTGCGACGACTTCCTTGCCCGAGCCCGTCGGGCCGAGGATCAGCACGGAAATGTCCGACTTGGCCGCGGTCCGGATCCACTCGAACACGACCAGCATTTTCTCGTCGCGGCCGATCATTTCGCGGAAGCGCTGGACAGCAGGCGAGCGGTCTTCCGGACTGGCGGGCACCCGCCGTTCGCGGAACCGGTCGATGAGCGCGCACCCCGCAGGGGAGGCGGGAGTCTGGAACCCGTAGCGTTGGTCGCCGGCGGCCGCCGCGGCCTGCGCGACGCCGAAGTTCACGAGCTCCTGAAGACAGTTCTCGATATCCAGCCGCATCCGGCCGAACGACTGCATCAGGCCGTCGACGCTGAAGGAATCGTCGGGATGCGACGACAGATACCGCAGCAGGCTCGCGCGCAACGGCGACTGCACCAGCGCCTGGAATCGCTGCTCGAGGTCGTCCGCTGCCTCGACGCGTACCGCTCCGGCATCGCCGTTCACGGCGTTGGGTTTTTCACCGCCGGCGGCGGAGTCGCCGCTCCGCGGTAATAGGCGGACTGGAATTCCTCGATGAGCCGCTTCATCTCCACGGCGTCACCCTTGCGATGGCCGTGACAGCGGACCGGACTGGCCCCCCCCGAGGTTTCGATCATGATGTCCGAGAAAAACAGGTTGCGGTCGATCAGCACCGACGCGACATGCGCCATGTGAATCGACTGTTCCCGTCCACCGACGAGCTGCGGCGTGAAGTGCACGATGCCCGTCGGCGTCACCGCGACCTGGGTCGGAAACAGGAAGTTGCCCCGGCTGAAGCGGCTCGCGCGGAAGACGTGGGCTCCGGCGATGCGGCGGCCCTTCGACCAGAAGAACAGAATGACGAGCGCGACGATGACGACCGCGGCAAACGCGATCCACCACAGCGTCGTGTCGCCACCGACAGTCGACTCAGGCATCTATGGTTCGCAATGTGAAAAAGTGCGTTTACGTTCGCTCCGGACGCCGTGCGCTGTCAAGGTATTTCACCGCCGCCCGGAACCGGTCTCGCCGAAACCACGCAAGTGGCGAAGGCGGATGCTATGCTAGGCGAACTTCGGAGGTCGTGAGTGCCCCACCGAGCGCCCGGCGCGCCGGGCCCCAGCGCCGGCAATTATCTCAGCGGGAAAGTCATCAATTACTATCGGCCGCGCGGGAGTGAAGACATCCGCCAGCTGATCGACAACGGTTTCCAGGCGTTCAACGCCGGCAGACTGTCGGAGGCGTGTCACATCTTCTCCGACAAGATGCTCGCGCCCGAGAACAACACGACGATCGGTCTGACCGTTGCCGGCGCGCTGACGCCCGCCGGCCTCGGCGGATGCGTCATCGAGCTGATGGACCGCGGCCTGGTGGATTTCATCATCAGCACCGGCGCGAACCTCTATCACGACCTCCACTACGCCCTGAACTTCGACCTGCACCGCGGCTCGCCGTTCCTCGACGACGTCCAGTTGTACGAAGAGGGGATCATCCGCATCTACGACATCCTCTTCCCCGCAACGGTACTGCTCGAGACCGACTCGTACATACGCGACTTCCTCGTCCGCACCAGGATCGAGGGAGCGATGTCGACGTCGGAGTTCCACTACCGGCTCGGACTGGACCTGCTCGAACGCAACCCGGCGTGCGTGGAATATTCGGTCGTCGCGCGCGCTGCCTCCGCGGGCGTTCCCCTCTACACCTCCTCGCCTGGCGACAGCTCGATCGGGATGAACCTCGCGTACCACGAGCTGATGAACGGCGGCACGCTGATGATCGATCCGAATCGGGACGTCAACGAGATCTGCGCGATCATCCTCGCCGGCCAGCAGAACGGCTGCGTCATCCTCGGCGGGGGGTCGCCGAAGAACTTCTATCTGCAGGGGCAGCCCACGCTGTGGGAGGTCTACGGGATTCCCAAAGGGGGCAACGACTACTTCATCCAGTTCACGACCGATCAGGTCGTCTGGGGCGGACTGTCGGGCGCCACCCCGGCCGAAGCCGTGAGCTGGGGGAAGGTCAATCCCGGCGTCCTGCCCGACACGGTGGTCGCCTACGTCGATTCGACGATCGGCTTCCCGCTCTTCTGCGAGTACGCCGTGGGATCGCCGAATGGCCGGCGGGCGCGCAAGGAATTGGTCCACACGCGTGAGGCGCTCGTCGCCGATCTGCTGCGGCAGGCGAAGGCCGCCGGCGAGGAGAAGCCAGTCACCAGCGAACCGCCCGAGATCGATCGCCATCGCTGACGGGCAATGGGAACTCTCGCTTCCGAGCTCGCATCGCACGTCGTGAGGTCTCCCGATCCGCGCGTGTATGCGGACGCCAACATCCCCAACGGCGCCGTCACCTACATGCGCACGCGGCTCGGGTGGGACGTTCTCTTCGTCCTCGAGCACGACGACCTCAGGCGCGCGCGCGACACCGAGCACTTCCGGCTCGCACGCCAGCTTGGTCGCACGCTGGTGACGCTCGACCACGACTACGATGACGATCGGCGTTTTCCCCCGGCCGAAGGCGCCGGGGTGATCGTCTTTACCGCCCCCGACGAACAGCGCCTGCGACGGCTGCTGCGGCGCGCGGATCGCGAGCTGTTCCGCGCCGAGGGAGCCGCCCCGCTTCCGCTCGAATGCCGCAAGATGCAGTGGGATCCGGCCGGACCCGATGACGCCGATGACGAGGATGCGGCCGGAACGGAGCGAGAGCGAGTGAAGGCCGCCAGGCGGGGTGCAGGGGGCCCCCCGATCCATAAATGATTCACCTCTCGGGTGCGACCGTCGTCCAGCCGGCGGGCCTGCTGTCGCCGGCAACGCTGACGATTGACGGTGACCGCATCGCGGAGATAGCGTCGCGCCGCACCCCTTCCTCCGGCGGCATCGACCTGCGCGATCACTACATTGTTCCCGGCTTCGTGGACGTCCACGTCCACGGTCTGGCTGGTGTCGACTCGCTCGACGGTCGCGGGGCCATCGCGCAAATCGCGCAGCGGCTGCCACGGCACGGCGTCACCGCGTTCTGTCCGACGTCTGTCGCATGCGACCCGCAGTCGCTGCGGACCCTTCTTGACGCTGTCGCTTCCGCGCGCGCCACGGCTCCCGCCGGCCACGCGCGCGTGCTGCCGGCGCACCTCGAAAGCAACTTCATCAATCCGCGCTTCAAGGGGGCGCAGCCGGAGAGCTGCCTTCGCGCGCCGCGAACGGCCGTCGACGGAGATTTCTCGGGCGAGGACATCCTCCGCGAGATCGAGCGAGGGCGCGCCGACGTGGGCATCATCACGGTGGCGCCGGAGATCGACGGCGTCCTCGAACTGATTCCAGGCTTCGTCCGGAACGGGCACCACGTGTCGGTCGGCCACTCGGGCGCCGATTACGAACAGGGTCTGGCCGCCGTGGCCGCAGGCGTGCGGCATGCGACGCACCTCTTCAACCGAATGAGCACTTTTAGCCACCGCGATCCCGGGCTTGTCGGCGCCGTCCTGGACAGCGACGAAGTTGCCGCGGAGCTTATCTGCGACGGCGTCCACGTGCATCCGGCAGCGGTGCGCATCGCCGTCGCCGCGAAGAGCCCGTCACGCATCATGGCGATCACCGACGGCACCGCCGGCGCCGGCCTCCCCCCCGGCGCGCGCGCGACGCTCGGTGGACGCACAATCACGGTCCGCGATGCAGCCTATCTGGACGACGGGACGCTTGCCGGAAGCGTGCTCACGATGGAGCGGGCGTTCGCCCAGCTGGTGACCCGGATCGGATTCAGCCTGGTCGACGCCGCGCTGATGTGCGCGACGACCCCCGCGCGCGAAATGGGGCTGCAGGGAGCGGGGGCCCTCGTGCCCGGCGCCCTTGCCGACCTGGTCGTTCTGGATCGGAACCTCAATGTGGTCGAGACATATGTGGCCGGAGTGCGCGTTTTTTCACGGGCCGACGGCTTTCGTCACAACGGCCACAAAGACCACCAGGAGCACGAGTGGCCTTAGTGTCCTCGTGTCGAAGGCCTGGGCTCGCGCAGGAACCGGACTGCGCAGGAACGGACACCGGTCGGATAACGTCTATCCCAGTGATGAAATTCACGATCCCCTCGGTAGCCGTGCTGGGTATGTTGACCGCCGGCTGCACCGTGACGGTGGACTCCCACAGCGAGGTCGTCCGGGAGGAGAAGCGGTTCACCGTGAGCGGCATTGCCGACCTGCGGATTACCACGTTCGACGGTTCGATCCAGATTCAGTCGTGGGACAAGCCGGACATCCTCGTCGAGATCGAGAAGCGCGGACCGACCCAGGCGTCGCTCGGGAGCCTGGAGGTCATCACGGAGCAGAAAGCAAATCGCATCGAGCTCGAAGTAAAGCGGCCGCGTTCGGAGTCGTTCCGGGTCGGGTTCAACCGCTCGCCGAGCGCGAACCTGGTGGTCTCGGTGCCGCGTGACGTCAATATCGTCGGGCGCACCGGCGACGGGTCGATCAGCATCGAGGGCCTGAACGGCCGGATCGAGTTGCGGACGGGGGATGGCAGCATCCGTGCGAGCGAGGTTTCCGGGGTGCTGCAGTTCGACACGAACGACGGTTCCGTCGGTGTGCAGAACGCTCAAGGGCGTTTGAGCGTCGATACCGGAGACGGCAGCGTCGATGTCGGCGGCACGCTGTCGGCGGTCAAGCTGCACACGGGTGATGGGTCCGTGGTCTACCGTGCCGACCAGGGCTCGACGATGAGCGAGAACTGGGACATCACGACCGGCGACGGAAGTGTGTCCCTCTACCTGCCGAAGGGATTCGGCGCGGAGCTCGACGCTCAGACCGGCGACGGCAGCATCAGGAGCGACCTCGAAGGCATGCCTCCACCGACCCGGGATAACTCGCGACGGACGCTGAGAGGGAAGATCGGCGAGGGGGGAAGGCTCCTGCGCATCCGGACCGGTGACGGAGCGATCCGCGTCGGAACGAGCTGAGACGTCGCCAGCCTACCGCGGCGGCCGCGCCGCGTATCGCGCGGGATCCTGAATCCCCGCCTCGGCAAAAGCATCGCGCCTCTCACGGCACTTGCTGCACCTGCCGCAGTGTTCTCCTTCCACTGGCTGCATGCACGACAGCGTCAGCTCGAACGGCACGCCGAGCGTGAGACCGAGCCGGACGACGTCCGCCTTCGTCATGCCGCTGAACGGCGCATCGATTGAGATGCTGAAGGCCAGCCCGGCCGAGAGCGCAACTTCCATCGCGTCCAAAAAACGGCGGCTCGAGTCCGGGAACGGATTGTCCGCGAGCAGGCCGATCAGCACCCGGGGGGAGCCGAGCCTCGCCATGTAGACGGCGGCCTTCGAGAGGAGGATGACGTTACGCCCTTCGAGATAGACGTCCGAATCCGGCGTATCGAAGGCCGGCGCCTCGCCGCGGATCGCCCAGTGAGTCGCCGGATAGACGTCCGTCATATCGACGGCCAGCACTTTCATCGGCCGCATCGGCGGAAGTGACGCGACTAGTCGTGCCGCCATCGCCTGCTCCTCCTCCTCCCACGCCAGGCCGACGCTGACGTACAGCGGCTGCACGTTCTGCGACGCCGCGGAGGCCTGGGCGAGGAGCACTGCGCTGTCGAGCCCTGAAGAAAACAGAACTGTTAAGATCGATTCAGTCATGTATCTCGTCACGAAACGCATCGAATTCTGCTACGGGCATCGGCTGCTCGACTACGACGGCGTCTGCAAGCACCCGCACGGCCACAACGCGGTCGTGGAAGTCGATGTGCGCACCGACGATCTCGACAACCGGAACATGGTCGTCGACTTCAGCGACATCAAGCGCATCGTCAAAGGATGGATCGACCGGGAGCTGGATCACAAGATGATCCTGCGGCACGACGACCCGCTCGTGGCGCCGCTGCGCGAACTCGGGGAGCCGATGTATCTGCTGGAGAGCAATCCGACCGTCGAGCGGATCGCGCGGCTCTTGTTCGACAAAGCACGCGAGCTCGGCGTCCCCGTGGTCACGATCCGCGTCTGGGAGACGCCCTCATCCTTCGCCGCGTACGCGGCGAAGGACTAACTCCGAATCCCAAACTCCAAACTCCCAAATCTAATTCTGCAGTATTGATGTTTGGAGTCTCAAGTCTGGAGTCATTTCCGGAACGGCAGCTCGTAAGACAGGTATAGCAGGATGCCTGTGTCGGTCTCGTCGGCGAACGTCATGGGAATCGAGCCGCCCAGAATCAACTGGTGGTCGCCGAGGTTCCAGCCCCCTCTCGCTCCCGGCGAGAAGATGAAAACGGTCTGACGCTCCGTCCCTCTCACCGGTCCGGCCAGTTCATCGAACGACAACACATTTTCCAGCATCAGGTGGAACATCGGCTGCAGGCGATAGATGGCGCTGCCGGAGAGGTGCGGCGTCAGCAGCGACACGCGCTCGGCGAACCCTCGCGCGCGCGGCAGCCATGTGAAGCCGGCGTTGGCGTGAAAGTACAGATCCCCGCGCTGTTTGCTGACAGGCAGGTTGACCTGCAGCCCCACCGAATCGTCGCCGCTGCCGCCGGTGGGAAGGATCAGTGAAAGCCGGGGTGAGAACGCCGGAATACCCGGATCCTCCATCACCGCCTGGTACCGGTAGTTGATCATCACGTCGCCGATACCCGCACTTCTCGCCGAGTGGTCGAGAAACGGCACGGTGTACGACAGCTGGTGTAGCTGCGACCTGACCGGCCATTCCTGGGTGAACGCGAATTCCCAGGCGCCGCCGCTGCGCTGGAACCCCAGAATGTTCTGAAAGATGCCGGCTGGCTGGTTGAACGCTTCCTCGACAAGAAACGAGTTGTCGAGAATCGTGAAGGGTGTGTTTTTCGACGAGGGCGGCGGCACGGTCGTCTGCGCGCACACAGAGAGCGGGAGAAGCAGACAGAGAAGAAGGGCCTTCAGCCCCTCGACGAGTACCTTCGATGCGGCGCGCGCTCCGATGGTGATCCGCTTGTTGCCTTCCCCTTTCAGCCGGACGCTGTCGGCGACCTCATCGCGTTCCTCGACCTCGACGATACTCCCGGGCTTGAGATCGTGGCGCTCGACGAAGTGCAGAAACGCGCTGTCCTGGTCGGTCACCCGGCTGACGGTCACACGGGCGTGGATCGGGCAGGTCAGCAGGGTGTCGTACTGACGCCGGTCGAACGCGCCATGCGAATCGGGTATGGGGTCGCCGTGCGGATCGAACTTGGGGCGTCCGAGCATCTCGTCGATGCGGTCGATCAGCCGTTCTGACACTGCGTGCTCGAGATGTTCGGCTTCGTCATGGACTTCCGTCCAGCTCATGCCCATCATTTTCACGAGGAACAGTTCGATAAGCCGGTGCCGCCGCAGCACCATGGCGGCGAGCCTTTCTCCGGCCGCCGACAGCCGGACGCCGGCGTAGGGCTCGTACTTCACCAGACCTGATTCGGCGAGCGTCTTGACCATGGTGGTCGCCGTTCCCGGCACGACGCCCAGGGCCGCCGCGAGCTGACCCATCGGCACCAGCTCCCCCCGGCCGAGGCCGATTTGGGCCTGAAAAATGGCCTTCAAGTAGTTTTCAACCGTGTAGGTGGGTAGCATCGATTTGACTTGGAAGCATACAATTGATTATTTTGAATTGTCAAAATATGAGATTGATGGGATCGAAATGGACTCGCTGACGCGCCGGGCGTGGCTCCGGTTGGCCGGCCTTGGCGCCGCGACGACGGGCCTCCTGCACGGCGCCGGCGTCCGCGGGCAGCAGCGCAGCCATTCCGGCGGTGCGATGGACCACGCCGCCCACGCCATGGGTCCCATTGGACGGGCCGATACCCGGATCTTCAATCCAACCACGTATCTCCGCGCCTGGAACTTTTCGGACCGACCTCCGGAGGATCGGTCGCGGTACTATAAGGAGACGCCGCGGCCTGACGGCAGCCTGCTGCGCGAGTACGACCTGATCGCCGTGGATCGAGAGATCGAGATCGCGCCGGGCCTGTTTTTTCCAGCCTGGACGTTCAACGGCCAGGTCCCCGGGCCGACGATCCGCGCGCGCGAAGGTGATCGCGTTCGTGTCACGTTTCTGAACCAGGGGACGCACCCGCACACGATCCATTTCCACGGCTGGCATCCGCCCGAAATGGACGGCGCGCTGCCGGAGCACCAGGTCCAGCCCGGGGACAAGTTCGTCTACGAGTTCGACGCGGAACCCGGCGGGATGCATCTCTATCACTGCCACGCGGTGCCGTTGAAGCGGCACATCCACAAGGGTCTCTACGGCGTCTTCATTGTCGATCCGAAAACACCTCGGGCCGAAGCCGACGAAATGATCATGGTCATGAACGGCTTCGATACGAATTTCGATTCAGACAACGAGGTCTACGCGGTCAACACGCTGGCGAACCACTACATGTATGAGCCGATCCGGGTCGAGGTCGGACAGCTCGTGCGCATCTACCTGGTGAATCTCACCGAGTTCGACCTGATCAACAGTCTGCACCTGCACGGCATGTTCTTCGAGGTGTTCCGCACGGGCACTCGCTCGACACCCGACGACACGACCGACACCGTGATGCTGTGCCAGGGGGAGCGTGCGGTACTCGAGACGCGGTTCCGGTATCCAGGCAAGTTCATGTTCCACGCGCACCAGAGCGAGTTTGCGGAGCTCGGCTGGATGGGACTCTTCGAGGCGACGGGTGCGCGGCGTGATACCTGACACCGTCGCGATTCAGCCTGCGCGCACACGGACGGCGATCGCGGTTCTGCTGCCACTGGTGTTGCTGGCAGGCGTCCTGTTCGTGATCTTCAGGTTCGGACCGAGCGAGCTGCTGCGCGACCCCGATGCACCTCCCGTCGAGATCCTGTCGGTGCAGCGCGCCCTCCTGAAGTCTGAGGGCATCGCCCTGACGGTGCTCAACGAGAGCCCGGAACCCGTGACGATCGCGCAAGTCGCCGTGGACGACGCGTTCTGGAGTTTTTCGGCGGACGGCCCACTGACCGTCGGGCGGCTGAGACGCGTCACGCTGGCGATTCCATATCCCTGGGTGACGGGGGAGACGCATCACATCGCCATTCTGACGTCCACCGGGACGAAGTTCGAGCACGAGATCGCAGTCGCGCTCAAATCTCCAGAGCCGGATGCGCGGCATCTGCTGCTGTTTGCCGCGATCGGCGTCTTCGTGGGGGTCATTCCGGTGGCGCTCGGCCTCCTGTGGTTCCCGGTGATCAAACGTATGGGGCGGACGGGGCTGGACGCGGTGCTCGCCTTCACGATCGGCCTGCTTCTCTTCCTTCTCATCGATGCGGCCGCCGAAGGGCTCGAATCGAGCGCCGCCCTTCCAGGCGCCTTCCACGGAGTCGCCTTGTTGATTGCGTCGGCGGCGACGGCGTATCTCGCGCTCGAGGCGCTCGGGAGCTGGCTGGCGCGCCGGCGTGCGCATCTTCGCGCGGAAGGCCCGCCTTCGGGCTGGATCCTCTCGCTGTTGATCGCCGTCGGGATCGGACTGCACAACCTTGGCGAAGGGCTGGCGATCGGTGCCGCGTTCGCGCTCGGCGAGGCGGCGTTTGGAACGCTGCTGATCGTCGGATTCACGCTGCACAACGCGACCGAAGGTCTGGCGATCATCGCGCCGATGGCGAAGGAACGGCCCTCGGTGTGGACGCTGGTGAAGCTGGGATTGATTGGCGGCGTACCGACGATTGCCGGCGCATGGATTGGCGGACTGGTGTACTCGCGTCCGTTCACCGTGTTCTTCCTCGGCCTCGGCGTCGGCGCCATCGCCCAGGTAGTGGTTCTCATCATGCGGCAGATGGCGCGCGAGCGGCCGCTCTCCGAGCGCCTGGTGCATGCGCCGGTCATGCTCGGCCTGCTCGGCGGCTTTGCCGTGATGTACCTCACGGGCGTGCTGGTCGGATAAGGCGTAGGCCAGCCCTTCAGGGCTGCTGATGAACACGTAACGATCTGGAACACTGAAGACGATAAAGAGACCAATGACCATACGTGCGAGGAACAGGGTAATCACGGCGGGCGGAATTGTGGCGGTCCTGGCGATCGTCGCGACGCTGCTGCCCATGGTTGCGTCGAGCGAACTGGACAGGAAGCGTGATGTGCACCTGGTCATCCGCGATATGGCGTACTACCTGGACGGCAAAGGGGATCCCAATCCAACGCTGGAGTTCCGGCGCGGGGAGCGCGTGCGTCTGAAAGTCACGAGTGACGACCCCGGCATGGAGCACGATTTCGTCGTGAAGAACTGGAAGGTTGCGACGAAGTCCATTCAGGGACGCGGTGAGGAGAGCGTGAACATCAGGATCCCGAAACGCGCGGGAACGGACACGTACTTCTGTACGCCGCACGCGGCGAAGATGCGGGGCACGATCGTCGTCCATTGAGACGACCGCATGCGTGATGGCGCGCTCGACAGTCCCGGGTCGAAGCGGGTTTACGTCCGCCGCCTGTTTGCAACGATCGCCGATCGTTACGACCTCATTACCGTTCTTCTGTCCTTCGGTCTCGATCGCGGGTGGAAGCGCCGGCTGATCTCGCTCACCGGCCCGTTGCCAGGCAAACACGCCCTCGATCTCGCGTGCGGCACTGGCGACATCACATTCGCCCTCTCAGAACACGGCGCCTCCGTCGCCGGTCTGGACATCACCTATCGCATGGTCGAGATCGCGGCGGAGAAAGGCCGCCTGAAGCCGGCCGCATCCCGCATTCCGCATCCCTCCTTCCTCGTTGGCGACATGATGTCGCTGCCGTTTCCGGACGATTCGTTCGATGTCGTAACGACGGGCTATGGGTTGCGGAACGTACCGGAATTGAATGGTGCCCTGATCGAGATCCAGCGGGTGCTCAGGCCCGGCGGCCTTCTGCTGTCACTCGACTTCAATCGCCCGCAGAACGCACTCGTGCGCGCTGCGTATCTGTCGTATCTCACAGTCCTCGGCGGTGCAGTGGGCTTCCTTCTTCACCGTGATCCGGACACCTACCGGTACATTCCTCGCTCGATCCAGCGCTACCCTGGCGCGCCGATGGTTGCGCAGATGATGCGCGAGCATGGATTCTCGAACGCACGATGGATGCGAGTCCTCGGCGGACTGATGGCGATCCACGTCGCGACGAAATAATGTAGGCTCGCTCGGTGCTTGTAGAAATCTCAGAATTGCGGCGCCGCATTCGCGCCGCCATAGAGCTGGCGAAGAAGAACACCGCGGCGCGGCGTACGCGCACCGACGAGGCGGCGCGTGACTATGCGAAATTCCTGGCTGAAGTCGGCGTGCCCTCCGTGCAGCAGCTGGCATCTGCGTTGACCGGCGAGGGGCACCTCTTTCACGTCGCGACTCCTGCCGAATCCGTTCGACTCATTTCCGGATCCTCTCCGGACGATTACATCGAGCTGCTCCTCGATTCCACCCAGGATCCTCCGGATGTCCTCGCGCGAGTGCATCGCGGACGCGGGCGCCGCATGATCACGTCCGAGCGTCCGGTGCGCGAGCGAACGGCTATCAAGGACCTCACCGAAGAAGACGTCCACACCTTGCTCCTCGAGGAGCTGAGCCCGTTTTTAGGCTAGATCGCCTTCTGCGACCGAAGCGTCGAGATCTCGGCATCGCTCAAGCCGGCGTCCTCTCGCAGGATCCGGTCGGTGTGCTGACCGAGCGTCGGCGGCGGCGTGCCGGCGGATCGCGGCATGTCCGACAACTGCACCGGATTGCCGAGGGCGCGGATGGCGCCGGCAACGGGATGCTCAATTTCCTGGATCATCCCTCGCGCGGCGAGCTGCGGATCCGACAGGACTTCGCCGACGCGCCGGACGGATCCGCAGGGGACACCGGCGGCCTTGAGCGCCGCACCCCATTCCGCACGGGTCCGTCTACGCAGGTGCTCGGCCAGCATCGGACGCAGCGTGTCGTAGTTGGCAAGGCGAAGGCGGTTGGTCGTGAATCGCTCATCGGATGCGAGCGCCGGCGCCTCGATGGCCGCGCAGAAGCGGCGCCATTGTTCGTCATTGCCTACCGCGATGACGAACTCGCCGTCGGACGACTCGAACGTCTCGTAGGGAGCGATCGTCGGATGCCGGTTGCCCATCCTTGGCGGCGTCTGGCCGGTCGCAAAGAAAATCGCTGCCTGGTACGTCAGGAGCGCCGCTGTTGCGTCGAGCATCCCGATGTCGACGTGCTGGCCACGGCCGGTACGCTCGCGCGCAAGCAGCGCAAGCGTGATCCCCTGCACCGCGAACATCCCGGAGACGATGTCGGAGACGGCGACGCCGAGCCGGTAGCCGGGCCCGTCTTCGGGACCGGTAATGCTCATCAGACCGCCTTCAGCCTGCGCGACCGCGTCGTAGCCGGCCTCCGCTCGCCTCGGGCCGGTCTGGCCGAAGCCGGAGATCGAGCAATAGACGAGTCGCGGATGTCGTGCAGCGAGCTGCTCGTAGCCCAGTAACAGGCGCTCCATCGCGCCGGGCCGGAAGTTCTCGACGAGTACGTCCGTGTTCGAGAGCAACCGCTCGAGTATCGCGGCCGACGCCGCGTGCTTCAGGTCGAGCGTCAGGCTCTCCTTGCTGCGATTGATGCTGAGGAAGTACGCGCTTTCGCCGTTGACGAAGGGCGGGCCCCAGCCTCGCGTGTCGTCGCCACGCCCCGGCTGTTCGATCTTGATGACGCGCGCGCCCATGTCGGCGAGCTGCATCGTGCAGAACGGGCCGGACAGGACGCGTGTGAAATCGAGGACCCTGAGGCCCTCGAGCGGCCGGGTCATCGCGAGTTCCGAACGCGGCGCGAGATGGTGACCAGGTCGGCGAACACCGCGTACGCGGTTTGCGTCAGGTCTCCTGACAGCTCGCACACGGCGACGCGGTCGAGAAGGTCGGTCTGCAGGATCAGCGCGTTCGCGCCTCCGTCCAGGCCTCCGAGCAGATGGGTGGCCGGCAGTTCGCGAAGGGCCACTCGCGCGCTGATACCGCCACCCATCGCGCGCCGCGCGGAGGCGACGAGTTTCATGCGGTTGCCACGCTCGCGCGCGTCGTGGACGGCTTTGCGATCCGCCTCGCTGATGCCCGTGCGCTCCACGTCGAGCGGCGTCATCCTGGCGTCCATCAGCGCATTCGCGAGGACGGCGGTCTTGGCCGCCGCGTCCCAGCCATCGACGTCCAGTGACGCGTCCGATTCGGCGATGCCGTCCGCCTGCATCTGTGCCAGGGCTTCGTCGAATCCGAGGCCACGCTCCATCGACGCCAGGATGTGATTCGTGGTCGTGTTGATGACCCCTTCGAACCCCGCGATCCTGACACCGGGCATCGTTTCACGGACCAGGCTGAAAACCGGCACGCCGTCCATGACGGTCCCTTCGAAAAGGAAAGACACCCCGGCCTTCTCGGCAGCGTCGCGAAGACGCTGGTAGGCGAACGCGACCGGCCCTTTGTTCGCGGTTATCACGTGACAACCGGCGTCAATTGCCGATCGGATGTACGAGATCGCCGGCTCGCCGTCGATCACGTTCAGCGTCGTGAGCTCGATGACAACGCGCAGGTCCGCAGGCGAACCGGCGACGTAGCGGATCGCCTCGAATGCATCCGCACACGGTTCCCCTCCGGCGACGCAGCCGTGGCGGGTCGCCGTTGCAACCAGGTCGCAGCTCAGGCCATGATCCTGCGCCAGGGCTTCGCGCTGCTCGTCGAGCATCCGCTCGAACCGCCGTGCGACGTGGCCGTACCCGATCAGCGCAATGTCGGCGCGCACTCCGCAAAAGTGTACCCTATTGATCTGGAGGTAGTTGTGCGACCACTAGGTCTTCTCGTCACGTGTCTGCTGCTCGGCGCCCCGGCTGCCGCGCAGGATGCCAGGGTGGATGTTCCGGTTGTCGTGACGTCCGGCGAAGCGGAAGTCAAGAGGGCGGCGGACCGCGCGTGGGTCACGATCAACGCCGAGTCGCGCGCGCGCGATCCCAAGGAGGCGCAGCGCGCCAACGTCGAAGCGATGAACGCGGTGATGCAGAAACTCCGGAGCCTGTCGCTCGGCGGTGATGCCGTCCGGACAACGTCCGTGGACCTTCATCCGGAGTTCGACTACGCGAACGGCCGGCAGACCCTGCGCGGTTACGTCGCGCGCAACACGATCGAAGTGCGCGTCGACGACATCGGCCGGGTGGGTGAGATCATCTCCGCCTCGGTTGGATCCGGCGCGACCTCGGTCGGCGGCCTTCGATTCGACATCAAGGAACGCGCCGAAGCGGAGCGCGAAGCCCTGCGCATGGCGGTCCAGAATGCACGGGCGCGCGCCGAGGCAGCGGCGAGCGGCGCCGGCATGAGGATCGACAGGATCGTCCGCATCGAGGATCACCGTGTGGCGATGCCGGAGCCGAGGCCGATGATGATGGAGCGCACGATGGCGGCGCAGGCGCCCGTGCCCGATACGCCGGTCACGCCCGGCAATCTCACCATCCGCGCGATGGTGACCCTCACCGCCGCGCTCAGATAACGGGCGTGCCCCGGGTGAGATCGCGGGGAGCACCGGCGGCTGCCTCCGCCACGATCTCCCCGTCCACCGTGACATCGTCGAACAGTCCGACGAGCTCCGGTGCGCCGAGGAGCCGTGGCGTCTGATCGACAGGCTCGATCTCACGGAACTCCTCCGAGACGGTCACGCCTTTGTCCTTGAGGCGCCGCGCGGTGACGAGGACGCGGCTCTCGAGCGTGCCGATGGCGCCGTTGTAGGCCTGGACGGCTTTCGCGAGGCTCCGGCCGACGGTTTCGAAATGCTCCGCGAGTTTTGCGATGCGGTCGTACAGGTGACGGCCGAGATCGCTGATCTCCTGCGCGTTCTTGGCGACCGTATCCTGCTGCCAGCCGTAGGCGATCGCCTTCAGCAGCGCGATCAACGAGAGCGGACTCGCCAGCATGATGCCCTTACCCATGCTGAACTCGAGCAGCGCGGGGTCGTGCTGCATCGCCGATGAGAGCAGCGCCTCCCCCGGCACGAACATGACGACGATGTCGGGCGCCGGTTGAAAGTGGGCCCAGTAGTTCTTGTTGGCCAGCCGGGTCACGTGGTCCTTCAGCTGGCGCGCGTGGTCCTTCAGCTTCGCGTCGCGCTGATGGTCGTCGTCGTTTTCCATCGCGTCGAGGTACGCGGACAGCGGCACCTTCGCATCGACGACAACGTTCTTGCCGCCCGGCAGCTTGATGATCACGTCCGGACTGAGGCGTCCTTCGTCGGTCTGCGTCGAGCCCTTGAAGTCGAAGTGGATCGCTTCGAGAAGACCGGCGCTCTCGAGAATGCGGCGCAGCTGAATCTCCCCCCATTGCCCTCGGACGTTGGGGGAGCGGAGCGCGCGCGCCAGCTTCGTGGTCTCCGAGTGCAGGACGTTTTGTGCCTGCGACAGCGAGCGGAGCTGTTCAGACAACTGCGCCTGCGAGCTTGCCCGTCCGCGCTCGACCTCGTTCAGTTTCGTGTCCACGTTTTTCAGCGATTCACGCAGCGGCTGTACCAGCGTGTCGATCGCTTTCTGGCGCACGTCGAGATCCGTCGTCGCGGCCCTTTGAAACTCGCCGAGTGACGTCCGTGCGAGGTGGAGGAATGATTCGGTGTTCTGTTTGAGGGCCTCTGAAGACAGCGCGGCGAACGCGTCTCGCAGCTTCGTTTCCGCGTCGTGAAGCAGGGCGAGTTTCTCGGCGCCACTCCGCCGTTCCGCGTCGAGGGACGCAGCCAGCGCGGCCTTTTCCTGCAGTGCCGCCTCGTGAGCGTGGCGGGCGCGTGAGGTCGCCCAGAGGGCGCCCAGGGCTCCGCCGAGCGCCAGCGCCAGGAGCGTCAGATACAGGGTTTCCACGATGACGAAGTTTAGGCGAAAGGTGGCCTAACCTCAAGAACTGTATGATGAAAGCAGCCCTGACGGGCTGGATACTCAGGCGTAGCGCGGCCTTCAGGGCTGCTTGAAAATATGCTTCCCGAACTCTCCCAACAGGAACTCATCCGCTACAGCCGTCACCTCACCCTGGGGGAGATCGGAGTTGCCGGCCAACGGCGGCTCAAAGCCGCGCGTGTGCTGTGCGTCGGCGCCGGGGGGCTCGGTTCTCCGGCGGCGATGTATCTGGCGGCCGCCGGCGTCGGGACGATCGGACTCGTGGACTTCGATGTGGTCGATGCGACGAATCTTCACCGGCAACTTCTCTATTCAGTTCACGACGTCGGCCGTCCGAAACTCGAAGCGGCTGCCGAGCGGTTGCTTGGGCTGAACCCGGAGCTCAATGTCGTGCCGCACCAGGTGACGCTCGACGCGTCCAATGCGCTGCAGCTCGTGTCGGGATACGAGGTCGTGCTCGACGGCACCGACAATTTCACGGCGCGGTACCTCGTGAATGACGCGTGCGTGATGGCGCGCAAGCCGAATGTCTGGGGAAGCATCTCGAAGTTCGAGGGGCAGGCGACGGTTTTCGGGGCCGAAAACGGACCGTGTTACCGGTGCCTTCACCCGGAGCCGCCGCCGCCAGGGCTAGTGCCGAGCTGCGCCGAAGCGGGGGTCCTCGGCGTACTGCCCGGAATCATCGGCACCATCCAGGCGACCGAGACAATCAAGCTGCTCCTCGGCATTGGCGATCCGCTCGTCGGCAGATTCATCATCTACGACGCTCTGCGGATGCGCTTTCGGGAGCTGAAGCTGTCCCGCGATTCGGAATGCGCCGTCTGTGGCGACAATCCAACGATCCTGGAGCTGAAGGCGTACGAGGGTTATTGCGAAACGGGCCGGCTGAAGCCGGCCCCCACCGTCGTAGAGGCCGGCTTCAGCCGGCCTGACGGCGACATCACAGTCCATGAACTCAAGACTCGCCTGGACCGCGGGGATGCGCCGGTGATCATCGACGTCCGCGAGCCGCACGAGCACGCGATTAACCGCATTCCCGGGTCTATCCTCATCCCGGTCGCACAGCTGCCGCAGCGGCTCAGCGAATTCGATCCCCAACAGGAGATCGTCGTTCACTGTAAGAGCGGGGGACGAAGCAGACGATCCGTCGCATTGATGCGCGAAAAAGGGTTCACGAACGCGCGTAATCTGACCGGCGGAGTCACCGCCTGGGTGGCTGACATCGACCCGGAACAACCCAGATATTGACCGCCGCCCGTCCAAGCGCCCCTTGGGGGAAGACAAATTGGACAGATTGCCTCTGGAGGCAGATAATATAGGACTGTACTGGTCGTAGTTCCTCGTGACAGGGCCAGACGGAGACAGTCCCCATGCTGCAGATCAGCGACAACGCTGCCAAGCTCATCAGAAAGATGACCATTAAAAATGGCCTTCCGGCAGGTGGTCTTCGCATCGGCATCAAGGCGGGTGGATGCTCCGGGCTCAGCTACACGTTTGCCTGGGAACCGGCGCCGCGCGAAGGGGATCACGTCTTCGATGGACCGGACGGCTCGAAGGTGTTCGTGGACCGGAAGAGTCACCGTTTCCTCGACGGCACGACGCTCGACTACGACACGAGCCTCGTCAGCAAGGGATTCATCTTCAACAACCCGAATGCGAAAAGCAGCTGCGGG
>Ga0136617_10001257_pt1 | contig 22291 bp, 20 predicted proteins | sample AntDrymUQ3222106_2_FD_129672 | JGI IMG/M metagenome (GOLD analysis project Ga0136617, IMG submission 129672) | Polar desert sand microbial communities from Dry Valleys, Antarctica - metaG UQ322 (21.06) | ecosystem: Environmental > Terrestrial > Soil > Desert | place: Antarctica: Dry Valley...
CTCCGGCAGCGACGACAACACCATCCGCATCTGGGACCCCACCACCGGCACCACCCTGCGCACCCTCATCGGTCACACCGACTGGATCCGCTCCGTGACCACCACCGAACTCGACGGACGCACGGTCATCATCTCCGGCAGCGACGACAACACCATCCGCATCTGGGACCCCACCACCGGCACCACCCTGCGCACCCTCACCGGCCACACCGACTGGATCCGCTCCGTGGCCACCACACAGCTCGACGGACGCACGGTCATCATCTCTGGCAGCAATGACCGCACCATCCGCATCTGGGACCCCACCACCGGCACCACCCTGCGCACCCTCACCGGCCACACCGACTTGATCCTTTCCGTGGCCACCGGACAGCTCGATGGACGCACGGTCATCATCTCCGGCAGCAGCGACAACACCATCCGCATCTGGGACCCCACCACCGGCAACACTCTCCGCACCCTCACCGGCCACACCGACTCGGTCAACTCCGTAACCACCACCGAACTCGACGGACGCACGGTCATCGTCTTCGGTAGCGAAGACAACACCATTCGCATTTGGGACCCCACCACCGGCAACACCCTGCGCACCCTCACTGGCCACACCAACCCAGTCAACTCCATAACCACCACCGAACTCGACGGACGCACGGTCATCATCTCCGGTAGCAGCGATAACACCATCCGCATCTGGGACCTCCAGGAACGGGCGAGGTGAGCACCAGCTGGGCGATGCCCACGTCCGGCCACGCCACGCGGGCCGGAGATGCTGCCGCAGGAGGGTAGCGGCAGGTCAGGACGTTGCAATGCAGGTGATCGTGCCCGGCTCGACCTCGGTGAACCCGGCGTCGCGGACCGCCACCGCGTCGCCTCGGTCGGCCGCGGTACATAACGTCGCCCACAGCGCGGGGTTCGCGTTGCGGACCGCGAACGGTGGCACCTCGGTGAACGTGTGCACCGCCGCGAACAGCATCGCCGCGTGCCCGACCTGCGCGGCGGCCTTGCCCACGGTCATCTCGAGCGCGGCGTTCAGCCAGATCACCGGGACGCCGGGCGGCGGCTCCCCCGGCTCGTCGGGCTCCAGGTCGGTGCCTCCGATCTGGAGCCGGGACACGACCTTCGGCACCTCGTCGACCGGACCGGGCAGCAGCGCCCGCACCTGCGCGCCGTCGACCTCGCACGTCACCCCCGGGAGCTCCTGCACCGCGTCCCAGTACGCGCCCCGGGCCCGCCGAGTGATCTTGCGGATCGGGGTTGTCATCCACGTCGCGACGGCGTCGTACCACTCCCCGCCCGGGCGGCGCGCGGATCGAGGCATACGGCGAGCACGGCGGCGACCGCCGCCTCCAGAACCGGGGTTCGCGACACGGAAATCCGCCCACCCGCCCGCTCCAGGTGCAGCACCACGGGCATCGCCAGAACGACTCCCCGCACGTCCACGTCGCGGTCAGGTGATCGGGACGCGGCGCACCCCACCCTCGGCGGCGTCCGCGCGCTCGACCTCGTCGCGGGTGATGCCGAGCACGAACAGGACCACGTCGAGGTACGGGTGCGACAGCGCCGTGTCGGCGACCTCGGTCAGCGCCGGTTTCGCGTTGAACGCGATACCCAGCCCCGCGATGGAGAGCATGTCGATGTCGTTGGCGCCGTCACCGACCGCGACGCACTGCTCCAGCGGGACGCCGTAGGAGTCGGCGAACCGGCGCAGGGCCACCGCCTTGCCGGGCCGGTCCACGATCTCGCCGACGATGTTACCGGTGAGCCGCCCGTCGAGGACCTCCAGCTCGTTGGCCGCGCAGAAGTCGAGCCCCAGCTGCTCGACCAGGCCGGAGATCGCGCGGGTGAACCCGCCGGAGACCAGGCCGCACCGGAAGCCGAGCCGCTTGAGGGTGCGGATCGTCGTGCGGGCCCCCGGGGTGAGCTCAAGCTGGCCCGCCACGTCGTCGAGCACCGACTCCGGGAGCCCGGCGAGCACGGCCACCCGGCGGCGCAGCGACTCCGCGAAGTCCAGCTCGCCGCGCATCGCGGCCTCGGTGACGGCCCGCACCTCGGCCTCGGCGCCGGCGCGGGCGGCGAGCATCTCGATGACCTCGCCCTGTACCAGCGTGGAGTCCACGTCGAAGACGATCAGCCGCTTGCTGCGACGCGCGAGGCCCGCCCGCTCCACGGCGACGTCGACGCCGGCGGTGCGGGCCACCTCGACGAGCCGCGCCCGCAGCGTCCCGGGCGGATGCTGCACCCCGCCGCCCGGTTCCGGGGAGACCATCAGCTCCAGACCGGTGACGGGATAGTCGGCGACGCGGCGGATGGAGTCGATGTTGGCGCCGACGTCGGCCAGCGCCAGGGCCACCGACCCGAACGCCCGCGCGGTGATCGGCCGCCCGATCACCAGGACGGCGTGGGTGGAGCGCCGCCTGGCCACCGGGTCGTCATGCGCCTCCAGCGACGTGTGCACCTGCATCGAGATGCTCGCCATCGCCTGCTCGACGGCCTCCTGCAGACCCTCCGGGTCGTGGTGGGTACCCACCAGCGCGCCGAGGGTGAGCCGGCCGCGGATCACGACCTGCTCGACGTCGAGCAGGTCGACCCCGTGGCGGGTGAGAGCGGCGAACAGCACCGAACTCACCCCGGGACGGTCCGGTCCGGTGACCGTGATCAGGACGCTGGTGCCCGCCACCGCACTAGCGCGCCTTCGGGTCGCCGCTCGGGCCGGACTCCTGCTCGGTCCCCCTGGCCGCGATCTCCGATGGCGCCGCGTACCCGCCGACGTGGGCCTCGTCGCGGAATCGCTCCACCAGGTGCGGGTAGTGCAGCTCGAACGCCGGACGCTCGGAACGGATCCGGGGCAGCTCGGTGAAGTTGTGCCGCGGCGGCGGGCACGAGGTCGCCCACTCCAGCGAGTTCCCGAAGCCCCACGGGTCGTCCACGGTCACCACCCGGCCGTACCGGTAGCTCTTGAACACGTTCCAGAGGAACGGCAACGTCGATGCGCCCAGCACGAACGCACCGATCGAGGAGATCGCGTTCAGGACCGAGAATCCGTCGATGGGCAAGAAGTCAACATAGCGGCGCGGGAAGCCCTCGTTGCCCAGCCAGTGCTGCACCAGGAACGTCAGGTGGAACCCGATGAACGTGAGCCAGAAGTGGACCTTGCCCAGGGTCTCGTCCATCATCCGGCCGGTCATCTTCGGGAACCAGAAGTAGATACCGGCGTAGGTGGCGAACACGATCGTGCCGAACAGCACGTAGTGGAAGTGCGCCACCACGAAATAGGTGTCGGAGGTGTGGAAGTCCAGCGGCGGGGACGCCAGCAGGATGCCGGTGAGCCCGCCGAACAGGAAGGTCACCAGGAAGCCGACCGAGAACAGCATGGGCGTCTCGAAGGTCAGCTTCCCCTTCCACATCGTGCCGATCCAGTTCACGAACTTGATGCCGGTGGGCACGGCGATGAGAAACGTGGTGAAGGAGAAGAAGGCCAGCAGCACCGCGCCGGTGGCGTACATGTGGTGCGCCCAGACCGCGACGGACAGCGCCCCAATGGAGATCGTCGCATAGATGAGGGACTTGTAACCGAAGATCGGCTTGCGGCTGAACACCGGGAAGATCTCCGAGACGATGCCGAAGAACGGCAGCGCGACGATGTAGACCTCGGGGTGGCCGAAGAACCAGAACAGATGCTGCCACAGGATGACCCCGCCGTTGGCGGGGTCGAACACGTGGGCGCCGAGATGGCGGTCGGCCAGCAGACCCAGCAGCGCGGCGGTGAGCACCGGGAACGCGATGAGCACGAGGATCGCCGTCACGAAGATGTTCCACGTGAAGATCGGCATCCGGAACATCGTCATGCCGGGGGCCCGCAGGCAGACGATCGTGGTGATGAAGTTGACGCCACCGAGGATCGTGCCCAGGCCCGCCAGCACCAGGCCCATGATCCACAGGTCGGCGCCGGCGCCGGGCGAGCGGATCGCGTCCGAGAGCGGGGTGTAGGCGAACCAGCCGAAGTCGGCGGCACCACCCGGGGTCAGGAAACCCGACATCACGATGAGGCCGCCGAACAGGAACAGCCAGTAGGAGAACGCGTTGAGCCGCGGGAACGCGACGTCGGGCGAGCCGATCTGCAGCGGCACGATGTAGTTGGCGAACCCGAACAGGATCGGCGTCGCGTAGAGCAGCAACATGATCGTGCCGTGCATGGTGAACAGCTGGTTGTACTGCTCGTTGGACAGGAACTGCTGCCCGGGTACGGCCAGCTCGCCACGCATCAGCAGCGCCATGGCGCCGCCGGCCAGGAAGAACCCGAACGACGTGACCAGGTAGAGGATCGCGATGTCCTTGGGGTCCGTGGTCTGCAGCATCCGCAGCAGCGTGGATCCCTTGATCGATCGCCGCGCCGGGTAGGGGCGCTCCGTGATCGGCTGGGGGGCGACGGCTGTCACTGGGCCTTCTCCTGCACTGGGCCTCCTGCACTGACCTTGCGAGCGCTCGTCGAGCTCGTGGGGATCGTAGCTCTACTCGCCGTCGAAGGCGCACCCCGGGTTGGCGAGATCACCGGGCCCCACGACGTGGTAGCGGGTCGGCCACCACATACCTTGTCCCCGACGGGGGAGAGCGCGGTGGCGGAGGCGGGCGAGCTGCGGATGGGCACGGCGGCGGGCCGCTGGATGCTCGCCACCACCGTCCTCGGTGCCAGCCTGGTGATGATCGACGGCACTGTGGTGAACGTCGCGCTGGAACGCATCGGCACCGATCTCGACGTCGGGTTCACCGGCCTGCAGTGGACGGTCAACGCCTACACGCTCACCCTCGCTGCGCTGATCCTGCTGGGCGGGTCGCTCGGCGACCGCCTCGGCAGGCGGCGGATGTACCTGATCGGAGCGGTCTGGTTCGCGTTGGCATCGTTGGTCTGCGGGCTCGCTCCGAACGTCGGCACCCTCGTTGCGGCCAGGGCACTGCAGGGCGTCGGAGGGGCGCTGCTCGTCCCGGGCAGCCTGGCGCTGATCTCGGCGTCGTTTCGCGGAGCCGACCGCGCCGCCGCGATCGGCACCTGGTCGGGGCTGGGGGGAATCGCCGGTGCCGTCGGCCCGTTCCTCGGGGGCTGGCTGGTCGAGTGGAGCTGGCGGGCGGTGTTCCTGATCAACCTGCCGCTGGCTGCGCTGATCGTCGCGATGGGGCTGCAGCACGTCCCCGAAAGCCGCGACGCGGAGTCCGCCCCCGGCCTCGACGTGGCCGGTGCCGCGCTCGCCGCGCTCGGCCTCGGCCTGCTGACGTGGTCGCTCACCCGGCTGGGCGAGCGCGGGCCCGAGACCGGACTGCTGGTCGGCCTGGCCGTCGGGGTGGCTGCGCTCGTTGCGTTTGCGCTGGTGGAGCGTCGGTCGCGGCACCCCCTGGCGCCGCCGTCGCTGTTCGCGAACGCGACGTTCAACGCGGTCAACGTCCTCACGTTGCCGATCTACGGCGCCCTCGGCATGGTGTTCCTGCTGCTGGTGTTGCAGCTGCAGACGGTTGCCGGTTTCAGTCCACTGGCCGCGGGCACGGCACTGTTGCCCGTCACATTGATCATGCTGGTGTTCTCCGCTCGCGTCGGCGCGCTCGCGGGCCGGATCGGGCCACGGTTGCCCCTGAGCCTCGGCCCCCTGATCAGCGCGAGCGGGCTGCTGCTCCTGCTCCGAGTGGACGAGACCACCTCATGGCTCACCGACGTACTGCCCGCGATGCTCGTGTTCGGAGCCGGCCTGACGCTCACCGTCGCCCCGCTGACCGCCACCGTGCTCGGCACCGCCCCCGACCGGTACGCCGGGTCGGCCTCCGGGGTGAACAACGCGATCGCCCGCGCCGCTGGGCTGCTCGCCGTCGCTGTGGTTCCCGGTATCGCCGGGATCAGCGGCGCCGACTACACCGATCCCCTGGTCTTCGACACCGGTTTCCGGACCGCGATGGCGATCGGCGCAGGCCTGCTGGGCACGGCGGCGGTGCTCGCGTTCGTGGTGGTCCGCCGCCCGCCCGAGCCTCCGGAACCGGAGCGGGTACGCATCGAAGAATGCCCGCACTGCGGCGTGATGACCCCACAGCTGCACCCCGCCGACGCGCCGCACTGAGGCGTGTCCGCGGACCACTACCCGGTCAGTACCCCAGCCAGCTCGCGCACCGCGGGTAGCGGGTCGGCGCCGTCCGCGGTGATCACCTGCGCGCAGACGTGATCGGCGCCGGCTTCGAGGTGTTCGGTGAGCTGGGCGGCCACCGCGGCGGCGTCACCGTGCGCTATGAGCGCGTCGACGAGCCGGTCGCTGCCACCGTCGGCCAGGTCGGCACCTGTCCAGCCGAGCCGGAGCAGGTTGGCGGTGTAGTTGCGTAGGCCGAAGTAGGGCCGCAGCGTCGGCCGGCCCACGGCGCGCGCCCGTTCCGGGTCGGTCTCGAGGACGACCTTGTGCTCGGGGGCGAGTAGCACGCCGGCCCCGAGCAGCCCGCGCACCTCGCGGGTGTGAACCGGGGTAGTCAGGTAGGGGTGCGCACCCGCCGCCCGCTCCGCGGCCGTCATGAGCACCCTCGGTCCGAGCGCGGCCAGCACTCGGCCCGCGACTGGGACGCGCGCCACGTCCAGCCGATCCAGGTAATCGACGATCGTGGCGTACGGGCGCCGGTACTCGCTCGTGGCCTCGGGGTGCCCGATCCCGATGCCGAGCAGGAACCGGCCGGGATGGGCGCCCGCGATGCGGTGATAGGAGGTCGCAGCCTCCTCGGCGGGGGTGGACCACATGTTGACGATGCTGGTGGCAACCGCGATCCGCTCCGTCGCGTCGAGCAGCGACTCGGCGAGGTGCAGGTCGCCGGTGGGTGAGCCGCCGATCCAGATGGCGCCGTAGCCCAGCTCCTCCACAGCGACCGCGAACTCCGGGGTGAGGCCGCCCACATGACGCCAGATGCCGTACCGACCCAGTTCGACCGTCATGCTCCCCGCAACGACTGCACGCGGGCACGCATTCCGCGGTATGGACATACCGCGGTAGGATGGCTAGGTGCGCGTGGACAAGATGAGTATCTCTTTCGAGGCCGGTCTCGGCGAGGCCGTCCGCGGGGCCGCTGTACGAACAGGCAAGGGCATCTCCTCCTGGCTCGCCGAAGCTGCCGCGGCCAAGCTCCGTGCCGAGGAGCTCGAGCTGTTCCTGGACGACTGGGAACACGAGCACGGAGCCCTCACCCCGGCTCAGCTGGAGCAGGCCGAGCGAGAGCTGGGACTACCTCCCGCGGCAGGCTCGGCCGCGTGAGTGCCCTTGTACTGGACGCGGGTGCCTTGGTGGCCGTCGAACACGACAACCCGGAACTGCTGGTCACGACGACCAATAGACCATGCGCCAGCTCGCGCTAGACAGGCACCACCATCCGTGGTTTGCCCTGCTCAGCGGCATAGGTCAGGGTGTACCAGGTGCCGCTGGCCAGATCAGTCCCGCGAGGAAAGCCGATCACAAAGCCACTGCGGTCGACCATCCACCGGTTGCGGGCGTGATAGGCGGGCGTATCGAGTGTGGGTGCGTTCAACTCGACAATCTCGGCGAGTCGGTCTCGCCGGCTCCAGTGCACGATCGCCTCGACTGCACTGGCAGGCTGGTCGGCAACGGTGCACGGTACGACCACGGTCAGGGCGGCGTCGGTGTGCTCGGCCAGCCACTGCAAGGCGAGCGTGTCGATGCCGGCGGCGCCACCGAGGTAGAAGTGGGTAACCGGGTCGGCGAACGGCCGTAGGTAGGCGTCGAACCCATCGACAAGATCAGCTACGGACACGTGCTCGACGGACCGGGTGCCGGTGATCGTCACGGTTCGAACCACGCTCGGCAACCCCTTTCTGCGATGTCATCGAATATCATCTGCCATTGCGACACCCAGTCACGATCTCATGAACCCTGGCTGCGGCGAGGAGTACCCAAGCCCCACCCAAGCCCCGACCACACCACAGATGGTGCCCTACCCACGCCGACCCACGGCGACCACAACTATGAATCCGTCACATAAGATCAACCCTGCTGACCGCGGTGTACCTCGCAGACCACCAGGCAGAACGGTGAACGAGACACGACCGCGGAGGCCGACCGCACGACCCGCTGGCGCTGGCTGGCAGCGTTGATGCGCTGGCGACCCGGCCGCCACGCTGCGCGGAACCAGCAGCCTCGATTCGATCACGCTTGCGTCCGCAAGGATGCGGAGCAGGTGGAGCGCCGCCGGCGGTCGGTGTCCAGCCAGTCCGGAGCGGAGAATAACCGGGTGTGGTTAGCGCGCCATCGTCGGCGTAACGGCAGTACCACCGGTCCGTGTTCGCCGACTGACTCCGGACACAGCGCTCCGGTTTATCCCTTCTTGTAGACGTCCCCCGACACTGCCGATCACGCGGTATCGGTCGGGGCGTGCCGACGTTCATGATGGTGACGTCGAGCGTGCCACGATCCGTCTGATCTGTTCGTCTGTCGGGCTGCTGTGGGACAGCACGGTCCGGAGCCGGTCGGCCAGCGTCGGTAAACCGGGTGATCCGGCCTTCTCTCGAACCCATCGCTCACCGAGACTGCGGATCTGGGTGTGATCGATCCAACCTTTCTTCGCGACCGGTATGGTCGCCACGACGGGGGCCGTAGCGGGATCTGCCCACTTCTGTTCACCGCTGAACACGTAGGCCATGGTGTCGCCCCGACGCCACCGGATCGTGAAGCCGTCCTCCAGGTACACCCAGCCGACCGGGGCTGATCGGGGCACGGCGCCACCATCCCGCTTGTTCCTCGGGTGGGGGTGCTGCGGTTCGGAGCCGTGCGGGCTGCTCGTCGCGCCGGTCACGACCGCGTCACCACCCACACCCGTGCGTTTGCGTCCCGCGTCAGACGCAGGATCATGATGGTGCGCAGCAGGGGGTGCTCGGACAGATGTCCCAGGCACGGCACGACCACGTGGTGTGCCTGGGCTCGCTGGAGTTCGCGGGTCAGCTCGTCGAAGCCACCGTGGTAGCCGGGCTGGTCGTCATGAAAGGTTGTGGCGTAGCAGAGACCCGCGGTCTCGGCCGGTTCCTGCAGGGCGCGTTCCATCGCGCGTACCGCGTGGTCGTCGAGGTCGTCGGTGACCCGTAGGTAGCCGTAGATCAACGCAGGCAACCCGTGCTCGTCGCGGTGGGCGGGTCGGACCGGCGACGGGTACAGGGGCCTCGTCGGCACCGGTCCGGCCAGGCGTGCGGGGCGGGACGCGCACCGTCCCGCACGGCGTGACCCCCGTCGAGGACAGCACCCGCACGGTGCGTCGTCGCCGACAGCGAGCCATGTGGGATCGTCATTCATCGTGCATCCTCTCGTTTCTGGTCTGTGTCATGCGGCATCACCGGGCGGCTGGGATGGTGCGCGGGTCAGGGCAGCGAGAACCACACAGAGGACCGCTGTCGATCGGCCGGTCACGGTGCTGAGCCTGGCTCGTGCTGGGTGGTGGCGAGGGTGGCGCAGGTCGTGCAGCAGATGCGGGCGATGACCGCGGCGGCGCCCGGGGATCTGACGGTGGGGTAGGCGGGCCGGTGCAGGTCGGTGAGATCCAGCACCGCGCCGCACCGGCAGGCCAGGACAGCGCGGCCGGGCTCGGGCGGCACGAGGTGATCGGGGCGGGTCACCGGCTCGTCCCGGTCGCGGGGTCGCTGCTGGGTGGGGTCCAGACGTGTGTCCAGCCGGGGTTCCTCGAGCACGGGCCCGTCTGCAGCCGCGGATTCTGGGTGACCAGCTGCCGGGCGGCCCACTTCGCCAGGGGGCCCTGCCGGCTGCAGAACAGGCACCGCACCCGACCGCGGCGCCTCGTGGTCCACCAGGTGCCCCACCGCGACAGCCACCCAGTCCGGTGCGCGTTCGGGCGGCTCACCGCGATCGGCCCCCACACGCCGCGGTGACGGCTGCCGAGTGGTTCCGGGCGGCCGGTGCCGCGGTCGGGGCAGCCGGGGCAGGACGGCCCCGGGCTGGATGTGCAGCGAGGACACGCTCACCGTGTGCTCGTATGCCGCGCGGACGACGCCGAGACCGGCTGTGAGTTCGATCTTCATCGCGGTTTCGGGGACCGCATCGCAGTGGTCGGTAGTCGAGACCAACCAGACCGCCGCTGGATGAGCCGCTGACACACGAGGAGTACTGGAGAGATTGACTTCGGCCGTGTTGACGGGTCGGCCAGCGACCACCGTGCGGGTGGTCTCGTGGGTGGGTGACCGTTGGTGACGCGCATCGTGGTTTGCTCCAGGGGCGGGATGATCAGCGGTGTCACCGCCTCGGCGCAACGAGGTAGCGGTGGGGGGAACATGGGTGAAAGCATGTGAGGTACACCTGTGTGACGCGATGCGCGGATGTCATGGATGGATCGGTGAGGCCATGACAGAGTGGCATCGTCGGCAGCGATGTATGCGCGATATAAGAGAAGGGATCTGATGGAGAAACGAACGTGCAGGATTTGTCAAGGATTGCTTAGTCGATATAATCCTGAGTCGGTATGTTCCAGTTGTGCTCGGCAGATCAACACGACTCCTTCTTTTCCTGTGTGGCTGTGGGACTCTCTGCCGTTGCGTCGGGCGTTTGCCGAACTAGATCTGGGTGCAGCGCTGACGATCATTCGGACGATCCTCGGGTTGAGCCAGCTGGAGTTTGCAACCCTGCTGGGATGGAGCCAGTCGACGGTTGCTCGCGCGGAATCCGGACAACGTGGCAGTCTTTATGACATCCGTCGACTTCTTGAGGTGGTCGATGCTGTCGATATGCCGCGCGGGGTACTCCTCCCGCTGTTTTTAGGTGAATCAGACGAGCAGATCGAACGAGAAGCGAGTGACGAAGTGGACATGAACAGACGACGGTTCGGCGGTGGGCTGGTCGGTCTTGCTACTGCGGCCGGCCTGGCTCAGGTACAGATTCCAACTCAAGTGAACTTCGCGCACACGCAGTATCTTCAATCAGCCGCCGAAAAACTGTATGCGCAAGACCAGAATGTTGGCGGTGGAGTATTGATTGGTGACGGATTGCGCTTGTATCATCGCGCACGTCGCATGCTCGATGAGGCCGACTACAGCGAGGAAGTCGGCCGTCAGCTTATGAACGCAGCCGGAGAACTCGCGGTCTGTGTCGGCTGGTTGGCATATGATGGGGGTGACCAGGTTTTGTCACGAGATCTGTACTCTGAGGCCCGTCTCTTGGCTGACCAGTCCGGTGACGATGGGTTAGCGATTCGGGCCATGGAGAAGATGTCACTTCAGTCGACGGTTTACTTTGCCCGAGAAGAGGGGCAGCCTGGCAGTGCCCGAGAAGCCGTACGGCTCAGTGAGCGGGCCGCTGAGTTGGCCCTCCGTGATCCGTCGCCTCAGCTTCATGCCTTGCTCGCGGCCCGCCAGGCGACCGCCCATGCAGCCGCTGGTCATCGTCAGGGTTTCACGGTGTCCATCACCCGTGCATGGCATCAAACGGATCGGGGACTCACTGGTGATGGTCCGGTTTGGTTGCGCTTCGTCACTGACTCAGAAATCGCTGCGCAGGAGGCTAGGGGTCATTTATATCTAGGGGACGCTGTTACAGCTTCTGCGCTCTACCGCAGGAGCCTGGAAACGGCCGTCAGCCACCGGAACAGTGCAGTCTACCGTGCTGGTCTGGCTGTTTCGTTGGCGGTCAGTGGTGATGTGGCTGGTGCGGTTGCCGAGGGTATGATCGTGCTTTCTGCGCTGGAGGGTGGAATTACGTCGCCCAGGACCTTTTCTGCTCTTCGACCTGTGCGCAGCATCGCAGCACAAGATCGGAGAGCCAAGGACTTCTGTGTTTACTATGACCAGTTCGGTAGCATCTCAGCATGAATGATCAGAAGTCTGGAATATTTACACCAAAAGGTGAGATCTCGTTTCGTCGCTACGGTGCGGTCGAGGCTCAGCGGCTTGGCGATGTGGTTGAAGAACTGTATGTCCGCTCGTATGTTGAGAAGATCAAAATCGGTGACCCGTTCGACGGTGTCGAAGCTTTCATGCGCCGATTTCATGCATACAGCGCAAATCCCGACCTCGACCTCCTCATTGCTTATCTGGACGGGAAAGCCGTTGGGCAGACCTGGGGGTGGCCGCTCACTAAACGCACTATGTGGTGGGAAGGGTTGCTTGCGGAACCCGAGCCGAATTTTACTCATGAAACCGGTTGCCGGACGTTCGCTCTTTCTGAGATCATGGTGTCTCAAGAGTATGCAGGAAAAGGATTAGCGCATGCTTTGCATGATCGGCTTTTGGCTGCGCGTCCGGAACCGCGAGCGACCCTGCTGGTGGAACTAGACAATATGAGAGCTTACCGCGCATACTTGCACTGGGGCTGGCGCAAAGTGGCACAGTTACGCCCTGGCTGGGCCGATGCGCCAATGTATAACGTGCTTATTTTAACGCTTGAGAGGGCGTGTAAGGATTGAACGGACCTTGGTGTCAGACGGTGGACGCACCACCGCTTTGACCTGCGGTGAGGGGCCTCGTAAGCGGAGCACGTCGACGGCAGCGGCCGTTGCAGCGAGGAGGGCCGAGTGACGGAGCTGGCCGTGCCGACTACACAGCCCCATGACCCTCGCCCACGAGCCGTTGTGGTCTAGGTGGCTGGTGTTTTTCGTCAAATCCCACGGAGAGTAACAGGATTGCGAGCTTCTGACCTGGGACTCATCACTCGTGGTCACCGAGTCTGAGTGCGAAACGGCCGTTTGACACCTGCTGCCTAGGAGACTCGGGTGTGCGGCACGGCGACAGCGGTCAGGCTCATCCGTGAGCTGAACGTGGTGTCGGGTTCGGCAGGTCGGGACCGGAGACCTCCGGACCGGCGGCGCGCATAGGGTCGGCCCCGTGAGGCGAGACCTGACCGCGCGGGCCGCGCCGCTGCGGATGCGGCCCCGGGTGCTGGTGACTGCCAACCCCGGCCTGTCCCGTGATGCGCCTACGGGCACCGAGGCGGTGGTCGTCGGTGGTGGGGTGGCCGGGATCAGCGCGGCCGTGGTGCTGGCAGAGCGCGGCGTCGCCGTCACGCTGGTGGAGGCCGCACCCACGCTCGGCGGGCGGCTAGGGGCATGGCCGCACACGTTGCCCGACGGCACCGAGCAGGTGGTCGAGCACGGGTTCCACGCGTTCTTCCGGCACTACTACACCTGGCGCGCGGTGCTGCGCCGGATCGACCCCCAGTTGGGGTTTTTGCGGGCGGTCGGCGGCTACCCGGTGATCTCGCGGACGTGGCCGCCGGAGGACCTCACCGGCCTCCCGATCGCGCCACCGCTGAACCTGCTGGCGCTGTTCGCGCGCTCCCCCAGCCTGGGGCTGCGCGACCTGCTCGGCTCCGACCAGGCCCTGGCCGCGGAGCTGCTGGCCTACGACCGCGACCACACCACGGCGGCGTTCGACGCGATGCCGGCCGCGGAGTTCCTCGCCGGGCTCGGCATGTCCGACCGTGCCCAGGCGATGCTGTTCGAGGCGTTCGCGCGGTCGTTCTTCGCCAGCCCCGAGGACCTGTCGGCGGGTGAGCTCATCGCGATGTTCCACTACTACTTCCTCGGCAACCCCGAGGGCATCGGCTTCGACGCGCCCGACACCGACTACCTCACCTGCATCTGGGCGCCGTTCGTCGGGTACCTCTACGCCCACGGCGCGCAGGTCCGCACGGCCACGGCAGCGCGCTCAATCAGCCCGACCGACGGACACCGCTGGCGCGTCGAGCTCTCCGACGGCGCGCCGCTGACGACCCGGCACCTGGTGCTGGCCACCGATCCGGGCGGGCTGCGCGACCTGCTCGCCGCCTCCTCCGACACGGCAATTTCGGCGCCACGGCTCGCGAGTAAGTCCGCCGCACTCACCGTCGCGGCGCCGTTCGCGGTCAGCCGGATCTGGCTGGACCGCGACGTCGCCCCCGAGCGGGCCACGTTCAGCGCCGTCAGCCGGGAGCCGACGCTCGACTCGATCACGGTCTACTCGCGGCTGGAACGACCGTCGGCGCAGTGGGCGGAGCGCACCGGCGGTGCGGTGGTGGAGCTGCACTCCTACGCCTGCACCGCTTCCGACGTGGATACGGCCACCGCGCGGATGCGCGCGGAGCTGGCCGCGCTGTGGCCGGAGACGGCCGACGCCCGCGTCGTCCACCTGCAACAACGGCTCGAGGCGACGGCCCCGGCCTTCCCGCCCGGCACAGCGGGCACCCGGCCCAGCGTCGTCGGCGACGCCCGCGGTGTCCGAGTAGCAGGTGACTACGTGGAGACGCCGTTCCTCACCGGACTGATGGAGCGGGCGTCGGTCTCGGGGGTGCTGGCCGCCAACGACGTGCTGGCGGAGGTGGGTGCCGGGCCGGAGGAGATCCGCGGGGTGCCGCAGCGCGGGATGCTGGCCGGGCTGCTACCCCGGCGAGCCGCGCGCCACGGGTGAGACTCGCCCCGGCCCTACCGGCCCGTCCTTGACGGGAGGTATGCGGCCAGCACCCGTTCCAGCACCGGCCGCAGCCAGGCCGCGAGTGCGGCGGGCTCCTGGGGCCCCCGGACCAACGCGGTGAGCACCAGCCCGTCGAGCACGGCGGCGACCTCCGCGGCCGCGGCATCGGGGTCGGACACTCCCAGCCCGCGCAGCGCCTCCGCTCCGAGACGCCGGATCGTGTCGCCGCCCGCGACCAGTACCACGCGCAGCTCCGGATCGCGGACGGCGGCCAGGCTCAGCTCGTAGCGGGCGAGCGTGCGGTGCCGCTGAACGGTCGCCATCGCGACACCAAAGCCGGTGAGCACGTCGAGGAGCTTCGCGGGCCCGGCGTCCAGCACGGCCGGTATCTCTACCGCCAGATCGATCTCCACCAGCCGCGTGACACATCCCGCCACCAGCGCGGACCGGCTCCGAAAGTAGTACGACGCGCTGCCGGGCGGGATGCGCGCGGCAGCGTCGACGGCGCGGTGGGTGAGCCCGCGCATGCCGTGTTCAGCAAGCACGTGCAGCGCGCCGTCGAGGATCTCAGTGCGACGGTCGGTCACGTTCCTCTACTTCTGTAGAGCCAGCTGCGGTAGTGTCTCTACAAGCGTAGAGGAGGGAGTCGTGATGCGGGTGATTGTGGTCGGAGCGGGCTTGGGTGGGCTGGCCGCGGCGGTGGCGGTACACCGGGCCGGGCACGCGGTCACGGTGCTGGAGCGCTCGCCGGCACTGCGCGAGACCGGCGCCGGGATCGGGATCCTGCCCAACGGCGTGCTCGCGCTCGACGCCCTCGGGCTCGGCGACCCGGTGCGGGCGCTCGCCACCCCGCTCGCGGCCGGCGGCGGGCTGCGGGATCGGCACGGCCGCCCGCTGCTGTGCACCGACCAGGCCGTCGTGGCGCGGCGCACCGGGCTCCGCTCGTCGTCGTCCCCCGCCGCCTGCTGCACGGCCTGCTCGCGGCGGCATTACCCGAGATGACGGTTCGCACCAGCTGCCCGGTCACCGCGCTCCGGGACACGGCCGGGCAGGTCGAGGTCGTGGGCACCGGCTCGGCCGACGCCGTGGTCGTCGCCGACGGCGCGGGGAGCCGGCTGCGTGCCACGCTCTTCCCCGACCATCCTGGCCTCGCCGGATCCGGGGAGCACGCCGCCCGCGCCATCGCCCCGACCGCTCCGCCCGATGTGCCGGTGGCCGCTGGGGAGATACTCGACCATCGCACAGGTGATCGCTTCGGCTGCCTGCCGATGGCGGACGGCGGGGTGTACTGGTACGCAACCTGGCGGAACGAGGCTCCTGACGCGGCGTCCGCGCGGCACGGCTGGCTGCGTGACCGGCGCGCCGACTGGCACCCGTGCGCGGCCGCGCTGATCGACGCCACCGCTCCCGCCGACGTCTACGTCGACGAGACCGCGCAGCTGGTCCGGCCGCTGCCGACGCTCGCCGTCGGGCGGGTGGCGCTGCTCGGCGACGCCGCGCACGCCATGACCCCCGATCTCGGGCAGGGCGCCTGCCAGGCGTTCGAGGACGCCGTCACCCTCGGCGCGGTGCTGCGCGGCACCGAGCCCGACGACGTCGCGGCGGCGCTGGCGCGTTACGACGCGCACCGCCGTCCGCGTACCACCGCATTGCAGCGGCAAGCCCGCCGGATGCACCGGCTGCTCACCCTGCGTGGCCCGCAGGCCCGGCTGCGCGATGCCGCGCTCCGGCGCGTCCCGACACCGATCGTCACCCGGGCGCTCACCACGCAGTTCCGCTTCGACCCCGAACCGGCCCCGGAACGGGTAGGAACCCTCAGGCGCCCGTAGCCAGCACGTTCTGGTCGGCCAGTGCCTCGACGACCGCACCCGCGATCGCGATCATGCCCAGCGCGTTGGGGTGCACCGGAGCTGCGGGCGAGGTGGGGGCCAGACCCTCGATCCACTTCTTGCCGGGCGGCTGGCAGGCGTCATGACCGATCGTCGGTGTGTAGGTGTCGACGTAGTTCACACCGGCGGCGTCGGCCTCGTCGGCGAGCATCGCGTTGAGCCGCTTCTCGGTGTCGCGCAGGTAGGCCACGTCGCCCGGGCTGAAGGGGACCGTGGGGAAGCAGCCGGGCCCGGTGTCGGGCAGGATCGCCGGGTACCCGGCCAGCAGCACGCGCGCGTCCGGGGAGCGCTGCTGGATGCCGTCCAGGGCCGCCTCGATCTTCGGTGCAGTCGCGTCGATACGTGCGGCGAGCTGGTCGGTGCCACCTGCGGTGAAGAAGTCCTTGCAGGCCTCACCGAAGGGCTGGCGCGGCGAGCGGACCGCGCACTCGTTGATGATCGAGGCGAAACCGATGTCGTTGCCGCCCATGGTGATCGTGACCAGGTCGGTGTCGGCCGAGAGCGCGTCGAACTGCGGAGGGTTGACCCCGAACAGCACCGACTGCGACGCGGCGAGGTTGTCCGTGGTGGCCCCGCTGCAGCTGACATCGCGGAAGGCGGGCACCCCGATGGTCTCCGCCACCAGCGACGGGTAGTTCCGGTTGGAGCGCAGGCATCCGGCGGGCAGCCCGGTCTGCAGCGGGATGAGCGGGCCGGAGGCATAGGAGTCGCCGAGCGCGACGTAGCTCTGGGCGGGTAACCCCGTGGACGGCGCGGCCGCAGCCGGCGCGGCCGCCGCCACAACCGTGACAAGGGCCACCGCGCAGGCGCCGACCACCGTGCGACCGAGCGCAGCCCGACGTGGTCCTCGACGGCGAAACGGGGAGGTCCAACGGGCCGAGTGCAGACGAGTCACAGACCTGACAGTGCGCAACTCGCCGCCTCCTGCTCACCAGCCACCTGCCCCGACGGCAGATCCGCTTCGGAGTCGAGCCTGTACCCGAGCCCGGAGCGGGCCGCAACCTACCACGTCCTCGCCGATGCGAAGGGAGCCACCTCCCGCCGGTCAGGGCGTCCCGGTGACCAGCGGCCAGAGGCCGTCCGGACCGGCCGCGAGCACGGTGGCGCCGACCTCGGCGTTCCACTCGGCGTCGGATCCGTCCTCGTCGCGCCACGCCCACAGCCGGGTCGTGACCAGCCGCAGGTCGTGCTCACGGGTGAAACCGATGGCGCCGTGTACCTGGTGCGCGATCCGGGCGACCACGCCGGCCGCCTCGCCGGTGCGAGCCTTCGCGGCGGCAATCGCGAGCCGGGTGGACGCGGCCAGGACGCCGTCGGCGGTGGCCACCCCGGCCGCCGCCTCCGCGGCCGCCGCAGCCGCCGCGACCTCGGCCGCGGCGAGGGCGAGCTGCTGCTGAACGGCTTGGAAGCGACCGATCGGACGGCCGAACTGCACCCGCTCCCCCGCATACCCGACGGCGGCGGCCAGCGCGCCCCGGACCGCCCCGGCGAGGAGCTGGGCCCGGCCGAGCGCGGCCCGCAGCCGCAGCTCCGCGGCCGCCCCCGCGGGCACCGGGGCCACCTCGCCGTCCGCGATCGTCCCGCTGACGGCGACCGCGTCGCGCGGCTCCTCGGCGACGTTGACCCCATCGGTGACGGTGCCCATGTCCGGTCTTACTGCGACAACGTGCTCGGGGGTCAGGACGACGATCCCCGCAGCGGCTCGCGCCCACGGCACACGGTGCAGCGTGCCCGACACCCGCCAGCCGCCGTCGCCGCGCTCGATCTTCAGCCCCGCCGCCACGGCCGTCAGCGGGCCCGCCGGCACCGCGATACCGGCGGTGTGCAGCAGCCACCCCGCGAGCAGGTCGGTCTCCGCCAGCGGCACCCGCGCGGCGTGCGCCCCGGCCGCAGCCAGGACGACGGCGGCATCGGAGAAGGTGCCCGCGCTGCCGCCCGCGTCCGCAGGCAGGGTCAGCCGGGCGAGCCCGGTGCTCTCCAGGGTCTTCCACAGGCCCGCATCGAAGCCGGCGCCCGACGACCCCGCCTCGGCGAAGACCGACTCGGCCAGCTCCTCCAGCTCGGGGCTCACCGCAGCCCCATCCCGCGTGCGACGATGCCGCGCAGCACCTCGTTGGTGCCGCCACGCAGGGTGAACCCGGGCGCGTGCAACACGGCGTCGGCGAGCAGCCGCGCGTAACCGGCCTCGGCGCCGGGATCGGGTGGGATCGCGACCAGCAACCGGGCCACGTCGATCACCTCGTTCTCGTAGCACGTGCCGAGATCCTTCACCAGCGCGGCGGCGAGCTCCGGAGCCTGTCCCGACTGCAGCGATCCGGCGACGGCCAGCGACATCCGGCGCAACGTCCACAGTCGCGCGACGAGCGCCCCGATCTCCCGTTCGGCGCCGCTGGTGCCGGCCAGCTCCCCCACCAGCGCCACGAGCAGCGGGAACGTCGACAAGAACCGCTCGGGTCCGCTGCGCTCGAAGGCCAGCTCGCTGGTCACCTGCCGCCAGCCGGCGCCGGGCTCGCCGAGCACCATGGCCTCGGGCACGAACACGCGGTCGAACACGACCTCGTTGAAGTGGTGCGCGCCGGTCAGCAGCGGGATCGGCCGGATCGTCACCCCGGGCGAGTCGAGCTCGACGATGAACTGGGAGAGCCCCCCGTGCCGGTCCCGCTCGTCGCGCGGCGCCGAGCGGGCCAGGGCGAAGAACGCGTGCGCGCGATGGGCGCCGGAGGTCCACACCTTGGTGCCGGTGAGCTCCCAACCACCCTCGACCGGCACGGCCTTCGTGCGCACCGCCGCGAGGTCGGACCCGGCGTCGGGCTCGCTCATCCCGATGCCGAAGTACACCTCGCCCGCGGCGATCCCGGGCAGGAACCGCCGGCGCTGTGCCTCGGTACCGAACCGCATCAGGGTCGGGCCGATCTGCCGGTCGGCGATCCAGTGCGCCGCCACCGGCGCGCCCGCCGCGAGCAGCTCCTCGGTGACCACGTAACGCTCCAGCGGCGAGGCGCCCCGGCCGCCGTAGACGGTGGGGATCGTCATGCCCAGCCAGCCGCGGCGGCCGAGCTCGGCGGTGAAGCGCTCGTCCCACCCGGACAGCCACACGTCCACCCGCGGGGTCCAGGCTCCCGCGGCCCGCTCCTGGGCGAGGAACGCCCGCACGTCGGCCCGCAGCGCCGCCGCGTGCGGGGGGAGGTCGACCGGTGGCGGTATCAGGGTGGGCAAACTCGCCCGCTTCCCCGTCACGTTGCTCGCCTAGTGGTCATCAGGCCGGTCCGCGCAGCCTGGGCAGCACGTCCTCGGAGAACTGGGTGAGGAAACGCTCCTGGTCGTGGCCCGGCCCGTGGAACACCAGGTGGTTCAGCCCGGCGTCGAGGTAGGGCGTGATCTGGGCGACCGCGTCGTCCGGGTCGGACGCCACGATCCACCGCCGGGCCACCTGCTCGATCGGCAGCTCGTCGGCCAGCCGCTCCATCTCCAGGGACGTGTCAACGCTGCTCTTCTGTTCCGGGGTGAGCGACAGCGGCGCCCAGAAACGGCAGTTCTCCAGGGCCGCGGCGGGGTCGCGGTCGTAGGACAGCTTGATCTCGATCATCTTGTCGATCTCGGCCGGGTCGCGCTCCGCCGCCGCGGCGCCCGCGGCCACCGCGGGCATCAGCTTCTCGGTGTAGAGGTCCATGCCCTTCCCGGAGGTGCAGATGAAACCGTCACCGGCCCGGCCGGCGTACTTGGCCACGACCGGACCGCCCGCCGCGACGTACACCGGCACCGGCCGCTCCGGCTTGTCATAAATCGTCGCGCCGACGGTCGTGTAGTAGTCGCCCCGAAACGACACGTCCTCGCCCGTCCACAGCTCGCGCATCAGCCGGACGACCTCGCGCAGCCGGGCGAACCGCTCGGAGAACTCCGGCCACTCCAACCCGGAGACGGCGATCTCGTTGAGCGCCTCGCCGGTGCCGACACCGAGCAGCACGCGGCCGGGGTAGAGCACCCCCAGCGTCGCGAACGTCTGGGCCAGCACCGCCGGGTTGTACCGGAAGGTCGGCGTCAGCACCGAGGTGCCGAGCTGGATCCGCGACGTCCGCTCCCCCACCGCAGCCAGCCAGCTCAGGGCCGACGGCGCGTGCCCGCCCGCGTGGCGCCACGGCAGGAAGTGATCGGACACGACGGCGCTGTCCAGGCCCACCTCCTCGGCCCGCACCGCGTACTCCACGAGCTCCCGCGGCGCGAACTGCTCCGCCGACGCCTTGTAGCCGATCCGCAATCCCACGTCCCTCAGCCCTTCGGGGTTGCCCGGTGCTCCTGGCACCAGCCTGCTACGGACGGTCGATCTCGGCTACCGCCGGACACCCACCCACCGTGCCAACCCCGAAGGGAGCTCGGTAGTCGGTGATGATCGCGGTGATGTCCTGCGCTGGTCACGGTAGGCGCGGACGACGAAGTCGGGGCGCCACCAGCGGTGGGACATCAGCCGGCAACGACGGCAGTGCGCCGGTGTCGGTCCTGACGGCGGCAGCTCGATCCCACGCCTGCACCTGCGGCACCGTGATCTCACGTGCACGGGAACCTGATCTGCCATCGGCTTTACAAGGCGGCTGCGCGAGGCGGCCGAGGATGGGCAGCGGAACAACGTTCTCGGCTCAGGGCGTGTCTGGTGGATCTTGTTTGGTGGGGTTGCGGAGCCAGATCTTGATCGAGGCCACGTCGATGGTGCCCCGGAAGACGAGCTCGCGCTTGTCGGTGCCCATGACCACCGCGCAGAAGCCCTTGAGCGTGGTGAACTCCCGCTCGGTGGTGTCGCGGCCCTTTTGTAGGCCTCGGTGTCGAACGCCGGTGCTCGCCCACCGGCCGAGCCCGTGGCCAGCCGGGTCCTCTGCTGGTCGCTCCTCCCCGGGACCGTCGCCTTGATCCCGCGCCACCGCAGGTGAGAGCGGAACCTCCGGGTCGCCTACGCCTTGTCCGCCGACAGCCCACCGAGTCGAGTCCGAGACCCGCCACACCCGGTCCGGCGGATCCACAGCCGACCCGTCAACGGCTCGAACGCCAGACAGTCACGACGCCGGCCCGCGGTGATCCCCTGAGCCAACGGCAGGCACCGGACGCCGGCCGGCAGGTGAACCCTCGTGCTCAACCCACCGCGGGACCACCCCCACCCCTCCCGATCAAGGCGAACCACCGGCAGAGCCGCCTGCTCCGACTCCTGCCCAGCCGCCGGCTCCGGCTCAACCGCAGGCTCCGACGCCGGCTCGGCCGCAGCACTCTCGTCGTTCGACCCAACCCCCTTGTGCCCTGGACAGGATCCGGCACGACCGGCGGTTCCGCGACCGGGGCGGCCGGCAACGATGCCGCCCGGCCCGCCGGGATGTCCTGAGGCGGCTCACGGCGCGCCCCCGGCGGCGCGCTGATACGCCCGGACCACGTCGCATCCACCCCGACCACCCACTCCGAGCCCTGGTCACCGCCGCGTCCCGCCCGCGACCGGTCCAGGATCCCCTCCCCCGTGCCATCACCTGACCAGCGTCGATGCCGTGAGTACACGGTCTTCGGATCCCCGTAGGCCAGCGGCGGATCCCGCCACGGCGCTCCCGTGCGAGTCCGCCACAACACCCCGTCGACCACCGACCGGTGACCGACCCACCGCCCACCCCGACGCGGTACCCGACCCGGCGGCAACGGCTCCAGACGCTCCCACTCCACGTCGGTCAGATCATGACGACCAAGACCTACCGCACCCGAACATCAAGATCCCGCAGACACGCCCCTAGTACTGCAGACACGCCCCTAGTACTACAGAGACACTTGTTTGAGCGACCTGTGAAGATGCCGCGGGCGGGCGCCGAGCGGAGCGCTCGTGACCTGCGAGTTCTTTATGATCAACATATAACTGTCCCTGTAGTACTAGTGTCCCGCGCCTGAAGTTCGTAGGCAATATCGGCTGAGGGAGTCGAGGATCTCGTCGGCGGTCTTGGTCCAGACGAACGGGCGGGGGTTCTCGTTCCAGATCTTGATCCAG
>Ga0136617_10001258_pt1 | contig 22282 bp, 17 predicted proteins | sample AntDrymUQ3222106_2_FD_129672 | JGI IMG/M metagenome (GOLD analysis project Ga0136617, IMG submission 129672) | Polar desert sand microbial communities from Dry Valleys, Antarctica - metaG UQ322 (21.06) | ecosystem: Environmental > Terrestrial > Soil > Desert | place: Antarctica: Dry Valley...
GGGCGGAGGTGGCTCGATGCGGGCGCCTCCACCGGCGGTTTCACCGACCGGCTCCTTCAGGGAGGCGCCTCGTTCGTGGTGGCCGTGGATGTCGGCTACGGACAGCTCGACTGGCGGCTGCGCAATGATGACCGCGTGGTGGTTCTCGAGCGCGTGAACGTTCGTACCCTCGCGCGCGGGGATCTGCCCTGGGCCCCCGAAGGGGTCGTCGCCGACCTCTCCTTCATCTCTCTCAGGCTCGTGCTTCCTGCGCTGGCCCGGGTGGCGCGCGACGATGCCGATTTCGTCCTGCTGGTCAAGCCGCAATTCGAAGTCGGCAAGGAATCGGTTCCGCGCGGGGGAGTGGTGCGCGACCCACAACTGTGGGCCCGGGCGATCGACGGTGTCGTGCTCTCGGGCGCTCAGTCGGGGCTGGGTGTCGCCGGCGTGGCGCCCTCGGACCTACCCGGCCCCGCCGGGAACCGCGAGTTCTTCCTGCACCTCAACCGGGGAAACCATCCGGACGCTTCGGCTGTCGGTCGTGCGATAGAGGGAGCGGTCGCCGAGGCGGCCGGGGGCTAGGGTCGATGGACATTCGGCGCGTCGCGATCGTGGTGCACGAGCACAAGCCCGAAGCCCGCCGCCTCTACGACGAGCTTGCCGCGATCCTCTTCCCCAGAGGCGTACAGGTTACCGAGCACGACCCCGACATCGTTCTGTCGCTCGGAGGGGACGGCACGATGCTCCGAGCGGCACAGCTCGCCCACTCAGCCGACGTCCCGCTCCTCGGGTTCAATTTCGGGACCCTCGGGTACCTGACCGAGGTCGAACCCGGCCACGAGAAAGAAGCTCTGCACACACTGCTCGAAGGGACCTACACGATCGAGAATCGCATGATGATCGCGTGTGAGGGTGTGCACGGCTGCGAGGTGTCATACGTTGGGTTGAACGAGGTTCTGGTCGAGCGTGCTTCGCGCGTTCGGCTCGTGCGCTTATCAGTCACGGTCGACGGTGAACGCCTTGCCACTTTCAACGGCGACGGCGTCGTGATTGCGACGCCCACCGGTTCGACCGCCTATGCGATGAGCGCCGGGGGGCCCATCGTCTCTCCGAGGGCGCAGTGCCTCGTCGTCGTCCCTGTCGCGGCCCACATGATGTTCTCACGGCCGTTCGTGTTGGCAGCCGGCGAGAAGGTCGAGATCGCCGTGGAGGGCGAAGAGGGCCGCGGCGCCGAGGTGTCGCTCGACGGCCGTATGAGCTGCCACCTGCCGGAAGGTGCGGCGGTAAGCGTGGAGCGCCACGTCCGGCCGCTGAAGTTGGTTCGTCTCGCCGGCCCGGGCTTCGTCGAGCGCCTGCGCTCGAAGCTGGGGATGCCGGGCTAGAGACCGTGTGAGCGGCCGGCCGCGTCGTCCAGCGCCTGCTGCGCCGCCGCCAGGTCCATCCCCGAGCCCCGTAGGAGGTCCGAAGCGGTCAGCCGGACCTGCCCCACGACGATGCTCGTGGCAAGCGCCTCTTTGTCCTCGAGCACCTGGGTGGCGCGCTCCGCGGCGCGCAGCGCGTAGGTGCGCGTTTCGGCTTGAAGCTCGGGGTCCTCGTAGTCCAATCGCTCTCCAAGGGAGCGCACCCCCCGGGCAAGGTCGAAAACCGCTTCGGACAATGCCTCTCTCGTCTTGTCCGGTCCGCCCCTCGAGCTTGTGAGCGTTTCGTTCTGGACCAGGCTGATCGCAGCGCGCGCGAGGACGCGCGTGTTGCGAACCGCAAGATCCACCTGACTGGCGGCTTGTGCATAGACCTCGAGAGGGCCCAGGGCCTTACGGCGGGGAGGAGCCAGGCGGGCCGACTCCTGTCCTGCGGCAAGCTCGTCGTTGAATGCCCGTACCGCTTCATCGATACCCCTGGCCTGCCAGAGCGCTCCTTCGGCCCGTTCCGGATCGGCTGCTGCTATGGCTCTGGCAACCTCTTCGAGGGTGCCGGCGAGCGGAACGAAGACTCTGCGGGCGGCGCTCGAAACTACGGCCAGCGGGTTCAGCGGAAACAGCAGTTGGCTGATGACCAGGGCACACACCCCACCAACCAGGGCGTCGAAGAAACGGTCCGGGACGAACTCACGGGACGGCCGCTCAACCGCAACCACGAGGATCGCCGAGATTCCCGCCTGCGTCACCAGCAGGGAGCCGCCGTTGACGAGGGTCGCGGACACCATGGCGAGAGCTGCGATGAGGGCGATCTGCAGCGTCCCCGTCCCGATGGTGAAGACCAGAAGGTTCGCGATCAGAATGCCAACCGTCACGCCGATCACCATCTCGATGGCCCGGCGCCAGGGTTGCCCTCGCGACGCCCCCAGGCAGATGATCGCGCTCACCGCCGCGAAGAGCGGGGATCGATGTCCGAGCAGCGTCACCGCCCCGTACCACGACAACGCCGCCGCCCCCGACGTCTGCACTATGGGCCACAACCCCGTCCGCAGGCGGCCGAAGCCGCTCTGTATCGTCGCGCGTCCGGAGCTCACGACTGAGCCTGCCGCTTGTCTCGTCTTTGGGGTCATGTGTCTGCACTCTCTGCGTGTCTGGCCTCGGGGCACACGGGGGCCGTGCACGACTGCCCGAGGAACCGGCCGGCGCGATCACCGTCACACTAGGATCAGACCATGTTGACGGATCTCGTTGTCCAGGATCTCGGCGTCATCGGGGCCGCGGACCTCGAGCTGGACCGCGGCTGCAGCGCCCTGACGGGGGAGACCGGTACGGGCAAGACACTGGTGGTCGCCGCCCTCGGCCTCCTCCTCGGCGGCCGGGGCGAGCGTTCGCTCGTCCGCAGCGACGCCATCGAGGCGCGCGTCGAGGGGCGGTTCTCGTTGTCCCCGGCGCACGCGGCGATCGAGGTCCTCGTCGGCCACGGCCTGATCGAGCCGCCCGAGGGCGACGAGCCCGTGGAGGTCGTCGTTACCCGCACGGTCCCGCCGGCATCTCCGGCATCTCCGGCATCTCCGGCATCTCCGGCAAAGGACTCCCCCCGGGCCGGGAAGTGCCGGGTGAACGGGCGAATAGTGACCGTCGCCGTGCTGGCCGAGCTCGGTGCGACGCTCGTGGAGATAGCAGGTCAGCACGAGCACCAGCGGCTTGGGCGCCCGGCTCAGCAGCGCCGGCTGCTGGACGCCTTCGCCGGAGCGGAGGCCTCAGCTCTGGCGGCCGAGGTCGGCGCGGCCGTCCGGCGCGCCGCAGAGGCGGCGCGCACCTATGACGAGTTGAGAGCGGGCGAGCAGAGCCGCGCCCGCGAGCTCGACGTCCTGCGCTTCGAGATCGACGAGCTGGAGGCGGCGGCGATCGAGCCCGGGGAGAGCGCCGCCCTGGTCGTGGAGGCCGACCGCCTGGCCAACGCCGAAGCCATCGCCGTGGGGCTGACCAGCGCAATCGAAGCTATCCGCTCGGAAGGGGGCGCCGAGGAGCTCGTAACCGGCGCCCGGCGCTCGGTCGAAGCGCTTGGCGCGCACAGCCCGGACCTCGTTCCCCTGGCCGGCCGCCTTGATTCGTCGGCCTATGAGCTGGCCGACGTCGCCTCGGAGCTCGCCCGGCAGGTTGGGGCCCCGGACCCGGCCCGCCTCGAGAGCCTCAGGCAGCGCCTGTCGGTCATCCAGCGGCTCGAGCGCAAGTACGGCGCCGACGAGGCCGAGGTGCTTGATTGTCTGCAGCGCGCCCGGGTCCGGCGCGGCGAGCTCGAGGGCGCCGAAGGAGACATCGAACGCTGGGCGGCGGAGCGCCACGAAGCCGCTGCCGAAGCAGAGCGCCTGGGGGCAGCACTCAGTGAGCTGAGACATGCGGCCGCGCCGGCGCTAGGGGCGGCAATGACCGAACGCCTCGCCGGCCTGGCAATGGGCGGGGGTCGTTTCGAGGTTCGGCTCAGGCCGGCCGAGCTGTATGAGGGAGGCGCCGAGACCGTCGAGTTCCTGTGGGCGACGGGGGCGGGCGAGGCGCCCAAACCCGTCACCAAGATCGCCTCCGGGGGCGAGCTCTCGCGCATTGCGCTGGCCTTGCATCTTCTGACCATGACCGGGTCGGTCACGACCATGGTCTTCGATGAAGTAGACGCGGGGCTGGGCGGCGAGGCCGCCCACCATGTCGGCCGGTCCCTGGCGGGGCTAGCTCGTGACTCCGGCATCCAGGTGATCGTCGTCACCCATCTGCCCCAGGTAGCCGCCCATGCCCACGCTCACTATCGAGTAACCAAAGCGGAGCACGGGGGCCGCGTCGTGACCGTGGTTGCCAGGGTCGAAGGAGAGGAGCGCGTGGCCGAGTTGTCGCGCATGCTCGCCGGCCTTCCCAAAAGCCAAGTGGCCCGTCGCCACGCGCGCGAGCTGCTCGAGCTGGCAACGTCGACCTGAACGCGCCTCGAGCGGTCGCGCCGCCGGATGTTCCCCGACCACCTTTGCTCCATCCCGTCGCATAGGGTTTTTGCGATGAGGAGGTTAAAAGGAGAAGCGACCATCCCGACGCCCGCGAAGGCGTCGGTCGCCGGCGCAGTCATCGGACCGGCGAGGGTCGACCGTCGCACGAAGAATCTGCTTGCCCGGCTTCAGCCCGGTGATGTCGCGATCATCAATCACCGGGACATCGACCGCGTTGCCGCAGAGGGCCTGGTCCAACGCCAAGCTGCTGCGGTGGTGAATGCGGCGCTGTCCACGACCGGCCGCTATCCTAATCTGGGTCCCATGCTCCTCTGCTCCGCCGGAATCAGGGTTCTGGACGAGGTCGGCCCCGGGATCATGGCTGCGGTCGCCGAAGGTCAGCGGGTGGTGGTCGAGGACGACCGCGTCTACCGCATCGAGGGCGACCGGAGGATCGAAGTGGGCCGAGGCCGCGTCCTCGATCTCGCAACCGCCGAGCAACTGCTCGACCGCTCCAAACAGTCGATCTCCCTGGAGCTCGAGCGCTTTGCGGCCAACACGATCGGCTACATCAAAGACGAGCGCGACGTGCTCCTCGAAGCCGCGCGCCTGCCCGATGTCAAGACGGACTTTCACGGCCGCCATGTCCTCGTGGTCGTGCGCGGCTACGACTACAAAGAGGACCTCGCCGCCCTGCGCGCGTACATCCGTGAGGTCAAGCCGGTGTTCGTCGGAGTCGACGGCGGCGCAGACGCGCTCATAGCCTCCGGGCTTCGTCCGGACGTCATCATCGGCGATATGGACTCGGTAACCACCGAGGCCCTGCTGTCGGGGGCGGAGCTCGTAGTCCACGCCTACGAGGGGGGCGTGGCCCCCGGGCTCGAGCGTTTGCAGGCTCTGAAGCTCCCGGCCATGATCTTCGAGGCCACCGGGACGTCAGAGGACATCGCAATGCTGCTGGCCTTCGAGCGTGGGGCCGAGCTGATCGTCGCCGTCGGCACCCACACCAATCTGGTCGAGTTGTTGGACAAAGGACGCAAGGGAATGGCCTCGACCTTCCTCGTGCGCCTGCGGGTGGGGCCCATACTCGTGGACGCCAAGGGCGTAAGCCGCCTCTATCACAGCCGCGTCAGGCGCGTAGACCTCGTCTTCTTGCTGGCGGCGGCGTTGATCACGATGGCGATCGTGGTCGCGCTTGCCGAGCCGCTGCGGGTCGAGCTAAGCCTGCGCTGGACACAGCTCTTGACCGCCTGGTACTCGCTTCGACAGGCGATCTTCTAGTGCACCTTTGCGTAAGTCCCGTCGCCCCAGAACGACACTGCATCGACGATGGCGGCGTTGCTCGTCGCGCACGTACCCTCCGGGTACGCACGACTCCTCGCGCCTGGCCCTCGCCGCGCAGTGCCGCCCTGGATGCTGGCGTTACTTCCGCGCAGGAGCACTGCCCGTGATCGACTTTCGCTATCACTTGATCTCTCTGGTTGCCGTCTTTCTTGCACTCGGGCTCGGCATACTGCTCGGGTCCGCAGTCCTCGGCGAAAACCTGACCTCGAGGTTGCGGCGCGCCGTCGAGGACGTCGAAAGGTCAAACGACAGATTGCGGGCAGCCAATGCCGAGATGGGAAGGCGGATCGAATCCGACCACCTCTTCGCACAGCAGGCCGAGCCGGTTCTGGTGGACAACTCGCTTGCGGGCCAGGAGGTAGTCGTGTTCGAGCTCGCCCGCTCCGACGGCGAGTTGCTGAGCGGAGTCCGGGAGGCGGTCGAGACCGCCGGCGGCTCCGTCGCTTCCGTCGTCGCTCTGAGCGACAGATTCGCCCTCGAAGACGAGCAGAGCGTGCTCGACCTGGCGCGCGTCGCGGGCACCTCGTTGACCGACCCCGGTGAGCTGCGAATCGAGGCGGGAGCACTCCTCGGGTCGAGGGCGGCCGACGCCGGCGCTCCCAGCAGAGTCTCGACGGGCGACAGACGACTGGAGCGAATGATCGAACAGCTCGAGACCCTCGGATTCACAGAGGTGAATCGTGAGGGCGGCGACGATCTCGTCCCCGAAGATGCGCTGTTCGTGATTGCCGGCGGAGGCGCCGACCAACCGCCCTACGACGAGGCCGGGTTGACGGCCTCATTGGCCGAGGGGCTGGCGGCACGCTCCGCGGGAGTGCTCGCGGCGGAACCACGGGATGGTAGCTGGGGAGCGGCATCCGCGGTGAGGGCGGATGACGAGGCGAGCGCCCGCGTGGCCACGGTCGATCAGGCGGACGTCGCCCAGGGGCGAATAGCCGTTGCGCTCGGACTCGACCTCGCCGCGGAGGGGACCGTGGGGCATTGGGGATCGGGGCCCGGGTCCTCGGATGGTGTGATACCGGAGCCGGCCCCGGGCGGTTGAGCCGTTTGACGGCTCGGAGGGACAGATCGGGAGGGTCGCTCGCGCGCGGGGCGGCGGCGATAACGATCGCGACGGCCCTGTCGCGGGTCACCGGCTTTGTGAGGGTGATGGTGGTTGCCGCAGTGATGGGAACCACATTCCTCGCCAACACCTATCAAACGGCGAACACGGCCCCCAACGTCGTGTTCGAGCTGGTTGCGGCCGGAGTCCTCACCTCCATCTTCGTGCCGACGTTCGTCGACTACCTCGTCCGGGGGCGCAGAGAGGAAGGCTGGGAGGCGGCGAATGCGCTCGCGACGATCGCGCTGGTGGCGCTGGCGGGCCTGTCACTGCTGTTGTTCTTCGGCGCGCCGGGCGTCATGCGGCTCCTCACCGTGGGCGTCGCCGACGAGGAGCTGCGCGCCCAGGAGATCGATCTGGGGACCGCCTTCTTGAGATTGTTCTCGCCCCAGATCGTGTTCTACGGAATGGGAATGATCATGACCGGCGCGCTGCACGCCTACCGGCGCTTCGGGATGCCGGCGATTGCACCGATCGCGAACAACGTCGTGGTGATCGGCGTGTATCTGACATACGCGCTGATGAGGGCCGGCCGGCCCGCGGGGGTCGAGTCGATCACCCCTGCGGAAACCTTCGTGCTGGGAGCGGGGACGACCCTCGGTGTCGTGGCCATGACCCTCCTCCTCGTGCCGGAGCTGCGGCGGATCGGATGGCGCTTCAGGTTTCGCTTCGAGCCGGGCCACCCGGCCGTACGTGCGGGAGCGCGCCTCGGGGTGTGGGCGCTCGGCTACGCCGGCGGATACCAGGCCGGCCTGGTTGTCGTATTGCTGCTCGCCAACGGTGTCCAAGGGGGTGTCGCGGCCTATCAATGGGCCTACACGTTTTTCTATCTGCCACACGCGTTGTTCGCAGTGCCAATCTTCCACGTTCTCTTCACGGCGATGTCAGAGCACGTGGCGAAGAAAGAACCAGGTGCATTCCTTGCGCGCCTGCAGGACGGCCTGGCGATGTTGTCCTTCATCCTCGTTCCAACCGCTGCCTTCATGCTCGTGGCTGCGGGGCCAATTGCCCGCATAACGCTGGAATATGGAGTCATGACTGTGTCCGGCGCCGGCCTCGTTGCGCGTGTTCTTGCTGCGTTCGCGATCGGCCTGCCCGCGTATTCGGCCTTTCTGGTTCTGACCCGGGCCTACTACGCCCTGGGTGACGCGCGCACCCCTGCAATAGTCAATGCGGTGACGATCGCGATCTCCAGCGTCCTCGGAGCGGCGCTCTTCTACGTGCTCGAGGACCGCTGGGCCGTGCCCGGCCTGGCCGTTGCCCACTCGGTTGCCTTTCTCGCCGGGGCGGTGATTCTCACCTACACGCTGTCGGGGCGCGCCGGACCCATCCTCGGCGCCGGGCTCAGATCGTCCGCCGCCCGTTCGCTTATCGTCGGGGGAGCGGCGCTGATCGTCATGGTCGCAGTGCACGGCCTCCTGCCCGAGACCTCCAAAGCGCAGGCCCTGGTGAACCTGGGGGCCACCGGCGCGGCCGGAGCGGTCGTCTACCTCGGCGTGATGGCAAGACTGCACTCGGCCGAGTTACAGCGCGCGGTCGCTCTGGTAAGGCGATCATGACTGATGAGCGCCGGGTCCTCGAAGTTCTCGGGCGTTCAGCCGGAGGCATCGCCCGCCACGTGGCGCGTGTGGTTGGAGGTCTCAACGGCCGCGACGGTCTGCGGATCGATGTGGCCGGCCCTCCGGATCTCCCAGTGCCCATGGGGGTGCCGGTTCTGGAGGTGGTGATCCCCGACGGGCCGGTCCGGGGACACCCCGGGGCGGTCAAGAAGCTGAGCTCTATCATCGTGCGGGGCCGGTACGACATGGTGCACGCGCACGGCCTGAGGGCCGGGATCGACACCTCACTTGCGGTCCGGGGGCGCCGCGGAGGGCAAGAGACGGCGGTGCCGGTGCTCGTTTCGGTGCACAACCTCATGCGCCCGGACATCCTGGGGGGACCCAGGGCGCTCGTGTACCGCAGGGCCGAGGGACTGGCCGTGCGCCTGAGCGACCGCACCTTCGCACCGTCGGTCGAGATCGCAGAGCACCTCCGGGCGACGGTCCCCGGTGCAGCCGGCAAGATCGAGGTCCTGCATCTCGGAGTCGGGGCCGCCCCCCCGGATCTGCTCCCCGCCGCAGAGGTGAGGTGGCAACTCGGGCTCGACAATGATGAGCGGCTCGTGGTCACCACGGCGCGCCTCGCCCCCCAGAAGGCGCTCGACGTGATGCTCGAGGCGGTGGCGCGGCTTCCGGGCAACATCGTGCTGGCGATCCTGGGGGACGGGCCCCTGGAAGGTGAGCTCCGCAGCCTCGCCGCCGCCCTCGGCGTGGCGGACAGGGTCCGGTTCCTGGGATGGCAGGACGAGGTCGCCGGCTACGTTGCCGCCGCCGACGTCTTCTGCCTCTCGTCCAAGTGGGAGGCCGTTGCCCTGGCGGTCCAGGAAGCGGTCGTGCTGGGCACGCCCGTGGTGACGACCGATGTCGGGGGGATGAGCGAGCTGATCTCCGATCGGGTCTCCGGGCGGCTGGTTCCCGCCGGGAATCCGTCCGCTCTCGCCGCGGCCCTCGCCGATGTCCTCGCCTCGCCGGAGGAGGGGGCCCGGTATGCAGCCGCCGCCCGGGACCGGCTGGCGCGGGACTTCTCCACCGAGGCCATGCTGGATCGCCTCCGCCGCGCCTATCTCGGGGGAATCGATGCCGGTTAGAGGGGTGGCCGCGGCCATTCTCTGCGGAATCGTGCTGTCGTCCGGCGCCGCCGCCCCCGCCGGCGCCGGCGCCGGGCAGCTCGCCTCGGGCGGATGCCGCCGGGTCGTCGTGTTCACCCTTCCCGGGGTCACGTGGGCCGACGTCGAGCGCTGGAGACCGCCGGCGCTCATCGAGGCGATCGAACGGGGGGCGGCCGGGTCAACGTCGGTTCGGACGATCAGCTCCCGCACTTCCTACGCGTCGGGGTTCGCCTCGATCGGCGCCGGAAGCCGGCTGGACGCAGGCTTCGTCTCCGGGTCGACCGCCTGGGGAGAAGGAGGGACAGGAGGAGGAGGGACAGGAGGAGAAGGGATAGGAGGAGGAGGAGGGGCAAGAGGGACGGGCCTGACCAGGGGCCTCCGCGCCGCCGGCCTCGAGGAGCTGCAGACAAGGGCGAAGCTTGCGGGCTACGGAGCACTTCCGGGGGCCTGGGGCGAGGCCCTCGCTCCCCAGCCGCTCGTCGCCGTGGGGAACGGCGACCCCGGCCGTCCGTTCCCGACGCCCGCGCGCGCGGGGCGCTGGACGCTCTATGCGGCGATGGACACAGACGGGATCGTGGCGCGGGCCGCGGTGTCACCCGGGCTCCTCGAGGAGGCGCCCGGCGCACCGTTCGGAGTTCGCTCCGACCCCGCCTCCATACAGGCGGCCGTCGACGACGCGCTCCGGCTGCCGTGCGCCTCGGTGGTGATCGACCAGGGCGACCTCACCCGGGCCGACCGTCTGGCGTGGACCACCGGGCGGACGCCGGCGGCTCCCCGGGCCAGGGCGCTCGAGGCCGCCGACCGGCTTCTCGGCCACCTCCTCGAAGGGCTGGATCTCGACAGGGACCTGCTGATGGTCCTGTCGCCGACGTCCCCGGCGTGGGCACGGGAGGCCCATCTGGGCGTGGCCGTGGCGGTCGGCCGCGGCTTCCCGAGCGGCTCGACCCTGCAATCCGCGTCGACGAGGCGGCCGGGGCTCGTTACGCTCCCGGACGTCGCCCCGACGGCGTTGAGGCATTCGGGGCACGACCAACCGTCGGCAATGAACGGAACCCCGTGGACCGCGGTCGAGGCGGTGTCGCCCGATCGCATGAAGGCGGCCGTCGAGCTTGACGCCGAGTCGGTCTTCATCGAGTCGGTCAAGGCCGAGATCTCGTCCGCCTATGTGGTGTTCCAGGTGCTTCTCTACTTCGGAGCGGTGGGATTTTTGGGCTGGCGCGAACGTGGCGGCTCGGACGGCGGGAACGGAGACGGGCCGCTCGAAACCGGGCTCGAGCTCGCCGCCCTTGCGGTGGTCGGCTTCTTCGCGGCCACCTATCTCGCCGGCTTGATCGACGGCCATGTCCTGGGCCGCGTCGGCTACTGGCTGCTGCTCGCAGCTATCGACGTCGCACTGGTGGCGGCGGCCGTCGTCTTCATTCGGGCGCCGCTCGACCGGCTGCTTGCAATGGCTGCGCTCACGACCGCCGTGACCGCCGTGGACCTGTTCATGGGCGCGCCGCTTCAGTTCAACACCGTGTTCGGCTACACGCCGATCATCGCCGGACGATTCGCAGGCCTCGGAAACACCGGCTTTGCGGCGCTCGGGGCCGCAGCCCTGTTGACCGGTGCTCTGATCGTCCATCGTTTCGACGGAGGCGGCGCAGCGCTGGGGGCGGCTGCGGCCCTGTTCGTCGGTGTGGTGGTGTTGGACGGCGCGCCGCAGTGGGGCAGCGATGTGGGCGGCGTCATTGCGCTTGTCCCCGGCCTCGGCATCTCCTGGATATTGCTCTCCGGCCGCCGCCCCGGATTCCGGCTCCTCGCCCTGAGCGCCGTAGGTGCGCTGGTCTTCCTTGCCCTCTTCCTGGCTCTCGACCTCGCCCGGCCCCCGCAGTCCCAGACCCACCTCGCCCGCCTCTTCCTCGACGTGCGGGGCCGCGGAGTTGCAGTCCTCGTGGACACGATCCAGCGCAAGGCCGAGGCCAACCTCCGGGTCTTCCGCACGACGATCTACACCTACTTCGTGCCCCCTGCACTGGTCGCGCTCGCCTGGCTGCTGGGGCGTCCGAGAGGTCGATGGCACCGACTGGCGATCGCGGCCCCGCGACTGCGCGCCGGCCTCCTCGGGGGGTTGGTGCTCTCCCTGCTGGGATTCGCCCTCAACGACTCGGGCATCGTCATTCCGGCGGTGATCCTTTCGTTCCTGGTGCCCCTGGCCCTGATGGTGCACCTCCACGTCGCTAGGCAGGAGGCGGTGTGACCCTCGATACCGCAGTGACGGCTCTCGCCGGGGCCCTGGCCGGGTATGCGACCGCAAAGGTCCTGGCCGCCGTGCGCACCAAGGCGCCTCCGGCGCGCTCGATGCGCATCAACGTCAACGGCAAGAGGGTCCCGGTGGTGCTGGGGGGGCCGCTTGCGGTGGGGGCCCTGACCGGGATGGCCCTGGTGGCGATGGCGGGCGCGGTCGGGTGGGACCCGGCCCGCGCCGGCCCTGTCACCTCCGGGACGGCGCTCCTGATCGTTGCGCTGACCCTTGCGGGAGGGCTGGACGACCGCCGAGGGAACGAGCCCGACAGGGGCTTCCGGGGCCATCTGCGGGCGGCCCGGGCGGGGCGCGTCACCGGGGGACTGGTGAAGCTCGTGACCGGGGGGCTGGCGGGCCTCGGGGCAGGCGCTCTCGTGAGCAGCGGCGCGATGGTCGTGGTCGTAGGCGCCTCGGTGGCGCTGGGGGCCAACCTCCTCAACCTCACCGACAGGGCACCCGGGCGGGCCGGGAAGGTGTGGCTGGTGCTCGTCCTTCCGCTTTTCATCTGGGGGGACGCGGCGTGGGTCGTGGCGGCCTCCCCGATGGCCGGGGCTCTGCTCGGCTGCCTCGGGGCCGACCTGCGGGAACGGGCGATGCTCGGGGACGCCGGGGCCAACCCACTCGGAGCGGTGATGGGCCTGGGTCTCGCCGCCTCGCTGCCGGCCCCAGGCCTGCTGATTGCCGTCGCCGTCCTCCTCGCCGCGAACCTCGCATCCGAGAGATGGTCATTCTCGAGCGCCATCGACAAGAGAAGGTGGCTGAGGGCCGTCGACCGATTGGGTCGCAAATGAGGCGGCCCGCCTCCTCGGCACGTTATCGTGAGACGACACCCCGCGGAACGGCTCTGCCTCGTCCAGGACGTCTGGGGCGTCACCGCTTCAAGAGCGGACAACGCGGCCTGAAAGGATGGGAGGTCTGGTGGCGAAGTATGTTTTCGTGACGGGTGGCGTGGTTTCGAGTCTCGGCAAGGGGCTGACGGCGGCGTCTCTCGGGCGCCTGCTGAAGGCGCGGGGGCTCAGGGTCATGATGCAGAAGCTCGACCCCTACATCAACGTCGATCCCGGGACGATGAACCCGTTTCAGCACGGCGAGGTCTTCGTTACCGAGGACGGCGGCGAGACCGATCTCGACCTCGGCCACTATGAACGTCTGATCGATGAGAACCTGTTCAAGACTTCCAACGTCACGACCGGCGCCATCTACCAGTCCGTTATCGCGCAAGAGCGCAGGGGCGAGTTCCTCGGGGACACCGTCCAGGTGATTCCCCACATCACCAACGCGATCAAAGAGCGCATCCTCGCGTTGGGCGAAGACAGCGCGGCCGACGTGTTGATCACCGAGATAGGGGGGACGGTGGGTGACATCGAATCGCTTCCGTTCCTCGAATCCATACGTCAGCTGAGAACCGAGCTTGGCCGTGACGACACCTGCTACATCCACGTCACGCTCGTGCCGTACATGGCGCCCGCCGAGGAGATCAAGACCAAGCCGACCCAACACTCGGTGCGCGAGCTTCGAAGTGTCGGGATACAGCCGGATGCAATCGTCTGTCGCTCCGACCGCCCGATCGGCCAGGAGCTGAAGCGAAAGATCTCGCTCCTGTGTGACGTGCAGATGGACGCAATCGTGTCCGCAGTCGACTCCGCCAATATCTACGAGATCCCGCTGGTGATGCAGTCAGAGGGCCTCGATGATTTCGTCGTGGACCATTTCCGCATTGCGAACGCCGGCGCGCCGGATCTGACGCACTGGAAAGAGCTAGTTGCGCGCATCGACAAGACCGTCTCCGCGCCTGGGCCCCAGTACTCGCCTGCCAACGGAGGCGCGTTGCGAATCGGTGTCATCGGGAAGTACGTGCGCCTGCCCGATGCTTATCTATCGGTTGTCGAAGCGTTGAAGCACGCGAGCTTTGCGCACGAGGCTCCGCTTGACATCGCATGGATACCGTCCGACAGCCTCGAGACGGATGACCTGCAAGAGGCGCTGGGATACCTCGACGGTATTCTCGTCCCCGGCGGGTTTGGCGTTCGCGGCATCGAAGGCAAGGTTCAGGCCGTGCGTTGGGCACGCGAGCAGCAGGTGCCGTTCCTGGGGCTCTGTCTCGGATTGCAGTGCGCGGTCATCGAGTTCGCCCGCCACGTCGCCGGGCTCGACGGTGCGAACTCCACCGAGTTCGACAGCTCCACGCAGCACCCGGTCATCGACATCCTTGCCGGACAGGACCTCGGCGCGCTCGGGGGAACGATGCGTCTCGGCGCCTACCCGTGCCGCCTCAGCCCCGGCTCGAAAGCAGCAAACGCATATGATCGCGAGTTGATATACGAGCGCCATCGTCATCGTTATGAGGTGAACCCCCGATGGAGAACCCGTCTCGAGCGGGCCGGCCTCGTCGCGTCGGGTGAGTCACCGGACGGCACCCTCGTCGAGATGATCGAGCTGACCGGCCATCCCTGGTTCGTCGGCAGCCAGTTCCATCCCGAATTCAAGAGCCGCCCCGATCGTCCGCACCCCCTGTTCCATGACTTCATCGGAGCTGCAATCCAACGCCGGGCCCTAACCGGTTCGACCAGCGATACGTTCACCGCCGCCGACCTGAAGTAGGGTTCCAGACATGAAGGTGGGGGTGCCGAAAGAGGTCAAGGACAACGAGTACCGAGTCGCGATAACGCCTTCGGGTGTGCGCGAGCTCGTGGTCGACGATCATGAGGTGCTCATCGAGAGATCGGCCGGCTCCGGCTCCAGTATCTCCGACGAACAATACGAACGGGCCGGTGCGACTATCGTCGCCGACGCCGACACGGTCTTCGGCGACGCCGACATGGTGTTGAAGGTCAAAGAGCCGATACCCGAGGAGTTCCATCGTCTGCGCGAGGGGCTCGTCCTCTTCACCTACCTCCATCTCGCTGCGGCGAAGGACGTCACCGAGGCCCTGTTGGAGGCAGGCACCACTGCGGTTGCGTACGAGACCGTCGAGCTCGCAGATGGCTCCCTGCCGCTGCTGGCCCCCATGAGTGAGGTCGCCGGGCGCATGTCACCTCACGTCGGGGCTCACTATCTCGAACGCGGCAACGGTGGGCTCGGTGTCCTCATGGGGGGCGTCTCCGGAGTCAGGCCCGCGCGCGTGGTGATCATCGGCGCAGGGATGGCGGGGATGAACGCCGCGTGGATCGCGCAGGGCATGGAGGCCGAGGTTGTCGTGCTCGACAACAACATCAACAAGCTGCGCGACATCGACCAGATACACAAAGGAAGAATCCTTACGATTGCGTCGAATCGGCTGTCGGTTGAAGAGGCGGTCGTATCTGCGGACCTCGTGATCGGCGCCGTGCTCGTCCCCGGGGCCCTGGCGCCCAAAGTCGTCACCGAGGACATCGTCAAAGAGATGCGGCCGGGGTCGGTCATGGTCGACATCGCGATCGACCAGGGAGGGTCGTTCGAAACGTCCACCGTGACGACTCACTCCGATCCCACTTTCACCATGCACGACGTCGTCCATTACTGCGTGGGCAACATGCCCGGCGCCGTTCCACACACGTCCACGTACGCGCTCACCAATGCAACGCTTCCGTATGTGGCGGCCCTGGCGGGCAGGGGTTTCGTGGGCGCGGTGAAACAAGATCCCGCGCTGGCCGAAGGTGTGAACGCTCATCGGGGGTCGTTGACCTACGCCCCGGTCGCCGAAGCCCATGGCCTCGAGTCGATTTCCCTCGACGAGCTCCTCTGACGCAGCCCCCCGGTTGGAACCTCTCGACCGGTGGATCGACGAGTTCATCGTCCACTCACAGATCGAACGCGGGCTGGCGGAAAACACAATCTCGTCGTATCGGCGCGATCTCCAGAGGTGGAGGGAGTTCTGCGGGCTTGCCGGCGTCGATGCGGGGCGGGTAGCTCCCGAGCAGGTTACCGACTATCTGGCGCGGCTAAGGTCCGGCGCGCCGCCTGCGACGCGCGCCTACCGTCCGGCGACGGTCGCACGGATGCTCGTCACCGTAAGAGTCTTCTACCGGTGGCTCGTCCGGGAAGGTCAGCTCACCGTTGACCCGACCGCGAAGGTCGGCGCGCCGATACGCCCCCTGTCGCTCCCGAAGGCGATCGCGCTGGAGCAGGTGGTAAGGCTGATCGAGCTGCCGTCGGAGGATCCCATGGGGAGGCGGGACCGCGCCATCCTGGAGACGCTCTACGGTGCGGGGCTTCGTATCTCAGAGCTCGTGAGCCTCGACGTCGACGATCTCGATCTCGAGGCCGGCTCGGTGCTCGTGAGGACCGCCAAGGGCGGCCGGGCCCGGCGCATCCCCCTGGGACGGGCGGCCTGCCACACGACCGGCGCCTACCTCACCGTCACCCGTCCCGATCTGGCGACGCGCGCCCCTGCCGGGGCTCCTTCCGGAGCGCTGTGGTTGAACGCGCGCGGAGGACGGCTCACACGACAGGGGGCTTGGAAGCTGCTCAAGGGCTATGCGCGCCTCGCCGGACTCGACGCCGCCGTGACGCCGCACACCCTGAGGCATTCTTTCGCCACCCACATGCTCGATGCGGGCGCCGACATCCGCGTCGTGCAGGAGCTCCTGGGCCACGCAAGCCTGACCACGACCCAGATTTACACTCTGGTGAGCCAGAGCCGGCTCGAGGAGGTCTACCTGACGTCGCACCCTCGCGCCCGCATTCACCGACCGGACCTTCCCGGGGCGAAGAACCATCCTGCGCGCCTGGTGCGGCTTCAGGAGTAGCGTTCAGACCCACGACGACCCAAATAGTGGGCGAAGGAGCCGAGCCATGGACCCCCGAACGACCCGCACGACCGACGCCGGCGGGCTCCGCGCGGTGGTCCTCATCGTCCTGGATTCGGTAGGGATCGGTGGGGCGCCCGACGCCGGTGATTTCGGGGACGCCGGGTCGGCGACACTGCCGAACCTGGCAACCGAGGTAGGCGGTATCCGCCTTCCGGGCCTGGGCGCACTTGGGCTGGCCAACGTCGTCGCGGTGGAGGGCGTCGACCGGGTGGCCGAGCCGGCAGGAGCTTATGGGTCCATGACCGAGCTCTCACCCGGAAAGGACACCACCACCGGCCATTGGGAGATCGCCGGGGTGATCCTGGATCGGCCGTTTCCGCTCTACCCTGAAGGATTCCCGGCCGAGGTCATCGAGCCCTTCGAGCGGGGTATCGGGACCGGAACGTTGGGCAACATCGCCGCCTCCGGCACCGAGATCATCGACCGGCTGGGCGCCGAGCACATGTCTACAGGTAAACCTATTGTCTACACTTCGGGGGACAGCGTCTTCCAGATCGCCGCTCACGTCGACGTGGTGCCGCTCGAGAAGCTCTACGACATGTGCAAGCTTGCCCGCGACATCCTCCGGGGGCCTCACGAAGTGGGGCGGGTGATCGCGAGACCGTTCGAGGGTGGTCCCGGAGCCTTCGCCCGCACGAGCGACCGTCATGACTACTCGGTAATGCCTCCGCGCGACACCGTCCTCGACGCCATCGCCGGCGCCGGCCTCGAGGTTCGAGGGGTAGGGAAGATCTCCGACATCTTCGGAGGCAGGGGAGTGACGTCGTCTCATCCGACTGGTTCCAACGAGGAGGGTGTTGATGCCATACTCGAGGAGATCGAGAGGCTCGAACGAGGTCTGGTGTGGGCCAATCTCGTCGACTTCGATCAAAGCTATGGGCATCGCAACGATGCCGAAGGCTATGCCAAAGCGTTAGAAAGCTTCGACAGTCGCGTTCCGGAGCTCCTCGGGGCGTTGGGACCGCAAGATTTGTTGATCGTGACCGCCGACCACGGCAACGATCCCACGACTCCGTCCACAGATCACTCACGCGAACGGGTCCCGGTTCTGTGCGCCGGCCCGGTGGTTGCATCCGGGATACCGCTGGGCACGCGCGCGTCGTTCGCCGATTGCGGCGCAACCGTCGCAGAGCTCCTCGGCGTCGCAACGTCGGGCCCGGGTACCTCGTGGGCCAAGGAGATGTTGACGTCGGCCTGAGCATCGGTCAACGAGTCCACAAAGCGTCTGATCAACTTAGCGACTTGTAGACATGAGATTTCCCGAGACGCAAACTCCGCAGTGACAAACTCGTGACACAACCCTTGTAGTCGGCGCCCGGTTCCATTACCCTCGCCTGGGGACAAGCGGACTTGTCGACAAGTGGGCACTTTTCTCGAGCCGGTGGGAGGCCTGTGCAGCAGGAGGCAGGGACCGTTCGCATCATCGCCCTCGCCAATCAGAAGGGCGGGGTAGGCAAGACCACCACGGCGATCAATCTGGCAGCCGCGTTCGCCGAGCTCGACCAACGTGTCCTGCTCGTCGACTTCGATCCGCAGGGCGGATGTGCCCTCGGGCTGGGGGTCGAACCCGCAGCCCTCGAGGTGTCGGTGTACAACGCTCTACTGGACCCTTCCTGCGACGTGCATAGCGTGGTGCTCAGGTCCGTGGTCCCGGGAGTCGATCTTCTTCCCTCGAACGTCGACCTGGCGGCGGCCGAGCTCATGCTCGTCCAGGAGGTGGCCCGCGAGCAGAGCCTGAGACGGATCCTGGAACCTCTAAGTCTAAACTACGACCTTATGCTTGTGGATTGTCCTCCGTCGCTGGGCCTCTTGACGGTCAACGCCCTGACTGCGGCACACGGTGTGATCGTGCCGCTGGAATGCGAGTACTACGCCCTTCGAGGCATGGCGAACCTGATGGAGTCGATCGACCGCATCAGGCAGCGGTTGAACCCGTCGCTGGAGCTTGACGGCATAGTCGCGACGATGTACGACGTGCGAACGCTCCACAGCAAAGAGGTGCTCGAGAGGGTGCGAGAGGCGTTCGGCAGCGTCGTGTTCGACACCGTGATCCGGAAGACCATCCGCTTCGCGGAGGCTCCGGTGTCCGGCAAGCCGATTCTGTCGTACGCACCGGCCTCGCCCGGCTCGGCCGCCTATCGGAAGCTCGCAAGAGAGGTGATGGATCGTGTCTCCCCGCGCGAGCCTGCCTGGAGCTGACGAGCTATTTCGGCCGACCACGACCCCAGAGCGACGCACCAAGCCGTCGAGCCGCTCAAGGGGACAAGAAGACAAGTCGACAAGTCTTCAAGTTGCCGATGAGGCCCCCGCCACAGCAGAGGGCAGGAAGGCTCCGAAGCACGACGAGAAAGTCACCTTCTACTGCACCGCGCAGGACCTCATGGCGCTCGAACGCGCCCGGTTGAGCCTCCGGGCCGAACACGGGGTCGCCGCCGACAGGGGGCGGATGGTCCGGGCGGCCCTCGCCTACATCCTCGAGGACTTCGAGACGCGCGGCGCCGACTCGGTCCTTCTGCGCCAACTTCGACAGGACCGCTGAGCGCTCCTGCGCGTAGGTCCCGTCGGGCCCGGACCGCCCTGCATCGGCGGGCCCCTAGGAAACCGACCCGTCGGACCCTTCGATTACGAACGCCACTTTGCAATGAACCTTGTAGAGCGACAGCTCGCCGTTGGCGCCCACATCGGCGGTGCTCCCGATCACCTCCACCCCCTGGATGTTGCGGACCGACTGTGACGCCGTCTTCACCGCGTTCTTCACCGCCTCACTGAACGAGTTCGGCGAGCTTCCGACGAGCTCGATTATCTTGACGACACTCTGCACGTGATCGGCCATGCGACCCACCTCCACCTTCCCGAAGACTGTTGGTCCCGACCATAGCCGGGCCGCCGCGGTGCTTGCACTCCCCGGCGGTCTCTGGGAGAGTCGGCTCGCCGGGTTTGGACGGCGAGAGGAGACCGGTGGCGGAGACACAGACCCGATCGTGGCAGTTGGCCGGACACACCAGAGCGTTGTTCCTGAACACGATGGCCCTGTTCACGGTCACGGTGCTGATAGGTATCTTGAACGGGCTCGACCTCGTCGAGTTCAGTCACAACCAGCTGCTCACCCACGTGCACGCGGGGACGCTCGGGTGGATAACGCTGTCGGTGTTCGGCGCATCGCTGTGGTTGTTCTCTGAGAACCGCGTTTTGTCCGACGGTGAGCTACGCCGGACGAAGACCACGGCGATGCTGGCCGCGGTTCTGATCACCCTGTATGCGGCCGCCTTCTTCGTCGGCAGCACCACCCTGAGGGTGATCCTTGGAACGCTCACGCTGCTCGCCATCGGAGCGTTCCACGGATGGGCGATGAGCGCCCGCAAGAGCCTCGAGATGACGATCCCGCATCTTGCGATGCTGGCGGCGCTCACCAGCCTCGTTATCGGGGCCATCCTCGGGGTGCTGCTGGGACTCCAGACTGCGGGGCTGGACATCTCCACGCGCCTGTTCGCCGGTCATCCGGCCACCATGGTCATCGGCTATCTCTTGTTGGCCGGAATGGCCATCACCGAGTGGCGGCTGGTGCCGTCTCCGGAGCCGATGTCGGCCGACAAAGCGGGTGTGGTGCAGGTGGCGCTGCTGTTCCTCGGGGGAATCATCCTCATGCTCGGCATCCTTCTGGACGTCTTCCCTCTCCTTACGCTCAACGTCCCGTGCGAGGTGATCGGTGTGGGCATCTTCCTGGTGCGTATGCGAAAGCAACTTGCGAAGGCGGAATGGTCCTCCCCTGGAAGCAGGCGGTTGTTTGCGATCAGCGCCTTGTTCCTGATCGCCAACGTCGTGCTGCTCGCTTACTTGATCGTCAACTATGCAGACGACTTTGAGGCAGTGCCCTCGTGGCTACTCTTTGGTCTTGATCACTCGGTCTTCATCGGAGTGATGACAAACGCCCTTTTCGGATTGATCGATACGTGGTCGGGTGGGGCGGAGGCGGAACGGCCATGGGTGGGCAACGTGGCTTTCTACGGTGTGAACGCCGGATTGATCGGTTTCGTGGCGGGTTTGATGACGCAATCCGACTTGTTGAAACACATCTTTGCGCCGATCATGGGGATCTCGATTCTGGTAACCATGGCGGTTTTCGCCATGCGCCTGACCTCCGGAGGCAACCGGCCGGTCGAGGCATCAGCATAGGACGGCAGCTTGCGCGCCGATTCGGCGGCCTAGGGTGATGCCAGCGTCGTAAGACTCTTCATTTGATCCCGGGTCTGCGGATACAGGCTCGTGTAGACATCATACAGCTCCCCATAGGCGTCGGAACGTCCGGCGTCAGGTTCCACGACCTCGTCCTGCATCGTGATGCTCGAGCAGGCGGCGGCGACGTCCCGGTAGGCGCCGGCGGCGACTCCCGCAAGCAGGGCCGCCCCGAAGGCGGGGCCCTCTTCGGCGCTCGTGCGGTGAATCGGCAAACCATAGATGTCGGCCTGGAGGCTCCGCCACAACGGGTTCCGTGCTCCGCCGCCGGTTGCCCGTACCTCGTCGCAGGAAACTTCCAGACCGGCCATGATCTCCAGGCTCTGCTTGAGGCTGAAGACCACTCCCTCCATCAAAGCGCGCGTCAAATGCGCCCTGGTGTGGCGTGATGTGAGCCCGAACCAGGCGCCGCGTGCCGACGGGTCCAGGTGCGGAGTTCGTTCGCCGGACAGGTAGGGCAGAAAGATGAGACCGTCTGCGCCGGGGGGCACGTCGGTTGCGGCACCGACAAGCTCGTCGTAGGTCACGTCGCCTCCGAGCACATTGCGCCACCAACCCAGAGAACCTCCGGCGGACAGGGTCACGCCCATCACGTGATACTCATCCGGCACGGCATGACAAAAGGCGTGGATGCGCCCCGTGGGGTCGGGCGTGAACCGCGCGGTGTGGGCAAACAGCACCCCGCTGGTTCCGATCGAAGAGCTCACGATTCCCGCGCTGATGGTGGCGGTGCCGACTGCGGCCGCGGCGTTGTCTCCGCCACCCGCAGCGACGGGCACTCTTGCGGGAAGCCCGAGGGAGCGCGCCAACCCGGCTGCCACCCGGCCCGTCGTCTCGGGCCCTTCGTACAACTGCGGCAGCCATGCTGCGGGGATCTCGAGCGCCTCGAGAATCTCAGGAGACCAGTTTCGTTCGCCCACGTCGAGCAACAACGTTCCCGACGCGTCGGAGGCATCGGTCGCAAGCTCTCCGGTGAGCCGGTAGCGCACGTAGTCCTTGGGCAGGAGCACCCGCCGCACCCTTGCATAGTGGTCGGGCTCCTCGTCGCGCAGCCACAGGATCTTGGGAGCCTGAAATCCCGTCAGCGCCGGGTTGCCCGCGACGGCGATGAGGCGGTCGGCGCCGACCCTTTCCGTTATTGCGTCGCACTGCGCTTCGGTGCGCTGGTCGTTCCACAACAGGGCGGGACGAATCACGTCACCATGCTCGTCCAGAAACACCGAGCCGTGCATCTGTCCGGTCAACCCGATCCCGGTGACCTCGTCATCGAGCTCGCTGATCACTGTGGCAAGCGCCCGCTGAGTGGCCGTCCACCAGTCCTGCGGATCCTGCTCCGCCCATCCCGGTCGCGGCGCCGCCAGCGGGAAGCCCTCGGATGCGTCTGCGACCACCTCGCCGCCGGCCGTGACTCCGACGACGCGGGCCCCGGTGGTTCCCACGTCGATGCCGAGCAACACCCCCA
>Ga0136617_10001259_pt1 | contig 22273 bp, 20 predicted proteins | sample AntDrymUQ3222106_2_FD_129672 | JGI IMG/M metagenome (GOLD analysis project Ga0136617, IMG submission 129672) | Polar desert sand microbial communities from Dry Valleys, Antarctica - metaG UQ322 (21.06) | ecosystem: Environmental > Terrestrial > Soil > Desert | place: Antarctica: Dry Valley...
CACGGGATCACCTCAGGAGCAGGCATTTCCGGGGTGTGTCGGGCGAGAAGATGCGGCGACCGAGGCGCTACCTCAGGCCGAAGCAGGCCGAGGCGGAGGTCACTTCAAAGGAGCCGCACCCATATCACTCTCCGTACACCACTCGGAGATCATCACAAGAGGTCCGCCGCTCCGCGAACTACCTCATCTCCCTGGCATTGCCCCCACCCCCCTCCCTCCCTTCAGAGCGCAACGAACGGCACTTTCGTCCATACCTACCGGACGAGAGTGCCGTTCGTTGCGGGGTGGGCCGGCCCCTGGCGCGGGGGCAGCGCTAGCTTCGGGCCAGAATGTGGCGGGTATGGAACGGGCCCAGCCCGACCATTTTCGGTAGGACCGGGCCCTGATCGTGAGGGTCGTTACAGGCCGAGCTTCTCGGCGGCGAGGCGGCTGCCCTCGACACGTGCCTTGATCTTGTCGAACGCGACCTCCCGGGCGTAGTCGGGCGAGCCGTGGTTGGGCTTCTCGTCAATGGAGAACGGCGAGAAACCGCAGTCGTCGGTGGAACCGATCTGCTCCTTGGCGATGAAGTTCGCCGCCCGGATCAAAGTGTCCGCAATTTCCTGCGCGCTTTCCACCCGTGGGCTCTGGGTGACCGTGGTGCCGATGTAGGCCATCTGGGTCACGCCGTCGGCGTCGGAGCGCAGGTGCTGGCCGATCGACTCGAACACCGGGTCCTTGTCCCGCTCGGAAGCGAGTTGGATGAGAAAGTATCCGGCGTTGATGTCGAACATGCTGCCCAGCAGGTTGTTGTAGGGCACGTCGGCGGAGTGCACCGAGTCGCGGTCGCCACCGGGGCAGGTGTGGATGCCGATGTTCTTCCGCTCCTCAGCGGTAAACCGGGCCATCACCCGGTTGTTCAGCTCGATGAAGTGCGGCAGGAGCCCGGCACCGGTCCACGGGTTGCGCGAGTCCTCACGGGTGGCCAGCCGGCCCTCGGTGAAGTCCACCGACACCCGCGCCGCACCCGCGGCGAAGGCTCCGCGGATGTCCTTCTCGCACTCGTCGATGAGCGCGGCCTCGAAGTCCTCGCGGGAGTAGCCTTCCACCGGGTCCTTCAGCGGGTAGAGCAGCGCCAGCATCGACGGCGCGATGACGGCCTGCTTCATCGGCTTGCTGGCATAGGCGATCGACTTCTTGAGCGAGTCGGCCGCGTGCTGGTTGTAGGCGAACGGGCCGCGCTCCAGCTTGGGTAGCTGCCGGCCGTGACCGTCGGCGAAGATCGCGAAGAACTGTCCACCCGGGCCGAGACTCGGGGCCAGCCCGGTGCCCGCCAGGGTAGTGGCGATCGGATAGGTGGCAAACGAGGACCAGCGCTGCTCGCCGTCGGAGATGATCGGTGACCCGGTGGCCTCGAAACGCTCGATCGAGTCCTTGACCGCGACGTCCTGCTCCTTCTCGAGGTCGGCCTCGTCGATCTCACCCGCGTCGAACTTGGCGTAGGCCTGCTGCAACTTCGTGGGCCGCGGCAGCGAGCCGACGGGCTCGGTGGGGATGCCGGTGGCGGTGCGGGGGTCGTAATCACCCATGGACGAATCTCCTCCTTGAGATCCGCGAGGCGTGCGACACCGTCCAGATGGACGCGGCGCGGACCTCGGCGTACTTGACGATGGATTACGAATCGATCACGTACACCTGATCTGACCCAGGCCTCCGATGGCCGGCCACTAGCGATGCGCCAACGCAGGGAGACAGGCCTGTCTCAAGCTCGCTCCCGAAGAATAGTCCGGTCTGCATGGGTGGGTCAACGAGTGCTTCTGCAGGCCCTGATCGTGGCGTTACCCTGGTTTCGACCCAGGATTGATGATGATTCCGGCAGCGTGCCGGAACGTGTGATAGCGATAACATGAGAGAGACCGGTTTGTCTAGCGGTCGTGCCGGGTGGTTCTCGGCGGCTGGCCGGGAACGGGTGGCGAGTGAAGCGGCAGGATCGACCGGCACCGTGGCCGGCCGACCAGGTGCTGGTCTACGACGGTGCGATGGGCACGATGTTGCACTCCGCAGGCGTCCCGCTCGATTAGTCGCTCTCCGAGCTGAACGTGACCCGATCCCGGCTCGTCCGTGACCTGCACCTCGCCTATCTCGCCGCCGGCGCCCACCTCGTGCAGACCAATACCTTCGACGCCAATCGGTTGCACCTGGCCGCGGTGGCCAGCAGGACCGGGTCTGCGAGATCAATATCGCCGGGGCCCGGCTCGCCAGGGACGCGGTGCAGGCCAGCGGCCGGGTGGCGCTCGTCGCGGGCAGCGTCGGACCGGCGATGAGCGCCGTGCTGGCGGCGCGCGTCCCGGCTGCCGACCGTTCGGCGGCACTGCGCGAGCAGGTCGCCGCGCTGGCCGATTGGGCCGACGTCTCCGATACGACGCCACGCACAAGCTCGACCTGATCCGCACCCTGTCGGTGTTCCTCAACCAGCGGGTAGAGGTGCATGAACGCGGCTGATCCCCCGCAGCCTCGTCCCCCCAGCCCCGCCCCCAACTTCCCCGCCTGCCCGCAACGAACGGCATTTTCGGCCGGACCTAATGGACGACAGTGCCGTTCGTGCGTGGCAACGAGCGCCTCCGAACACGGTTCGCCTACCGACCATCGCCGTGCTGCTGCTCACCTGATACATCCATCCGGTCGCCGCACCGCTGCTGGTGCTCCTCCCGACATCTCAACTTGATCAGATCACACTCTTCGCACCAGCGTGACGACCCGAACCAGAGACGGGTCCGTCGGCGTCGAGCCGAACCCGAACCGCACGGGTGGTGTGACCGCGGCGAGTGCGCCCTGATCGACGCCCTTCCACGAGACGGTGGCGGAGCCGATCCGATGCAGGTCCAGCGCGGCGTAGTACTCCTGGTGTCCGCCGCCCGCGCTGCCCCGCGTGCGCACGCCGGGCAGCACCCGGCCGGCCATGACGTCGACTGCCGAGATCCACCACGGCGCCGTTGCCAACCGGCGGGGTACGAGCCGCAGCAGCACCCCCAGCAGCGATCGCCCACCGACGTCGAACGTGAGCCGCAACGGACCGGCCGTGATCTTCCACCAGGAGCCGTCCACCGCGGTGTGCACAGGCGTTACCAGAACCTCGTCGAACTGGTAGGTGCTCGCCACGAAGTCGGCGACCTCAGCCGAGGGCGCGAGCAGCACGCGATGACCTTCGGGATCTTCCACCATCGCGTCGGTGAACGCCCCGAACGGCGACCCGGGCCAGTTTCCGACGACGATCCGCAGGCCGCTGACCGTGCCGAGTCCGGCGATCCAGCCGTCGAAGCGATCGATCACGGTTCGGTGTCACAGCCGGAGCCCATGGCACCCCACCGTATCGGCATCGAGTTTCATCATGAGGAGCTCGGCCTGTTCGAGGGTGAGCCGCTACTCGGGCCCTGAGCGCCGGCTGGCTTCTCCGTGATCAAGGTGGGGAACTCAGCCTGGGGTGCGCGCGTGCTCAGTACGTGGAACGAGTGGCCGCTTGCATAGGGTGGCCGCTCACGGTGCGACACGGCGCCGGCTCGGCGATCTTACGACGGGGTGGTGCGCTGGATGAGCGGTAACCGTGGACGACCAGGTGCCGGGCTACCCCCACGCCGTGGGGGTAGCCCTGGATGGAGCCAGCCGCAGCGGCCGCGGGCAGCGCAGATGCCGCCTGGATCCGGGCGGGGATCGCCGTTGCCACCCACGTCCGTGCTCCCCCTCTCCCAGCCGCAACCACCGAGCCGTCGCCCCACCGAGCCGCCGGTCCGTCGCCCGACCGAGCCACCGGTCCGTCGCCCCACCGAGCCACCGGTCCATCGTCCCACCGCTCCACCGCCCTGGCGTCTAACCAGCACCCGGCCGACTCCACATCCCCAGTGGCGACGCCGGCTTGTCGCAGTGCTTGTCGTCGCGCTGGTGGCGATCGGTGCCTTCGCTGTCTCCATCGACCAGAACCTCAATCGCGCGGCGGCGCTCCCGAGCGAGTCTGCGGCCGTGCCGTCCACGGCGGGCACCAACTGGCTCATCGTCGGCTCCGACAGTCGCGACGGCCTCACCGCGCAGGAGCAGCGGGACCTGGCCACCGGAGGCGACGTCGGGCAGCGCACCGACACGATCATGTTGCTGCACAGCGGCAGCGGTGGTGCCACCCTGGTGAGCCTGCCCCGCGACTCGTTCGTCGATATTCCTGGGCAGGGCCGCGGCAAGCTCAACTCCGCCTACGCCTTCGGTGGTGCCGACCTGCTGGTGCGCACCGTCGAGCAGGCCACCGGGCTGCGGATCGACCATTACGCGGAGATCGGTTTCGGTGGGTTCGTGGGCGCCGTCGACGCGGTGGGCGGGGTCGAGCTGTGTGTGACGGAGGCGATCAAGGACAGCAAGGCCGCGCTCGACATCGAAGAGGGCTGCCAGGAGATGGACGGGCCGACCGCGCTTGGCTACGTCCGCACCCGCGCCACCGCGGGCTCGGACTTCGATCGGGTGGAGAGGCAGCGGGCCTTCCTCGCCGCGCTGGTGAGCAAGGCGACCAGCCCGACGACCCTGATCAACCCCTTCCGGTTGGTGCCACTGGGCGCCGCGCTGTCCGGCGCGATCACTGTCGACGACGGCGACCATGTGTGGCACCTGGCCGGGCTGGGGCTCGCGATGCGGGGGCTCACCGGCGGGGAGGGCATCACCACCACCGTGCCCGTGGCCAGCACCGGAAATGTGGACGGCCAGTCGATCGTCCGGTGGAACCGCGACCGAGCGAGTACCTTGTTCGACGCGCTGGCCCGCGACGAGACGCCACCGAAGTCCGCGCTCGGCCCATGACCGGGGGATGACCGCCGCCAACGCACGCTCAGTTGGCTACTGACCTGCGTGAGTTTGCGGTTGCGTGGATCATCGGCGTTACGCGGGTTTGCGGTTGCGCTTGCGTGGGGGTGGTTTGGTCTCGGTGTCCGCGTCGGCTTTCTTCGATGTCGGCTTGCGCGCCGGAGGCTTCTTCGGGGTCGCCTCCGTGCTTGTCGTCTGGGCGGTGGCAGTGCTCGACCGGTCGGTGGCGGGGCTCGGCTGGGCGGTTGCGCTGTCGCTCCCACCCTTCGCCGCTTCGACACTGCGCTGGAGCGCGGTGAGAAGGTCGGTCATGCTGTCGCCGCCCTCGTCGGCCGGTTTCGTCGCCACCGGCGCCGGGCGGGTGTCCCCGGCGGTTTTCTTCCGCTCGATCAGCTCCATGATGGAGTCGCGGTACTCGTCGTGGAAATTGGCCGGGTCGAAGTCCGCACCCAGGCTCTCGATGAGTGAGGCGGCCATCGTCAACTCCTGGGGCCGCAGCTCCACGTCGGCGTCGAGGATGTCGAACTCGGCTCGGCGCACCTCATCAGGCCACAGCATCGTCTGCAGAACGATCGCCTTGTCCCGGACGCGGAGCAGGGCAAGTGTCTCGCGCTGGCGCAACGCGACCTTGACGATCGCCATCCGGTCGGTCTGCAGCAAGGCCTCGCGGAGCAGGGCGTAGGGCTTGGCGGCCTTGGTCTCGGGCTCGAGGTAGTAGCTCTTGTCGAAGAGCAGCGGGTCGATCTGATCAGTCGGCACGAACTCGATCACGTCGATCTCGCGTCCGGTAGCGGTGGGCAGCGTGTCGAGGTCCTCGTCGGTGAGCGTGATCAGCTCACCGTCCTCGGTCTCGTAACCCTTGACGATGTCGGCGTACTCGACCTCCTCGCCGTCAACCGCGCAGGTGCGCTTGTACTTGATCCGCCCACCGTCGGTCCCGTGCACCTGATGAAACCGGATGTCGTGGTTGGACGTCGCCGCGTACAGCTTGACCGGCACGCTGACCAGCCCGAACGACACGGCACCACTCCACATTGCGCGCATGCGCACCCTTCCGAATCCTCGCGACCCTCAGTGACAGCATGACCGCGTGCAGCCCATGCTCGCCACCCCTGGGGCACTTCCGGATGGTCCCGATTGGATATTCGAGGTCCGGTGGGACGGTGTACGTCTGCTTGCCGACGTCCTTGGTGGCCGATTGCGGATCACCACTAGCGATCAGGTGGACGTGACCGGCGCCTTTCCCGAGCTGTTCGGCGTGGGGCGGTTGGCCCCGGACGTGCTGCTCGACGGGGTCGTGGTGGCACTCGCCAACGGCATCCCCTGCGCGTCGGCGCTGAGCAGCCGGATGCACCGCCCCTTCGACCCCGCGACGGTGCCCGCCCATCCGGTGACCTTCATGGTGTTCGATGTGCTGCGGCTCTACGGGGTGCCGCTCGTGGACCGTCCCCTGGGCGATCGGCGCGCCACGCTGGAGCGGCTGCCCTTCGACCCGTCGGAGCGGTCCGCTGTCGCGCTGTCCCCGATCTACACCGACGGACCCGCCCTGCTGACCGCCATCGCCCAGCGCGGGATGGTCGGTCTGGTCGCCAAGCGCCAGAACTCGATGTACCGGTCCGGGCGCAGCAGCGGGGGCTGGATCGCTGTCTCCCCCTAAATGTCTTCCCCTGAATGTCGCTGTCTCCCCTGGAACGAGTGGAACCTGCCCCCTCCGGCGGAGGGGGCAGGTTCGCAGTGGCTACCGTGGTACCGGTGAATACGATGCTCACCTGGCAGGCTGACGATGGGTACGGACTCGAAGGCGTCCGGCTGCTCCTGAATTCAAGCGGCTTCCGCGCGCTGGGTCGCATGGTGCGCGTGGGTGCTGATGGTGGATTCACCGCGTCCTATCGGCTGATCCTCGGCGAGGACGGGACGCTGCAGCGGGTCTCGCTCACCAGCGCCACCGCCCAGCGGGAGCGTCACCTCACCCTCAACCGCACCGAGGACGGCTTCTGGCTGGTCGACACCGGATCCGGCGGGTCGCGGACATCGTTCGACGGGGCGGTGGATGTCGACCTGGCATACAGCGCCATGTTCAATACATTGCCGATCCGGCGCCTGGGCCTGCACCGCGGCCACGGCGACCACGCCCTCAAGATGGTCTTCGTGACCCTTCCCGAGCTCCAGGTCCAGCTCGCCGAGCAGCATTACCGCACGGTGTCCACGCTCGACGATGACGGCAGCGCGGTGGTCGCGTTCTCCTGGGGAGAGTTCAGCGCGAACCTAGTGGTCGACGCGGACGCGATGGTCACGACCTATCCCGGAGTGGCCACGCAGTTGCCGGCGCACGGCGTCACATCAGCGGCTGGGTGAGACGCGTCCCGCGCGCGCAGGGCAGGAACGAACTGCCGGCGAGGGCTCATGCTGCGGTCCTCGATCACCCGGCCTTCACTCCCAGCCGACGACGACCTCGCCCCAGCGGCCGAGTTCGCGCAGCTCGGCCAGGGCCGCGGGGCCGCGCAGGTGCACCCGGTGCTCGAGCGGTTCGCGGGTGGCGGCCCACTGCTGGCGGGCCGTGAAGCCTGCCCGCACCGTGGCGGCCAGCCCCCCGGTGGATGCCAGGGCGCCGCGCATCGCGCCCAGCCGGCCGAGCGCGTCGTCCACTGCGGCGAGCAACGCGTCCCTGTTCCCTTCGCACATCGCGAGCACCAGCTCCGGACGGGTGCCGGCAACGCGCGTGCCATCTGCGAACGACGACGCGGCGAGCGCCAGCGGCAGGTCATCATCCTGCTCGCCGGCCCCGACCGTTGCCAGCACCGCGGCCATCAGGTGTGGCAGATGCGAGATCCGGGCGACCGCGAGATCGTGCTCGTCGACCGCCGCCGGCACCACGCGCGACCCGCAGGCCCAGGCCAGTTCGGCGACGTCGGCCCAGACGTCCAGGTCGAGCCCGTCGTCGGCAGCCACCACCCAGGCAGCGTCGACGAACAGCGCCGCATGTCCGGCCGCCCAGCCCGAATCAACCGTGCCGGCCATCGGGTGCCCGCCCACGTATCGGGCGCGGGGGGCCAACTCCCGCACCACGTCGGCCACCGCCACCTTGACGCTCACCACGTCGGTGAGCCGGCACGCCGGTGCGACGGCGTCGACCCGGCGGAGCACGTCGGGCAGTGCCGGCAGCGGAACTGCCAGCACCACGAGGGCGTCGAGCTCGGCCGCACGGCGCAGCGCGGCATCGGTGTCGGTGGTGACATCGAAGCCGTCTGCGCGTGCGGTCGCCGCGGTGCCCGCTGAGGCGCTGGTTCCCCACACCTCGCGGCCGGCCTTCGTCGCGGCGCGCAGCAGCGAACCGCCGATCAGCCCGGCGCCGATCACACACACCGCCCGATCCGTCATGCGGGCGAGACTAGCCCGCACCGGGCGGGTGTCCGGACGCCCGGTCGACCTCGTCGGCGATCCGGTGAAATTCGGTGCCGCGGGTGGGGCGCACAGAGTTCGTCGCCGGCCACCTGCGCACTACATTTCCGAAGATGCGTGTGCTCTTCGCTTCCTTGGCCGCCGTCGGACATATATATCCGCTGCTCCCGCTGGTCTTCGCCGCCCGGCAAGCCGGTCACGACGTGGTCTTGTTGACGCGCTGGGCTCAGGAAGGCGCCAACGCCCCCGCAACCCGCAGAACACCCCGCTCCGCCAACCGCACCCCGACCACCTGCACCCCGACCGGCAGTCCGCCGTCCTGGACAGGACCGGGCACGGACACCGCCGGCCATCCGGTGAGGTTGAACGGGAGCGTGAGTGCGAGCAGCGCCGGGCGTACCGGCACGGTCTCCCCGCTGATATCGACCGTCGAGACGCCGATCGGGGTGGCCCGTAGCTTCGTGGTGGCGAGCACCAGCGCGTCGATGTCGCCGACCGCGGCCCGCAGGGCGGCTACCAGCCGCCGCCGGGTCCGCCGCGCGTCGACATACGCCCGAGCGGGCTGGTCGGCGAAGGGCTCCAGCCGTTTGCGGGTGGGCAGCTGGTAGTCATCAGGGCGTTGCGTCATCCACGGTGCGTGGGTCGCCCAGGCCTCGGCGCCGACGATGGGGCCGTAGGTCGCGGCCAGCTCGTCGATCATCGGGGTGCGGACCTCCACAACATGAGCCCCTGCCCGCCGCAGCCTCTCGACAGCAGCAGCGACCCCCTCGGTGATCACCGGGTCGGCCGCTCGCCAGTAGTCGTCGACCGGAACACCGATCCGCACCCCCGCGACGCCCGGCGGTTCGATCCCGCCTCCGGTGCCGTCGGGCCTGCTGAGCACGTCCCACGCGATCGAGGCGCTGGATACGTCGGCCGTGAGCAGCCCGACGTGGTCGCAGGTCTCGGACAGCGGGAACACCCCGCCGGTGCTCAGCCGGCTCAGCGTCGGTTTCAGCCCGACCACCCCGCACAGCGCCGCCGGGGTGCGCGCGCTGGCCCCGGTGTCGGTACCGAGCGCGAGCGGCAGGTATCCCGCTGCCACCGCGGCGGCGGACCCGGACGACGACCCCCCGGTGATCCGTGATGGGTCGTGCGGGTTGTGCGCCGCGCCGCTGGCGGCGACGTCACCGGTGGGCCCGTAGGCGAACTCGTGGGTGTGCAGTTTCGCGACGACGATCGCGCCGGCGCCGCGCAGACGGGCCACCACGGGTGCGTCGACGTCGGCCGGGGGCGCGTCGGCGAGGATGCGCGATCCGGCGCAAGTAGGCATCCCGGCCACGTCAATCAGGTCCTTTACCCCGACGGCTATACCGTGCAGCGGTCCGCGCCACCGGCCGCGGGTCAGCTCCTCGGTCAGGGCGGCTGCGGTCGCCAATGCGCGGTCGGCGTCGAGGGTGATTACGGCGTTGTACACGTCGGCGCGCAGATGGTCCAGGACGCCGGTCACGTGCTCGGTGGGAGAGAGCTCACCGGACCGCAGCGCCATCGCGAGCTCGCGCAGTGACAGCATCACGGATGTCACTCTGCCCTGCGGCGCCGAGACCAACGAGCGGCACTCATCGTCGATGAGGTCGAGGGTGGGGTCCTACCACAACCGCAGCCCCGAACGGCCCACCGTAGGGTTGGGATACCGGAGAACGTGAGCCCCGCACCGCTGTCAGGGCCGGGGGCACGGCCCGAGAGTGCCGTTCGTCCGAACCCGGGTGGGGCGCCCTCAGCGGAGGGCGTCGAGGGCCAGCCCTGCGTAGATCGACACTCCGGTGGCCATGGCGTTCTCGTCGAACACGACGCGGTTGGAGTGGTTGGGCGCCGCCGCCGCCAGCGCGGTTCCGCGTGGGCAGCCCCCCAGGAACGCGAGGGCGCCGGGCACCTGCTGGAGGACGTAGGAGAAGTCCTCCGCCCCCATGATCGGCGTCGCCATGGTGGCGACCCGGGCGCGGCCGAGCAACGCGGTACCGAGCGCGTCGACGCGGCCGGCTGCGTCCGGGTCGTTGACGGTGACCGGGTAGCCCGACGTGATCTCGACCTCCGCCGTGCACCCGTACGCGAGCGCGGTGTACCGGCAGACCCGGCGGATCTCCTCCTGCGCGACTGCCCGCGCCGGCTCCGAAAGCGTCCGCAGCGTGCCCTCCATGAACGCCGTCTCGGGGATGACGTTGTTCGTGGTGCCCGCGAGGATGCGGGCGATCGTCAGGACCACGGGCTGGTGGGCGTCGGTCCGTCGGGTGATCGCGGTCTGGAGCGCCCCGACCATCGCGGCCGCGGCCGGGACGGGGTCGAGCGCGTCATGCGGCGCCGAGGCGTGCCCGCCGCGCCCGGTGACCGTCACCGTGATCGTGTCGTTGGCGGCCATCAGTGTGCCCGGTCGAGTGTGCAGCTCGCCGGCCGGCAGGGTGGCGCTGATGTGCAGCGCATACGCCGCCATCGGCCGTCCGGCGGGCCCCGTGCAGTCCAGGAGCCCCTCGTCGATCATGTGGCGGGCGCCGTGGTGACCTTCCTCGCCGGGCTGGAACATCAGCAGCACCCGGCCGGCGAGCTGGGACCGTCGCTCCACCAGCAGACGTGTGGCCGAGGCGAGCATCGCGACGTGCGTGTCGTGCCCGCAGGCGTGCATCCGGCCGTCGACCTGTGACCGGAAAAGCAGCCCGGTGTCCTCCTGCATCGGCAGCGCGTCCATGTCGCCGCGGAGCAGCACCGTGGGCCCCGGCCGGTCGCCGTCCAGGACGGCGACGACCGAACTGCTCGAGTGACCCAGATGTATTTGCAACGGGAGGTCGGCCAGCGCGGCGACGACGGCGTCGCGGGTGTGCGGCAGGTCCAGACCGAGCTCGGGATGGCGGTGCAGCGCGCGCCGCAGGGCGACGGTGCGGGATTGGAGGCTGCGGGCCTGCGTGCTCAGGCCGGTGAGCTGAGGATCTGCCCGGGACATGAGCCGATCCTGGCACCTCCGAGGGGTCGCCACGAGTTCGGTTTTCCTCCTTTTCCTGCTTATGGCTTGGACCACAGTTTGGTTTGGGCTTAACGTAGACTCATGGCAGTGCAGAGCGTTCAGGCGCCCGCGAGCGTGCGGGAAGATGCCCTGCCCGGATACGCCGTTGCGGCGATCCGGGAGGACGGGCAATGGCGCTGCACCCGCCTCACCCCGGAGGCGTTGGTGGATCTCGACATCGCGATCACCGAGTTGCGTGAGTTGCGCTCCACCGGTGCGGTGCTGGGCCTGCTCGACGTCGACGACGAGTTCTTCGTGCTGCTGCGACCCATCCCCGGTGGCGTTTCCCTGATGGTCTCCGACGCAGTGGCCGCGCTTGACTACGACGTCGCCGCCGACGTCCTGGACCTGCTGCGTATCGAACTGCCGTCTGAGGACTATGCAGAGGATGCACCGGTGTGGCCGGAGGGCGACCTCGCCATCCTGGCCGATCTCGGGCTGCCCGCCGATGAGCTGGAGGTGCTCGCCGGGGAGGTCGAGCTGTACCCGGATGAGCAGCTGGCCGCCATCGGCCGGCGCTGCGGGTTCGCCGACGCCCTCGCCGAGGTTGTCGACGCGCGGTGACCTTCGCCTCCGACGAGGCACTGATCCGGCGCGCGCTGGAAGTTGCCGTGCAGGCCCTCCGCACTGGAGATGTGCCGATCGGGGCGGTGGTCGTCGATGTCGACGGCCGTGAGCTGGCTGCAGTGGGTAATGCTCGTGAGGCCCTGGGGGACCCCACTGCGCACGCCGAGGTGCTGGCTCTTCGGGCTGCTGCCGCGATGCGGGGGGAGTGGCGGCTGGAGGGCGTGACGCTCGCGGTGACCGTCGAGCCATGCACGATGTGCGCGGGGGCGATCGGGCTGGCCCGGGTGGCGCGGGTGGTGTTCGGGGCGTGGGAGCCGAAGACCGGCGCCGCCGGCTCGCTCTGGGATCTGCTGCGTGACCGGCGGTTGACCCACCGGCCGGAGGTCGTCGGTGGGGTATTGGCGCAGGAGTGCGCCGGGTTGGTGGAGTCGTTCTTCGCCGAACACCGTCCCGGGAGGCCTCGGTAGCAAGCCGTGCTGGCCGGCTCAGCCGCTCCTCGACACCGGTCGTGTCGTCAGGGCACCCGGGTGGCCACCGCTGGTGGCCCGATCCGCACCGCCGAGGTGCCCAATCCGCTCGGCATGGGCGGGAACCCGGGCGATACGCCTTCCGGGCTCCGGCTTCGCCGCAGCTCGGCCTCGGTGTACCGCAGGCACCTGCGGTGCCATTCCAGGATTCCGGACATCCACTCCTTGAGGTCCTCGGCATGGCGGGTGAGGATCGCGCGGACCTGCTCGTCGAGGTCGAAGTCCTCGAGAAGTGCGGGCAGGTCGTTGGCGATGATGTGCTCGAACTGTTGCATTCGCGCCTTCATCAGGTCGGCCACCAGATCTCGTGCCGTCCATCGGTCCACGTCCAGGAAGTTCTCCACGACCAGGACCAGATTGTGGATCTCGCCCTCGAACTCGATCTCCTTCTGGTAGGAGAACAGGTCGTTCACGAAGCAGGCGTAGTCCTGCGCCGCCGTGTCCAGCTCGACCAGGACCCGGGTCCGGTAGATCTCGGCGGGCACCACATCTGAGTGTGCGAGTCGCGCCAGCGCCGTCGTTAGGTCCGAACCGAATGTCTTGCGGCGCATCTCGATGTAGTCGACGGGGTCGGGCACGCGGTGCTGGATCTGGTTGGACAGCTCCCACAACCAACTGGCGGTCATGCCCTCGACCGCCTGGCGGAACTGCTTGCGTGCCGGCTCCGCCATCGGTCCGGCGGTGCGCCGCCAGAGGTCCGCCAGGCCTCGCTCCATCGGGTTGGCGGGCTCCGGTGCGCCGCCGACGTCCAGCGGCATGAACATCGACAGCCGGTCGTTGCTGTGCTTCGCCGCTGCCAGGTTGCGGGTCATCCCGAACACCAGGGGGAAGTAGTCGTCACCATAGGTGCCCCAGGCCAGCCAGTCCGAGCTCAGGTTGAGCTGCTCGGGGCTCGCATCTGGATGGATCATCGCGGCGCAGTGGGGGAGGTCGAAACCGATCAGGCGCCGTTCGTCCCACACGCCACCGTGCTCCACACCGGGCACCGAGTCGAAGAAACCCATCCTCCGTGACCAGTCGACCTCCCAACGCCGCGCGGCGTCCAGGTGCGGACTGGTCCGGACCGGGAAGGGCATGTACAGATCCGGGATCGGCAGGTGTCCCACCGGCTCGAACAGCGTGCGGGAATGCTGTTGGGCCATGCGGCGCATACCGGGGACGAAGGCCAACCTGCTGGCGGAGGTGCCCAGGCCGGTCGGTCCCCCGAGCACACCGGAGGAGCCGGATATGGCGCCCTCGTTCATGTAACGGCTGGACCGCGCGTGCCACTCGTGACCGCCCGACTGCCAGTCCTGGAGGCCCTTGACGTAGGCGGCCACCCCGATCTGCTCGTGCGGTGGCACGGCACGGCCGGCCACCAGTGCAGATACCTCGGTCAGCGCAGTGTTCTCGAACTGCTGCATCCTCGACGTCAGCAGGTTGTTGACCCGCTCGGCAGCCTCCTGCGTCGAGCAGTCGAAGAACCGCTCGAACACCAGGACGGCGTTGGAGTTCTCGCCTTCCTCCTGGACCTCGCGCTGGTAGGAGAACAGGTCGTTGCGCAGGTGCACCGCGTCGGAGAACGTGTCGGACAGGACCCGCATGGGCCTGGTCCCGGCCAGGTCGTCGGGGATCTCCGCCCCGACGGCGTGCTCGATGAGATTCGCCGACCACGGCGCCCCACCGACTCTGCGCCGCATCTGTATGTACTCGATCGGGTTGGCGATCCGGCCACGGTCGATGTTGTCCAGCTCCCACATCGACTCCACCATCAGGTTGTGGGTACTGAGCGTGAACCGGTCCAGCCATCCGTGCGACATCGACGGCGCGGTGCGCCCCCACAGATCCTGTAACCCTGCCTCGGCCGGGTTCGTCGCTTCCGGCGGTGTCTCGGTCATGAACTCCTCGAGGCGGTCGAGGTACGCCTTCGCGCCCGGGAGGTCGCGGGAGTACTTGAACTGCTCGAGGAAGTGGTCGTCGAAGAAGAACACCCAGACGTACCAGTCGGTGATCAGATCCAGGGTGCGGCCGTCACAGTCCGGGTGGGTGTAGGCGCACAGCAACGCGTAGTCATGCTTGGCCAGCGCCGCCTCGTCCCACACGACGCCGCCACCGGGCTTCGGCGAGTCGAGCATGCCCATCTGCTTGGCCCAGGCGGCACTGTGTTCGCGGGCCCGTTCCAGGTGCGGACTGATCCTGGCCGGATACGACAGGTAGAAGTCGGGCAAGGTGAACGCCTGCATGTTCATACCTACTTTCGGAAGCCGGTCGTCGAGCGCCGACGGCGCGCGGTAATTAAGCTTTCTCGGTGCCCGTCACCGTGCCGGCGTAGTCCCGGAGTAGGAGTGACCCACAGCACGGTTGGGACTCGACAACGACGTCGGTCTGCCAGTATGCGTCGATATTCGGCGTGGCCGCGGCAATGGCTAGCAGGGTGAGCGCGATAACAGTCGTGATGTTGTCTATTACCACGGCCGGTCTCCGTAACGTGAATTATCCAGAAATGCGGGAACCATGACCTGGTCTCGCGCGGAGATGTGCGTGGGCGTGCCACGATGGAACCCAACGGTAGGGCAAGATCTCGCCCCGGTCGAGCGGGTCCGGCGCGTCCGTCTGATCGAGTGAATCACCCCGACCGGTTGGATTTGTGCAGGTGCTGGGGCTAAAATGTGCTGCGACGATTGCTTGTTATGGTCCGGGCGGTCGGCGGTCGTTATGACTGTTGTGGCGAAGTCCCTCATAGTGGTCCCACCTTCGGGTACTTGTACTCCATGATCGGGTGTGTACTGTTGTCTTCCTAGGCGGCGACATCACGAGCGGGTCGCATCCATCGTCTTTCGCGACGATGGTGCGGGCTGTGCATTGTCAACTCTCGATGTCATCACAGCTTCGCGGTGAGCCGACCTCTCGATCTCCCTGGATTGGTGGTATGTTGTGACTGCGACCCAACCGGTCGACGCGCTCGTCGATGGTGAATTCATCCAAGCGAGCCTCGATACCTCGGCGGCGCGAAATCTCGCGACGACGACGAAGTCCGTTCCTCAGATGCAGGGGATCACGTCGCGCTGGCTGCTGCGCATGCTGTCCTGGGTACAGGCGGATGGCGGTGTGTACCGGGTCAACCGTCGATTGAGCTATACCGTTGGCGACGGTCGGGTGGATTTCACGACGACCGGTGCGGAGGTTCGAGTCATTCCGCGGGAGCTCGGCGAGCTCGGGCTGCTGCGCGGCTTCGACGACGAGGCGGTGCTGACCGGGCTGGCGGATCGGTTCGTCCAGCGCGAGTTCGCGCCGGGCGACCTGCTGGTGCAGGCGGGCGACCTCGCCGACCAGGTGTTCCTGATCGCGCACGGCAGGGTCAACAAGCTCGGCACCGGCCCATACGGTGACGAGACGGTGCTCGATGCCCTGGCCGGTGGGGACCACTTCGGCGAACAGGTGCTCGCCGACGCGCAGGGCCGCTGGGAGTTCACCGCCAAGGCGGTCACCGCCTGCACCGTCCTGACCCTCAGCCGGCAGCCGTTCGAGACGATGAATGGCGATGCCGGCGGGTTGCGGGCGCACATCCAGCGGCGGCTCAGTAGTCTCGACCACCCACGCAACGATGCGGGGGAGGCGGAGGTCGAGGTCGCTGCCGGGTTGCGCGGGGAGTACGAGCTCCCGCAGGCCTTCGTGGACTACGAGCGAGCCCCGCGTGAGTACGAGCTGAGCGTCGCGCAGACGGTGCTGCGGGTGCACAGCCGCGTTACCGATCTCTACAACAAGCCGATGAACCAGACTGAGCAGCAGTTGCGGCTCACGATCGAGGAGCTGCGCGAACGCCAGGAGCACGAGCTTCTCAACAACCGTGACTTCGGTCTGCTGCACAACGCCGACCTGCCCAACCGGATCCATGCTCGCAGCGGCGCCCCGACCCCGGACGACTTCGACGAGCTCCTCTCCGTGGTCTGGAAGGAGCCGGGGTTCTTCCTCGCGCATCCGCGCACGATCGCGGCATTCGGTCGGGAGTGCTCGAAGCGGGGCCTCTACCCGCAGAACACCGACCTGTTCGGCCACCAGGTGCCGTCCTGGCGCGGCATTCCCGTCCTGCCCTGCAACAAGATCCCGATGAGCGACTCGCGCACCAGCTCGGTACTCCTGATGCGCACCGGAGAGGCCAACCAGGGAGTGATCGGCCTGCACCAGACCGGAATCCCCGACGAGTACCAGCCCGGGCTGAACGTCCGGTTCATGGGCATCGACGACCGGGCCGTGATCTCCTACCTGGTCAGCGCCTATTACTCGGCTGCGGTCCTGGTGGACGACGCGCTGGCGATCCTCGAGGGCGTGGAGACCGGGCGGGCGGACTAGTCCCGCCACCCGATGGTGCGCTCGATGGTCGGGGTGGAAGTCGGTGGACGTGAACATCACAATGGGGGGTGAGCGATGACCGTGACAGATCTGCACCGCGATGCGGGGCAGGAGTTCGCGCAGTCCAGTCTGGACACGGCAGCGGCGCGCAACCTGGCGACGACGACGAAGTCCGTCCCGCAGATGCAGGGCATCTCGCCGCGCTGGTTACTGCGCAAGCTGCCGTGGGTGGCGGTGGACAGTGGTACCTACCGGGTGAACCGGCGGTTGACCTACGTGATTGGCGACGGGCGGGTCACGTTCGTGCAGACCGGCTCGTCGGTGCAGGTGGTCCCGGAGGAGCTGGGCGAGCTCCCCGCGTTGCGGTCGTTCACCGACATTGCGGTCCTGGCCGCGCTCGCCGACCGGTTCGAGCAACGGGAGGTAGAGCCCGGCGAGGTGCTGGCGGAGCCCGATCGCCCCGTCCACGAGATCATCCTCGTGGCCCACGGCAAGATCAGCAAGCTCGGTGCGGACCGGTACGGCGACCCGGCTGTGCTCGGCCTGTTGAGCGACGGCGACCACCTCGGCGGGCAGCTGCTCACCGATCCGCAGAGCACCTGGGGCTTCACCGCCAAGGCGGTCACTCCGTGCGTGGTGCTCGCCTTGAGCCGAGCCGCCTTCGAGGAGTTCCTCGGTTCCGCGCCGGCGCTGCAGACCTATCTCGACGGGTCCGCCGCCGACCCGGCGCCGGCCCGCAACAAGTACGGTGAGGCACTGGTCGACATCGCCGCGGGGCACGAGGGCGAGCTGGTGCTGCCGTCGACCTTCGTCGACTACGACCCGGTGCCACGGGAGTACGAGCTGAGTGTGGCGCAGACGGTGCTGCGGGTGCACACCCGCGTTGCCGACCTGTACAACTCCCCGATGGACCAGACCGAGCAACAGCTGCGGCTGACCATCGAGGAGCTACGGGAACGTCAGGAGCACGAGCTGGTCAACAATCCCGACTTCGGGCTGTTGGCCAACGCCGCATTCTCCCAGCGGATCCCGACTCGTGGCGGTCCGCCGACCCCGGCCGACATGGACGAGCTGTTGAGCAGGCGGCGTCGGACCGAGCTCTTCCTCGCCCACCCGCGGGCCATCGCGGCGTTCCGCCGGCAGTGCAACAGCCGAGGGCTCTATCCGGAGGTCATGCAGGTCGACGGTCGACCGCAGGCGGCGTGGCGCGGGGTGCCTATCCTGGCGTGCAACAAGATCCCGATCAACGCGCACGGCACCAGCTCGATTCTGGCGATGCGCACGGGCGAGGAGGCCAGCGGCGTGGTCGGCCTGCGCCCCACGGCGGTGCCCGACGAGTACGAGCCGGGGCTGAATGTCCGGTTCACCGGGATCGACGAATGGGCCGTGCTGTCCTACCTGGTGAGCGACTACTACTCCGCCGCCGTGCTGGTACCGGACGCCCTGGGCGTTCTGGAGAACGTCGAACTCGGTCGTTGAGGGGAGCGCCGTGACCACCGTGGACATCGCTCGACCGGCGGGTGAGGTGCTGGACTCCTGCCGGGTCCGGTTCGAACCCGCTCTACGAGCCGCCGTCGATGCCCTGCCCGCCTCGATGCAACGCATCGTCAGGTACCACCTCGGCTGGTGGGCGGAGGATGGTAAGCCGACCGGTGCTGTCGGGGGCAAGGCGATTCGGCCGGCGTTGACCCTGCTGTCCGCCGCGACCGTGGGGGGCACCGCCGACTCGGCGATTCCCGCGGCGGTCGCCGTCGAGCTGGTGCACAACTTCTCCCTGCTGCACGACGACGTGATGGACCGCGACCTGACCCGCCGGCACCGCCCGACGGCCTGGGCCGTCTTCGGGACGGGGCCGGCCATCCTGGCCGGCGATTCCCTGCTGGCACTCGCCATGGACGTGCTTGCGGCCAGCGGCCATCCCGCCGCCGAGCGGGGCACCCGGATGCTCAGTGCGGCGGTGCAGGATCTGGTGAACGGCCAGATCGTCGACCTTGCCTTCGAACAGCGGACCGATGTGGGGCTGTCGGAGTGCTTGGACATGGCCGAGAACAAGACCGGCGCGCTCCTGGGCTGTGCCTGCGCCATCGGCGCACTCTTCGGCAACGGCGGACCCGACGAGGTCGGCGCCATGGAGCGGTTCGGTCGGGATCTGGGAGTGGCGTTCCAGGCCGTCGACGACCTGCTGGGTATCTGGGGCGACCCGGTGGCCACCGGGAAGGCGACTGACAACGACCTGCGCTGCCGCAAGAAGTCCCTCCCGGTGGTCGCAGCGCTCACCTCGGGTACGCCCGCGGGCCGGGAGCTCGACGAGCTGTACCACCGCGAGCAGGAGCTGTCCGACGCCGAGCTGGCGCGGGCCGCGGAGCTGATCGAGCTGGCCGGCGGGCGGGTGTGGTGCCACGACCAGGTCGGCAACCTGATGGTCGAAGCGTTGCGCCGGCTGCCCGTGGCCGCGACACCGACCGCGTCGGAGGCCGCGGCCGAACTGGGGGCCCTCGCGCAGCTCATCGCCTGTCGGGACCATTGAGATGAACGGAGCGCCGCTCACCAGAACTGTCCTGCTGGCGTCACCACGGTCGTTCTGCGCAGGCGTGGAGCGCGCCATCGAGGCGGTCGAGCAACTGATCGACGAGCGCGGTGCTCCGATCTACGTTCGCAAGCAGATCGTGCACAACTCGCACGTGGTGGCCGACCTCGAGACCCGAGGGGCAGTGTTCGTGGATGAGCTGGATACGGTTCCCGAAGGTGCCACGGTGGTGTTCTCCGCGCACGGCGTCTCCCCACAGGTATGGGACGAGGCCGCAGATCGCCGCCTGGAGGTGACCGATGCCACCTGTCCGCTCGTGGCGAAGGTGCACGCGGAGGCCCGGCGGTTTGCCCAGCGCGGCGACACGGTGATCTTCATCGGGCACGGCGGACACGAGGAGACCGAAGGCACGCTGGGTGAGGCGCCCGACCGCACGATCCTCGTGGAGTCCGTGGCCGACGTCGAGGCGCTGCACCTGGCTGATCCCTCGCGGGTGTCGTATCTGACCCAGACCACACTGGCCGTCGACGAGACCGACGACATCGTCGCGGCGTTGCGGGCTCGCTTCCCCGCCGTGCGCGGTCCGGGCACGGACGACATCTGCTACGCGACGACCAACCGGCAGCAGGCACTCGCGGCGATCGCCGACGAAGCCGATCTGGTGCTGGTCGTGGGCTCGTCGAACTCGTCGAACTCGGTCCGGTTGGTGGAGCTCTCCCGCCGCCGCTGCACCCCCGCGCACCTCATCGAGGACGCCCGCGACATCCGGGAGGAATGGCTGCACGGCATCCGGGTGATCGGGCTGACCGCCGGGGCGTCGGCGCCGCCTGCCCTCGTGGCCGAGGTCGTCGTCGCATTGCGCGAGTACGGACCGGTCGTCGTCGAGGAGCGCGAGGTCGCCCGGGAGAGCCTCCGGTTCCTCACGCCGGCACCGGTACGGCTCAGCGGGGCCCTCGCCGTATCCGGTCTCGCCCCGGAGAGCAGGCCAGACCCCGCTACCCGTGGACACCGACCATGCCAGGACCCTGCCGACAACGCCGCAGACGCACAGCCTTGACAGCCGACCATCCCCGCCAACGCCGATTTTCGCGCAACCATCTACCCGGCTTTGCGACTAGACGATCAACGATCACCGCGAAGATCGTCGAGGTCTTCCTGTACGAGGTAGCTCAGCCGAACCCGCGCCAGTCCGGCAAAGCCGCCCCGTACAGTCGCGCGTCGAAGTCGGTGGTTCGCAGCACGGCGCTGCTATTGTTCCGCAGCTCGCGGTGGGGGATCTTCCTGGCCATTGTCCACACCTCCGAAGCAAGCGGAGCAAACCGTTCTGGTCAGCTCGGCCGCTCATCGAAATCGGTCGTGTCGTCAGCACACCCGGGTGTGCCACCGCCGGTGGCCTTATCTGCATCGTCGAGTGCGTAGTGGCTCAGACTGCCGGGTGCGCGACCGCAGTCAGGAATTCGCGCCGGTCCGGCTAGCCTCACCCGATGAGCCACCCCGCTGTCACGCGTGAACTTCGGGTCGGTGCCTATGTTGTGTGCGTCCAGGACGGGTCGGTGCTGCTGGTCCGTTTCTCCCGCAGCGGGCGGTGGACGCTCCCGGGCGGTGGAATCGACCACGGGGAGCGCCCGGAGGACGCGGCGGTCCGCGAGGTCGAGGAGGAGACCGGGCACCGGATCGAGCTCGGTTCACTGATCGGCGTCGACTCCGCCCGCTGGAACACCGAGCGTGCGGGCACACCGGTCGACGTCCACGCCGTGCGCGTCCTCTACCTCGGCGAGGTCGTCGGCGGCACTCTGTGCGACGAGAAGGACGGCAGCACCGACCGGGCTGCCTGGGTGCCGCTCGCCGACGTCGTAGCATGGGATCGAGTGAGCCTTGTCGATATCGGGCTTGCAGCCGCGCGCAACTCAGTCAGATAAGCCGTTCCTGGGTGAGCAGGAGAATGGTCCCCGTCGTTTATCCGGGCAGGGTGGCGCGCGCGAGGCCTGTGGCCGATCAACGATTCGGCGGACTCGCATACTCGGGTGGTGCCGTCTGCGACATCTCCGGTGTCGGGGGTGTCGCGGGGGAGTCCTGCCTTAGCGCCCACGACGCCATCGCGGGCAGCAGGAGCACCGTGATGATGGCAGCGGTGATCAGGGCCGTCGCCGTCGCCGGTTGCAGGCAGCCGCGGGGCCAGTCCGATCTGAACGTCAACTTGTTGGCATCAGCAGTGCTGAGACGGCCACTTCACGTGGGGTGAGCAGGCGCCGGAAGAACAGGCTCGGTAGCGCCCGGGTGATGATCATATGATCAGCAGCAGAAGGAGGTTGCGCACTGTCCGAGCTGGGTTTCCCAGCATCTTGCCTCGGCAGGCCGGCGGCGATGTGCGGGCACCACAATCGGACGCACGGCTTTCGTTGCTGCGTGTACCGGCCGCCGCGGTATCGGGGCCGCCGGGTACCCTCGTCGGCGGTAGCGTGTCCGAGCGGCCGAAGGAGCACGCCTCGAAAGCGTGTGAGGTGCAAGCCTCCGTGGGTTCAAATCCCACCGCTACCGCTCTCGTCGGCTTGCGTGCTCCGCGCCGCAACTGGAATCAGCGTTGTCAGCGGGCAGAATTCTTGCTCTATCGCGGCGGCGAGCGACCTGGCACTGGGCATGTCGCCGAGCGGGACGCCACGGCTGGTTGATCTTATTCTAGGGACGCTGGTGTTCCGGTCGACCCCAGTCGCTGTTGATCCACCAGGCGCACGTCGTCATGGCGTGGTTCATGGATCGGTGCGCCAAGCCCGTGATCGCCAGAATAGGGACATGGGCTGCGCATCCGCACCGAATGTCCCAGAACCGGCGATCATGAAATAAGCTCGCTCAGCCCGACAGGTCCGGGTGTTCGCCCACGGGGATATAGCAAGAAGTCTGGGTGCTGCGGTCCAGGGCGCGGAGGGTAGGGAACTGGGTGCGCATCAAGATGGTGTAGGCGCGGGCGGTGTCGGCGTCGATCGCGTCGATCCTCAGGGGGCGAGGTCCTTGTCTGCGCGGGCCGTGCTGCGGGTGAGGAAGACGGTGATCCGTTCGTCCAGGTCACGCAGGTGTGGGGAG
>Ga0136617_10001260_pt1 | contig 22273 bp, 4 predicted proteins | sample AntDrymUQ3222106_2_FD_129672 | JGI IMG/M metagenome (GOLD analysis project Ga0136617, IMG submission 129672) | Polar desert sand microbial communities from Dry Valleys, Antarctica - metaG UQ322 (21.06) | ecosystem: Environmental > Terrestrial > Soil > Desert | place: Antarctica: Dry Valley...
CAACGGATAAACATCCTCCACCAACCGCCCATCACCCACCACACGATCCACACCAACCTGATCAAGACCAGCCAACAGGAAATCCGACGGCGTACGCCCACCGGCACCGGGCTGGGCGCAATGGTCGACGATCTCGCCGAGGGCCTGGATCATCCCCTCGGCCAGCCGCCGCACCGTGCTTTCGTCATGCACCTGACTGGAGTAGAACCACGTCAGCTCCAGCTCCCCGTCCTCCACCAGGCCCGAGACGTCCATCAGATTGAGGGCTGGCTGATCGGGCGCCAGATCCGGGCCGACGCCGTCACGCCGAGCCAGGAACAACCCGCCCTCGGCAGCGGGTGTGTCCCACTGCCCGTGATAGTTGAAGCAGATCTGCGGCCGTTCATCGGAGCGCAACGCCGCGGCGGGGGAGCCGTCCCCGCTCAGCTCTCGCAGCGCCCCGTAGCCGAGCCCCCGGTGCGGTATGGCCCGCAGCTGCTCCTTGACCGACGACAGCACGGCGCGCCAGTCCGTGTCGTCGGGGCCGGTCGAGACCGTCAGCGCGACCGGGAACTGTGTGGTGAACCACCCAACGGTGCGCGACAGGTCCACGCCGTCGAAGATCTCCTCGCGGCCGTGCCCCTCCAGGGCGATGAGCACTCGCTCGCGCCCGGTCCAGGCCGACAGCACCCGACCAAGAGCGCTCAGCAACACGTCGTTGACCTGCGTCCGATAGACGCCCGGCACCTGGTGCAGCAGGGCATCGGTCTGCGCCCTGCCGAGCCGGATGGTGATCCGGCGGGTGGAGCCAGCGGTGTGGACGCCGGAATGGTCGACGGGTATGTCGGCCCGCGCGCCGCGGGACACCTGCGTCCAGTACTCCAGCTCCCCGTCCAGCGCCCCCGACCGGACGTGTTCGGTCAGCCGGTGCGCCCAGGTGGTCGACGCCGTGCCGGTGGGGTCCAGCGCCACCTCTGCGCCGGCGGCAGCCTGCCGGTAGGCCGTGTCGAGATCGTCGAGCAGGATGCGCCAGGAGACGCCGTCGACGGCGAGGTGGTGGACGGCGAGGAACAGCAGGGGCCGCTGCCCAGGTCCGCGCCGGAACAGCACCGCCCTGATCATCCGACCGGCACCCAGGTCGAGGTCGGATCGCCCCCCGGCCGCCGCCTCCTCCACCGCGGCCTGCTGTTCCGACTCAGCCTGATCAAGGCCGGCCAGCCCGGACAGGTCGTGACGCTCGAGCACTCCGCTCGGAACGGCGGGTACCGCCTGCTGCCACCACTGGCCGTCAACCTGCTCGAACTGAAGCCGGAGCGCGTCGTGGCGGGCCACGACCGCCTCGACGGCGGCCTGCAGCGCGTTCTCGTCGAGGTCCTCGGCCAGCTCCAGCAGCATGGACATGGTGAAGTGCTGCAGTGCCCCGTACGTGCTGAGGAACCAGCGTTGGATGGGGGTCACCGGGGCGGGGCCATCGACGGGTGGGAGCTCGTCGATGGGGGCGGCCAGGGCGCCGACCAGCGGGGCCAGGGCGGCAATGGTCTGCTGCTGGAAGATGTCCTTGGAGCTGAGCCGGAGGCCCGCCTGGCGGGCGCGGGAGACCACCTGGATGCTCAGGATGGAGTCCCCGCCCAGTTCGAAGAAGTTGTCGTTGACCCCGGCCCGCTCCACTCCCAGAACCTCGGCCCAGATCCGAGCCAGGGTCTGCTCCGACGGGCTACGCGGAGCCAGGTAGCCGAGGTCTGCGGGCTGCCAGTCCGGGGCGGGAAGACTTCGCCGGTTCACTTTCCCGTTGGCATCCAACGGCAGCGTCGCCACGATCACGAACACCGAGGGCACCATGTAGTCCGGCAGCGTCCGGTTCAGGAACTCCCGCAAGGCCGCAGCATCCGGCTCGGCCGGTCCCCGCGGCACCAGATAGGCCACCAGACGTTTGCGCCCGGCGTCATCGGTCCGCGCCACCGTCACCGCCTCGGCCACCTGCTCATGGCAGGCAAGAGCGGCCTCGACCTCACCCAGCTCGATCCGGAAGCCGCGGATCTTGACCTGCTCATCGGCGCGCCCGACGAACTCCAACACCCCCTGGGTGGTCCAGCGCACCAGGTCCCCGGTGCGATACATCCGGCTACCCGGAGGCCCGAACGGATTGGCCACGAACCGCTCCGCGGTCAGTCCCGGCTGACCCCAATAACCCCGTGCCAGACCAGCACCAGCGATGTGCAACTCCCCGGCCACCGCGACCGGCACCGGCCGCGACGCGCCGTCGAGGACGTACACCCGCATGTTGTCTAACGGACGTCCGATCGGCACCACCTCCGGCACCGACTCGTTGCTGCGCACCAGATACGAGCTGGCGAACGTCGTGGTCTCGGTCGGCCCGTAGCCGTCCACCACCGCCACATCCGGGCAGGCGGCCAGCACCCGGCGCACCGCAGCCGCCGGTACGACATCTCCACCGGTCCATACCTCACGGACACCAGCAAAGCAGTCTGGCGCCTCTTCCGCGATCAGCCGGAACAACCCCGCGGTCAACCACAGCCCGGTCACCCCGTTCTCGGAGATCATCCGCCGCAGGACGCCGACGTCCACTTCGATCGGCGGCGCCACCACCACCTGACCACCATTCAGCAACGGCACCCACAACTCGTACGTCGAGGCATCGAAAGCCAACGGTGAATGCACCAACACCCGCTCGTGAGCCCCCCCGGCAAAACAGCGGTCAGCAGCCAACGCCACCACATCTCGGTGGCAGACCGCCACTCCCTTGGGTACCCCGGTCGAACCAGAGGTGTACTCCAGGTACACGAGATTGTCCGGGCTCAGCGCCACCGTCGGCGCCTCGGCGCATTCGGTCCTCAGCGACTCGTCGGCATCTACCACCACCAGCGGCCCCGCATGCACCGACCGGGCCATCGCCTCCCATACCCGATCGGTCACCATCACCCCCGCGCCGGCCTGGGCCAGCACCAGTCGCAACCGCTCCGCCGGCGCCCGCACATCCAGCGGCACATACACCCCACCGGCCTTGGCCACCGCCAGTACCGTCACCACCAACTCCACCGAGCGTTCCACCAGCACGGCGACCCGGTCCTCCACCCCCACACCCAACCGAATCAACCGGTGCGCCAGCCGATTCGCCCACACCTCCAACTGTTCATACGACAACTGGTCATACGGCAACTGGTCATACGACAACTGTGCATACGGCAACTGTGCATACGGCAACTGTGCACCCGACAACTCGGCCGCACCCGACACCAGCGCCACGGCATTCGGCATCGACGCCACCCGCTGCCCGAACACTCCCGGAACGGTCCCCGCCGGCACCGCGGTAGCCGTGTCATTCCACTCGACCAGCAACCGGTGCAGCTCCTCCTCCGGCAGCAACGGTAACCGCCGCACCTGCTGGTCCGGATCAGCTGCGACCCCGGCCAGCAGCACGGACAGCTGCTCCACCATCCGCCCGATGGTCACGTTGTCGAACAGATCGGTGTTGTAGGTCAGCGTCCCGCGCAGCTCCCCGGCGCCCAATTTTCCGGGGCCCAATTTTCCGGGCACCATCTGGAACTCGCACATGATGTCGAAAATGGCGGTGTGACCGGAGATGTCCACGGTCTCGACACGCAGCTCGGCGAACGTCTGCGGGGTCCGCTGCTCGTCGTGCATCAGCACCATGACGTCGAACAGCGGGTTGCGGCTGACGTCCCGTTCGGCCTGCACCGCGTCGACCAGGCGCTCGAAGGGCACCTCCTGGTGGGCGAGCGCGTCGAGCACGGTCTGGCGGACGGTGCCGAGGAACTCGGTGAAGGCCTGCATCCGGTCGACCGGGGCGCGTAGTACCAAGGTGTTGACGAAGAACCCGACCAGCCGCTCCAGCTCCGGCCGGTTGCGGCCGGAGATGACCGTGCCGACCGCGACATCGTCGCCACCTGACCAGCGGGAGAGCAGCACCTGCCAGGCGGCCACAAGCACAGTGAACAGGGTCGTTTCCTGGGCGCGGGCCAGCTCGCCGAGCCGGGCGGCGACCTCGGCCGGCACGACAAACTCCTGCGCCGCGCCCGTGGAGGTGCGCACCTGCGGCCGCGGCCGATCGGTCGGCAATTCGAGGGGGGAGATCCCCGACAGCTGCCGCGTCCAGTAGTCGAGCTCGCCGTCGAGCTCACCTTGTGAGGCAAGCCCGGACAGCCGGTTGCGCTGCCAGCTGGCGAAGTCGGCGTACTGCACGGGCAGGGCGGGCAGATCCGCCTCCCGCCCCTGCCTGGCGGCGGAGTACATGGCGCCCAGCTCCTCGACCAGCACCTCCATCGAGGCGCCGTCGGTGACGATGTGGTGCGCGCCGAGCAGCAGCACGTGCTCGTCATCGGCCAGGCGGACCAGCAGCGCCCGGAACAGCGGCCCACACCGCAGGTCGAAGGGACGGCGGTGCTCCGTGGAGAGCACCTCGTCCAGCTCATCTGCCGTCACGCCGGCCAGCTCGACCACCGGCACCGCCAGGTCGAGCTCCCCGTGCACGACCTGCGTTGCCTTGCCGTCCACCTCGTCGAAGGTGGTCCGCAACGACTCGTGCCGGGTAACCAGTGCCCGCACCGCCGCAGTCAATGCCGGCACCTGCAGCTGACCCCGTAGGCGCAGCGCGAGTCCGCTGTTGTACTCCGATGTTGCTGTCTGGGATGTTGCTGTCTGGGATGTTGCTGTCTGGGATGTTGCTGTCTGGGATGTTGCTGTCTGGGCACTGCCTGTCTGGGCATCCCCCGCCTGGAACTCGTTCAGGAACCACAGCCGTTGCTGACCGAAGGACAGCGGTAGCGGCCCGATGCGGTCGGCCGGCGCAATCGTGTCGGACCGTTGCGCCTGGCCGGCCAGACGACGACGCAGAGCCTCCTGCAGATGAGCGGGTAGCGCAGAAATCCGGCTCTCTTTCGATGACGGCATATTTCTTTCCTTCACAATTGGTCGTTGTTGCCGTCACCGAAGGCAACACGTTCGAGTTCGCACAGGATGGCGTTCTCGACCACCTCGGTCAGTGCGGATACGGTGCGAGCGGTCAGGACGTCTCGCGGCGTCAGGGTGACGTCGTAGGCCGCCTTGATCCGGGTGGTGATGAGCATGCTGCGGATGGAGTCGCCGCCGAGTTCGAAGAAGTTGTCCTCGACGCCGATCTTGTCCACGGTGAGCACGTCAGCCCAGATCTCGGCCAGGGCTCGTTCGGTGTCGGTGCTGGGCGGCACGTAGCCGGTACGCGGGCCAGCGTCGGGCTCCGGGGCGGGCAGTGCTGTGCGGTCCAGCTTTCCCGTGGGACCTACCGGCAGCGCGTCGAGGAGCACGAACGCCGCCGGCACCATGTAGTCCGGCAGGACCTGATTCAAGAAGGACCGCAGCACCGAGGGAGTGGGAACCTGGGGACCAGCTGGCACCACATAAGCCACCAGCCGCTGCAGCCCTGACCCATTCTCTTCGGCCAACTTCCCTTCGGCTGGTGCAGCCTTCCGCCCGATCACCACGGCCGCGCTCACATCCGGATGCTTCGCGAGCACGGCCTCAATCTCACCCAGCTCGATCCGGAACCCACGAATCTTCACCTGGTGATCTATCCGGCCGAGGTAGTCCACCACGCCCGCAGCGCTCCACCGCACCACATCGCCGGTCCGGTACATCCGCGAACCCGGCACTCCGAATGGATTCGCCACGAACCGCGCCGCGGTCAACCCTGGACGCTGCAAGTAACCACGGGCCAGACCGTGACCGGCGAGATATAACTCCCCCGGCACACCCACCGGCATCGGCCGCAACGAGCCATCCAGCACATACACCTGGGTATTAGCGACCGGCCGCCCGATCGGCGGCGCTTCGTCGCGATCGAATCCATCCGCATCGCTATACCACGCCGTCGCGTACACCGTCGCTTCGGTCGGACCATAGATATTGGCGATCCGGCGGCACGACGTCGCGGCTCGGATCTCCCGTACCGCTCGCGCCGACAATGCCTCACCAGCCATCACGACAATATCCGCAGTCACCGCCACACCGGCTTGGGGCAGAACCTGAGAAAAAGCCGAAGGAACCCCACTGATCAGGCTGACATCTCGGGAACTGCGTGTGGCCACCCGCGCACCGACCCGAGGTTCGGCGAGCGCGAGCACGTCTGCCACGACCTCGATACTGCCGCCCACCACCAAGGGAGAGAATATCTCGAACACCGACACATCGAAGTTCAACGACGTCGACGCCACCACGCTCGACAACCCCGACACCCCGAACTCCGAACCCGCCCACATCACCAGATCAACAACACTGTCGTGCGCGACCACAACGCCCTTCGGTCGCCCTGTCGAACCCGACGTGTAAATCACATACGCCGCATGCGCCCCCGACAACGGTGCCAGCCGATCCATATCGGTCAGATCGCTGCCCGCACAGCCCGCCAACACCGCGCCGAACTCCCGGTCATCCAACCGCAGCCGAGGAACGTCAAGATCCAAACCAGACAAGCGACTGTCCAGCTCACCGGTGGTCACCACCAACACCGGACCAGCGTCGGCGAACATGAACCCCAGCCGCTCCACCGGATAACCCGGATCGATCGGCAGATACCCCGCACCCGCCTTCCACACCGCCAACAACGTCACAACCATGTCCACCGAGCGCGGCACCATCAACGCCACGAGCCGCTCAGCACCCGCGCCGAACCCGATCAGCGCCCGCGCCAACCGATTAGCCCGCTCGTTCAACTCCCCATACGACACAGTCACGTCACCACAGCGAACCGCAGTCGCCTCAGGAGCACGGCTCACCTGCGCCTCGAACAGCTCCACCCACGTGCCCGCCGGAACCTCACGGGCGGTGTCGTTCCAGCTCACCAACACCTGGTGGCGCTCCACCTCGGTGAGAATGTCGATCCGATCCAACGCCACCGTGGGATCCTCGACGAACACATTCAGGACACGTACCAGGTGACCCGCCAACCGCTCGATTGTCGACACCTCGAACGATGCCGGGTCATAGCCCAGTCCGATCGACAATCGCTCACCTGATACCACCACAACGCTCAACGGATAGTTGGTGGTCTCGATGGCCGTCAGCTCGCGCAGCCGCAAACCGTGGGTGGCGGCGGCCTCGTCATCGATCGGATAGTTCTCGAACACCACGATGCTGTCGAACAAGCCCACCTCGGCCGGTAGCTCACTGAAGGAGTGCAGTTGGGTAAGCGGGACGACGTCACACCGTCGGGCCTCGGTCTGCTCGACCTGCAGTTCCCGAAGCCAGGACAGGACATCTTTTCCCTTGTCGATGTGCACCCGGGTGGGGATGGTGTTGATGAACATGCCGACCATCGACTCCACACCGGCCAACTCGGCCGGCCGCCCCGACACCGTCGTGCCGAACACCACATCGCGCTGGCGGCTGTAGCGCGACAGCAACAGCGCCCACGCCCCCTGCACCACCGTGTTCACGGTCAACCCGTGGCGCCGGGCAGCTGCGCGGAGCTGGCTGGACTGCTCGCTGTCCAGCGCGACCCGGACCGTCGCGCTGGACTGGGCGCGGTGGGCCTCCACGGGTGGCCGGTCGTACGGCAGGGCGGTGGGCTCGGACAGCCCGGCCAGCACCCGGCGCCAGTACTTCTCGGGCTCGCGTCGGTCGACTGCGCCCAGCCACTGCAGGTAGTCCCGGAACGGACGCCGGGTGGGCAGCTGGACAGTCTCCGGGCCGCGACGCCGGAGCTCGGCATGGCAGGCGAACACGTCGGAAAGCACCTGGAAAACGCTCCACCCGTCCAGCAGCACGTGGTGGAAGGTCCACACCACCTGGACCTCGAGGTCGGAGAGCCGCGCCACCATCACCCGCAGCAACGGGGCCGCGGTCAGGTTCAGGCCCGCCGCGCGGTCGCGGTCGAGCCACGTCCCCAGGGCTTCCCGCCGCCCAGCCGCGGACAGCAGCCTCCAGTCCAGGTAGTTGACCGGCAGGATCACCTCGCGGTGCACCACCTGCACCGGCTCGGCCACGCCGTCCCAGACGACACTGCTGCGCAACACCGGCGTCCGGTCCACGACGTGCTGCCAGGCCGCACCGAGCTGCCGAGGGTCGGCAACGCCCTCGACCACGAAGGCCGCCTGCTGGAAGTAGACGCCCTGATCTCCCTGGGACAACCCGTGAAAGACCATGCCAGCCTGGGTGGGGGTCAGCGGATAGATGTCCTCGACGCCCCGCCCGTCGCCGACCAGGCGGTCCACGGTGTTCTGATCGAGGCGAGCAAGCGGGAAGTCCGAGGGGCTACGCCCCCCGGCGCCAGGCTGGGCACAGTGGGTGATGACCTCCCGCAGGGCACGGAGCAGTTCGTCGGCCAGCGCGCTGACGGTCGCGCGCCGGTGCAGGTCCTCGGAGTAGAACCAGGTGAACTCCAGGCGGTTCTGCTCGACCCTGCCGATGATCTCCAGGACGTGGGCCCGCTGCGCCTGCGGGTTCTCGTCCAGCCGCAGCTGCTCGTACACCGCCTGGTAGAGACCGTCGCCGCCCGCGGGCAGGTCGAAGTGCCCCAAATAGTTGACGCTGATCTGGGGAGCGGGTGGGGTCAGATCGGCGGCTGCGTTGTCGAGGGCTGGGAGGAGGTAGCGCAGGGCACCATAGCCCAGTCCACGACCGGGGATGGCGCGCAGCTGTTCCTTGATCGCGGTCAGCCGGGCCCCCCAGTCCTGGCCCGATCCGACGGGCAGCGCCACCGGACACAGCGTGGTGAACCACCCCACCGTCCGCGACAGGTCCACCCTGTCGAACAATTCTTCGCGGCCGTGGCCCTCCAGATCCACCAGAACCTGCTCACGACCGGTCCACTCGCCCAGCACTCGGCCCAGCGCGGCCAGCAGCACGTCGTTGACCTGGGTGCGATAGACCGCCGGCACCTGCTGCAACAGCGCCCGGGTCTCCCGCTCGTTCAGCCCCACACTCACCGATCGCACCGAGGCCACCGTGTTGGGCATCGCTGCGGTGGATGGGGTCCCATCGGTCGGCAGCACCGGATCGACGCCCTGAACGAGGTCGCGCCAGTAGGCCAGCTCGTCGTCGAACCCCCCCGCGGCGCCATGCTCGCCCAACCGCAACGCCCACGTCCGAAACGAGGTCGTCTTGGCCCCCAACCGGGCCGCCGGGTCAGGGGCCGCGGCCTCACCACACGCCGCGCGATAGGCCGTGGCCAGGTCCTCCAGCAGGATCCGCCAGGACACCCCGTCGACGACCAGGTGGTGCACCGTCAGCACCAACACCGACCGCTGCCCGCCACCCAGCTCGAATACCACCGCCGCCAGCAGCGGACCGCTGCCCAGGTCGAGGTCGGCCTGGATACCGCCCAGGACCTCGGCCATCGCGGTCCGCCGGTCCCCGTCCACCGGATCACCCTCTGCTGGGGACAGATCGACCCGGCGCAGCACCTCGACCGGCTCCACCGGGGCGTTGCGCTGACACCACCGGTCGTCGACCTGCTCGAACCGCATCCGCAACGCGTCGTGGTGCTCGAGGAGCATCGCCAGCGCGGTGCGCAGCGCGGCCTCGTCGACGCCCTCGGCGAGCTCCAGGCTCAGCGACTGGTGGAAGTGCCCCGGCGCCACCGTCTGGGTGTCGAAGAACCAGCTCTGGATCGGAGTCAGCGCCACCGCACCGGTCACCGGTCCCTGCTCGACCGGCTCGAGCTCCGCCGCGGTGACGTTCGGGGCCAGCGACGCGACCGTCTGATGCCGGAAGATGTCCCGGGACCGGATGCGCAAGCCGGTCCGGGCGGCGCGGGCCACCACCTGGATGCTCAGGATCGAGTCGCCGCCGAGGGCGAAGAAGTTGTCCTCGACGCCGACCTGCTCCACCCCGAGGACCTCGGCCCAGATCTCCGTGATGACCTGCTCGACCGGGTTGCGAGGCGCCAGGTAGTCCGCGCCCGCAGCAGCGCCCCAATCCGGCGCCGGCAGGGCCCGCCGGTCCAGCTTCCCGTTGGGGTTGAGTGGCAACGTCGCCAACGATACGAACGTCGCGGGCACCATGTGGTCGGGCAGCACCCGGCTCACGAAGCGACGCAGCTCGGCAGGGTCCACGACCGCGCCTGGCCCCGGAACCAGGTAGGCCACCAGGCGGTTGTGCCCGGACTCCTCGGTTCGGACGACTACCACCGCCTCGGCCACGTCGTCGTGGCGGCTCAGCGCGGCCTCCACCTCACCCAGCTCGATCCGGAACCCGCGGATCTTCACCTGGTGGTCTGCCCGACCGAGGTACTCCACCTCGCCCGTCGGGGTCCATCGCACGACATCCCCGGTGCGGTACATGCGCGTCCCCGCGCCGGCAAAGGGGTCGGCCACGAACCGCTGCGCGGTGAGTCCCGAACGGTTCAGATACCCCCGGGCCAGCCCCCGACCGCCGAGGAAGAGCTCACCCGGCACGCCCGGCGGCACCGGACGCAGCGCTGAGTCGAGCACGTAGACCCGGGTGGTGGTGATCGGTCGGCCGATGGGCGGCGCCTGGTCCGGGAGCCCCTGGTCGGGGTCGCAGTACCACGCGGTCGCATACACGGTGGCCTCGGTGGGGCCGTAGATGTTGGCGATCCGACTGTCCGGCAGCGCCGCCCGGATGTCTCGCACCGCCCGCGCCGAGAGTGCCTCGCCGGCCAGCACCACGCACTCCGGGGCTACCATCATCGCGCCCTGGGCCAGGAGCTGGGAGAACGCCGAGGGCACCGCGCTGACCAGGCTGACAGTTCCGTGCTCGCTCGGACGCTCGGCGAGCGCGAGCACATCGCGCACGACCTCGATGCAGCCGCCGACGGTCAGCGGGCAGAAGATCTCGAAAACCGAGACATCGAAGTTCAGAGAGGTCGAGGCCACCACCCGGGACAGTCCCGACGGGCCGAAGTCCGCGGCCGCCCACCCTGCGAGATCGACCACGCTCTGGTGGGCGACCACCACCCCCTTCGGGCGGCCCGTCGAACCCGAGGTGTAGATCACGTAGGCGGGATGGGCGCTGCGCAGGGGCGCCGATCGCTCGGTGTCGGCGACGTTGTCGCCGGGCTGGCCGGTCAGCGCCTTGACGATCTCGATCCGGTCCAGCACCAACCGATCCACCCCGGCCACCGTGGGCAGGCGGTCCGCAACCTCGCTCACGGTCAGTACCAGCGGTGGTTGCGCATCGGCGAACATGAGCTCGATGCGCTCGGCCGGGTAGCTCGGGTCGATCGGCAGGTACGCCGAACCCGTCTTCAGCACCGCCAGCAGTACCACGATCAGCTCCGCCGAACGTGGTAGCGCCACGGCCACGAACCGCTCCGGGCCGGCCCCCCGGGCGATCAGCAGCCGGGCCAGCCGGTTCGCCCGATCGTTGCACTGGGCGTAGGAAAGCTGCGTACCCGAGCACAGCACCGCCGGCGCGTCCGGCGTGCGCGCGGCTTGGGACTCGAACAGCTGCGGCAGCACCGCCGATGGCACCGCCAGCCCCGTGTCATTCAGCCCCGTGCCATTCAGCCCCGTGCCATTCCACTCCACCAGCGCCCGGTGCCGCTCGGCGTCGGTCAGCATCGGGAGCTCGGCCAGCGGTTGACCGGGGTCGGCGGCGATGGCGGTGAGCAGCAGCTGAAGGTGCCCGGCCATCCGCTCGACGGTGCCGGGATCGAACAGGTCGGTGTTGTACTCGATCGCCAGGTTCAGCGTGTCGCCCCGCGCCAAGAACTCCACGACCAGGTCGAACCGGGCGGACGGGCGGGGCAGATCGTGCTCCGTGATCCACAGCCCGCCGGCCTCGCGCGGGCGCACCATCTCGCTCTGCAGCACGACCAGCGCCTGTACCAGCAGCGTGCGGCTGGCGTCCCGCTCCGGTTGGAGGTCCTCGACCAGCCGGTCGAAGGGCACCTCGTCGTGGGCGAACGCATCCAGCACCGTCTCCCGGACGTCGGCCAGGAACTCCTCGAACGTCCGCGTCCCGTCCACCGTGGAGCGCAGTACGACGGTGTTGACGAAGAACCCGACGAGGTTCTCCAGCTCCGCCTGGCGGCGTCCCGAGGTGACGGTGCCGACGGCCACGTCGCGTTGGTTGGCGTACCGCGACAGCAGCACCTGCACCGCGGCGGTCAAGGTCATGAACAGGGTGGCACCACGGGTTTGCCCCAGCCGTGTCAGGCCCCGGACCAGCTCGGCCGGCAGGTCCTGGCGGTGCACCGCGCCGGCGGTCGTGCGCAGGTGGGGCCGCGGCCGATCGGTGGGCAGTTCGAGCACCTCCAGCCCGGCCAGCTGATGGCGCCAGTAGTCCAGGTGCGGCCGCACAACCGGATCGGACAGCTGCTCGCGCTGCCACCCGGCGACGTCCGCGTACTGGATCGCCAGCTCCGGCAGCTGAACGGCGGTGGCGTCCACCGCGGCGGCGTAGCGCTGGGCCAGCTCGTCGACCAGCAGCCCGACCGACCAGCCGTCGGTGACGATGTGATGCTGGCTGAGCACCAGCACCTGGTCGTTCTCGGTGAGGCAGACCAGCAGCGCCCGGGTCAGCGGGCCACGTCGCAGGTCGAACGGGCGGCTCAGGAGCTGCGCCACCACCTGGTCTGGCGCGCTGTCGCGTTGGGCATCATCGGACTCCACCACTTCCAGCGGGATCTCCCCGGACGGGGCGATGAGCGCGACCCCCTGTCCGCCCACCGTGTCGAACGTCGTCCGCAGCGACTCGTGGCGGCCCACCAACCCCGCCAACGCCGTCCGCAACGCGGCCCGGTCCAGCACGCCGGATAGCCGCAGTCCGACGCCGGTGTTGTACTCAGTACCCCCTTCGGACACATCGTCGAGCAACCACAGCCGCTGCTGAGCGGGGGACAGCGGCAACGCCCGCTCGCGCGATACCCGGGGAATCGCCACGGCGGGGAGCGTCTGCGTGGGGTTGGCCAGCCCGGCCGCCGCCACGAGCTCCGTGAGCCGGGCGACGGTCCGGGCGTCGAACAGTGCGCGGACCGGCAGGTCCGCCCCGAAGGCCGCGCGGATCCGGGAGAGCACCCGGAAACCCAGGATCGAGTCGCCACCGAGCGCGAAGAACTCGTCCTCAACGCCGGGAGCGTCCACGCCGAGCACGTCGGCCCAGATCTGCGCCAGGACCTGTTCAGTCTCGGTACGAGGGGCCACCCAGTCGGTGGCCGCGTCGCGATCGGTGGGGGGCGCAGGCAGCGCGCGGCGGTCGAGTTTTCCGTGCGAGCTCAGGGGCAACGCGTCGAGGAACATGAACGCCGCGGGCACCAGGTAGGCGGGCACCGTCTGGACCAGCAGAGCGCGAAGTTGCTCCACCGCCGGGGTCCGGCCCGGGGCAGCGACCAGGTAGGCCACCAGCCGGGGCAGACCGGGTCGGTCCTGGCGGGCGACGACCACCGCCTGGCCCACATCGGGGTGGGTCTGCAGCACCGTCTCGATCTCACCGGGCTCGATCCGGAATCCCCGGATCTTGACCTGCTCGTCGGCCCGGCCCACGAACCTGAGCTGGCCGTCGGCCCCCCAGCGCACCAGGTCCCCGGTGCGGTACATCCGAGCGCCAGGGCCGGCGAAGGGATGTGCCACGAACCGTGCGGCGGTCAGCCCCGGCCGCCCCAGATACCCTCGGGCCAGTCCCACTCCGGCGACGTACAACTCGCCGACCACCCCGACCGGCACCGGCTGCAACGCCTGGTCCAGCACGTACACCCGGGTGTTGGCGATCGGTGTCCCGATCGGCGCGCCGTCTGCGGCGGTCAGCGGCTCGCTCCAGGTCGTCACCACCGTCGACTCGGTGGGCCCGTATGAATTGATCATCCGTCGGCCCGGAGCCCACCGCGCGACCAGCTCCGGGGAACACACATCCCCACCCACGATCAGCGTCTGGAACAACGTCAGCTCCGCCGCCGCCGCCGCCGGCACGGTGGCCAACGCAGCCGGCGGGATCAGCGCATGGGTCACCCGCTGCCGCGCCAACACCCCCACCAACTGTTCACCCAGCAACGGACCCGACGGCGGCACCACCAATGCCGCCCCCACCAGCAACGACATACACAACTCCAACACCGACGCATCAAAACTCGGCGAGGAGAACTGCAACACCCGATCCCCCGGCACCACCACATACCGCTCCACCTCCGCGGCCGAGAAACTCGCCAACCCGGCATGGGTGACCACCACACCCTTGGGGCGCCCGGTCGACCCCGACGTGTAGATCACATAGGCCGGATGGGCCACCAGCAGCGGCGCAGGCCGATCCGCGTCGGTGGGGGAACGGTCCGACATTGCGCTCAGTTCGGCGAGTACCGCGGGCTCGTCCACCACCAGCAGCGGGACGATCCCGTCGACCAGACCGGCGATATCGGCGCTGCCCGCGGTGACCTCGCCGCTGGTCACCAGCACGACCGCGTCGGCATCGGCCACCATGAACCGGATCCGCTCGACCGGATAGCTCGGATCCACGGGCAGGAACGCCCCCCCAGCCTTGGTGACCGCCAGCTGCGCCACCACCATCTCCACCGACCGGGGTAACACCATGGCCACCACCCGCTCCGGCCCCACCCCCCGGGTCAGCAACAGCCGAGCCAGCCGGTTCGCCCGCGCATCCAGCTCGCGGTAACTGACCGCCCCGTCCTGTGTCACGACGGCCGGCAGGTCCGGGGCCCGCGCTACCACAGCCTCGAACAACACCGGCAACACCGCAGCGGCGACCTCCCGATCGGTGTCGTTGCACTCCTCCAGCAGCCGAGCACGCTCCACCTCGGTCACGAGGTCGACGGTGCCCAACGGCACGTCAGGAGTGGTGGCGAGGACTGCGAGCACCCGGACCAGCTGCTCGGCCAGCCGACCGATCGTGGCCGCCGCGAACAGATCGGTGCGGTACTCGACGACACCCGACAGCTCCGCACCCCGCTCGACCAGCCGCACCGTGAGATCCGCGGTGAACGGCAGGGCCTGCCGTGCATACCCCGCCGGGGCACAGACCACTGCCACACGCGTCACCTCCGGTCCGATGTCCAGCTCCTTGGCCAGGTAATCGAACGACATGTCGGAGTGCGCGAAGGCGGCTCTGGTCGTGGCACGCACCGCCGACAGGACATCCCGCAGCGGCGTCGCGTCGCTCATCCGGGACCGCAGCACCAGGGGATGACCCCAACCCAGCGCCGGGGTGGCCACCGCGATGTCCTCCTGACCCGAGTAGCGGGCCAGGAGGACCTGGCAGGCGACCACTGCGAGGTCGAGCAGCGTGATGTCGAGCTGGGCGGTCACCGCCAGCAGCCCGGAGGCCACGTCCCCCGGCACGGCGACGTCCTGTGCCCCGATACCCGAAGGCGTACCGGCTGGCCGCGTCTGATCGGTGGGCAGCTCGGGGGCCGAGACGCCGTCCAGCTGCCCCGCCCAGTACTGGAGTTGTTCGGCGAACGGCACCTGCGGCGAATCGTGAGGGACGGTGGGCTTCCGGCTTGGAACAGACATTGGGTCGTAAGCCCCCATTTTCGACAACCTCGGATGCGATGCAGCGGATGGATGGATCCAGGGACAGGTGCTCAGGTTCAGACGCAGCGCAGGGAGTCGGCCGGCGACCGAACCGCTGCCACGGTGGGTGGCCGTCGTCGCTGGGAGATCCGGCCGACGATCTGCAGTTGCTCGACCTGCTTCGTGATCAGGTCGCGCAGGAACCGGCCGACCTGCATTCTTTGGCCCGAGATCGGGTCCTGGAGCACGAAATGCATGTCGTCGTAGAAGGCCAGCCGCGCGATGAGCTCGCCACCGCTCGCGAGGCACAGGCCCCCGTCGTCCACGGCGGTGACCAGGTACTCCGTCGGGCCGTTGGAGTAGATACCCACGCATTCCACCGGAGGTGCAACCAGCGCTCGCGACACCATGTCAGGCCCGTGCGCTGCCAGCGGCAGGTTCGCCCGGCGTAGCTCGGTGCGCAGCTCCTCCCAGAGGGAGGACCCGGTGTTGGCGTTGGTGGTGAGCGCCACCACCCACCCACCGGCCGGATCGATGCGCAGGTAACAGGACGTGCCGTTCGCATTGCCGTCGTGGCCGACCCAGTCGATGGTCCCGTCCCGGAACACGGCCAGCCCGGCGCCCCAGCCGTCAGCCAGTCCGAACGGGTCGGCGCCGGGAACGGCCCGCCGCATCCGTTCGGTATAGGCGGCCGGCAGCAGCTCCGGGAAGCCCGACCCGACGTGCATCAATCCCAGGGCCACCAGATCGACGGCGCTCATCGCCAGCGCTCCGGCCGCGGCCTCGGCGGGTGCCAGTGACTGCTGCACGGGCCGGGTTCGACCCACGGTCGGGTTGACCGAGTGACCGGTGGCGATGGGGCGCCCATAGGGTGCTCGCCCCGCCTCCCTCACGACCGCGGCGGGGTCGATGTCAAGCGGTCGCAGCAGGATCGACTCCATGGCCTCCCACCAGCTCATACCCGTGATCGTTTCGATCAGGTGGCCGACCAGGACGTAGTTCCGGCTCGAGTAGGAGAAACCGGTATCGGGTTGCAGGACCAGGTCCTCTTGGCGGCAGTGCTCCCGGACGTAGCGCCGCACCGACAGGATGGACGGCTCCGGTACGTCGGCGAAACCGCTGGTGTGGCTGAGCAGCTGGCGCAGGGTGAGCCGGCCGGCCAGGTCGTCCAGGTCGGGCAGGTGCTCGTCCAGCGGTGCGTCGAGCTCGAGGTCACCGTCCGCGACCAGGATCATGGCCAGGGTTGCGGTCCCGACCTTGCTGATCGACCCGATGGGGAAGGCGGTCTCCCGGGTGACCGGAATGCCCCCTCCGTGCTCCAGCTCACCGACCTCGATCGCGACGGTCACGCCACCCCGGTGGACGGCGAGCTGGGCACCGGGAACCTTGTGCCTGTCGACCAGCACGGACAGTGTCGCGGCCAACCAGTCCCGGTCGACCGGCCCCCCGGCAGCGCTGCCCCGGCCGGTCCGCGGGGCGCCCGGCTCGGACAGCCTCGACGCATCCCCCGGCGAGCCGACTCGCTCGAGCACCCGGGTCTGCGCAGGCAGGAGGTCGTGGACATTCTCGGTCGCGACCGCCGTCACGAGGGGACGAGCTTCCTCGGTGATCGCCTCCCGCATCAGGAACCGGTCCCGGACCAGCGCGCGACCGTCGCAGACAGGAGCAGCGTCCAGCCCTGGGCGTTGTCCAGCACCCCGACACTGTCCACTAAGGGGGGATACTCACCTCTAAAGTTTACGCATTGTTGGTATACGACTGCTGTTGTCCGCATGAACCATACTTTAGGGTGACACCCTTTCGGGGGGCTTCAGGTCGGCTTACGAAAACTGACGGCTCGCGTCCGATCCGCAACCCGGGCCACCAGCGGCATCGGATCCGGCGCGACACCGATCTCACCCATCTGCCGGACATAGATCCGGTAGCGACGGCGCGCCTCGCCGAGGCGACCGGCCTCGAGCAAAACCGCTACCAGATCGAGGTGGGCCTGCTCGTCGTAACCGTCCAGGCTCAGCAGTCGCAGCATGTACCGCACCACCCCGTCGACGTCACCGGTTTCCCGCAGCCGGACGGTCACCGCCCTGAGTACGGCGATGTAGGCGGCCCGGACCTCCTCGGCCAGCGGCTCCGCCCAATCCTGATAGGGATCGTCTTCGAGGAACCCCCCGGTGTGCGCAGCTTCGGCCGCCGCGAGCCGCCCGATCACGCTCGGTGTTCCACGCCGATGCGCCTCAAGAGCGCTCCTGGCGCGGCCGAGGAAGTTCTCCACGTCGACGTCGATCTGTCTGAGGTCGAGCCACACCGCGTGGCCGTCGGTGGCCAGTGGCCCCGCATCGGGCCGCTGCGGCTGCAGCACGTCTCGCACCATCGACAGCAACACGGACAGCCGGTTGCCGGCCCTGGCCGGGTCGACCTCGGGCCACAGCAGCTCGATGAGCTGCTCGCGCGGGACCGGGCGACGCCTGGTGACCAGGAGCTTGAGTAGATCGCGTGCCTTCTTCGACTGCCACGCGGCCTTCGGCACCGGGACGCCGTCGCGGACCACCTGGAAGGCCCCGAGGGTGCGGATCGACAACGACGGCGCGTAGCTGCTCACGACGGCCAGCGGCCCGGCGGCCAGGTGGTGAGATCCGACGTCGACGCCGGAGTCGCGCAGCGCCTGCTCCGCGAGGTCCGCACCGAGCTCGGGGAGGTCCGTACCGATGCGCGCAGCCACCACGCGCGCGGCGGCCTCGTCGAGATGGCAGCCGGTCTCCCGCCAGATGTCGATCGCCTCGCCGAGCAGGGTGGCATCGGCGACGGGAGGATCCGACGCGAGCACCGTCATCATCATCGCCTCGGCCAGCCCCGGGTCGTCCCGCCGGAGCCGGGCAGCGGCGCCGGCTCGGGCCGCGTCGGTGCGCGCGGCCGGCTGGTCCCCGGCCAGCAGGGCGACCCAGCCCCGGGCCAGCAGCGCCGGAACCTCGCGCGGTGCCTCGGGCAGCGCCACCGCCCGGTCGGCCAGCGCGCGGGCCACGGTGAGGTCGTCGGCGGCCCGGACTCGAGCCAACCCGGTCAGCGCCGAGCTGAGCGCACACACGTCGCCGTGCGGCTCGGCCAGCGCGAGCGCCTCCTCGTACGCGGCCCGCGCCCTACCCAGCTGGCTTCGCATCCGGTACACGTCGCCGAGCCCGCACAGCGGCCAGGCGACGAGCCGGGTGCCCATCCGCTGGAACAGGTCGATGGCCGTCGCGAAGTCCGCCAGCGCCGAGTCGAGCTCACCCAGGCACACGTGTGCCGAGCCCCGGGTGGTCAGGGCCCGCGCAGTCAGGAACGGGTTCTCGCACCGCTCGCCGAGCCGCAGCGCGACCTGCGCCTCGGCCAGGGCCTGCCGAGGCAGCCCCAGCTCGAGCAGGTATGAGGCATGGGTGGCCCGGATCGAGGAGAGCTGCAGGAGGTCGTTCGCCGCGGTGGCGCTGTCCAGGGCGTTGGCGAAATACACATCGGCCTTGCTCCGGTCGGCCTGGGCCCCGGCCTGCAGCGCGAGCACGCTGTAGACGGCCGCCCAGGCGTGTGGCTCGTCGCACCGCCGGGCCGCGGCCACAGCCCGGTCTGCCACCTCCTGCAATCCCACCAGGTCGCCGACCATGCGGAAGGCGACTGCCACCAGCGCGAGCATCTGGGTCTCGTCGGCCGTGTCGTCCCGCCCGGCGAAGTGGGTCCGCTCGTACACGGCCCGGACCTCGGGATACTCCCCCTGCATGACGGCGAGCTGGGCCATTCGCCAAGCGAGGGCGGGCTCAAGCTCCGCGCGGTCGTCCCCGGCGCGCTCGAAGCATTCCATCGCGGCGGCCCACTCACCCCGGACCTGTCTGGCCTGCCCGAGGACCTGCTGGATGCGCGGGTCGCCCAGGTACTGCTCGGGCAGCTCGGCCGCGTCCAGGACGGCGTCGATCTGGCCGCTGTTCACCAGCGCGACTCCGTGGTCGAGGAGCAGGCAAGCGCATTGAGCATGGTCGCCCGCCGCCGCCAGATGGCGCAGCGCCTCACCGGGTGCTTCCCGCGCGAGACAATCCTCGGCCGCGGCGAGGTGCAGCGCTGCCCGGTCGCCCGAGGACAGGACGACCTCGTGGTCGAAGTAGTCCCGCAAGGGTTGGACCAGCGACCAGCGCACGGTGTCGCCCGCGGCACGCCGCACGAGCCCCCGGCGGGCGAGGTCTGCCAGCAGCGCTGTCGCATCATCGATCCCGGCCCCGACGCCGGTGGTGGACCTGGCCTCGCCGAAGACCGCCAGCCGGCGCAGCAGCTCCTGCACCGGCGCCGGCTCGGAGTCGATGACCTCCTCGGTCAGGTAGGCGTGCAGCCGCTCGCCCGGACGGGACAGGTGTTCGAGAAGGCCGAGGCACTGGTCCGGCTCGACCCCACGCAGCAACTCCACCGCCGCGACGACGGCCGCGGGCCAGCCCCCGGTCCGTTCCCACACCCGGGTGGGCAGGCCGGCGGGCACCTCACCGATGATCCGATGCAGGAGGGCGCCCACGTCAACGACGTCGAGGGCGAGGTCCGGTGCGGTGATCTCGGCGACCAGGCCCTGACCGCGCAACCGTTCCAGGGAGAACGGCGGCTCCTGGCGCGACAGCAGCACGAGGTGCAGGTGTTGCGGGGCGTGCCGGCAGAGATCCTCGAGCAGGCGGGCGGTGTCCTCTCCCGCGCGCAGCTCCTGGACGTCGTCGATGACCAGTACCACGTCTTCGCGTAGGTGGTCGTGCAGCCAGGCACACAGTGCGACACCGGCTCCGGCGGCCTCCACCTCGGGCGGTCCACCGGTCGTGAGGGACGGCGCCGCATGAGCTTGCAGAGCTCGGTACACGTCCAGCAGGAACGCGCCGGCAGTGTGCTCGGGGCCGGAGCATTGCACCCACGCCGTCGCGGTCTTGGTCGCCCAGGACGACACGGCCGTGGTCTTCCCCCACCCCGCGGCGCCGATCAGGACGCATATCCGCCGCCGCGTCGCGTCGTCGAGCAACTCATCGACGACGCGGCGACCCACCCAGGTCGCGGCCACCAACGGCAGGACACTGCAGTAGTCTCGCCGGCCCATACTCCTCCTTCGCTAACTCAGCTGAGCCGAGCGCAACTCTGGCGCACGGCGGTGAGTCGACGGGGTACCGGTCGACGATGTGTCGGTCGACCGACCGTGCTGCCCGGACGCGGACCTTTCGAATCAGGGGTGTTCGCGCGGACGCCCGTTGACGCATCGTGATCGCCGGTAGGCAATCAGTAGTGGTTTGTTCGTCGTCCAACCACCGATTCGTGTTACGCGAAACATGAGGTGAATCGCTCGCTGGCTGACCACGAGCCGGACGGTCCTCACCGTCTCCGCAACGCCGCCAGCAGTTCTGCCTCGATGCCGGCGGCGAACTGCGGCTCCGCTCCCCGTGGGCGCGGAAGATCGACGGGGATGTCCTCGTGCACGCGGGTGGGCCGCGACCCGAGCACGACCACCCGGTCGGAGAGGAACACCGCCTCCCGGATGTCGTGGGTGATCAGCAGCACCGTCCGGCCGAAGTGGCCACGCACGCCCTCCAGCCAGCTCTGCATGTCGAGGCGCGTCAACGAGTCCAGCGCGCCGAAGGGCTCGTCGAGCAGCAACACCGGGCGGTCCTGCACCACGGTGCGCAGCAGCGCCGCCCGTTGCCGCATCCCACCGGACAGCTGATGCGGACGCGCGTTCTCGAAGCCGGCGAGCCCGAACGGGGCGAACAGGGTCCGAGCCCGCTCGCGGGCGGCGCGGCGCTTGATGCCTCCCACCTCGAGGCCGAGCGCGGTGTTGTCCAGCACCGTCCGCCACGGGAACAGCAGGTCCTGCTGGGGCATGTAGGCGAACGGCTCCGTCCGGCCGGTGGCGTCGGCACCATCCACCAGCACGCGTCCCGAGTCCGGTCGTTCCAGCCCGGCGATCACGTTGAACAGCGTCGACTTCCCGCAACCGCTCGGCCCGATCACCGACACGAACTCCCCCGGCGCGACACTCAGCGACACCCCGGCCAGCACCGGCAGCGTCCCGGCGTCGATCGGGAACGCCTTGTGGAGGTCGTCGAGGACGAGCTCGGTCTCCGAACCGCCCCGTTCAGAGCCGCTTCGTTCAGACATGCAACCTCCGCTGCTCCGCCCCGTGCCAGGGGATGACCAGCCGCTGCACGAGGTAGGTGAGCGCGAACAGCCCGACGCTGAGCACCGCGGTGACCACCACCGCGGCCAGCACGAGGTCGGTGCGAAACGAGTTCTTCGCCACGTTCATGAAGATGCCCAGCCCCGCCGTCGCGCCCACGTACTCCGCGAAGATCGCACCCGTCACCGCGTAGGTGATGCCGATGCGCAAGGCGGTGAAGAAGTACGGCAGCGCGCCCGGCAGCCGGACGTAGCGAAACTCCGCCCACCGCGACGCTCCCATGCTCCGCAGCAGGTTCGACGCCTGCCGATCGGTCGCGGCGAAGCCCTCGATCAGCCCGACCGCGATCGGGAAGAACGTCACCAGCGCGATCACCACGACCTTGGGGAACAACCCGAAGCCGAACCAGATGATGAGCAGCGGGGCGATGGCGATGATCGGCAACGTCTGCGAGGCGACCAGCAACGGGGTGAGCGCGCGGCGCAGCCAGGGCGAGAAGTCCACCGCCACCGCGAGCGCCCAGCCGAGCACCAGCGACACCGTGAACCCCACTGCCGTGACCTGCAACGTCGGCACCGTGTTCACCCAGATCTGCTCCCGAAACGCCCAGCCCTGAGCCGCCACCCGCAGCGGTGACGGCAGCACCTGCGGGCGCACCTGGTAGGCGAGGACGTAGCACTGCCACACCACCAACCCGGCCGCCACC
>Ga0136617_10001261_pt1 | contig 22270 bp, 26 predicted proteins | sample AntDrymUQ3222106_2_FD_129672 | JGI IMG/M metagenome (GOLD analysis project Ga0136617, IMG submission 129672) | Polar desert sand microbial communities from Dry Valleys, Antarctica - metaG UQ322 (21.06) | ecosystem: Environmental > Terrestrial > Soil > Desert | place: Antarctica: Dry Valley...
CGGTCGGGTTCCGGGTGGGCTCCGACTGGGAAGCGCCGATCGCGGCCTTGCGCTCGCTCTACGCGGGCTATCCCGCGCCCGTGGGGGTGTGCGACTTCACCGTGCGGCTCGAGGCGGAGAAGCCCTGGCGGCGCTGGTTGCGGCCTTCGGTCGCGATCCGGGGCGATTACATTCTGCCCGATGCGGCGCCGCTGTCGCTCGCGCATGGCCTGCTCGCGGCCGAGATGGGCATGAATTTGCAGATGGCGCTCGGGCACAAAAAATATCTGCTGCTGCACGCTTCGAGCGTGGAGAAAGACGGCCGCGCCTTGCTGATGACCGGCATGTCGGGATCGGGCAAGTCGACGCTTTCGGCCTTGCTCGGCGAGAAAGGCTGGCGGCTGATGGGCGACGAATTCGCGTTGCTCGACCTCGGAAGCGGGCTGCTCCACCCGTTCCCGCGCGCGATCAGCCTCAAGAACGGCGCGATCCCGGTGATGGAGGCGGCGGTCGAGCCGGGCCGGTTCGGGCCGGTGCTCGGCGGTACCCCCAAGGGCCGGCTCCGCCATTTGCGCCCGCGCGCCGAGGCGATCGCGCGGATGGGCGAGCCCGCGCGGCCCGCTCTCATCCTGTTTCCGCGCTATGGCGGCGAATATGAAGGCGAAATCCGGGACGTCGGCGCGGCCGAGGTGTTCGTGCGGCTGACCCAGGCCTCGACCAATTATGTCGCATTGGGCGAGCCGGGCTTCGCGGCTTTGACCGGGCTGATCGAGGCCGCGCCGGCGTTCGCGATAGACTATCCCGATACCGGCACCGCGCTCGCCTTGGTCGATCGGCTGTGGGGGGAATTGGCGTGAGCGCGGCGCGGCTCCTGGTCGGCGCGCTGCGCGATCCGGCTGGCTTCAGGGCGCGGGACGCGGCCGGCTGGACGGCGCTGATCGCCGCGGCCCGCTCGGAATCGCTGCTCGGCAGCCTCGCGCACCGGCTGGCGGACCTCGCTGTTCCAGAGCAGGTCGCGCGGATTCTCGACGAAGCCCGCCGCGACCATGATTATGCGCGCACCCAGGCTTTGTGGGAGGCCGAGATGTGCCGGCGCGCGCTGTCGCCCACCGGGGCGCCCTTCGTGTTGCTCAAGGGCTCGGCCTATGTCGCGGCCGGGCTGGCGGCGGGGCAGGGGCGCTCGATCGGCGATCTCGACATCCTCGTGCCCCGCGAAAGCCTCGATGCGGCCGAGGCCGCCTTGCTCGGCGCGGGCTGGGAGTGGGTGAAAGAGGATGCGTATGACGATTTCTATTACCGCCGATGGATGCACGAGCTGCCGCCCTTGATCCACAAGGAGCGCGACCGGATGATCGACGTCCACCACACGATCCTGCCGCTGACCGCGCGGCCGACCCCGGACGCGGCGGCGTTGATCGCGGCCAGCGTGGAACTCGACAACGGCCTGCATGTGCTCTCGCCCGAGGACATGATCGTGCATTCGGCCGCGCATCTGTTCGCCGACGGCGACCTCGCCGGGGGCTTGCGCAATCTGTGGGACATCGACCGGATGCTGCGGGAGTTTGGCGCGCGTGAGGGATATTGGGAGCGCCTTCAGGACCGCGCCCGGCTGCACCAGTTAAGCGGGCCGGTGTCGCGCGCGCTCAGGCTGGCGGCGCGCCTCTACGGGACTCCGGTCGCCGGCGAGGGCCGTGCTACGGTCGCGGACGATTGGTTCGAGCGCCGTCTGCTCGCGCGCAACGGTTGGGGCCAGGAGACGCGGCGCGCGCTCCGCTTCGGCTTCTACCTGCGCTCGCACTGGCTGCGCATGCCCCCGCCGATGCTGGCGCGGCATTTGTGGATCAAGGCAACGCGCCCAAGGCGGATCGGCGCGGCGGCCAGTCCGGCCTAGCGCGCCCGGCCGCTCTGGAAATGGCCGGATTTCCGTGCGAGGGAAGGCGCCGATGACCCAGCCCAGACCAGTCGCAGCCATCATCCTCGCCGCGGGCAAGGGGACGAGGATGAAGTCGGACCTGCACAAGGTGCTGCATCCGATCGCGGGGCGGCCGATGATCGCGCACCTGTTCGCGAGCGTGGCCGAACTGGCGCCGGCGCGCGTGGTGGTGGTGGTCGGCAACGGGCGCGAGCAGCTCGAGCCGGTTGCGGCCGCGCATGGCGCGGAGATCGTCGTTCAGGAGCCGCAGCTCGGCACCGCGCACGCCGTTCTGCAGGCCGAGGGGGCGCTCGAAGGCCTCGATGGTGACGTGCTGATCCTCTACGCCGACACGCCTTTGGTCGAGGCGGCGACGATGAATCGGATGCTGGAGCGGCTCCACGCCGAGGACGCGCCCGCGATCGTCGTGCTCGCGTCGCGTCCGGCCGACCCGCTCGCTTACGGGCGGGTGATCGCGCGAGCCGACGGCACGATCGCCAAAATGGTCGAATATAAGGACGCCAGCGAGGCGGAGCGCGCGTGTACCTTGTGCAATAGCGGGCTGATGGCGGTGCGCTCGGCGGACCTGTTCGGCTTGCTGGCACGGGTCGGCAACGACAATGCGGGGCGGGAATATTATCTGCCCGACATCGTCATGCTCGCCGCCGCCGACGGGCGCGGATCGGCGATGATCGAGACCGGCGAATGGGAGGTCGCGGGCGTCAACAGCCGCGCCGAGCTGGCCGGGCTGGAGGCCGAGTGGCAGCGCCGGCGCCGCATTCAGGCGATGGCCGACGGAGTCAGCCTAGTCGCGCCCGACACTATCTGGTTCTCGCACGACACCGCGATCGGCCGCGACACGATCGTCGCCCCCAACGTCGTGTTCGGTCCCGGCGTGACGGTCGGCGAGCGCGTCCGCATCCACGCCTTCAGCCATATCGAGGGCGCGACTGTCGAGGCGGGCGCCGAGATCGGCCCTTATGCCCGGCTCCGTCCGGGAGCGGAGATCGGCGAGGACGCGAGGATCGGCAATTTCGTCGAGGTCAAGAAAGCCCGCTTCGGCAAGGGCGCCAAGGCCAATCATCTGTCCTATATCGGCGACGCCGATGTCGGCGCGCGCGCGAATATCGGCGCGGGCACGATCACGTGCAATTATGACGGCTTCTTCAAATACCGCACGACGATCGGCGAAAATGTCTTCGTCGGATCGAACAGCGCGCTGGTTGCTCCGGTGGCGATCGGCGCCGGCGCGATGATCGGCGCGGGCAGCGTCGTCACCAAGGACGTGCCCGCCGACGCGCTGGCGGTCGCGCGCGGTGACCAGAAGACCCTCGAAGGCCGCTCCGCCCGCTTCCGCGCGGCGATGGCGAAGAAGAAAGCGGGCAAATAGGAAATGTGCGGAATTATCGGAATATTGGGGCAAGGCGAGGTCGCCGACCGGCTGCTGAACGGCCTCAGGCGGCTCGAATATCGGGGGTATGACTCAGCCGGGCTTTGCACGGTGGTCGACGGCGATTTCGAGCGTCGCCGCGCCGCCGGCAAGCTCGACAATCTCGCGCGCGAGCTCGAAGCGCACCCGCTCCCCGGCGCGGTCGGCATCGCCCATACCCGCTGGGCGACCCACGGCGCGCCGACCAGGGACAACGCCCACCCGCACATCGCCGGCGAGGTGGCCCTCGTCCACAACGGCATCATCGAGAATTTCCGCCCGTTGCGCGACGAACTTCTCGCCGACGGGCGCAGCTTCGAGAGCCAGACCGACACCGAGGTGGTCGCGCATCTGATCAGCCGCGAGATCGAGCGCGGCGCCGCGCCCAGGGACGCCGTCGCCGCCACGCTCAAGCGCCTCCACGGCGCGTTCAGCCTCGCGATCTTGTGCAAAAGCTATCCCGACATGCTGATCGGCGCGCGATTGGGCTCGCCGTTGGTGGTCGGCTATGGCCCGGAAACCGAAAATGGCGGCGAGACGTATCTCGGCTCGGACGCGCTCGCGCTCGCGCCGCTCACCCAGCGCATCTCCTATCTGGAGGAAGGCGACTGGGTCGTCATCACTCGCGAGGGAGCGCAGATTTACGACCGCGACGACAATCCCGTAGAGCGCGCGGTCACTATCTCCGGCGCCAGCGCGGCGGCGATCGAGAAAGGCAATCACCGCCATTACATGCAGAAGGAGATATTCGAGCAGCCGATCGTGGTGGCGCAGACATTGAGCTCGTATCTTCGTCCGTTGGAAGAGCGGGTCGCGCTGCCCGACATGGAGTTCGACCTCGCCGGCGTCTCCCGCGTCGCGATCGTCGCCTGCGGCACCGCTTATTATGTCGGCATGATCGGCAAATATTGGATCGAGCAGCTCGCGCGCGTGCCCTGCGAAGTCGATGTCGCGTCCGAGTTCCGCTACCGCGAGCCGGTGCTGAGCAGCGACATGCTCGGCCTCGTCATCTCGCAGTCGGGCGAGACCGCCGACACGCTCGCCGCGCTCCGCCACATGGCCGCGAACCGCGTCACCACCGCCGGCATCATCAACGTCCCCACCTCGTCGATGGCGCGCGAGGTCGATCTGTTGCTGCCCACCCATGCCGGGCCGGAGATCGGCGTCGCGTCCACCAAAGCGTTTACCTGCCAGCTCGCGGTGATGGCGGCGCTCGCGGCCAATCTTGCCCGCGCCAAAGGGCTGCTGACGCCCGAGGCGGAGCGCGAGATCGTTCGCCATCTCGCCGAGGCCCCGGCCGCGATCAACGCGGCGCTCGGCCATGACGAGGATATCGAGGCGCTCGCCCCGGTCATCGCGAAGGCGCGCGACGTGCTCTATCTCGGCCGCGGCATCGATTATCCGATGGCGCTGGAAGGCGCGCTGAAGCTCAAGGAAATCAGCTATATCCACGCCGAAGGCTATGCGTCGGGCGAGATGAAGCACGGCCCGATCGCGCTGATCGACGAGGATGTGCCGCTGATCGTCATCGCGCCGTCGGGGCCGCTGTTCGACAAGACGGTGTCGAACATGCACGAAGCCCAGGCGCGTGGTGCACAAGTGGTGTTGATTTCCGACGCGGAAGGCATCGCCAGCGCCGGCCACGATTGCATTGCGACGCTGGAAATGCCGAGCGTCCACCCCCTGATCGCGCCGCTCGTCTATGCGGTGCCGGTACAGTTGCTGGCCTATCATGTCGCGGTGGTGAAGGGGACGGACGTGGACCAGCCGCGGAATTTGGCTAAGAGCGTTACGGTGGAGTGATGGGCTCTTCCTCCCCTGAATACAGGGCGAGGCTAGGGGTGAGTGCCTCGCCGATTACATCATGCGAACCGGCTACACTCTGTCAATATGCCCGCCGTTATGACTTCCGATTCAAGAAGATGTAGTAATGATTATGCCTGACGCGCTTCCCTCCTCGGTCCGATACGTGAAGATTGGCGAAGGCGGTCAATGGTGGGCGGTTTCAAAAAAGCGCAACGAGGTTCATCTCGGATGGACCGCTGTTTCGCACGATTTGCTTTTGGCAAACGACTTATCTGCCATCGAAACCTGCATTCGCGCAGAATATGGCTCGAAGCGTGGAGCAACGCAGGATTATAACGGCCTTCGATCACTTATTGAACATCCGTCACAGCATCTCTGGATGACGTTCCAAGAGGGCTGCATGTGGTGGTGCACGGTACAGGACGGTATCCAGGTCAACCTGGAGGGCAAGTCCAAGGATATTGGGCATTTTTGGCTTACATGCGATCAACCGTGGAGCAATCAGTCTCTCGGTGGCCGACCATTGGTGATGGCTAATTTACCGGGTATAGTAACTGCGACCGCCGGCTATCGGGCCACGACATGCGAGCCTAGCGGCTCACAGGAAATTCTCCGGATCATTCGCGACGAGGACGATCCCCACATTAAGGCGGCTGCACGGGCGTGCGAGGTTTACGAGCGCGCAATCAGTGCGCTCGTTAAGCGGTTGCGCGAGAAGGATTTCGAGCTACTCGTGGATCTCATTCTCGCCCGAACTGGGTGGATAAGGCTGGCGAAGCTGGGAGGTGTCACGGAAGGCGTGGACATCGAGGCCGAGAACGTTACCTCCGATGAAATCGCTTTTGTGCAAGTCAAGAGCGTCGCCGATCAACGTGTGTTGAACGACTATGTCGGCCGTTTTGCAGAACGACGCGACCGATATCAGCGGATGATATTTGCTGTGCACACGTCGAAAGGACCGCTGATCTCACCGGCCGATAAGGCAGTGCAGATATGGACAGGCGAGCGAATTGCGAAGCTCGTCGTAAAGCTGGGGCTCGGTGACTGGGTTTCCAACCGAATTTGAAATAATGCTCTGCAGGGTGCGCGTGAGGAACTTGTATTCGCGTACCCTTCCAAAAGAGATGGCCTCCGCTGAACAAGCTGCTTTTCGGCCATTATGCTAGGCTCTACGTGCGGCCGCAAGTTGGATTTGGAGGGCGGCACGGCTAAAGCTAAAGCGCGGCTACACGGTAAACCCGTCAAACGGAGTACGGAACATGCAGACCGAAATCATGATCGCGTTAGGAGCCCTTGCCTTGATCGTCTTCGCGATGATCCTGGCCTCCGTCTCCCGCAAGCCCGGCGCGCGCGAAGGCACTGCCGACGGATCCGGTGCGAGCTTCGTTGCCGTTGACGGCGGCGGGGACAGCTCGTGCGGCGACGGCGGGGGGGGCGGCTGCGATTAGAAGCGCGTAAATCGATCGCGCGTCCCGAAGGCGCCTTTAGCGGCGTCGGCGGAGTGGGACCGCTCGCCGGACAGAGCGCCTCCGGCCGGAAGCGCGGAGCGATAAAGTGAATGACGCGTTTACCACGTTGCACATCATAAGGAGGCGTCCATGACCCGTTTTCGTGTCGTCGCATTGGCTGTGATCGGCGCGGGGTCGATCATAGCGTCGTCGTCTCTCGCCCAATCCGTAGCGGGATCGGCCTCCGCCGGAGCCGGCGCGCGCGTCTCGGGCGGATTTGGCGCTTCGGGCGGGTTCAGAGGCGGTTTCGGCCGCGGTTCCTCGGGTGGCTTCGGAAACGGCATCGTTCGAGACTTCGGCGCGGGTTTCAGGGGCGGATACGGCGGCGGCTTCGGCGATTCGCGCGGGTTCGGCTACGGTGCGCGGACCGGTTTCGGCTACGACTTCCCTAGGCGCGGGGGCCGCGGCTCGGACCGGCCGTGGCGGGGCCGATCCGGCTGGAACGGAGATGGCGGCGGGCACGGTGACGATGAAGGCGGCGCTTACAATTACGGAGGCGCTTATGTGGAGCGGCTGGAACCCGGCTACGGCGATACCCGCGACAGCGATTTCTTCGCGCCTTATTCCGGCCCCCGCGTGCGCGCGGGACGGGGCCGCGTCGCTTACGGCTATGATCGCGGCTATCCCTACGATCATTTCGACAATCCGGGGGCTGATCGCCGCGTCGCCCAATCCCGGACGGCCTCGATCGCGAGCCCGCGCTGCGACATTGTCCATACTTGGGATTCGAACCTGAAGCAGCAGGTGCCGATAAGGGTGTGCCGGCAATAAAAGCTGCGTGCCGCGGTCAGGCGCGGAAGTCGGGAGGCCTTTTCTCGAAGAAGGCGGCGAACGCTTCGGCCGCTTCGGCGGAGCGCAGCCGCTCGCCGAACAACGCGCCTTCCTCGGCCATCCGCTCGGCGGTGCCGCCCTCGCATGAGCCGAGCAGCCGCTTGGTGATGCGGATCGCTTCCGGCGGCTTGGCGGCGATCCGCGCGGCCATCTCGGCAAGCCGCGCATCGACCTCGCCCTCCGCGACCAATTCAGTGACGAGGCCGTAGGCGAAGGCGGTTTCGGCGTCGAACGGCTCGGCGAGGATGAGGTGCTTGGCGGCGCGCTGGCGGCCAATCAGGCGTGGGAGCAGCAGCGAGCTCGCCGCTTCGGGCACAAGCGCGAGGTCTACGAAGGGCAGCGAGAAGCGCGCATTGGTAGCTGCGACAACGAGGTCGCAATGGAGCAGCATCGTCGTGCCGATCCCGACCGCGAGCCCCTCGACGCCCGCGATTACGATCTTGGGGAAGCCCGCGATCGCGCGCAGGAAGCGGAATACCGGCATGTCGCTTGCCTCGGCGGGCCGCTCTTGCTGCTGGAAGTCCTTGAGGTCGTTGCCCGCGGTGAAGATGCCGCCATTGCCGGCGATGGTGACGACGCGGATCGCGGGATCGCCGGCCGCCTCGTCCAGCGCGTCGGCGAGCGCGGAATACATTGCGACCGTGATCGCGTTCTTCTTGCCGGGCCGGTCGATCCGGAGTTCCATCACGGGCCCGTTGCGTGTGACGATAATATCCATGCCGTGGCCTATAAGCCTTCGCCGCCGGCGCTGTCGAGGAAGCGCCCTAGCTCCATCCAGTGTCGCTTTTTGTCGTCGAACGGCAGCGTGAAAGCCGGGCTGCTCGAGGGCAGGGGGATCAGCGCCACTCGCGTTTCGCCGATCGCCTTGCGGCCGATCCGGGCCGCGGTGCCGCCGTTGAAGCCGATCGCGCGCAGGTTTGGCAGCGTGGCGATCAAGGCGGTCAGCGGGTTGGCTTCGTGCCCGCGGATCGCGCTGTCCAGGCTCCCCTCGCGCCGCGCCGCGCCCACGACATCCCAGAGGCCGACATGCGCCCCCAACAGCGCCCGCAGCCGTTCCTCATAGGCCAACGGAAGAAGGCCGATCCCGGTCGCCGCGCTCATTAGCAGCCAAAACTGGTTGCGCGGATTGGCATAATATTGGCCCCGCGCCAGCGACTCCTCCCCCGGCAGGCTGCCCAGCACCAGCAACCGCACGTCCGCGTTTACCACCGCTCCGAAAGACCGCTTGATCATTTTGAAAGCTCGACCCAGGCCGGCGCATGGTCGCTCGCCTTTTCCCTGGCGCGGATGTCGCGATCCACCCCGGCCGCGACGAGCCGTTTGGCGGCTTTCGGGCTGAGCAGCAAATGGTCGATCCTGAGGCCCGCATTGCGCGTCCACGCATTTCGGAAATAGTCCCAGAAAGTATAGATCCGCTCGTCGGGGTGCAGGTGCCGGATCGCGTCGGTCCAGCCTTGCGCAAGCAACGCGCGATACGCCTCGCGCGGCTCCGGTTGTAAGAGAGCATTCTTTAGCCAGCTACGCGTGTTGTAGATGTCGGAATCGGTCGGCACGACATTGTAATCGCCCGCCAGCACCATCGGCGCGCCAGTCGCGAGCAGCTCCGCGGCGTGCGCGTTGAAGCGCTCGAACCACTTCATCTTATAGTCGAATTTGGGCCCCGGTTGCGGGTTGCCGTTGGGAAGGTACAGGCAGCCGATCAGCACGCCGTTCACCGCCGCTTCGATATAGCGCGAATGGCTATCGTCCGGGTCGCCGGGGAGCCCGCGCCGGGTCTCGATCGGATCGGCGCCGCGGGCAAGGATCGCGACGCCGTTCCACCGGCTCTGCCCGTGCCAAATCGCTCCGTAACCGGCCTTGCCGATCGCGGCCTCGGGGAAATTCTCGTCGGGCGCCTTGAGCTCCTGCAGGCACGCCACGTCCGGCGCTCGCTCGCCGAGCCAGTCGAGCAAGTGCGCGAGCCGCCCGTTGATCCCGTTGACGTTGAAGGTCCCGATCTTCACCGGCCCGCGCTAGCGCCCGCGGCGGTGCATTGCATCCCCAATCAGACGCGGCGCAGCATCCGCATGCTGTGCGCGGCGGCCGCGACCGCCCAGCCGCCGCTTGCGACGAGCTCGTCGACGAAATCGCGGACGCCCGGATAATAATCGGCATAATCGTGGAACAGGACGAGCGCGCCGGCGCCGAGGTGCGGCTCGAAATGGCGGAAGTCGCGCACGACGTTGAAGCGGTCGTGGAGGCCGTCGACGAACAGCAGGTCGATGGGGTCGCTCCATTCGGTTTCGTAGGACAAAGCGCGGATCGGGTGGACGAATTCGGTGAGGCCCGCTCGCCTGCCCGCTACCGGCCCTGAGAACTGAATCTGCGGCGCGTCCGGTGACATTTACAACTGGAGGGTCGACGTAACCACGGGTGAGCGTCGGTTCCGCATTCGTGCCGTCGATGGGAGTGGACACGCTCTGTGAGTTCCCAGCACGATTTCAGCGCGGGAGGTCTCCCCGCGATGAATCTTCTATCGCAAGCCGCAGCTAAGGCGGCGAAGTCGTTGATTTTGCTGGTGACCCCTACGAGAATCGAACTCGTGTTTTCGCCGTGAGAGCGAGGCCCTCTAGACACCCACGGACGCCTACGGACGTATTGAAAAACAAAGATATTTCCACTTTCCGTCTGACCCGGTCCATGTTAGTTTTACCCCGGATTCTTGGGATAAAATTGGGACGCCGAAAGCTCGGAATATGGGAAGACTGGCCCGCGACCACCGGCTTGAAACCAGAAGCGCCCGCGCACGATTGCGGCGCGCGAAGCACCCCTATTGGCGAAGCATCTCCACCGGATGTCATATCGGCTATTATCGCGGCGCCCAGGGTGGCAGCTGGATCGCGCGCTGCAAGAGGGCCGGCGAAGCTGGCACCTATTTCCAGCGCAGCCTTGGCGAGGCCGACGACGTGCGCGACGCGGACGGCATCGACATTCTCGACTTCCGGCAAGCGCAGCAGAAGGCCAGGAATTGGTTCGAGGACATCGCCGTCGCGGCCGGAAAACGTCCGGAGCGCTACACCGTGGGCAACGCACTCGACGCCTATCTCGAGCGCTTCACGGGCAAGTCGCTTGAGAAAACCCGCCACACGATCGAGCGGCACATCCGGCCGGTACTCGGCAAGCGGCCGGTCTGCGAACTCAGGACGGCGGAGCTGACCAAGTTCCAGACCGATCTGGCAACTCGCCGATCCGTCTATCGCGCCAATCGCAAGGGCCTGGCGAAGCCGCGCCCCGACGATGGCGACGCCATCCGGCGCGGTAAGGCCAACGCCAACCGGATCTTCACGCCTCTCAAAGCGGCTCTGAATCGCGCGTTCAACGAGGGCAGGGTGCCCGACGATGCGGCGTGGCGTCGTGTGAAACCTTACGCAAAGGTATCGGTTGCTCGCATCCGCTACTTCACGCCCGCGGAGGTGAATGCCCTGCTTCTCGCCGCCGAACCCTGGTTCAGGGTGGTTATCCAGGCCGCGCTGTTTACCGGCGCCCGCTGGTCGGAGATCTTTAGGATGAAGGGTCGGGACGTCGACCTGCGCAGCGGCACGGTGCTTTTTCCCGAGACCAAGGGAGGCCGGCCGCGCCACATCCACCTTACGGATGAAGGCTTGAGCTTCTTCGCCCGGCAATGTGCCGGCAGGGCGTTGTCGGACGAAATCTTTCTGAACCAGCACCGGCGCTCGCTCGGCCCTTCGCATCAGATCAGGCCCATGCGAGACACCTGCGAGCGGGCGAGAGTCGAGCCAGCAGGGTTTCATATCCTCCGACATACTTATGGCTCGACGCTCGCGATGGCAGGCGTTCCGCTCGGGGTCATCGCGGAAGCGCTGGGTCATGCCGACGAGCGCATTACGCGCAAGCATTACGCCCATCTCTCCCCTTCCTATGTGCGGGATGCGGTGCGCGCTGGCCTGGGTGCGCTTGGCGCTTTTGAGACGCCGGCGCTGCGGTTGATCCAGCTGGCGAGTGAGAGAGATTAGGCGCCGATGGGCGATACGGCGATCTGCGTGTACTTATCTCGCGTAGCTTGTTCCTTCCGAATCGCTCCATTCCCCATTATGGGAACAAAGATGGAACAGAATCAAGGTATGCCGGTTGACAAATTACACCCGGAATGGGGCAAACCAGGCCGCGGAGATGGACTTTGACGGCTAAAAAGCATGGCGCCTTGGACGGGCAAGGCCTCCTGGCCGAGATTACGGCCGCGCGAGAGCGCCTTGAAAATATAGAAGCCCGTCTTCGTGCGACCTACGCGCCGCAACCCTTGCCGCTTTCAAGCGAGCTCGAAAAGGTCGCCCGCGCACTGTACGAATCGCGGCTGGCTCGCGGCGCATTCCTGCCTGAACTGGAACTCGTCGAGCCGGCATGGGACATGATGCTGGCGCTTTATATTGCCCAGCAGGACGGGCGGGCAGTCACGCTCAGTGACGCCTTCTCCTATGCCCGAATTGCACCCTCGACCGGACGTCGATGGGTGGACAAACTGATGGCGGCTGGTTTGATCGATCGCGTGCAAGTGCCGGGAGATAGGAGACTGGTCCTCTTGCGGCTCAGCGAAACCGGCACCGAGCGTATGGAGCGGTTGCTGCAGACACTGAGCGAATCGTAATGTGCAACCGATTCCGCGTGACGCCGGCCCAAATGGAGAGGGCGAAGCGATTCGGCTACGATGTCAGCAAGCTGATCCCCGAGCCGGGTCGGTTGCCGCCGCCCGAGCTATTTCCCACTTTCTCTTCGGTCTCTGCGGCGACGATGGCCTCAAGCTCGCTGACGCGTGCCTGGGCCTGAGCGAGGCCGGCTGGTGTTACGAGATTGGGGCCGGGAGGAATGGGCAGCTCGAACCGCGGTTCCTTATGCTCTTCATCGCTTTCGCGGCGGAAGGCCACGCTCATTGTAGATTCCATTCGGAGCCGGAGGGTGCGGAATTCATTTGGACACAAGACGCGGCGCTCGGGCTGCGAGTTCCGGGGCGATCACTCAGCGACGTTCGCCGTCGAGCAGAATTCCTTTCGGAGCTGCTTTCAACTGCTCGACCTTCGCGATCCGCGAGATCTCCCGCGCGACATCCTCCGGCCCATGTTCTGGGGTCACTTCAAGGTAGCGAACGCCGGCTTTGCGCAGCGCTTCTTTCTTGACGGCATCGCGCGCCGGCGCCGAGCCCTGATAATGGCCGCCGCCTTGATATTCGATTGCGACGATTGGATCGCCGCTGCTCGACACCACCAGCAGATCGACGCGCTTGCTGTTGATCGCGCTGTAGGCGCGACTGTCTTTTGACGACAGAGCCTCACCGAGGCATACTTGGGCCATAACGCGCCAGGTGAGCTTCGCTTCGCGGATCGCTTTTTCGGTTGCGTAAAGGACGCGCGCTTCTGACTTCGACAACAGCTTGCGCATTTGGAAATCGGCGCCTGTCACCACCCGGAGCTGTTCCGCGGCGTCGGTAATCGGGGCAGGGCCGTTGCCCGGCCGGACGCCACTGCGCCGTTTGGCACGCCATTCGAGCCGCACCCATTGCTGGCGCAGGCGCTCAAGCGCGATGCCGGCGAGGATCGCGCCTAAGATCAGAGCGAACAGGAAGGTGTCTGGCATGGGGACTCGACCGCGTTGTTTGGGTCAGTCCTAGCGGCAGAGGATTACCAACCGCTTGAGCGTGCCGTTGCGCGAGGCGGCTGGGCTGCGAGGGGAGGGTCGACAGGTTCAGATTTAGCGTTCACGCGCTTCACATAGGGCTCGTTAGCGGACGCGTCGTTTGCTCGGCGCCGGGCTTGGCCATGCGTCGTCCAGAGACGAGTTCGCTTTTGGCTGGCAGCACCTTCTCGGGAGTTGCCGACTAATGTGCCAGTTGGCTACCCAATTTCCAGTCAAGAGCCCAGCATCGGGCCTTCACTCGCCGGTAAGGTGCCCACTTCTGCGTCGCCGGCGATCATTCGATGAAGGCGGGGAGCAACCCAATCGTAACGCGTTTCGGCACCTTCACGCGGCTGAGGGATCGCATCGACATCGATTGTGGTGCTTCTAAGCATGGTAGCGCCTTTTTCCAAGAAACCGATTAACTGCCGCTCATATGCCGAATTGTCAATAGAAGCACGCAACTGGTATTGCCGCCGCCCACGTGGACATCCGGCCCAGTTCCTGCGTCTGATCCTCGGGAGCGTCTCCTATGGGTGGAAGCGGACATCGAACGCGTGCCTGAACGATCGCCTGCTTTCAGGACGCCGGGCACCGCTGGTCGACGTCCAACATTGGGCGCGTAGCCGCAGGACGGCTGCTCTGGCCGTAAGCTGACCGACAGCCTTTGGTCTTCTTCGGCATCAGGAACCGTCCAGTCCGCGTTGGGAGCAGCTGCCGAGGGCTCCTCGTCCGTCACATCAAGTCCGAGAGCCTGTCGGCCCTCGTTGGTGATGATGACCGTCAGGCGCTGCTCGTCCTGCTCCCGCCAGATCTGATCAACGCGCCTGGTCGCCATCTCGCTCGCCAGTCCCGCCTTCATCAGGCTCTCGATGGGCATGTGGGCCATCGTTGGCCACGGCTTCGGGCAGGGGCAGGAGACTGCCATCTTCGCCCTGGCTGGCCGCCCTCGGGAAGATAAGCTGGAGGTCGTTGAGTTTGGTCTTGTTTGTCATGGTGGCGTCCCTCATGGGAGCGGCTCTATTGCCGCGCCCCACCACCTTCAGCCCCGCCATTGCTGACCGGGGCGACGACTGGGCACCTTGGCCGGTTGCGTCTCGAGGACAGCAATGCTTCCTTTGAGGGCGTAGTCGAGCGGAAAGAACGGAATACAATCACTCTTCGCCAGTCAGGTAGAAGACGTCGTCAACGCTGCGACCGAACGCTCGCGCAATCTTAAGTGCGAGGGTCGTGGAGGGGATGAAGACGCCGTTCTCCACGGTATTGATAGTCTTGCGGCTGACGCCGATCTGCTCAGCGAGCGCCACTTGCGTTAGTCCGCGCGCGTTGCGCTCCTCCCGCATGCGATTACCGAGCCCTTCAGCCACCCAGATGATCTCTTCGCTCCCGATAGCCAAATGTCACCAGCGCGCCCGCCACCGCGATCGTGACAATGAGGTGAAGCGACTCTCGCGGCGCGATCGTGTCAAACGCAGTGAGGCCGTAAATGGTGATCGTCGTGCCCATGGCGAGCCAGAAGCCAACCGCATAAGCCTGGTTTCGGTTTGCCCGGGTACTCTCGTCATCCATCAGTTTCCGGATCTCGCGTCCGCGAAAGATCCCGCCTCCGGTCGCGAGAAGCGCGAGCAGCGCGAGGGCCCAAGCCACCCACGCTGCGACTTTAACGCGGTCGATCGTGCTGCCGGCATCAACGCGACCGAGCGCGTATACGGCTTGTCCGGTCAGGAAGACCGCTGCCAGGAGCGGCATCATCAACGCTCGTCGCCGCGACAGACGATCCGCTATCTCGACTTGCGAATCATGGCTCATCGTTTTCACCGCTCCCTTTCGCGAACAACGTCGCCATCCATCGGCTGGTCCGATCCGATTCCCGAGACCGCCCGGACCTCATCTCGCGTCCGCAGCAGCCTTAGCAGTATAAGAGCCAAGACGACGCCTAGCAAAGCCGAGGCCCCGACATCGGTCATGTAGTGGTCGTGCGAGCTCATCCGCTGAATGGCGACTACGGTGGGGACGAGGAGCAGGGGTGCCGTGAGCTTCCGATGCACAATCGCAATCGGCACACATAGCCCAACATAGAAGGCGACATGCCCGGACGGAAATGACCCATAATCGGGCCCGGCGAACCAGAGATCGGTCCAGCGCCCGTCGGCGATCGCCTGGAATGGCCGGGCGCGTCCGAATATCGGCTTCGACAAATCCGCGATCGTCGTGCTCAGGAATTGTACGAGGCCCACGTAGATCAATGCGCCCGAGAGCAGACGCCGCCTCTTCCAGAGGTTGACCGCTATCGCCAGCACGATCAGGACCGCCCCAAGCAGGAAGTTGGAGACGTCCTTTCCGCTCGCTAGGTCGAGGATATCGACCACGCCATACAGCGCGGCGGCGCCAGGCATGTCGCGTCCGGTCGTTTCGGCAATCAGCCGGTCGCCCCCGACGAGTCCCGCCACGACAAGCAATGGCCCGGCGAGCATCAGGGAAAGGCGGAATTTATCGAACCGGGCCGGTTCGACGTGCTGAAGATCATGCGCCATGGTTCGGCTCCTTTAGGGTGATTACGAAAGCGGGTCGCTTGAGGTCGGCGAGACAAGCGGGCTGGACGGGGGGAGAGCCCCGCTGACGATAAGATCCGTCATCATCGCGATGCCGCATTCGGGAAATGGGCCGTGCGCCTCGCCCCTCATCAAGACTGTTCGTGCGTTCGACAAAGTGCTCGCGACGCGCTCGGCGTAGGACGGCGGGGTCACCGGGTCGATGGTCCCCGACAGCAGCAGCGTCGGCACTGCAATCGGGCGCGGCGATCGGTGAACAGGCGGCGCCACTCCTTTTGGCCAGGCGCGGCAGGCCTCGAACAGGCTACGCACTGCGCCTGTCCCGAACCACTTTGCGTCGGGCACGCGGCGAATATCCGAGCGGCGAATGAACGCCACGTCCTCGGTGCAGGTCACGCTTAGGAACATCCCGAATGCGAAATCATCCTTGATTGCGTGGTGTAAAGCCTTAGGTTCGCGGTCCGCTCCAAGTTCCGCCGACACGCCGTGATGAGACCTAGCGAAGGCTCGCTAGCGACGAGCGCGCCAACGGCGCTTCGAGGTGTGCCGAGGTAACAGTTGAGCGGGTTCGATCGGCCGGTCCCACGCTGGTCGATCATGACGATGTCGCGGGTGCGCCTGATGGTCGCGAAGCGTCTTGCGTTGCTCGACACATCCGCGGTCGCGGCCTGGCCGGGACCGCCGACGAAGACGAACAGCGGCTCGGCTGCTTGACGGCCATCCAGCGCCCTAAGCACGGCGATGTTTAACATAATGCGACGGCCCTTCGCGGCTACGCGATCCTCCCACACCTCGATCGCCCCGCACAGCAACTCGCCCTCGACATCCTCGTGACGGCACGGAGCCAGAGTGTCCGGCACGGCGGCAAACGACTTGCGACCTTCCATCTGGACCGGGGGCCATGCGACGCCCGGTGCTGTCGCCAGCGCGACTGCCATGGCAAACCACATGTGTATGATCATTGATTTCGCTCCCGTTTACCCAACAGCATTATGTAACCTTCGGGTTACTGGTAACCTACGGGTTACCTCGCTGTCAAGTAACGGTATCGCGGAGTAGTGGGTCAAACCGAACTGACTACCAAGCGCCGCGGACGCTGGGGGTCGTGAAGGATCGGGCATCTGTCCCCAACGCCCATCGCTCGGTTGACGACGCGGGAGCTCTCGGCTTCTATCCGGCAAGCCGCATGATTGCCGCCGCGAAATTCCGGCTTGCGACGGCGCCAATGGCTGCTTCTAGCCATTCGCCGCCAAAATCAGCCTGACCGCTTTCGGCACTTTCAGCCGCCGATGGGCTGTGCGCCTAATCTCCATCATTCAGGCGGCCCAATCGGGCCATCGAAAGCAGACATCGAGCGAGGGATCAGGTCTTGGACGTGCCTCCGGTCCGGTATCGCCTCGCTGGCCGACAGCTTCATTCAGTGAGGACTAATCATGGTCTTACGATGCGTTCGAATTCTCGCCGGGCTGAGTCCCTGGCCAAGGGGGGCGACGGACCTGATCTGCGCAGCGGATATCGAGTGCCGCCGGCGCCGCTCCGGCAAGGAAGTTCACCATGATTTTGTCCACACAGCCGCGAAGACCGGCGAAGCTATGGCTTCCGTAGCGAACGATCACATGACGGCTGTTGGGAAGCGATAGCCGGACTCTTTCGGCCCCCTCCGGAGGCGTGGCAGGGTCGCTGAAGCCCGAGATGAGCAGCGTCGGGATGTCCAATCGCACTGACGTTCGAAAATTGCCGGGCACCTTGCCTTTCGGCCACTCGCGGCAGGCCGCCATTACTGGACCAGTCCAGGCACGTCTGAGGAACGTCTGCCGGTTCCGGTTTTCCGCGCCAACTGGAATCAGCGGCGCGTCTTCGGAGCAAAGCACTGATAGCTGCATTCCTTGGAAAATGCCGATCTCTCCGGCGCGTCTCAGTTGCAGGATGATTTCAGTCAGCGGTGTAAAATTGCCTCTCTCAGCGGCCTGGAACAGCGACGGGATCAAGATTTGCGACGAGGTGGATTGCAAAAGACTGCGAAGGCTGGTGGCCAAAACTTGCCGCGAGAGAGTGACCGTTTGCTTTCGGCCTTCCTTTGGAGCGATGATTACGCGGGCCGGCGAGCGTTCGAGCCTCGCGAAGACTGCGTCCACATCAGCCGCGAAGGTCGGAAAGCGAGTCCGACAGTCGGCCTCTGCTTCACAATCGGCGATCACCCTTTCGAGCGAACGTTGCGAGTCCACCGCAAAGGAGAGAGGAGCAATCACGTCAAATCCGAGCACTCCCTTCAAAATCATTCTCTCGACTTGTCTCGGATATTTGCGCGCATAAGCCAACGCCGCTCGCGTCCCGTAAGAGGTCCCGTAGAAGCTCAGGCTCCCATGCTTTAGAGCTGCGCGCACGTTGTCGAGATCGTCGATGGCAGCCTCTGTTGTGTAGAGACGCAGGTCTGCCTTCTGCTCAAGTGCGGCACGGCAGCGCCGTATCACCTGCAAGGGGAAGAGCCCTTGAAGGTAACCCTGTAAATTATCCTCGCTACCCTCACCCTGGCACCGAAGTGGGTTAGATTTTCCCGTACCCCGCTGATCAATCAACACGATGTCACGCTGTCGCCGCGCGTCGGCGAAAGTCTCCGCATAGAACTCAGCCAAGTCGGTGGCTGCTTGACCCGGACCGCCTTGCAGAATGAAAATTGGCGGCTTCGACGACTTGAATGCTGGTAGCACCATCACGTGGATAGGTATCTTTCGGCCTGCCGGCTTGGAGCGATCCTCAGGGACGCTGAGCATTCCGCAGCGCACTTCTTCTTCCAGTCCCGCCGCGCGGCATGGCTGTAGGATTAAGGGGGCTTCAAGACCATTTCTGCCGGTGCTACCTGCAGCCCATGCCCCCGACCCTGCTAGCACGGCCAGGAGGATCGCGCAGCGGGACACACGCCCAAAAGTCATCACGATCCGCTCCTCTTCAAGCTGCGCGCCGCTGCGGCGCATGGGTTCGTTCCCGTTCGTCGTCGAACGCCAAAATGTCGCCTGGCTGGCAATCCAATTCCCGGCAAAGTGCGTCCAACGTGGTGAAGCGGATCGCCTTGGCCTTGCCGGTTTTTAAGATCGACATGTTCGCCAGCGTGATGCCTACGCGCGCGCAAAGCTGCGTCAGCGTAATTCGTCGCTCGAAAAGGATCCGGTCGAGCTTCACGATGATAGCCATCATCTCTCCTTCACACCGTAAGTTCGGCTTCATGTCGAAGCGCAACGCCAACTCTAAAAGCTTCGGCCACCGCTAACAGGACAACCCCGGCCGCCAGCAGATGGACATCGCGATCGAGGGGTACCGAAACTCGCCATCCCTCGATCGCTACGTGGTGCCGGAGCCAAACCTCCTGAACGAACCCGAGTGCGATGTTCACGATCTCCGCTCCAATCACTGCCCCTCCCGCATGGCGAATGCGTTGCGGGCTCTGAGGACTGAATTTTTCGGCCCCCTGATCGACAGTGAAGACCCGCTGCAGCTGATAGAGGACGAACAAGCCGGCGAGCACCCGAAAGACGAAGGTCACATAACCGAGCGTTCCGATCATTATCGGAACCCCCATTTCGGCTTCGATGCCGGTTGGCGTCAAACCTTCGCTCGCCGGTGCCGGGATAGCCCAACCTTCTTGCGCACTTAGCACCACGGTCGCTGTACGGAGTTGTGCCCCGCCCCCTTCAGTAAGGGCAAGGCCGACACCGAGAAGCGCAACCGCGGAGAGCACGATGGCTCCAAACCAACTGAACTGGATTAGGCGACTCCATAGCGTATACGACATGTCTCGGCCCTCCAGTCGTATTGATATTCGATAATCTTTTCCCGTTAGTCAATAAGAAAAAGCCTTGAGCGGCAGCTTCGAGGGTCAGAGAACGTTACGAGCCAGGCCGGCTTGTCCCTGGCTTCGGCCTCCTCCGTGTTCTGAAATTGGGTCGACCGAGCAGCTAAATCCCACGACGCTGAGAAGCGCAGTGCAAGCGGGCGCAAGCATCTGGAAGGTGCTTGATGTCGGCTGTCGAGTCATCCAGCATCGTCTTGGCGGTGCCTTTTCGTGGCAATCGGCACCCGGTTGCAGCCTTGGCAACATCGACCGGTTTTCGTCTTCTGCGTCCGAATGCGGATGGTCAGCTCACGGCCTGAAGTGGCCTCCGGAGTTCGCCGCGCCACGAACTGCAAGTAGCGCAGTACGGCGAAGAGCTGCGGCCCCAGCGGAGCTAAACAGTGCCTTACCCTCTTCGCATTCTTCGCATTTAGATGCTTTCTTGATCAACGCCGGTGTCCCGCAGCAAGGCTTCAGCCTTTTGTCCTCCGCCCCTCGCGACCGGCACGCGCGAAACGGTCGGCAGAAACGCGCCCGCACAGGGCTTCAGCCAAAGCGAGTGTCGCCAAATCGCACCGGTGACATTCGCCTCGGCGCGCTCGATCATACCTGCTTCAATTAAATCTGCGCACGACTCATCCAATCAGGGCTTGGGCGTCGTCGTACATCCGAAACCACCAAAAAGGATCTCTCGATGTCACTCCGCACCGCACTCTTCGCCAGCGCTGTTCTGCTGACTTCTTCGGTAATCCCGGACCATAGCTTTGCAAACCAAGCTAGAGGTTCGGATGCTGAGCCCGCTCGTGTAGCGGCACGGGTACCGGCAACCAGCGCTGCGAATGTTTCGAACGCTGTCCGAAGAGCGGTCGGCTACAACCGGCTTTCAAAATTCCGGCATGGTCTCGTGATCACTGAATCAGAGCAAGGCAAGGACGAAAGCGCGAGCACGATCTATTTGGGCAGACGCCATGGCAAGTTGCGATCAGGCGAAAGTTTCGGGTTCGACGGTGCGTTCCATTGGCAGCGCGACGAGAAGCGCGGCATCGCCGTGCCCAATCCGCAACGCAACCGGGAGAAAAATAGCTGGCCACTCTGGATTCGTGGCTACTGGTGGCTCAATCCCGCGAGCGGCATTTCGGTCGCAGTCCTGCCCGAGGAGACTACCGCCGAGACCGTAGCCTTGTCGCTCACCCTGCAAGGCGGGATCGTCCCGGCAACGCTGCATGTCGATCGTTCAACGTGGCTGCCGTCAAAGCTCGTCGTGGCGTATGAGCGAGGCCCATTTACCGCGCGATACTCCGACTATCGGCCGGTTAACGGCGTGAGCGTCGCGTTCGTGGTCGAAACATCTTATCGGTCGGACAGCCGCCGGCTGGTTCAGTCCGTGCACCCAATCGCCGACGAAAGCATCTTCGCGGCCCCCCGCATTCCCAGCGATCATAAGTTTGATGGACGTCGGCCGGCAGCGTTAATGACTGCCGCGGGAGCGCCCTTCTCGTTAGGGTCGCCCGGTCACAATTATGTCCGGGCAGCGGCAGATGATGGCGCCGCCGGATGGTGGCACTTTGATTCAGGCTCCGACAGCATGATCATCGACACCGCGGTCGCCAATCAGCTCGGCATGCCAATCATCGGAACACACCGATCCATGGGTGCCGACGGAACTCCGCGCGAAGGCACGTGGCGACGCGGCAAGAGCTTCACGCTCGGTCGCATTCGAATCGAGAACCCGGTCTACCGCGCGCTGGATTTGTCCAAGAACAATGCGCCACCCGGCGAGCGCCGGATGGGCACGATCGGCTACGATCTTTTTGCGCGGTCTGTCGTCGAATATGACGACAACGGCTTGGCGGTCAGGGTTTGTGATCCTGGAACCTATCGCCTCCCCAAGGGCGCGCAGTGGCAGAGGCTCGAGCACATCGATTCCACGCCAGCTGTGCGTGGCCTTGTTGAAAACCGTTTCAAAGGTCTCTTCCAGATCGACACAGGCTCCGCGGGTTCAATCGACTTCACGAAGCAATTTCATGAGACGCACCGCCTTCTGGAAGGTCGTGAAACGACATCGGCCGCCCAGCTTGGATCCGGGGGAACCTTTTCCGTTGAGCAAGGGACTATCCGAACATTCAAATTGGCTGGACGTGAGTATAAGAACGTCGCCGTTTTGTTTCGGACCGGAGGGATAAGCCGCGAGGGAAGTGCGGGAACCGTTGGGCGAGAGTTGCTACGCTCGTTTGCCGTCGTCTTCGATTATATCGGCCACCGGGTCGCGTTTGCACCCCCAGGCGCTCGGGGAAACTGCGGATAATGGGTCCTAAGACAAGGCGCGCCGAAATCTTTCCGACCATTGAGGTAAGATTATGGAATACGACCTGCTCATTTCTGCTTTGCTGACGACAGGCGGGGTGCTGATCACAACCCAACTGGCCCGGATCGTGAAAGCTTGGATGCTACATCGCACAATCCGGCAAGCGCTGAGTCGTCAGCACGACGTGGTGCCGCTGCTCTTGGATCGCATCGAAGAAAAAGTCACCACACCCGGCGACGATAGTAGAACCGGTGTGTTGCTCTTCGGAATAGCAGTGGCGATCACTCTCTTCGGGGTTGTTCGAGGTGACCCCAATGAGCTTAGAAGCCTTGCATCTATCGCTGTATTTCCTGCTGTTCTGGGAGTCGTGCTTCTTGTCCGCCATTGGTTCATGCAGCGGCAAAGTCGTAACCGCAGTTCCTGGAGTGGATCAGGATGCGGTCCTGGCGCGAAGAGCA
>Ga0136617_10001262_pt1 | contig 22262 bp, 27 predicted proteins | sample AntDrymUQ3222106_2_FD_129672 | JGI IMG/M metagenome (GOLD analysis project Ga0136617, IMG submission 129672) | Polar desert sand microbial communities from Dry Valleys, Antarctica - metaG UQ322 (21.06) | ecosystem: Environmental > Terrestrial > Soil > Desert | place: Antarctica: Dry Valley...
CCGAACTGTCGGCGGTCGTCGAGATCACCGAGTTCACCAACGAGGGCTACGTCCGCCAAGCCGCCTTCATCCGCCTCGCGCCATGAGCCTCGCCGCCTTGGTCACCGAAGTGGTTACCCGTCCGACCAATTCGGTGACCAAGCCGATTCGGTCCGTGCTCGTCGTCTTCGTCTCGTCGAACGGGTTAACCAGCGACGACGCGGTCGATGATTGCTGCAACCAGCCGGGGGCGACTGACGTGAGGGCAGTGTCCACCATCGATCTCGATGGCGGCCGCACCGAGCCGATGCCGAGTGGTGCGCCGCATCCAGTCTGGCCGAATCGTTCGGTCATCGCGCGGCACGATCACCGTCGCCGGCGTCCTCGCGTCGAGCGGCACGACTTCGTCGTAGACCGTCGCGCGGGATGGAACAGCCGTAGGGTTGTCAAGGCCCACAGGACGGTCGCCTCATCACAATCGTGGAAGAGGAACTCGCGGGCGGCGACCGCATCGGCGACCGGATCCTGGCCAAGCCACGTCGGGTTGAACATCTCGTGAGCGCGGCGCTGAACTTCATCGGTCAGGCTGTGGGCGCCGTCGGGGATCAACGCCGCCAAGAACACTTGATGGCGTGCCTCCATGGTGAAGGCTTGTGCGATCGCTCCCAGCAGCAGCCCCGACCCAGAATGCGCGACGACGACGGGCCGGAGGCTGGCGACCTGGTCGACGACCGCGAGCGCGAAACCGGATGCATCCTCGTCGGACCGCACGGTCTTCAGATCCACCTGATGGCACCTGTGGCCGAGCTCGCCCAGCGCGGTGACCAACGGCTCCCACCCGAGCGGCGACTGCGTTGTGCCGTGCACCAAGACCACGTCGATGACCAACGATGCCGCTGTCGTCGGTGCTCGTGCAACGATCAGGTGGCGGTTCCGGCTTGCGACGCGGCCGACCGACCGACGCCAGTGGTCGCCCGCTCCGCAGGTCTGGCCTGTCAGTAGATGATGTCGAGGGCGTAGCGAAGCGCCTGATCGAGCGCCGCTCGTGCCGTTTCGTCGAGGCGGCCGACGGGCTCGTCGTCGAGCACCTCGGTGGGCAACGTCATCGCGTTGTCGCACGTGATGGCGCACGGCGCGGGCAGACCGTGCTCGGACGCGATCACGACCTCCGAGCGGATGCCGCGGATCGTCCGCGTGATCGGCGCGCAGGTGACGGACGTGAGCACCCCGATCGCGGCGTCTCGGGTGAGGACGCACACGGGTCGCCGCCCGGCGGGGGGGCCGAGATCGGCCCAGTAGATCTCGTTGCGGGCTACCACGGCGGGCTGGTCTCGGCGGCCAGCCGCCGCGCCGACTGGATCAACACCGGATCGGCCGGGGCGCGGCGGTAGGCGGCTTCGAGCTCGGCATCGGCCGCCGCCAGCTCGCTGGCGGAGATGACGGCATAGGCGCCCCGGCGGAGTAGCTCGGAGCGGTTGGTTCCGAGCCGCGCCGCCACCGCATCGAGTTGGCGGACCAGGTCGTCGTCGAGCTGAACCAATACTTCACGTCGAGCCATGCACATATTGTATGGCATATGGTCGGTGGGAGACACACCGGCGCGGCCGCGCTCGCCGACGGCGCGGGACTACGTTTCGAGGTGGGCGCGTGCGCCCTGGGCACCGAAGATGCCGATCAGGACCACCGGACCGTCGACCGCCCCGAACCAATGGGGCGTGGTCGTGGTGAACTCGACCGCCTCGCCCGGTTCGACGATGAAGTCGTCGTCGCCGAGGAGGAGGCGCAGCCGGCCCTCGAGCACGTACAGCCAGTCGTGGCCATCGTGCACGCGTAGCTGGGTCGGCGGGCGGCGACGGCGGGCGCTCACCTCGATGCGGTAGGCGTGGACCCCGCCGCCCGGGCCGCGGTTGGTCAGCGGCCACATCGTCATGCCCTCCAACCGGCGCGGCCGGCCGCGCACTCGGGGGTCGGGGCGGGGCGCCGAGCCGAGCAGCTCGTCGGTACTGACGCCGAGGGCGGCGGCGAGCGCCGGGATGTGGTCGAGGGCGAGGCGACGCTTGCCCGTCTCCAACCGGCTCAGCGTCGAGACGTCGAGGCTGGCGGCTTCGGCGACCTGCTTGAGCGTCATGCCGCTGACCGTCCTCAGCTCCCGCAGCCGGCGCCGCACCCGATCGTCAACGGTTTCCGAGTTTGCCAACATGGCAACCTATGTTGCCAGATCCGGAGAGCGCCGTCATCCTCGGAGACATGGACTCCACCTGGGACTGCACCGTCGTCGGCGCCGGCGCCGGCGGCCTTAGCGCGGCACTCGTGCTCGGGCGAGCCCGGCGAAGCACGCTCGTCGTCGACGCCGGCCAACCGAGCAACGCCCCCGCCCACGGCATCGGCGGGGTGCTCGGTCACGACGGTCGACCACCAGCCGACTTCTACGCCATCGGGCGCGAGGAGGTCGCCGCCTACCCCTCCGTCGAGATGCTCGCCGGGGATGTCGTGGGCGGCCGCCGCTGCGACCTCGGCTTCGAGCTCGAGCTGGCTGACGGCACCCGGCACCACACCAAGCGGGTCGTGTTGGCCACCGGCATGGAGTACCGCTACCCGAAGCTGCCAGGGCTCACCGAGCGCTGGGGCGGTGCGGTGTTCCACTGCCCGTTCTGTCACGGCTGGGAGGTGCGCGATCGCCGCCTCGGCGTCCTTGACCGGGGCGACACCGGCGTGCACCGGGCCCTGCTCCTGCAGGCCTGGAGCGACGACGTCACGCTGTTGACCGACGGCCCCGACGGGCTGGACGACGACGAGCAGGCCACACTGGCCGCTCACGGCGTGGCCGTCGACGACCGCCGGGTCAGCGGCGTGCGCGGCCCCGGCCGGGACATCTCGGCGGTGATGTTCACCGACGGGAGCGAGCGGCCACTGGACGCGTTACTCGTGCCGGTCACCCTGCACCAGCGCTCCGCACTCGCCCAGCAGCTCGGCGCGGCGACCCACGAGACCATGGTCGCGTCCGACGCCGTCGACGTGGACGCGTGGATGCAGTCATCGGTCCCGGGACTGAGCGCCGTCGGCGACATCAGTACGGCCGCGCCGTCGGTGGCGGCCGCCATCGCGGCAGGGTCGGCCGCCGCCGCCGGCGTCGTGCGCAGCCTGATCGAGGTGTCATGAGCGAGCGAAGCGAGCGCATGCCGACCGAGCGAGCGCCAGCTCGCCGGGCGGCGATGGGGTTCGGGGGCGCAGCCCCCGAGGTGTCATGAGCGAGCCGGGAAGGCGAGCAACCACCGAGTTCTGGGACGACTTCTACGCCGGGCGCACCCGGTGGAGCGGCCGGCCCAACGAGTTGCTCGTCGCCGAAGTGCAGGACGAACCACCGGGCGACGCTCTCGACCTCGGCTGCGGTGAAGGGGGCGACGCCATCTGGCTCGCCCAGCAGGGATGGCGAGTGACGGCCGTCGACGTGGCGGCGGCGGCGCTGGCGTTCGGCGCCGAGCAGGCCCGCCGTGCCGGCGTCGCCGACGCCATCCGCTGGGTGCGCCACGACCTCGACGAGACGTTCCCCGACGGCTCCTTCGACCTGGTGGCGTCGTGCTACCTGCAGTCCCCGGTCGCCCTCGACCGCGCGGCGATCCTGCGCGCTGCCGCCGCGGCGGTGCGACCCGGCGGCCTAGTCGTCGTCGTCGGCCACGCCGGTCCGCCATCGTGGAACCCCGACGGCCATGGCGTCGGGATGCCTCGCGCCGCGGAGGTGCTCGCCGACCTCGACCTCGGCGAGGGCTGGGTCGTCGAACGTTGCGACGACGTCGAGCGGTCGGCGCCGGACCCGGACGGCCGACCGGGAACGCGACCCGACAGCGTCGTGCGGGCCCGGCGCGCGATGGGGCATCATGGGTCGAGGGGTCCACGCGAGGAGCGATGATGGCGCAAGCGAGATCCGTGGTCGTCGCCGGCCGCCCGGCGCCGCGCGGGGCCTACCCCCACCTGCGGGTCGTCGGCGATCTCATCTTCGTGTCGGGCACGAGCGCCCGGCGGGCCGACGGCTCGATCGACGGGGCGACGGCGGGAGCCGACGGCACGGTCACGCTCGATATCCGGGCCCAGACCCGGGCCGTGCTCGACAACATCGTGGCTCTCCTCGGTGACGTCGGTCTTTCTCTCGAAGACGTCGTCGACGTGACGTCCTTCCTCGTCACGATGGACGACTTCGATGGCTACAACGAGGTCTACGCGACGTACTTCGCGGCCGAGACGGGACCAGCCCGGACCACCGTCGCCGTCCACCAGCTCCCCCATCCCCACCTGAACATCGAGATCAAGGCGATCGCCCGCCTCGACGAACGCGCGAGGGTGGCACCGTGACGCTGACCCCGATCAACCTCGGCGGGTGGATCGAAGAGCACCGCGAGCAGTTGCAGCCGCCGGTCGGCAACGCCCAGATCTGGGACGAGGGCGACTTCATCGTCACCGTCGTCGGCGGGCCGAACCAGCGCACCGACTTCCACGACGACCCGCTCGACGAGTTCTTCTTCCAGCTGCGCGGCGACATGGTGCTGCGGGTCTGGGAGGACGGCGCGCCGCGCGACATCGCCATCCGCGAGGGGGACGTGTTCATGCTCCCGGCCCACGTCCGCCACTCCCCCCAACGACCGGTCCCGGACTCCGTCGGCCTCGTCATCGAGCGCCCCCGCCCGGCCGGCGCTGTCGACGGCTTCGAGTGGTACTGCCCGCGCTGCGCGGCGCTCGTCCATCGCAGCGAGGTCCAGCTCGTCAGCCTCGTCGACGACCTACCGGCGGCGTTCGCTTCGTTCTACGACGACGAAGCGGCCCGCACCTGCCCCGGGTGCGGCTGGGTGCATCCCGGGCGCGGCGCGCAACCGGACCCGCCGCTGGACGGTGACGCGCTCCCCCGCCAAGCGACGTCGTGACCGTCGTCGATCTGCACACCCACTTCTTCCCGGCGGCCTGGCCGGACCTGGCCGCCCGGTTCGGCACACCCGACTGGCCGTGGCTGCGGCGCGACGGCCCCGACGACGCCACCGTGATGATCGGCGGGCGCGAGTTCCGCCCGATCACGTCGGCTTGCTGGGACGCCGACGTCCGCCTGGCCGACATGGACCGCGACGGCGTCGACGTGCAGGTCGTGTCGGCCACGCCGGTGCTGTTCGCCTACGAGCGGCCGGCCACCCACGCCCTCGAATGCGCCCGCATCTTCAACGACGCCCTGCTCGAGCTGTGCGCCGCCGGGCGCGGCCGCCTCGTCCCGCTGGCCCAGGTGCCGCTGCAGGACACCGAGCTGGCCTGCCGCGAACTGGATCGCGCGCTGGCCGCCGGGATGGCCGGCGTGCAGATCGGCAACCACGTCGGCGATCGCGACCTCGACGACACCCAGCTCGTCGAGTTCCTGGCCCACTGCGCGTCCGTCGGCGCGCCCGTCTTCGTGCACCCGTGGGACATGTTCGGCGGGTGCCGGCTGGAGGACTGGATGCTGGCGTGGACGGTGGCCATGCCGGCCGAGACCCAGCTGTCGCTGCAGCGCATGATCCTCGGCGGTGCCTTCGACCGCCTCCCCCGCGACCTGCGCATCTGCTTCGCCCACGGTGGCGGGTCGTTCAGCTTCCTGCTCGGCCGGCTGGAGAACGCGTGGCACCGCCGCGACATCGTGCGCGGGCACTCGACGGCACCGCCGACCACGTACCTCGACCGCTTCGCTGTCGACTCGGCCGTCTACGACGAGCGGGCCCTGCGCTACCTCGTCGACGTGATGGGCGTCGACTCGGTGCTGCTCGGCTCGGACTACCCCTTCCCGCTCGGCGAGGAGCGGGTCGGCCGCACGATCCGCGCCTGCGGTTTCGCCCACGATGTCGAGCGACAGCTGCTGGGAACCAACGCGGTCGAGTTCCTTCGTCTCGGCCCCGGCCACGGTCATGGCTGACGTTGCCATCGCGGGGGCCGGGCTGGCCGGCCCGCTCCTCGCCGTGTACCTCGCCCGCCGTGACCATCGGGTGACGCTGTACGAGCGGCGGTCCGATCCGCGCGCCGTCGGCGCCGAGGGCAAGTCGATCAACCTGGCCCTGTCCGTCCGCGGCATCGACGCCCTGGAGCGGGCCGGCTTGGCCGAGCGGGTGCTGGCCCACGCCCTGCCGATGCGCGGGCGCATGATGCACGACCGCGACTGCACGTTGGCCTTTCAGGCCTACAGCGCCGACGCCTCCAAGGCGATCAACTCGATCTCCCGCCACGGCCTCAACGGCCTGCTGCTCGACGCCGCCGAGCAGCAGCCGGGCGTCACGATCCACTTCGAGCAGCGGGCCGTGGCCGTCGCCGCCGCCGAGGGTGAACTCACGCTGGAGGGGCCGTCCGGACCGCACACCGTCACCCACGACATCGTGATCGGCGCCGACGGCGCCTACAGCGCGCTGCGCGCCGCCATCGTGCGCGAACGGGCCGACGTCCACCAGGACCACCTGTCCTGGGGCTACAAGGAGCTGACGATCGCGGCGCGGGAGGGCGCCTTCGCCCTCGATCCCGGCGCGCTGCACATCTGGCCCCGGGGCGACTCGATGATGATCGCCCTGCCCAACCAGGACCGCTCGTTCACCGCCACGCTGTTCTGGCCGCTCGACGGACCGGCCGGGTTCGCCGACCTCGACGACGCGGTGGAAGTGCGGGCCCGCTTCGCCTGCGACTACCCCGACGCCATCGCGCTGTTCGCCGACCTCCCCGGTGAGTTCCGCCGCCACCCCGTCGGCTCGATGGTGACGGTGAGAATGTGGCCATGGACGCTCGGCCGTCTCGCCCTCCTAGGCGACGCCGCCCACGCGATCGTGCCGTTCTTCGGGCAGGGCATGAACTGCGCCTTCGAGGACGTCGTCGAGCTCGACCGCTGCCTCGACGAGAGCGCGGAGGACTGGGCGGTGGCACTGCCCCGCTACGCCGCACGGCGCAAGCCGCACACCGACGCCATCGCCGACCTCGCTCTCGAGAACTTCGTGGAGATGCGCGACAAGGTCGCCTCGCCGGTCTTCCGGTTGGGCAAGCGGGTCGAGCACGCCGTCGAACGGTGGGCCCCGGAACGCTTCGACTCGCTCTACGAGTTGGTCAGCTTCAGCACCGTGCCCTACGCCGAAGCCCGCCGGCGGGCGGCCGCCCAACGCCGCTTCCCGCACAACGTCGCCGCCGTCGCCGCCGCCGGCGCGGCCCGCCTGCGCGCCGCCGCCGGCCGGAAGGACCCCTCATGACCGAACCATCACCCCCGGCCGCCCGCCCCGCCGGCGCCGCCGACGCCCACCTCGACCTGCGTGACCACCTCAGCTACGCCGACTACCTCGCCCTCGACGCCCTGCTCGGCGCCCAGCACCCCCGTACCGACGCCCCCGACGAGCTGCTGTTCATCGTCCAGCACCAGGCGTCGGAGCTGTGGGCCAAGCTCGCCCTGCACGAGCTGCACACCGTGACCGAGCTCGTCGACGCCGACGAGCTCGGCCCGGCCTTCAAGAGCCTCGCCCGCGTCGAGCGCGTGCTCGACGTGCTCGTGTCGATGTGGAGTGTGCTGACGACGATGACGCCGGCCGACTACTCGTCGTTTCGCGATGCCCTCGACACGTCGAGTGGCTTCCAGTCGTTCCAGTTCCGCGAGCTCGAGTTCGTCCTCGGCAACCGTGACGCCATCTACCTCGAGCCGTTCCGCCACGAGCCGGCCCGCTTCGCGCGGTTGCAGGCGGTGCTGCACGAGCCGTCGCTGTACGACCGGGTCGTGCGCCTGCTGGCCCGCCGGGGCCTGCCCGTCGATGCCGCCGTGGTCGAGCGCGACTGGTCGGTCAGTTACCAACCACACCCCAGCGTGGTCGCCGCCTGGCTGGAGGTCTACCGCCACCCCGAGGAGCACTGGGACCTCTACGAGCTGGGCGAGGACCTCCTCGACCTGGAGGACGTGATGCGCCAGTGGCGGCTGCGCCACGTGACGACCGTCGAGCGGATCATCGGGCTGAAGGTCGGCACGGGCGGCACGGCCGGGGTGCCGTACCTACGGGGACGGCTGCAGCTGGTGCTGTTCCCGGAGCTGTGGCAGGTCAGGACGGAGCTGTAGTGGGCGATGAGGAGCTGCTCGGCCCGGTCGGCGCGACGCTGGCGGCCGAGCTGGAACGGACCGACGTCGTCCCCAGCCGGCGCGAGCTGTTCGTCGTTCCTGCCGGTGAGGCCTACCTGGCCGGCAACTCGCTCGGGCTGCAGCCGCGGGCCGTGCGGGCGGCCGTCGACGACGTCCTCGAGTCGTGGGGCGGAGCGGGCGTGGCCGCTCATGTCGAGGGCGCCTTCCCGTGGGCGTCGTACCACGAGACGATGCGCGACAGCGTCGCCGCCCTGGTCGGCGCCCGGCCCGGCGAAGCGGTCGTCATGAACTCACTGACCGTCAACCTGCACCTGCTCGTGAACAGCTTCTACCGTCCGCGCGCCGAGCGCTTCCGACTCGTCATCGAGGCCGACGTGTTCCCGTCCGACCGTTACGCCGTGATGAACGTCGCCCGGGCCCGGGGCTTCGACCCCACCGCGGCCGTGGCGATCCTGGCGCCGCGCGACGGCGAGCGGCACCTGCGCACCGCGGACGTCGAGGCCTTCTTCGCCGCCGAGGGCCAGTCCGTCGCCCTCGTCGTGCTCAGCGCCGTCGACTTCCGCACCGGCGCCCTGCTCGACATCCCGGCCATCACCGCCGCCGCCCACCGGGCCGGCGCCGTGATCGCCTGGGACCTCGCCCACGCCGTTGGCAACGTGCCGCTGGCCTTGCACGACTGGGACGTCGACGTGGCGTTCTGGTGCCACTACAAGTACGTCAACGCCGGCCCCGGCGCCGTTGGCGGCGCCTTCGTCCACGAACGCCACGGGCGCGACCCGTCGATCGTCCGCCCCGGCGGCTGGTGGGGCCACGACGCCGCCTCCCGCTTCGCCATGCCGTTCGAGTTCGTGCCGCTGCCGGGGGCCGAGGGCTGGCAGGTGTCGAACCCGCCGATCCTGTCGATGGCGCCGGTGCGGGTGTCGCTCGCCCTGTTCCACGACGTCGGCCTCGACGCGCTGCGCGCCCGCAGCGTCCGCCTCACCGGCTTCCTCGAACGGCTGCTCGACGCCGTGGCCGGCCGGCACCCGGTGGAGCTCATCACGCCCCGCGACGCCACTCGCCGCGGCGCCCAGCTCAGCGTCGTCGTCGACGACGCCGTGGCCGTGACCGAGCGGCTGTACGCCGAGCACCGGGTGCGCGCCGACGACCGACCGCCGAACATCATCCGCCTGGCGCCGGCCCCGCTGTACAACACCTACGAGGACTGCTGGCGGGCGGCCGGCGCGCTGGACGCCGTACTGTCCTTTTGACCCAATCCTGCTCGCCCGTCCGGAGGAAACCATGCTCGATCACGTCGGCATCCAGTGCGCCGATCTCGGCGCCAGCGCCACGTTCTACGACGCCGTGCTGGCCCCGCTGGGCCACCGCCGCATCCTCGACTTCGGAGTGGCCATCGGCTACGGCACGGAGAAGCCCGACTTCTGGATCGGCGCCCAGGAGACGGGCGACGGCTTTCGCGAGTCGCACCTCGCCTTCACCGCCGCCGACCGGCACGCCGTGCACGCGTTCTTCGACGCCGCCGTGGCCCTCGGAGCCGAGATCCTCCACGAACCGAAGGTGTGGCCCGAGTACCACGCCGGCTATTTCGGCGCCTTCGTGCGCGACCCCGACGGCAACAACGTCGAAGCCGTCCACCACACCTTTGGCGAGGAGTCGGCACACTGACGGCGTGAGTGTCGTCAAAATCAACGCCATCAGCGTCCCGGCCGGAGCCGGCCCCGAGTTGGAAGCCCGCTTCGCCGCCCGCGCCCGCAGCGTCGAGCAGATGCCCGGCTTCGAGGATTTCCAGCTGCTCCGCCCCGTGGAGGGCGAGGACCGCTACTACGTCTACACCCGCTGGGACAGCGAGGAGTCGTTCCAGGCGTGGGTGCAGAGCCAGGCCTTCAGCCACGGCCACGCCAAGGCCGAGTCGAGCGACGGCAAACCGGTGTCGACGGGGGCCAGCCTGCTCGCCTTCGAGGTCGTCCAGCACGTGACGAGACCCTGACGTCAGGATCTCGAATCGGGGCTTGTCGCCCTTTTCGAGCAGTCGAACGCTTTCGGAGGTGTGAGCGCGAGGTTGCCGAGCGACGAGGAGTTTGGCGCCTTTGTCGCCGAGGTCGAGCCACGACTGCGGCGGGCGCTGATCGCTACCCTCGGCTCGACCGATGGCCGTCAGGCGACCGTTGATGCCCTCTCGTGGGCATGGGAGCACTGGACGAAGGCCACGGCGTTGGATCACCCGGCGGCCTACCTCTACCGGGTCGGGCGAACTGCGTTTCGACGCCACGCGCCTCGACCCATCCCGTTCCGAGTGATCGCCGAGACGGCCGAGGTGGAGGGTGTCGACCCCGAGATCGTTGCCGCGCTCAGCGCGCTGCCGGAACAGCAACGGGTCACGGTCATGCTGGTGCACGCCTTCGGATGGAGCCAGCGCGAGACGGCCACGATGCTCGGGGTCACGCCGTCGACCGTCCAGGCCCACCTTGCCCGCGCGATGCAACGCCTGCGAAGCACGCTGGAGGTGCACGAAGATGCCGGTTGATGTGGACGAGCAACTGAGGCGAGTCGGCGACCATCTCGACCGGCTGACGCCGGAGGTGCGGTGGATCGAGGTCGTCGATCGCCGATCCGAGACGGTACTCCCCCCGACGATCGGGGCGCTGGACACGCTTGCCGCCGTGGAACCGCGCGCCCCACGCCGCTCGCCGGCGCGCGCCAGGTTTTTCGCCGCGGCCGCCGCGATCGTCCTGGCTGGCGGGGCGGCCGGACTCTCGATCCTGGGCAGTCGCGGGGATGGCGACGGGGGACCTCTCCTGGCCACCGCCACGAACGTCGCGTGGTACGCAACCGTCGCCGCCGCCGAGCCAGACGAGGAAGCGGCCTACCAAGCGTGCATGGCCGCAGCCGGCTATGACTCGGTCGCGATCGGCGCGCCGCCGATCGGCGTCATCCCAGCCGGATCGGTCTGGGCCAACGTCGACTATGAGCGCGCATTCCGCCATTGCATCGTCGCCGCCGGTCTGGGGGAAGTCGCCGGCGACACACCGGAGGAAGTGGCTTCCAAGAACGCCACCGCGATCGGTCTGACCACATGCATGCGAAGCCGCGGCTGGGACATGCCCGAACCGACCCGACACCCGGTCGCCGGCTATCTCGTCCCCGGTGGACCGACAATTCCGCCCGACCCGACGGCCGCCGCCAAGCAGCTCGCCGACCTCCGCGCTTGTGGGGAGCCGTACGGCGTCGACGTCCTCGTCGACGAACCCTGACGCCCAGACCAGAGCGCCTCGACCGTGCGCCGAACGGTCGGGCTCGGGACCGGTGGGGGTCGGTAGTCTTCGGCACCCGTGGGTCTGATCGTCCAGAAGTACGGCGGCACGTCCGTCGCCGACCCCGACCGGATGCGGGCCGTCGCCGAGAACGTCCAGATCACCCGCCGCCACGGCCACGACGTCGTCGTGGTGGTGTCGGCCATGGGTAAGGCCACCGACAACCTGATCGCCCTCGCCGGCCAGGTGTCGACGAGTCGGCCGGGCCGCGAGATGGACATGCTCCTGACGACGGGCGAACGGGTCTCCGCCGCCCTCCTGACCATGGCGCTTACCGACCTCGGCGTCGCCGCCGTCAGCTTCACCGGTAGCCAGGTCGGCATCATCACCGACAACACCCACGGCAAAGCGAAGATCGTCGAGGTCAAGGGCGACCGGGTCCGCCAAGCGCTGGTCGCCGGCAAGGTCGCCGTCGTCGCCGGGTTCCAGGGCGTCAGCCTGGACAAGGAGATCACGACGATGGGCCGGGGCGCCTCCGACCTGACGGCGTCGGCCCTGGCCAAGGCGCTCGGCGCCGACGCCTGCGAGATCTATACCGACGTCACCGGCGTGTTCAGTGCCGACCCGCGCATCGTGCCCCGGGCTCGCAAGCTGGCTCGGGTCAGCTTCGACGAGATGCTGGAGATGGCCGGCGCCGGCTCCAAGGTCCTGGCCCTGCGCTCCGTGGAGTTCGCCCGCAACCACGGCGTGGCCTTGCACGTGCGCTCGGCGTTCACGTGGGAACCCGGGACGTGGGTGACCGACGATGACGACGACTCGACCCCCAAGGAGCAGTCCGTGGAAGATCCCATCATCTCCGGCGTCGTCACCGACGTCAGCGAATCGAAGGTGACCGTGCTCGGCGTGCCCGACCGGCCCGGCATCTCGGCCAGCCTGTTCGAGCCGCTGGCCGAGGCGACCATCAACGTCGACATGATCGTGCAGAACACCTCGACCGAGGGCACCACCGACATCAGCTTCACCGTGCCGTCGGCCGACATGGCCGTGGCCGAGACGATCGTCGCCCGCGTCGCCGAGGAGATGGGCGCGGCCGGCGTCAGCCACGACGACACGATCGCCAAGGTGTCGGTCGTCGGCGCCGGCATGAAGTCGTCGCCCGGCATCGCCGCCAAGATGTTCCGCACGCTGGCCGACGAGGGCGTGAACATCGAGATGATCTCGACGTCGACGATCCGCATCTCCGTCGTCATCGCCGCCACCGACGTCGAGCGAGCCGCCCGCGCGTTGCACACGGCCTTCGACCTCGACACCGGCGCCGACTACGCCGCCCCCCTCCCCGAGCGACGCTGAGCGCTCTGGGGCGCGCCACGACGGCTCTGCCACACTGGGACGATGCGGCGGCGGGCACAGCTGATCCCCTGGAAGGTGGCCGGACGCCTCAGCGAACGCCAGGCCGACGCCGACCGCGTCGTACAGGTGACGGGCTGGGTGTTCAACAACGAGACCGGGCACGAGCTGACGCTGGCCGAGTTCGTCACCACCGGCGACGCCGAGGTGCCGGTCTACCTGCGCACGTTTGGCCTCGAGTCGGCCGCCGAGGCCGGCCAGACGTTCGTCGAGATCGGCTGCGGCATCGGGCGGATGACGTGTGCGTTCACCCGGCGCTTCGGCTGCGTATACGCCTGCGACCTCGATGCCGGCTTCCTCGAACGGTGCCGGGAGGCGGTCGGCCGGTTCGGGCGCGTCGACCACCTCGAGACGATCGAGGTGGCCGACGGTCGCAGCCTGGACATTCCCGCCGACACCGCCGACATCGCCTTCAGCTACATCACGCTCCAGCACTGTGACCGCGACGACGCCCTGGCCCTCGTCGCCGAAGCGATCCGGGTCACCAAGCCGGGCGGCCGTGTCGCCCTGAACTTCCGCTCGTGGTCGGCGATCGATCCGCTCGTCCTGCCCGCCGGCGCCGCCATGCGCGCGCTGTTTCGGGTGCCGGGAGTCGGGCCGCGACTGTCCCGCCACCGGGCCGCCACCCGCCTCGCCTGGCAGGCCAACCGCCTCGACCCGCACCAGGTGTTGCGGGCCGTCGCCGGCCGCGTCCACGACACGACCATCTGGCGCAACCCGCAGCGCGCCGCCGCCGTGCCCGGCGCCGACCGGGCCGCCCACTTCGAGGGGATCAACCCGAACCACTGGTGGCTCGTGGCCACCGTCCACTAATTCTCTCCCGGGCTCCGCCGACCAGCCAAGCTGGATCGGCTACGCCTCCCGAGCTCGCCGTCTCCGCTTCGCTCCGACGCTCGCCCACCTTGATCATCCGTAACTCCCGAGGAGCATGATGCCCCGATCCGACGTGCCGTGGTGGCGCGAGGCCGTCATCTACCAGGTGTACCCGCGCAGCTTTGCCGACGCCGACGGCAACGGCATCGGTGACCTGCCCGGGGCTCGCTCTCGTCTCGCCTACCTCCGCCGGTTGGGCGTCGACGCCGTCTGGCTGAGCCCGTTCTACCCCTCGCCGCAGGCCGACGCCGGCTACGACGTCAGCGACTACCGCGATGTCGACCCGCTGTTCGGCACGCTGGCCGACTTCGACGGCCTCGTCCACGACGCCCATGCGCTCGAGATCAAGGTCATCGTCGACATCGTCCCCAACCACACGTCGAGCGCTCACGAGTGGTTCCAGGCGGCGCTGGCCGCGGCTCCCGGCAGCCCGGAGCGCGCCCGTTACCTGTTCCGGGATGGCCGCGGCGCCGGAGGGGGCGAGCCGCCCAACGACTGGCGGAGCAACTTCGGCGGGCCGGCCTGGACGCACGTCGTCGAGGCCGGCGGCCAGCCCGGCCAGTGGTACCTCCACCTGTTCGATGCGAGCCAGCCCGACCTGGACTGGACCAACGCCGCCGTCGTCGAGGAGTTCGAGGCGATCCTGCGCTTCTGGCTCGACCGCGGGGTCGACGGCTTCCGCATCGACGTTGCCCACGGCCTGGCCAAGGATCCGGAGATGCCCAACCTCGGCGGTCGGTTCGCCGCCCGCGGTCCGGCCACGTCCGGCCACCCCCACTGGGACCAGGACGCTGTCCACGACGTCTATCGCGGCTGGCGGCGGGTGATCGACGAGTACCCGGGCGAGCGCGCCTTTGTTGGCGAGATCTGGCTGCACACGACCGAGCAGGTGGCGCGATATTTGCGTCCGGGCGAACTGCACACGGCGTTCAACTTCCACTTCCTGCTGGCGACGTGGTCGGCCGACTCGCTGCGCGAGGCGATCGACTCGTCGATCGCGGCGATGGCCGGCGTCGGCGCCCCGGCGACGTGGGTGCTGTCGAACCACGACGTCGTGCGCCATGTGTCGCGCTACGGCGACGGGGACGTCGCCCTCGGACGACAGCGGGCCCGGGCGGCCACGCTGATGATGCTCGCCCTCCCCGGCAGCGCTTACATCTACCAGGGCGAGGAGCTCGGCCTGCCCGAAGTGCTCGACCTGCCCGACGAGCTCCGCGAGGATCCGGCCTTCCGGCGCACGCAGGGCAAGGACGGCCGCCGTGACGGCTGTCGGGTGCCGCTGCCATGGTCGGGGGGTGCTCCCCCGTTCGGGTTCGGCCCCGGCGCCGACACGTGGCTGCCGCAGCCGCCGGCGTGGGCGGCGTTGACGGCCGAGGCCGAGGAGGTCGATCCGAGCTCGACATGGTCGATGTACCACGCCGCCCTGGCCGTCCGGCGTGCGCACCCGGCGCTGGGCGACGGGACCCTGGCGTGGATCGAGGGGACGCCGGCCGGCGTGCTCGCCTTTCGCCGCGACCCCGGTTTTGCCTGTGTGCTCAACACGACTGCAAACGAGATCGACGTCCCGGCCGACATCGAGGGTCACCTGCTCGTCGCCAGCGACCCGGCGGGCTCGGCGACGACGGTGCCGGCCAACGCCGCCGTCTGGGTCACCACCCCGCTTCTGCCTTGAGCAACCGGCCGAAAACGGTCGATTGCTCAAGGCAGAACGGGACCTAACCTGGACGCCCATGCGCGTTGGAGTCGTCGGTGCCACGGGTCAGGTCGGCGGTGTGATGCGCCGGCTGCTGGCCGAACGGAACTTCCCGGTCGACGAGCTGCGCTACTTCGCGTCGGCCCGCTCGGCCGGCACGACGTTGCCGTGGAGCGACACCGAGATCACCGTCGAGGACGCCGCCCTCGCCGACCCGGCCGGCCTGGACATCGCCCTGTTCTCGGCTGGCACGTCGGGATCCCGCGCGCTGGCACCGAAGTTCGTCGACGCCGGCGCGACGGTGATCGACAACTCGTCGGCCTTCCGGATGGACCCCGACGTCCCGCTCGTCGTTGCGGAGGTCAATCCCGAGGCGATCGCCGACGCACGCAAGGGAATCATCGCCAACCCGAACTGCACGACGATGGCCTTCATGCCGGTCGTCAAGCCGCTCCACGACGAGGCCGGACTGGTGCGGCTGATCGCCGCCACTTACCAGGCCGTGTCGGGCGGTGGGCTGGCCGGCGTGGACGAGCTGGACAAGCAGGTCCGCCAGGTCGTCGACCGGGCCGCCGAGCTGACCCACGACGGCGGCGCCGTCGAGTTCCCGACGCCCGAGCTATTCGCCAAGCCGATCGCCTTCAACGTGGTCGCCTTCGCCGGCAAGCTCGTCGACGACGGTTCGTTCGAGACCGACGAGGAGCAGAAGCTGCGCAACGAGAGCCGCAAGATCCTCGGGATCCCCGACCTGGCCGTGTCGGGGACCTGCGTGCGTGTCCCCGTGTTCACCGGTCACTCGCTGTCGCTGAACTGCGCCTTCGACCGCCCGCTCGGCGTCGACCGAGCGTTGGCGGTGCTGGCGCAGGCGCCCGGGGTAGCCGTCACCGACATCCCCACGCCGCTGGAGGCCGCCGGGCAGGACCCGTGCTACGTCGGGCGGGTGCGCGTCGACCCGACCGTCGACAGCGGCAAGGGGCTGGCCCTGTTCGTCAGCAACGACAACCTGCGCAAGGGTGCCGCCCTCAACGCCATCCAGATCGCCGAACTACTCGTCCGCTGACCCATTGGCGGCGTCAGGGGCGTCCGGCTTCGGCGCCCACGTGGCCGCCTCCGGGCGGGGCTGGACCTGGCGGGCGAGGATGCCCGTCGTCGCCCGCAGCGCGGCCTCCGAGATGACGGGGAAGATGTCGGCCTCCCGCCACACCGGGTCGATGTCGGACCAGTCGTAGTACGACGTCACGAGCGTGCCGTCGTCGGTCGGCTCCAGGCGGTACCCGTAAACGTGGCCGATCTGCGGCCGCAGCCGACCGAGGATCGTCCAGGCGATCTCCCGGTCCTGCTCGAACGTCGTGATCGTGACCGTCACGTCGTAGCGCCCGAGCGGGTAGTCGTTCAGCGCCTCACGGTCCATGTGCACGACGAATGTGTCCCCGCTCTTCGTGACCGGGTCGCCGGTGGCGCCCATCAACATGCCGGAGGCGTCGATGGCGACGTGGCCCTGCGGGTCGGCGAGCACCTTGAAGATGGCGGCCGGCTCGGCCTCGATCGTGCGTTGGACCTCGATGCGCTCGTCTGCCATGCCGACATTCTCGCACGACACCCGGCATGGGACCTCAGGTCGATGGGTCGCCGTTGTCGACGCCGGTCGTCGGCGGGGCCGGGGCCTCGAGCTCACCGCCGCGCTGGCCGGCCATCCGCTGGAACATCGCCCCCAGGTCGACGCCCAACAGGTCGCTGGCGAGCTGCATGCCCTGGGTCACGTTGCCGGCCACGTTGCGGGCGACCTGCGAGGCCCCGTCGGTGGAGATGACCGTCATCTTGTCGATCGCCGCAATCGGCGCCGCCGCCTCTTTGACAAGTTGCGGCAGCATCTGCGCCAGCAGGTCGAGCACGGCGGCGTCGCCGTACTGCTCGTAGGCGTCGGCCTTCTTCTGCATCGCCGTCGCCTCGGCGTCACCCCGGGCGAGGATCGCCGACGCCTCGGCCTCACCCTCGGCGCGGAACGCGAGGGCCGCGGCCTCGCGCCGGGCCCGGTCGCCCTCGGCCTCGCGGAGCGCCCGGGACTTCTCACCCTCGGCCTCCTGCTCGACCGCATAGCGCTGAGCGTCGGCCGGCTTGCGGATCTCGGCGTCGAGTTGGCGCTCCTTGAGCATCGACTGACGCTCGGCCACCTTCTCCTGGGCCAGGATGACCTCCTGGTCTCGGGCGGCCTTGGCGATCGGGCCGGCCGCTTCGGCCTGGGCCTGGGCGGCGTCGGTCTCGGCGAGAATCCCGGCCTTGCGCAAGGCCAGCTCCCGGTTGGCGACGGCGATCTCCTCTTCGGCCTTGAGTCGCGCCTGCTCGGCCTCGCGGCGAGCGACGGACTCGGCGATGGCGGCGACCTTCTGGGCGCGCGCGGCCTCCGGCCGCCCGAGGTCCTTCAGGTAGTCGCCTTCGGTCTGGATGTCCTGCAGCTGGAACGTGTCGAGCACGACGCCCTGGTTGGTCAGCGACGACTCGGCCTCTTCGGCGACCTCGCGGGCGAAGGCGGCGCGATCGCGGATGATCTCGTCGACCGACAGGCGCCCGACGATCGAACGCAGCGAGCCGGCCAGCACCTCCTGGGTGAAGCGCTCGATGTGGTCCTGCTGGCCGAGGAAGCGCTGGGCGGCGGCGCGGATCGAGTCCTCGGACCCACCGACCTTGACGACGGCGACCCCTTCGAGCGAGCACTTGATGCCCTGGGCCGATACGGCCGAGCCGACCGCCACCGAGATCTGGCGGGCCGACAGGTCGATCGACGCCAGCTTCTGGATCACCGGGAGTACGAACACGCTCGCTCCCATCACGACCTTCTGGCCCGACAGGTCCGTACTGATCACGCCGGTCTCGGGGTTGGTCACCGCCCGCCCCTTGCGGCCGGTGACGATGAACGCCTCGTTGGGTCCGGCGACCTTGATGCGCGAGACGACGAGCGCGACGATCAACGCGACGAGCGCGATCAGGCCGATGATTCCGATTCCGATGGCGCCCATGGGCACAGTCCTCCCGGTGGTGGGTCAGTGGTCGAGGGCCCAGAACCGCGAGGCGGCTTGGACGACGACCTTGGTGTCGCTTTCGACAGCGATGACGACGACATCGGTTCCAACGGCGATGGTGTCGTCGGCGGTGGCGAACATCTTGATCGGCTGACCGCCGAGGCGTAGCAGGACCTCGCCGCTGCGCCCGGCGGTGATGGCGGTCACGACGCGGCCCGGCTGGCCGACGAGCGTCGCCGTGTTCGGGGTCTCGTCGGTCGGCGAGTTGAACAGCGCCCGCGACAGTCGGTAGGCAAACCATCCAAGGGCCAGGCCACCGCCGACCCCGGCGGCGACGGCCACGCCGCGCGGTGCGTCGAAGCCCTCCTCGGCGACCCACCCGAACAGCCCGAAGGCGGCGAGGAAGGCGGCGAGCGCCGGACCCGAGATCCAATCGGCGTCAGGGAGGAGCCCGTCGAGCAGGTCGTCGAACAGGAGGAAGAGCACGAGCAGCACCGCCCCCACCAGGCCCACCACCACGAACATGGGACCAGTGTGGCAGCCGACGCCGGGGCGACCTCGGCGGAGCCCGAAAGCCGACGAAGGTGGGCGAGCGTCGGAGCGAAGCGGAGACGGCGAGCTCGGCAGGCGCAGCCGATCCAGCTTGGCTGGTCGTCGGAGCCCGAGAGTCAGCAGTGGCAGGGCTGTTCGCGGCAACGCGGGCAGCCGTCGGCGTAGCGCTCGATGGCGATGGTCAGGTCGATGCCGACCTGGTTGGCGAGCGTGGCCACCCAGGCGAGCACGTCGGCGAACTCATGCGCCTGGTCGGCGGCGCTGCCCTTGCGCACGGCCTGGGCCAGCTCGCCGACCTCCTCGGCCAACCAGGCCACCGTGGCCGGAACGCCGCGCTCGCGGTCACGACCGCCGTACGTGCGCTCGATGACGTCCTGCAGCTCGGCCAAGGTCACGCCGGCACGGTACCGACGCCCTGGCTCACGCCGCGGCCGTAAGGAGAGGCCGGCGGTCGGCCCACGGCTGGGCCGCCTCCAGCTGGGCGGCGACGCGCACGAGCACGTCCTCGCGCTCGAAGCCTCCCACGAGCTGCACGCCGATCGGCAGGCCGGCATCGTTCCAGTGCAGCGGCAGGCTGATCGCCGGCTGTCCGGTGACGTTGAACTGGGCCGTAAACTGCAGCAGCTCGCGCAGCCGGTCGTCGGCTTCGGGCCCGCTGAGGTAGCCGATCGGCGGCGGTGGGCCGGCGATGACGGGACTGGCCAGTAGGTCGAAGCCCAAACGCCTGTCGGCCGGATGCCACCACGACAGCATCTGGCGCGTCCAGGCGTGCTGGTCCCGGACGGCACGCAGGTAGTCGACGGCGCTGACGGCCCGGCCGAGGTGGACGGCGGCCAGGTTGGCCGGCTCCAGATCCCCCTCGGCGAGGGGACGGCCGACGATCCCCTCCAGATCTAGGGCGTCGGCGGCGGTGTGGGCGAACACCACGACGAGGAAGCGCTCGATCATCGCCGGGTCGAACATCGCCGGCGGCGAGGCCATCTCGACGTCGTGACCGAGCTCGCCCAGCAGCCGCCCGGCCCGTTCCACGGCGGCGACGCAGTCCCCGTGGGCCGGCACCGTCGGCGACCGGTCGAGCAACCCGATGCGCAGCCGGCCCGGGTCGGCATCGACCTCGGCGGCCAGCGGGCGGGCGAACGGCGCCGCCGCGTAGGGGTCACCCGGCTCGTAGCCGGCGATGGCGTCGAGCACGGCGGCGGCGTCGCGGACGCTGCGGGTGACGGCACCATCGATCGTCGCCCCGGCCCAACCCTCTCCGACGTCGGGGGCCTGGCTGACCCGGCCGCGCGTCGGCTTCAGACCGACGAGGCCGCACTCGGAGGCAGGGATGCGGATCGAACCGCCGCCGTCGTTGGCGTGGCCGACGGCGACGATGCCGGCGGCGACGGCGGCCGCTGAGCCGCCCGACGACCCGCCGGTCGAGTGGTCCAGGTTCCACGGGTTGCGGGCCGGGCCGTAGGCGACGGGTTCGGTCGTGATCGTGCTGCCGAGCTCGGGCGTGTTCGTCCGGCCGATGGCGACGAACCCAGCGTCGCGGAAGCGCCGCCACAATGCCGAGTCGTGGGGGCCGACGAAGCCAGCGGCCTTCAGCGCGGTGGTGCCCATGTGGTGGGGCTCGCCGGCCATCTGGGCGCCCAGGTCTTTCACAACCATCGGCACACCAGCGAAGGCTCCGCCGCCGAGTTCGCCGTCAGCCTCTCGGCGTGCCGACTCGTAGCGCGGGTGGATGATGGCGTTGAGCCGTGGGTTCAGCCGCTCGGCGGCGGCGACGGCGGCGTCGACCAGCTCCCCGGCCGTCACCTCGCCCCGGCGTACGAGGTCAGCCTGGGCGGTCGCATCGAGTCCGGCCAGTTCCGAAGGGTCAGCCATGGCCGCACGTTAGGCAGGCGGGGATGATGACGATCCGAGCGAGTCCAGGGCCAGGCGCGTCATGGCGAGCACCGTGTCGCCGGATCGGGGGGACGCCCGCTCTCCTCGGCGGGGACGGTGCCGTCGACGACCTCGTCGCCATCCTGCGCGTCGTCGAGCACCCCGAGCTCGGCCATCCGCCGCCGGTAGGCGGTGTCGTCCTCACCGTCGACCGGCGCCCACGCGCGCATCGCGTCCACGAGCGCCTGGCCCAGTCGAACCTCGTTCGCCCGCTGCTCGCCTCGCCGTCGGAGCGCGTTCCGACGAGCAGCTCGATCGGCCGTGCGACGCGCCTGCGACTCAGGGCTCACCGACTCGCGCAGGGACGACGACGTCTCGTCACCATCGTCTGAACCCCGCGTCTCACCCATCACTGATCTCCGCTCCGCGGCGAGCGTAGCCCCCACGAACTGCCGTCCGAACCCGTCGCTGACCGTGGTCACCTCCGACGAGGCAAGCCTCCGTGGCGCCTGAACGGCCGCCGGAGGCAGCAGCACGGTGGGGTGTCTCACCCCGACGCAGCGAGCGAAGTCGGGGTGAGAGGATTTGAACCTCCGGCCTCCACGTCCCGAACGTGGCGCGCTAACCAAGCTGCGCTACACCCCGTAGCAGCGGCCGAGCCTACCCGGCGGTCGCCGCTTCGGCGCTGGCCGGTTCCTCGCCGGCGGCCTCGTCGTCCGCCGCTGCTGACTCCTCGGGGCGCACGATCTTCGAGCCGTCAAGACCCTCCTGGTAGGAGTCGCCGGCGATGACCGTGCGCACGGCGCGGCGCAGGCGCAGCGGATCGAGCGGCTTGACCAGCCAGCCGTTGGCGCCGCTGCGGCGGGCGAGGTGCACGTCGGCGTGGCGGTCGAGCAACATCAGCACGGGCACGTCGGGAGCGGCGCCGGCGGACGCGTCGAGACGCAGGGCCATCGTGACGGCCATCCCACCCATCGAGCCGATCTGCAGGTCGAAGATGCCGATGTCGACCGGCTCGCCGCGCTCGGTGCGGTCATCCAGCACGGTGGACACGTCCCGGCCCTCCCGGCACACGGTGAACGATGTCGTCGACCCACCGAGGGCGGCGACCACATCGTCGACCAGCCAGGCGGCGTCAGCGGCGAGCAGCACGTGCACGGCGCCTCAATGTAGTGGCCGACCGGAGGCGGTCAGGGGAACAGGTGGGTACGCAGTTCGGTCAGCGTCGTCAGGTCGTGGACGTCCGTGGGCAGCAGGGGAACCTCGCCGATGACGGGGCCGCCGAGCACGGCGGCGAACGGTGCGACCTCCTCACGCTCGGCCTCGCCGAGGCGCCGTAGCTCGGCGACGTTGGCCCACAGCGCGGCCAGGTCGTCACGGCCGGCGGCGCGGGCCGCGGCGGCCGCCCCGTCGGCGCCGGCGGCGTCGCCGTCACCGAAGCGGGGATGGACCCGGTTGACGATCCCGCCGACATGGTCGAGGCCTTGCTCGCGGAGCTGACCGGTGAACCACACGGCCTCGGCCAC
>Ga0136617_10001263_pt1 | contig 22255 bp, 20 predicted proteins | sample AntDrymUQ3222106_2_FD_129672 | JGI IMG/M metagenome (GOLD analysis project Ga0136617, IMG submission 129672) | Polar desert sand microbial communities from Dry Valleys, Antarctica - metaG UQ322 (21.06) | ecosystem: Environmental > Terrestrial > Soil > Desert | place: Antarctica: Dry Valley...
AGCGTGGGGTCCAGCCGCGCGCCGTCCAGCCACGCCCCCGCGCCGGCGCGCGCGGTCCACTCCTCGCCCGGCCCGAAGTCGTGCACGAAGGCGAAGGAGACGTCGGCCATCGTGCGCCCGTGCGCCACCGCGATCGACAGCGCGTAGGCGGGCAGGCCGCGCTTGGCGTTCTTGGAGCCGTCGAGCGGATCGATGACCACCGTCACGGGTTCCGCGGGGTCGCCGTCGAAGTCGACCCGGCCGCGCTCCTCGGAGTAGGCCGTGAAGCGGTGCCCGGCGGCGTGCAGCGTCTCGAGCCCGGCGAACACGGCAGCCTCGGCGGCGGCGTCGATCTCCAGCGTGGCGTCGCCACCCTCGCCGCGCGTGCCGGTCTCGCGCGCCCGCAGCTCGGTGGTCGGGGCAGCGGCGACGATCGCCTCGAGCTCGCGCGCGGCGGCCCGCGCAGCGCCCAGCCAATCCGGTGCGGGGGCGCTCACCGGCCGTATCCTACGAAGGTGCCTCCGGTCGCCCCGACCCCTGCGCAGCGCGAGGCGGTCACCCACCCCGGCGGGCCGCTGCTGGTGATCGGCGGCGCCGGGACGGGCAAGACGACCGCGCTGGTGGAGCGCTTTGCGTGGCTGGTGGAGCAGGGCACGCCGGCCGAGGCGATCCTCGCGCTGACCTGCACCGCGGCGGCCGCCGACGGGCTGCGCGAGCGGATCGAGGCGCGCGTCTCCGCGCCCTACGAGGAGCTGGCAGTGTGCACGTTCCACGGCTTCTGCGCGCGCCTGCTGCGCGAGGAGGCGCTGGAGGCCGGCGTGGACCCGTTCGCCGTCCCCGCCGGGCCGGCCGACCGGCTGGCCCTGCTGCTGGAGCGGATCGACGAGCTGCCGCTGGCCTCGCACGACCTGCGCGGCAACCCGAGCGCACTGCTGGGCTCGATCGTCGCCCGCATCGACCGGCTCAAGGACGAGCTCGTGACCGCTGCGGACTACGCGGCCTGGGCGGACGCGCTGCCCGCCGACGCGGACGCGGAGCGGCGGGCGCGCGAATGCGAGTTCGCCGCCATCTACGCCGCGCACGACCGGATGCTGGCCGAGGCCGGCGCCCTGGACTCCGGCGACCTGGTGCTGCAGGCCGCCCGGCTGCTGCGCGAGCGCCCGCACGCACGGGCGCGCCTGAGCCGGCGCTTCCGCCACGTGCTGGTCGACGAGCTGCAGGACGCCAGCCACGCTCAGATGCTCCTGCTGGGGATGCTGGCCGGCGAGCACCGCCAGGTCTGGGCGGCGGGCGACGACGACCAGGCCGTGCTCCGCTTCCGCGGCGCTGCGGCCAAGAACCTGGCCGAGTTCGGAGCGCAGTGGCCGGGCGAGCGGGTCGTGCGCCTGCCGGCGTCGCACCGCTGCGGTGCGACGATCCTCGCCGCCGCCCAGGCGGTGGCGGCCGCGGCGCCCGAGCGGATCGAGAAGCCGCTCGCTGCCGGCCCGGACACCTTCCCGGGCGAGATGGCGTTCTGGCGCTGCGCCAGCGAGCGCGCCCAGGCGCAGGCCGTCGCCGCCGAGGTGGAGCGGCTGGTGGCCCACGGCGAGACGGCGCCGGAGGAGGTGTGCGTGCTGGTGCGCTCGATCCGCAACGAGGGCCAGGCCGTGGCCGTCGCGCTGGAGGAGCGGGCGGTGCCCTACCGGCTGGCCGGCGCGGCGGCGTTCTTCCAGCGCGCCGAGGTGCGCGACCTGCTGGCCTGGCTGCGGCTGCTGCGCGACCCGGGCGACGCCGGCGCCGTGGTCCGCGCGCTGGCCCGCCCGCCGGTCGAGCTGCGCTCCACCGACCTGGCCCGCTGCACCCAGATCGCCCGGCGGCGCAAGCTCGACATGGTCGCGGCGCTCGGCGCGGCGCTGGAGTCACCGCAGATCCCACCCGAGGCGCGCGAGCGCATCCGCACCTTCCTGCGCCTGTACCGCACCGCGGCCGGCGCGCTGGACTCCACGCGGCCCGACCTCTTCGTGCACCGACTGATCGAGCAGCTCGGCTTGCGCCGCCAGCTGCTGTTCGCCGCCACCACGGAGGTGGCCGAGCGGCTGGTCAACCTGGCCCGCTTCGGCGAGCTGGCGGCCGACCACGTGCGGCGCCGGCCGCAGGCCACGGCGCGCGAGTTCGCCCGCTCGATCGCCGCGGTGGCCGAGGCGGGGCTGCGCGAGGAGGAGGCGACCGGCGCGCGGCCGTCCGGCGTGCAGGTGATGGCCATGCAGGCGGCCAAGGGGCTCGAGTTCGACCACGTCTACGTGCTCGGCCTGATGGCGGCGCGTCTCCCCGGCCCGCGCCGGCGCACGCTGGAGCCGATCCCCGACGCGCTGATCTCAGAGACGCTGCCGCCCGACTCCAAGGCGGTGCACGTGGGCGAGACGCGCCGGCTGCTGCACGTGGCCATGACGCGCGCGCGGCGCCGGCTCGTGCTGGCCTATCCCGCCAGCACCGACCGCGGCGCCGAGCAGCCGCCCTCCCCCTTCGCCGAGGAGGCCAGGATCGCCGTCGGCGGCACGTGGATCGCGCGCGAGGAGGAGCTGTTCGGCCCGGCCGAGACGCTGCAGTCGACCTTCCGGCTGCTGCGCGACGAGCTGCTGACCACCGTGGCGCAGGTCGGCGGGCGCCTGGGCGAGCTGCGCTTCGACACCGACCTCGACGTCAGCCACGCCACGGTGCGCTACTTCGAGCTGCTCAAGCTCTCGGCGCTGATGGAGCGCACGCGCGACGGGACGCAGTCGGTGGCCGAGGCGCTGCCCGAGGTCAACGCCCGGCTGCTGCAGGCCGCCACGGCCGAGCAGCGCGAGATCTTCGAGACCTCGGCGCTGGACGAGTACCTGCTCGACGCCGAGCGCGACGAGCGCCTGCGCGCGCGGGCGACCGCGCAGCGAGCCGAGCCCTCGCTGGAGCCCTTCCTCCCCCGCCGGGGCGACGGGCTGGCGCTCTCGGCCTCCGACATCGAGACCTACCGGACCTGCCCGCTGAAGTACAAGTTCGCGCGCGTGTTCCGGATCCCGTCGGAGCCGACGCTCAACCAGCGCTTCGGGATCCTCGTGCACCAGGTGCTCGAGCGCCACCACCAGTCGGAGAGCGGCTCCCTGCCCGAGCTGCTCGGGCTGCTGGAGGCCGGCTGGCGCCGCGGCGGCTTCGGCGACTCCGAGGAGGAGCGCCAGCTGCGCGCCAAGGCCACGCGCGCGCTGCTGCGCTACCACGAGCGCTTCCAGGACGAGGACGCCGAGCCGGTCTGGTTCGAGCGGGCCTTCTCCTTCTCGATCGGCCCGCACGTGCTGCGCGGGCGCGTCGACCGCGTCGACCGGCTGCCGGACGGCGGCTACGAGCTGATCGACTACAAGACGGGCCGCCCCAAGAGCGCGACCCAGCTGCGCGAGGACGTGCAGCTCTCGCTCTACGCGGTCGGGGCCCGCGAGGCCTGGCGGCTCGAGGCCGCCCAGCAGGCCTACTACTACGTGCTCGACGACGAGAAGGTCCCGGTCGAGCGCTCCGAGGAGGACCGCGAGTGGATCCGCGACACGGTGTTCACCGTCGCCGAGGGGATCCTCTCCCAGGGCTTCGAGCCGACCCCGTCGTGGTCGGCCTGCTCGATGTGCGACTACCGGATCGCCTGCCCGGCCGCCGAAACCTAAAGGGGTCTGACCCCCTTTACTTGCCGCGCTGGCGCAGGAAGCGCTGGATCTCGCGTGCGAGCACGTCGCCCGAGGGCAGCTGGGAGGGATCGGGCTGGCCCGTCTCCTCGTCCGCGGTGCGCTCGAGCTTCTCCACGAAGGCCTGGACGTCGGGGTCCATCTCGACCGCGCGCGAGACCTGGCGCTCGTACTCGCCGGCCGCGTCCTCCAGCTCGGCGGCGTCGACCGTGATCCCGACCAGGCTCTCCAGCCGGCGCAGCAGGGCGAGCGCGCCCTTGGGGTTGGGGACGACCGCGACGTAGTGCGGCACGGCCGCCCACAGCGAGGCCGTCGGCATCCCCGCCTTGGCGCAGGCGTCGTGGAGCACGCCGACGATGCCGGTCGGCCCCTCATAGCTGGGCGGGTCCAGGCCGAGCTTGTCGACCAGCGCGTCGTCGGTCGCGAAGGCGCTGACGTTGACGGGCCGGGAGTGGGGCACGTCGGCCAGCAGCGCGCCCATGGTCACCACCAGCTGCACGCCGAGCACCTCGGCCAGCTCGATGATGGTGGCGCAGAACGTGCGCCAGCGGTAGGCGGGCTCGGGGCCGGAGACGACGATCAGGTCGCGCGGCGCGCGCGGCACGCGGGCCTCGTAGACCTCGATGTCGGGCCACTCGATCTCGCGCTGGTGCCCGTCGGCGAGGCGGACCGTGGGGCGGGTGGCCTGGAAGTCGACGAACTCCTCGGGGTCGATCAGCGCGAAGCGCTCGGCGCCGAGGCCGGCGGCCAGGAAGGTGAGGGCGGAGGACGCGGACTCGCCCGCGTCGTTCCAGCCCTTGAAGGCGCACACCAGCGCGGGCGCACGGAGGCCCGAGGGGCGGCGGTCCCAGCGCAGCGGCTGCATCTGACTGGAGGTTAGAGGACCCGTCCGGAGCCACCGCCATGATCGGCGGCGATGGCGGTGGCCGAGCTGAGCACCCTGCGCGCCGGCGACGAGGTCACCGGCGTCTTCGCGTGCACGCGCAAGGACCGGCTCACCGCGCGCACCGGCTCGCCCTACCTGGCGCTGGAGCTGCGCGACCGCACCAGCGCGCTGCCGGCGCGCGTGTTCCGCGACGCGGACGTGCAGGGCGGGCGCTTCGACCGCGGCGACCTCGTCAGGGTGGCCGGGAAGGTGGAGCGCTTTCGCGACGCCCTGCAGGTCGAGGTGCGGGCGATCGAGCGCGCCGAGGCCGCCGACCCGGCCGCCTTCCTCCCCGTCGCCTACCGCGACCTCGACGAGCTCGACGGCTTCCTGGAGCACCTCGCGCGCGAGGTCCACGAGCCGGGCTACCGCGCGCTGCTGGAGACGCTCCTGGGCGACACCGCGCTGCGAGCGCAGTGGAGGCGCGCGCCGTGCACCCGCGGGGGCCACCACGCCTACCTCGGCGGGCTGCTCGAGCACACCGTGGCGGTGGCCACGCTGGCCGTCGAGACCTGTCAGCTGCACCCGCGGCTGAACTCCGACCTGCTCGTCTGCGCCGCGCTGGTGCACGACCTGGGCAAGGTCCGCGAGTTCGCCTACGGGGCCGAGATCGGGCTGTCGGAGGAGGGCCGGCTGCTCGGTCACGTGGTGCTCGGCCTGGAGCTGCTGGAGCCGTTCGCGGCCCGCCTGGAGGTCGAGCGCCGCGTGGCGCTGCAGCACTGCATCCTCTGCCACCACGGCGCCGACGCCGCCCCGGGGCGGCGCTTCGGCTCACCCGAGGCGCTCGCGCTGTTCCGCCTGAACGCGCTCGACGCGGGCGTCAAGGGCGCGCTGGAGCACGGCCTCTAGCGGCGGCCCGCGGCGCGCATCTCGCCCACGCGGATGCCGCGCGAGTTGACGATCGGGGCCGCCACCAGCGCGTCGGGCACCGGCGCGTCGAGCCCCAACACCTCGCGCGTGAGCGCCACTCCCGCCGGGCCGACCGCGCGCCCCGCGCCGTCGCGGACCTTCAGCGCCAGGCCGCGGCCGTCGGCCAGTCCCACCGCCAGCACGCCCTCGGCGCCGATCTTGGCCACCAGGCCGTCGGTGCCGCGCATCAGCTCGGTGTCGATCGCGCCGTCGTAGGCGACCAGCTCGGGATGGGCGCGCATCGACCGCGCGATGCGGTCGCCGGCGGCGCCCAGCCCCCCGCCGGCCAGCGCGCCGAACGCGCGGGCCAGGGCGCCCAGCGGGACGGCGAAGGTGCGCATGCCGCACCCGTCGGTGGCCTCCTCGCTCGGCGCGCTCACCCCGCAGGCCGCGGCGACGCAGTCGCGCATCGCCCCCTGCAGCGGGTGGCCGGTGCGGAAGTAGCCGTCCAGCGGCCAGCCCTCAACGGTGCAGCGCGCCAGCCCGAACGCGTGCTTGCCCGAGCAGTTGTGCCGGATCCGGCTGGGGCGCACGCCGTCCGCCGCCCGCGGATCGCGCGGCAGCTCCGGGCCGCAGCCCAGCGCGCCCTCCACCAGCCCGCACGCGGCGAGCACCTCGCCGACCACGGCGACGTGGGCCGGCGAGCCCCCGTGCGACGCACACGCCAGCGCCAGGTGGCGGGCTCCCAGGCCGAAGCGCTCGGGCACGCCCGCCCGCACGCTGCCGAGCGCCTGCAGCGGCTTGACCGCCGAGCGCGCGAACACCGACAGCTCCGCGTCGGGGCCGCCGTCGGCGTCGCCGCCTGGCGCCGTGACGCACCAGGCGACGCGGTGCTCGGACTCCACCACGCCGCCGCGCAGGGCGACGACGGTGGTCAGGACCGCTCCGTTCGCCAGCGTGCTCGGCTCTCCTCGATGATCGTCATGGCCAGGTCGCGGTCGTACCAGCCGTCGACGGTCACCTCCTTGCCCTCCGGCTGCTTGTAGATCGAGAAGAAGTGCTCGATCTCCACCCGCAGCTGGTCGGGCAGGTCGCCGAGCGCGCGCAGGTGGCTCCAGTTCGGATCCTCACGGGGGACGCAGAGGATCTTGTCATCCTGCTCGCCGTCGTCGGTCATGCGGAACACCGCGATGGCCGTCACCTGGATCACGCAGCCGGAGAAGGTCGGGGCCGAGACGCAGATCATGGCGTCGAGCGGGTCGCCATCCTCGCCCACCGTGTCGGTCACGAAGCCGTAGTCGGTCGGGTAGACCACGGAGGAGAAGAGGAAGCGGTCGAGCTTGATCGCCCCCATCTCCTCGTCGTACTCGTACTTGTTGCGCGATCCCTTGGGGATCTCCACCAGGCAGTGCAGCGGCTCGTCCATGCGGTCCCGGGACCCTAGTCGACCTGGTGCATACTAGGCCCGTGCCGCGAGTCGACGCCGAGCTGGACGCCCTCCTGCAGCCCCTGCGCGCCGATCCCAAGCGCTCGGCGGTGCTGCTCGACGTCGACGGCGTGCTGGCCCCGATCGTCGCCCAGCCCGACGACGCGCACATGCCCGAGACCACGCGGCGGCCGCTGATCGAGGTCGCACGCCGCTACGGCACGGTGGCCTGCGTCTCGGGCCGCCGCGCCTCCGACGCGCGCCGGATCGTCTCGCTCGGCTCGATCGCCTACCTCGGCAACCACGGCTCGGAGGTGCTGCGCCCCGGCGCGGTGGCGCCGGAGCCCGATCGCGAGCTGCAGGCCTGGACCCGCCGGGTGCAGAACTTCATGCGCGACGCCTTCGACGACGACCTGCGCCGCCATCGGGTGCGGCTGGAGGACAAGGAGGCGATCGTCGCGCTCCACTGGCGCGGCGTGCCCGACGAGGAGGGCGCCGAGACCGCCATCCGCCGGGTGGCCGACCGCGCCGAGGACTCCGGCTACCGCACGCACTGGGGCCGCAAGGTGCTGGAGATCCGCCCGCCGGTGCGGATCGACAAGGGCGCCGGGATCGTCGGGCTGCTGCGCGACACCGACCTGGTGGCGGCGCTCTACGTGGGCGACGACGTGACCGACGTCGACGCCTTCCGCGGTCTGGAGGAGCTGGTCGAGATGGGCCGCCTGGGCACGGCGCTGCGGGTCGGCGTGCGCTCGGAGGAGGGGCCCGCCGAGCTCGAGCTCCAGGCCGACGCGATGGTCGAGGGCACCGACGGCGTGCGCGAGCTGCTGCGCGCCCTGCTGGACTGAGGTGCGGTTCGTCGACTTCCTGCGCGCGACGGTGCTGCTGAGCGCGGGGTCGGCCACGCTGCTCGCCGCGTTGACCATCGTGGGCGCGCGGGCCGAGAACGACCCGGCCCTGCTGGAGGTCGCCGTGGGGTGGTGGCTGATCGCGGTCGGCCTCGGCGGCTGGCTGGGGCGGCGCAACCAGGCCTCGCCACCGATCGCCCGCCTGCTGGCCGACGCCAGGACGCAGATGGCGCTGCCCGAGCTGCGCCCCGGCACGACGCTGCTCAACCGCCTCTGGCCGCTGCTCTCCTCCACGCTCGGCGCCGCCGCACTGAGCCTCTTCGTCCCGCAGGTCTCGGCGGTGGCGACGGGCTTCGCGATCATCTGGGCGCTCGCCTGGCGCCGCCAGGACGGCGCGGTGGACGCGATCGAGACCCGCGACGGCTTCCGCTTCTACGTCGACCGCACGGGGCCGCTCACGCCGATCCGGCTGATCCGCACCCCGGGCCTGATGGCCGGCTGAGCCCGTCACGTCCAGGGATCTCCCCCATGGTTGCGAGCGGGCGCGCGTGCGACCGTCGGCGTCATGAGACGAGACATGGTGATCGTGGTCGGCGCAGGGCCGGCCGGACTGGCGGCGGCGGCCGAGTTGGGCCGCGCCCGCATCCCCGCGGTGGTGCTCGAGCAGGCCGACGTCGTAGGCGCGTCGTGGCGGGATCGCTACGACCGGCTGCGGCTGAACTCGGCCCGCTGGGTGTCCACGCTGCCCGGAAGCCGGTTCCCGCGCGGGACCGGCGTGTTCCCCGCCCGCGACGAGGTCGTCGGCTACCTCGGCGACTACGCCGAGCGCCACACGCTCGACGTGCGCCTCGGCGTCCGGGTGGAGCGGATCGACCGGGCCGGCGACACCTGGCGGCTCGAGACGTCGGCAGGCGAGTTCGAGGCGGCGCACGTGATCGTCGCGGGCGGCTACGCCCATCGGCCCTACGTCCCCGCCTGGCCGGGACGAGCGGACTTCGCCGGGACGCTCGTGCACGCCGCGGAGTACCGCTCGGCGGCGCGGTTCCGCGAGGACGACGTCCTCGTGGTCGGCCCGGGCTGCTCGGGCGTCGAGATCGCCCACGACCTCGCCGAGAGCGGCGTGCGGCGCGTCCGCCTCGCCGTGCGCACCCCGCCCAACATGCTCCTGCGCGACCCGCTCGGCGTCCAGCTCGCCCGGGCGCTGATGCACCTTCCCGAGCGGCGGGCCGATGCGATCGTGCGCTTCGCCCGGCGCCGCACGATTGGCGACCTGGCCGAGTTCGGGCTCCCGATCCCGGAGGAGGGCGTGTTCACCCGCCTGCGGCGCGACCACGTGACACCGACGATCGTGGACCGGGAGGCGATCGAGGCGATCCGCGCGCGGCGCATCGAGGTCGTCAGCGGGGTGTCGGCGCTGGACGCCAACGGCGTGCAGCTCGCCGACGGCACGCGGATCGAGCCGGACGCGGTGATCGCCGCCACGGGCTACGGCACGGGACTGGAGCCGGTCGTCGGGCACCTGGACGTGCTCGACGAGCGCGGGGTCCCGCGGGTCCTGGCGGGCGAGGCGGCGCCGGGCCTGCGCTTCCTGGGCTACATCCACCGTCCCGGCCCGCTCGGCCGCTTCGGCGAGGAGGCGCGGGAGGCCGCGAGGGCGATCGCGCGGGCGCACCGACAGCCCGCCACGCCACGCCACCCGGCGGTCGCGGCCACATAATGGGGTCTGACCCCTTTAGACGAGGGCGACCAGCTCGACCAGCGCCGGGGCGATGACGAGTGCCGGGAGGAAGTTGCCGACCTTGACGTCCTTGAGGTCGAGCAGCTTCAACGCGATCCCGACGATCGTCACGCCGCCGGCCGAGGTCAGGACCGCCAGGGTCTCGCCGACCAGGACGTCGGCGAAGACCCCGGCGGCGAGCGTGAGCCCGCCCTGGACGACCAGCACCGTGACGGCGGCGAGCCCGACGCCCCAGCCCAGCGTGGCGGCCAGCGCGACCGCGGCGAAGCCGTCGAGCACCGCCTTCGTGGCCAGCGTCTGGTACTCGCCGGTCAGCCCATCCTGGATCGAGCCGACCACCGTGAGCGAGCCGACGCAGAACAGCAGCGACGCGGTCACGAAGCCCTCCGACACGGTCGAGCGCCCGTCGGCGCCGGCCAGCCGGCGCTGGACCGCGTCGCCCAGGCGCTCCAGGCCCCGCTCGATCCCCACCGCCTCACCGAGCAGTCCGCCGAGCAGCACGCCGCCGAGCACGTAGAGCGGCGTGGAGGTGGAGGTCCCCTCGCCGCCCCAGGCCAGCGCGAGGTCGACGCCGATGACCAGCGTGATCATGCCCAGCCCGGCCAGCACGCGCTGCTGCACGCGCGCCGGCAGACGGCCGCCGACCGACATGCCGATCGCGGTGCCCGCCAGCACCGTCCCGACGTTGATCAGGGTCCCGACCATCAGCCGGCGACCGCGCGCAGCCCGCCCGCCACCAGCGCCGCGACCGCCACGCCCACCAGCATCGGGGTGCCGCGCCAGAAGAGGACGCCCGCCACCGCCACACCGGCCGTGTCGGCGCCGAGCACCCAGCGGTCCTGGTCGGCCAGCACCTGGGTGACGACGAGCGCGGCGAGCAGTGCCGGCGCGAGCAGGGCGATCACCGCCTCGAAGCGGGGCGACAGCGGCTTGCCACCGAGGGCGAAGGGGCCGATGCCCTTGATCAGGACGGTGACCACCGCGGCGGCGCCGATCACCCAGAGGGCCGTGGCGGTGCTCACGCGGGCGCCGCCTTGCGCTCGCGCAGGCCCCACAGCGCGGCCAGCGACGCGGCCAGGATCGGCACGCCGGGCGGCGCGACCGGCACGAGCGCGAACGCGATCAGCGCCCCGGCCGCCGCCACGCCCGACGCCACGCGACCGCGGCGCAGCTCCGCGATCAGCAGGAAGAGGAAGAAGGCGGGGAACATCGCGTCGAGCCCGAGCGCCTCGGGATCCCCGATCAGCGCGCCGCCGAGCGCGCCCGCCACCGTGCCCGTCTGCCAGCCCACCCACTGCGCCGCGGTGGAGCCGAGCAGCAGGTCGCGGTCGAAGCTCCCGTCCGGGTTGCGGGCGACGATCAGCGACACGTCGACGACGGCCTGGCTCTGCGCCGCCCGCCTGAACGGGCCGCCGGGCAGGGAGGGCCCGAACGCGGTGGCGATCGGGAGGAAGCGCGAGTTCATCAGCGCCACCGCGATCACCGCCGCCGCGGCGCCGCCCCCGCCCCCGAGCACCGACAGCGCCGCGAACTGGGCCGACCCGGCGAAGACGAGGAGGGAGAAGAGGATCGCCGCCCACGCCGGCATCCCGACGTCACGGGCGAGCACGCCGAAGGAGATGGCGAGCAGGGCGCCCGCGAACCCGTAGGGCACGCCGGCCCTGAGTCCCTCCCGGAAGCGGGGGCTCACGCGGCGCGCCGGCTGCGCTTGCGCTGCGGGGCGAGCTCCGCCCACGAGCGCGTGTTGGCGACCTGCGTCGCGGTGAGCCAGGCCCGCCGCGCCGTGGCGATGCCGTACGACATCAGCCCGAGGTTGCGCACCGAGTGCGCGTCGGAGTCGATCACGATCAGCACGCCGGCCGCCGCCGCCGCGCGGGCGGGCACGTCGGAGAGGTCGCGCCGGTCGGGGGCGGCGTTGATCTCCAGCATCGTGTGGGTGCGCGCGGCCGCCTCGATCACCCGCTCCAGGTCGAGCGCGTAGGGCGAGCGGGTCTCGATCTTGCGCCCGGTCGGGTGCGCGATCACGTCGACCAGCGGATGCTCCATCGCGGTGACGATCCGCTCGGTCATCGCCTGCTCGCCCATCTGGAACGAGGTGTGCACGGAGGCCACCACCCAGTCGAGCTGCTCGAGCACGGCGTCGTCGTAATCGACCGAGCCGTCGCCGAGGATGTTCGTCTCGGTCCCGATCAGCAGCTCGAAGCCGTCCAGCTGGGCGTTGAGGCCGCGCACGCGCTCGACCTGGCGCAGCAGCGTGTCGGCGTCGACGTGGTCGCCGAAGCCGTGCGTCGCCGAGTGGTCGGTGATGGCGAGGTACTCGTAGCCCCGCGCGCGGGCGCCCTCGACCATCGCCTCGACGTCCTGGCGTCCGTCGGAGAGCACCGTGTGGCAGTGCAGGTCGCCGCGCAGGTCGTCGAGCTTCACCAGCTCGGGCAGCGCGCCGGCGGCCGCCGCCTCCAGCTCGCCGCGGCCCTCGCGCAGCTCGGGCGGGATCCACGGCAGGCCGAGCGCCGCGTAGACCTCCTCCTCCGTCTCGCAGCGCAGCGTCGCGCCGTCGGCATCGTCGAGGATGCCGTACTCGGAGACGTGCAGGCCGCGGCGCACCGCCGCCTCGCGCAGCGCGACGTTGTGGTCCTTGGAGCCGGTGAAGTGCTGCAGCACGTTGCCGAACTGGTCGGGCGCGACGACCTTGAGGTCGACCTTCATGCCCGAGTGGGTGGTCACGCGCGCGCCGGCCTCGCCGGTGGACTGCACCGACTCGATCACCGGCAGGACGGCCAGCGCCTGCACCATGGCGGCGGGATCGTCGGTGGTGGCGATCACGTCGAGATCCTTGACCGCGTCGGCCTGGCGGCGTAGGGAGCCGGCCACCTCGACGCGGTGCGCGCCGGGCGCCGCGCGCAGGGCGTCGACCACCTGATCGGCGACCGGCAGCGCGCGGGAGAGGAGGATGCGCGGGGTGGGCTCGCCGTCATAGCCGGCGGCCAGCAGCTCGAGCAGCTTCTCCTCGACCTTGGCGCCGAAGCCGCGCAGGCCGCGCAGCTTCTGGCCCTCGGCGGCGGCGCGCAGCGCCTCCAGCGAGTCGATCCCCAGCTCGTCGTAGAGCCGGCGCGCCCGCTTGGGGCCAAATCCGGGCAGGCGCATCATCGCGATCAGGCCGGGCGGGAACTGCGCGCGCAGCTTGGTGGCCTGGGGGATGTCGCCCGTCTCGTCCAGCGCCACGAGCTTGGTCTCCAGCGTCTTGCCGATCCCCGGCAGCTCGGTCACGCGGCCGTCGCGCACCAGCTGCATGACCGAGACGGAGGCGTCGCGCGCCGTCTTGGCGGCGGTCCGGTAGGCCAGCACGCGGTAGGACACCGCGCCGTCGAGCTCGTAGAGGTCGGCGAGCTCGTCGAAGGCGGCGGCGATCTGGGCGTTCGTCACCCGCCTAGCCTAATGCGCCGCCGGTGGCGCCCGGGCGGCGGCGCGACGCTCTTCTCGCTCCTCACCCAGGCCTACGGGCTGGGCGTCGGGGCGGGGGGAGGGTGCCGCCGCGCGCGGGCTGGGCGTCTCGGTCTTATGCTCGCGCTGCTGCCGCACGCGCTGCCCGAGCTGTGTGCGCTGTTCCTCCCGCTGGCCGCCTGGCTGGCCGCGTCGCGGCGTCAGGCGATCGTGACGTCGCCGAAAGCGAGAGGCGAGGCACGAGCCGTCTCGCCTGGCAGGCGAGACCCTCTCTGCGCGACGGCTTCCCCGAGGTCTGGGTGACGCCCGAGCTACTATCCTTTCTGAAGTAACGCGAGCGACAGGAGCGAGATGGCGGACGTCAACGAGGTCACCGACACCAACTTCCAGGCCGAGGTCATCGAGGCCGAGCAGCCCGTGCTGGTCGACTTCTGGGCGCCGTGGTGCGGTCCATGCCGCCTCGTCGCCCCGATCGTCCAGGAGATCGCCTCCGAGCGCCCGGAGCTCAAGGTGGTCAAGCTCAACACGGACGACAACGTCCACACCGCCTCGGAGTACCAGATCATGGCCATCCCGACGCTGCTGCTGTTCCGCAACGGCCAGGTGGCCAAGCGCATCCAGGGCGCCATGCCCAAGAACCGCCTGGAAGCCGAGATCGAGCCCGCCCTGGCCTGAGGGCGCCTAGACCGGGCGGCGCTCGGCTCGGCGCAGGGCGATGACCAGCGGGCGGCCGTCGATCGCCGCCCGCTCGCCCTCGCCCTCGCCCTCGCCCTCGCCCTCGCCGGCGTCGTGGGCGACCGAGAGGGCCAGCGTCTCGCCCGCCAGGTAGTCCTCGTGCTCGACGGCGGCGGCCAGCAGCTCGGGGTCGCCGCCGAGCGAGAGCTCGATCCGGTCCTCCACCTGCAGGCCGGCCGCCTTGCGGGCGTTCTGGACCGCGTGGACGATCTCCCGCACGAGGCCCTCGCGGACCAGTCCATCGTCCAGCGCGAGGTCGAGGGCGACGGCGTGGGAGCCCTCGCGCTCGAGCTGGTATCCGTCCAGCGGCTGCATGGCCAGCGCGAGGTCGTCGGGCCCGAGCTCGTGGTCGTGGCCGTCGATCGAGATCGCCACGCGCCCGCCGTCGCGCAGGACCGCCGCGGCATGGGCCGGGTCCAGCGCCGCCACCGCGGCGGCCGCCTGGGGCATGAGCGACCCGAAGCGCGGGCCCAGTGCGCGGTAGTTGGGCTTGAGCTCGTAGGAGCCGAGCTCGTCGGCCTCGGCGACGAAGCGCAGCTCGCGCACGTTGAGCTCCTCGCGCACGGTCGCCGCCATGCGCTCGATCGCGGCGCGCTCCGCGCCCGCGGCGACGACCACGGCCGCCCGCAGCGGCTGGCGCACCTTGAGCCTGCCGTGCCCGCGCGCAGCCAGCCCGAGGCGCACCGTCTCGCGCGCCGTGGCCATCGCCGTCTCCAGGCCGAGGTCGCGCGCGCCGGCGACCGGGAAGTCGCACAGGTGCACGCTGTCGCGCGACCCGTCGAGGTTCTCGTAGATCGCGTCGGCCAGGAACGGGCAGAACGGCGCGAGCAGCTTGGACACCTCCACCAGGCACGTCCTAAGCGTGCCGAAGGCGGCGGGGTCGCCGTCCCAGAAGCGCCGGCGCGAGCGCCGCACGTACCAGTTGGAGAGCTCGTCCACGAAGGCCTGGATCGCGTGCCCCGCGCGCGTGGCGTCGTAGGCCTCCATCCGCTCGCGCACCTCGGCGATCGTCGCCTGCAGCCGGGAGTGCGCCCAGCGGTCGAGCTCCGTCTCGGGCACCGCCGGGGCGTCGACCTCGTTGACGTTGGCGTAGAGCACGTAGAAGCCGTACACGTTCCAGAGCCGGAGCATGAACTGGCGCACCGACTCGCCGACCGTGTCGACGGAGAACAGGTAGCCGTCCCACGGCTGCTTGGAGGTGAGGAAGTACCAGCGGAACGCGTCGGCGCCGTGGCGCTGGATGACCTCCCAGGGCACGACGATGTTGCCCAGCGACTTGGACATCTTCTTGCCCTCGGGATCGGCGATGTGGCCGAGGCACAGCACCGTCTTGTAGGGCGCGCGGTCGAACAGCAGCGTGGAGATCGCGATCAGGGAGTAGAACCAGCCGCGGGTCTGGTCGATCGCCTCGCAGATGTAGTCGGCGGGGAAGCCGGCCTCGAACTCGGCCTGGCGCTCGAACGGCGCGTGCTCCTGGGCGAAGGGCATCGAGCCCGAGTCGAACCAGACGTCGATCACCTCGGGCACGCGGCGCATCGGCGCCGCGCACTCCCGGCACGGCCAGGTGTGCTCGTCCACGAAGGGCCGGTGGGGATCGGGCAGCGGCCGGCCGGAGCGCGCCTCGACGTCGGCGAAGGCGCCCAGGCACTCCGCGTGCCCGTTCTCGCAGCGCCAGACCGGCAGCGGCGTCCCCCAGTAGCGCTCGCGCGAGATGGCCCAGTCGACGTTGTTCTCCAGCCACTTGCCGAAGCGCCCGTGCTTGATGTGCGGCGGGTGCCATGCGACCGTCTCGTTGGCGGCCAGCAGCCGGTCGCGCAGCGCCGAGGTGCGGATGTACCAGGACGGCTTGGCGTAATAGAGCAGCGGCGTGCCGCAGCGCCAGCAGTGCGGGTAGGCGTGCAGGAGCCGCTCGGCGCGCAGGATCCGCCCACGCGCCTGCAGGTCCGCGATCAGGTCGGCGTCGGCCTCCTTGACCCAGCGCCCCTCGAAGGGGCCGATGCGCGCGTCGAAGGTGCCGTCGGGCCGGACGGGGTTGATCACCGCGAGGTCGTGCTGGGCGCCGAGGCGGAAGTCGTCCTCGCCGAAGGCGATCGCGGTGTGGACGATGCCGGTGCCGTCCTGGTCGGAGACGAAGTCGCCGTCGAGCACGGTGTGGCCCTTCTCGCCGTACTCCTCCGCGGCGATGAATCCGAACGGCGGCTCATAGCCCGCGCCGAGCAGCTCGCGGCCCGGGAAGCGGTCGGCGATCTCGACGTCCTCGCCGAGCACGCGCGCGGCGAGCGCCTCGGCCAGCACGTCGCGCTCCGCGGTGCGGACGTAGGTCAGGTCCGGATCCACCGCGACCGCCGCGTTGGAGATCAGGGTCCACGGCGTCGTCGTCCACACCAGCAGGGTGTCGCCCTCACGCAGCGCGCCGGCCGGCCGGGTGACCGGGAAGCGCACGTAGATCGACGGGTCCTCGACGTCCTTGTAGCCCTGCGCCACCTCGTGCGAGGAGAGCGCGGTGCCGCAGCGCGTGCAGTACGGGACGACCTTGTGGCCCTCGTAGAGCAGGTCGCGGTCCCACATCGTCTTGAGCGCCCACCAGACAGATTCGACATACGGTGGGTCGAACGTGTGGTACGCGTGGTCGAGGTCGACCCAGTAGCCGATCCGCTCGGTCAGCGCCTCCCAGTCCTCCAGGTACTCGACCACCGCCTCGCGGCAGCGGCGGTTGAACTCGGCGATCCCGTAGGCCTCGATCTCCTCCTTGGAGGTGAAGCCGAGCTGCTGCTCGACGGCGATCTCCACCGGGAGCCCGTGCGTGTCCCAGCCGGCCTTGCGCTCGACCAGGTGCCCGGTCATCGTCTTGTAGCGGGGGAAGACGTCCTTGAACACGCGCGCCAGCACGTGGTGGGAGCCGGGCCGCCCGTTGGCGGTCGGCGGGCCCTCGTAGAACCCGAAGCGCGGCGCCCCCTCGCGGTTGCGCAGCGAGGCCGCAAAGACGTCGCGCTCGCGCCAGCGGGCGAGCACCTGCTCCTCGAGCGCCGGGAACGAGACGGAAGGCGGCAGGGGCTCGTGCACGGGGCTCATGGCGGACCGGGGATGATAGGTGGGGTGGCGTTACAGCCAGGTCTCGCCGCCGGTGAGGTCGCGCTCGCCCGGAAACTCGCCGAGCTTCGCTTCGAGCGCGGTGACGATGCGACCGATATCCGCCCGGGTCCGGCGGAAGGCGCCGGGCATGAAGATCATCCCGAAGTGGCCCGGGCCGCCGGGCACGACGGCCTCGTGGTGGAGCGGGCGGAAGTCGACGACGTTGTTGGTCACAACCGCGCGCCGCTGTGAGCGCGCGAGCTCCATCACCTCACGATCGGAGAGCGCCTTGTGCGTGGACTGGTCGCTCGCCTCGACATCGTGACCGTGCGCTCGAAGTTGCTCTGCGATGACCGGCGAGAGCATCTCATCGAGCAGGAGCCTCACCGTCGCAGGGCCGCCTGGCCCGCGAGCCAGGCGGCGTGGGCGTCGTCCGCCTCCCTGCGGTTGCGTTCGATCCACCCGTCGATCTCGGCCGGAAACGCTCCGTAGTAGGTGACGGCGGCTTGGACGAGCCCGAGACCGAGGCCGAGATGCTCGGCTGTCGCGGCGACATCGCCGTCGTGGTCCCTCACCGTCGCGATGACCTCCCAGACGTCGGCACCCGAACCCACCAGGCGCGGACGCCGGCCGGCGGGGCCGTCGGTGAAGCGGACGAGCGGGTGCTCGTCCATGCGCAGGCCCTCCTGCACGTAGCGCTGGGCGAGGGTCCGGGGCGGCAGCTGGACGCGGGCGGCGCGGACGCCGAGGCGCTCGACGGTGGTCGAGTCCAACCGCAGACTCAGTGGCTGGCGCATGTAGTGCACTGTAGCGCCACGGACTACAGGCAGCAGCGGCGAAGGCCGGTGAATCACTAGCCTGCGGCCCATGACCCGCGCCCTGCTCGCGGTTGGGGCGTTGCTGGCCCTCGCCTTCCTCATCCTCGGCCTGGTCGTCTTCGTCACCCGGCGGGAGGACCGGGTGGCGGTCGACAACGTGCTGGCGGAGAACCTCACGCGGGCGATCGGGACCGCCGACGCGCGCGACGGCGAGATCGACCTCGCCCGGGTCGCGCCGTTCCAGTGGGACCGCGTGTTCGTCGTGCAGCCCGGCACCGCCCGCGAGGACGTCAGCGCGGCGCTGGGCACCGAGTACAAAGGCGACCTGCCGTTCGCCTCCTTCGGCGCCGTGTTCGTGTTCGCGCGCGGGAACGCGCTCGCGCGCTTCGCCGACTACCGCGGCCGTGCGACGTTCGCGGGCTTCGAGGAGCCGATCGACGCGCTGGCGCGCCCGCGGGCGCGCCTCACCGTGCGCGACATGGTCGTCTCGCCGGCCGGTTGACCCTCTCGTCTCAGCCGGCGAAGATCGCGCTGACCGTGATGGCGAAGCCGGGCAGCAGGGACGAGGCAGCGCGTCGTCCGCGCCGAGCTGGCGCGCGAGCTCGGTCTGCGCCAGGGACGCATCGCCCCCGGACGGAAGGATGACCACCACCTCCCCATCGATCAACTCGATCGGCGCCCGCCACCCGGCACGCTCCATCGCCGCTCCGAACTCGGCAGGCGACAGCGTCGGATGGGTCACGGCGGACATCCGGATCGTATCCCGGCGACCTCAGCGCGGGCGGTTGTGGCGGCGCGCCGCGCGCTGCGCGCGGCCCCTGGCGCGGGCCTTCGACTTCACCTGCTTCGACGGGGGCCGCGGGCGCTCGCCGGGCACGCGGTCCACGGCCGCGCGATCCCCGGCGGTCAGGTGCGCGCGGGCGTCGGAGAAGATGAATCGGGCGATCACCACGAAGAGCACGAGCAAGCCGACCCCGATGCCGAGCAGGAGCAGCCGGTCGTTGCTGCCGTCGTCGACGGCCGTCTCGTCCTCCTGCACCGGCGTCGGCTCCGGCGCGGCCGGGGCGGGGAACGTCGGGTTGAGCGGGCTCTCCGGCGTCGGCGTGGGGGTCGCCTGCTGCGCGGAGGCGACGGGCGCGCCGGCCACGAGGCCGAGCGTCAGCACAAGCAGGAAGACCATCGCGCGGCGCACGCGAGAAGCGTAGTGGGCCTTCACGCCGGCGCGCCGGTCAGGGCCCAGCGCTGCCCCGCGAAGCGCGCACCGCAGGTGAGCAGCCGCACCACGATCAGCCCCGCCAGGCCGGCCCAGACGCCGGCGATGCCCCAGCCCTGGTCGAGCGCGAGCAGCGCCACCGGGACGTAGACCGCCGCCGCGGCGAGCATGCCCCACATCAAGAAGCGCGTGTCACCCGCTCCGATCAGGATGCCGTCGAGGGCGAACACCGCGCCGTTGAGCGGCATCAGCGCCGCGAACAGCCACCAGATCTCGTGCGCCTGCGCGACCACGCGCTCGTCGCCGGTGAACAGCCGCGGGATGCGGTCGCCCAGCCCGAGCAGCACGAGCCCGAACAGCGCACCGACCGCGACCGACCAGCCGACCACCCGCACGGACGCCGCGCGCGCCCCCGCGGCGTCCCCGGCGCCGAGCGCACGGCCGACCAGCACCTGCGCGGCGATCGCCAGCGCGTCGAGCAGGAGGGCGAGGAAGACGAAGAGCTGGAACGCGATCTGGTGGCCGGCCAGCGGCGCGGCGCCGACCCGCGCCAGCACCGCTGAGGCGACCAGGAACGAGCCCAGCAGCGCCGTCGTGCGCACGGCGATCTCCGTCCCCACCCGCATCAGCCGCCGCATCCGCGCGAGGAGCGGACGCGCGAACCCGGCGCGCAGCTGCACCCGCAGGAACGCCGCGCCCATCCCCAGCTGGGCGATAACCGTGCCCCACGCCGAGCCCGCCAGGCCCCAGCCGAAGCCGTATACGAACAGCAGCTCGAGCACCACGTTGGCCGCGTGCGCCGCCGCGAGGATGACGAGCGGCGTGCGCAGGTCGCCGACCCCGCGCAGGTAGCCCTGGCCCGCGCTCGCGAGCATGAAGGCCGGCGCGCCCAGCGCGGCGACGCGCAGGTACGCGGCCGCCTCGTCGCCCACCTCGCCGGACCCGCCCATCAAGGCCACCAGCGGCCCGGCCGGCAGCGCCAGCCCGACCAACAGCAGCGCCCCGAGCCCGAGCGCGAGCCACTGCGCCTGCGCGCCCAGCTCCGCCGCATCGGCGTCCCGGCCCGCCCCGGACAGCCGGGCGACCTGCGCTGTGGTCCCGTAGGTCAGGAAGTTGAAGATCGCGAAGGCCGTGGCCAGCACGGTGGCGGCAATCGCCAGCGCCGCGAGCTGCGGCGTGCCCAGGTGCCCGACGATCGCCGTGTCGACGAGCAGGTAGAGCGGCTCGGCGGCCAGCGCGCCCAGCGCCGGCACCGCCAGGCGGAGGACTTCGGCGTCGTGCGGGGAGCGCCAGCGCATCGCGCCCGAGACATTAGGATCGCGCCGCAGCGATGGAGCTGCGCCCGTATCACTTCCCCACCGGCGCGCGGACGGCCCCGCGGCGATGAAGCTGCGCCTGTACCACCATCCCGATGGCGCGCGGATCGCCTACCGGGAGGCGGGCACCGGGCCGCCGCTCGCGCTGCTGCACTCGACCGGGCTGTCGCATCGCGAGTTCGAGCCGCTGGTCGAGGAGCTGGGCGACCGCTTCCGGCTCGTGCTGCCCGACCTGCCGCTGCACGGCGACTCCGAGGACCGCCCGCGCCACTCTTACGCGCCCGACTGGATGGCCGAGGTGGTGGCCGGCTTCGTGCGCGACACGTGCGGCCCGCGACCGGTCGTCGGCGGTCACGGCGTCGGGGCGCTGCTGCTGCTGCGCGCCGTGCTCAGCCGTCAGCTCACGCCCGGGCGGCTCGTGCTGATGTCCTCCTGCCTGCACCGCCGCCCGCTGCGCCCCAACCGGCTGGCGCGCGCCGCCGCGCGCGCCGCGGCCGTGCCCGGACTCGATCGCGTGACCACCCACGGCGCCCGCATGGCCTTCAAGCCGACGCGCGGCTCGATCCTCTCCGCCCGCGAGAACCCCGCCGCGCGCGATCTGATCCGGCACGCCACGATGGACCTGGGCGGCAACGTCAACCGCGCCCGCGCGTGGAGTCGCGCCGTACGCCGCTGGCCGCCCGACCAGCCCGAGCTGCTCGACGCCTACCGCCTGATCGGCGTGCCCGTGCTGCTCCTGTGGGCCGACGCCGACCCGTGGCATCCGGTGGAGATCGGGGAGGAGGCGCTGGACCTCCTGCCCGACGCGATGCTGCGCGTGCTGCCCGGCACCGGCTACCTGCTCGCTTACGACGATCCGGTCGGCGTCGCGCGCGAGCTGGCCGCCTTCTGCCTCTAGACCGACCCTCGCGGCGCTAGGGTCAAGCCCATGAGCGTGGAGCAGACCCCCCAGCAGCTGTGGGGCGGCGAGACCGACAAGGCCGTCGCCAACTTCCCGGTCTCCGGCGAGCCCATCCCGGTCGCCATGGTGCGCTGGCTGGGGCGGATCAAGGGCGCCGCCGCGCGCGTCAACGCCGAGCTCGGGCTGCTGGACGGCGACCTGGCCGAGCGCATCACGGCGGGGGGCGACGCGATCGCCGCGGGTGAGCACGACGCGCAGTTCCCGATCGACGTGTTCCAGACCGGCTCGGGCACGTCGTCGAACATGAACGCCAACGAGGTGATCGCCACGCTCGCGGGTGAGGGCGCACACCCCAACGACCACGTCAACCTCGGGCAGTCGTCCAACGACGTCTTCCCCTCGGCGGTCCACCTCGCCGCCCTCGACGAGGCGACCCACGCGCTGCTGCCCGCGTTGGAGCTGCTCGAGCGGGCCTTCGCGACCAAGGCCGACACGTTCGCCGACATCGTCAAGGCCGGCCGCACGCACCTGATGGACGCCGTCCCGGTCACGCTCGGGCAGGAGTTCTCGGGCTACGCCGCGCAGATCCGCAACGGCCGCGCGCGCGTGGCCGACGCGCTGCCGCGCGTGGCCCAGATCCCGCTCGGCGGCACGGCGACCGGCACCGGCCTGAACACGCATCCGGAGTTCGCGCCGAAGGTGCGCGAGCGGCTGTCGGCCGACACCGGACTGGAGATCCGCGCGGCCGAGGACCCGTTCGAGGCGCAGGGCAACCGCGACGCGCTGGTCGAGCTGTCGGGCGCGCTGAAGGTCGTCGCCGTGTCCCTGACCAAGATCGCCGGCGACCTCGCGCTGATGGGCTCGGGCCCGCGCGCGGGGATCGGCGAGCTGCTGCTGCCCGAGCTGCAGAAGGGCTCCTCGATCATGCCCGGCAAGGTCAACCCGGTGCTTCCCGAGGTGGTGTTGCAGGTCGCCGCGCAGGTGATCGGCAACGACACCGCGATCACCATCGGCGGGCTGCAGGGCCAGTTCGAGCTGAACGTCCGCATCCCCCTGATGGCGCGCAACCTGCTCCAGTCGATCGCGCTGCTGTCCACGACGAGCGAGTTGTTCGCGACCAAGTGCGTGGAGGGCCTGGAGGCCAACCTGGCCGGCTGCGAGGCGTCCGCCGAGGGCACGCTCGCCGTGGCCACGGCGCTCAACCCGTACATCGGGTACGACAAGGCGGCCGAGATCGTCAAGGCCGCCGCCGCGAGCGGCGGCACGCTGCGCGAGGTCGCGCGCGAGCACGGCGTCGACGAGAAGACGCTGGAC
>Ga0136617_10001264_pt1 | contig 22253 bp, 25 predicted proteins | sample AntDrymUQ3222106_2_FD_129672 | JGI IMG/M metagenome (GOLD analysis project Ga0136617, IMG submission 129672) | Polar desert sand microbial communities from Dry Valleys, Antarctica - metaG UQ322 (21.06) | ecosystem: Environmental > Terrestrial > Soil > Desert | place: Antarctica: Dry Valley...
CACAGTCGCCGCGCGGCGCGGAACTTCGCCACCTCCTGGAAGAAGTGGTTGTGCGCGTTGAAGAAAAAGGAGAGGCGAGCGCCGAACTCGTCCGGGGAGAGGCCCGCTTCGATCGCGGCGGCGCAGTAGGCGATCCCGTTCGCGAGCGTGAACGCGAGCTCTTGGACGGCCGTCGAGCCGGCCTCGCGGATGTGGTAGCCGGAGATCGAGATCGTGTTCCAGCTCGGGATCCGATCGGCGCAGTAGGCGAAGAGATCCGTCGTCAGGCGCATCGAGGGCCGGGGCGGGAAGATGTAGTTCCCGCGGGCGATGTACTCCTTGAGGATGTCGTTCTGGACGGTGCCCCGCAGCGCGGTTCCGGGCACGCCCTGCTCCTCCGCGACCAGTTCGTAGAGCAGGAGCAGGAGCGAGGCGGGCGCGTTGATCGTCATCGAGGTCGAGACCTCGCCGAGCGGGATCTTGTCGAAGAGGAGCCGCATGTCCTCGAGCGAGTCGATCGCGACCCCCGTGCGGCCGACCTCTCCGGCGGCGTGCGGGTCGTCCGAGTCGTAGCCGAGCTGGGTCGGCAGGTCGAAGGCGACCGAAATACCCGTCTGGCCGCGCTCGAGCAGGTAGCGGAAGCGCTCGTTCGTCTCCTCGGCCGAGGAGAAGCCGGCGTACTGCCGGATCGTCCACGGACGGCCCCGATACATGTCGGGATAGGGGCCACGCGTGTAGGGAAACTCGCCGGGCTGCTCGCCCTCGCCGTAGACGGGCTCGAGCTCGATCCCGGACTCGGTCTCGCGCCCTGATTCCGTGCGAGCCATCGCGGCAATCGTAGGCGTTGGGGCACGGGAGCGAGTTCGGTGCCAGCACGGTGGCCGGACGGAAGCCGCTGTACGACAATGAGCCCGTGCGGACTGCGCTGCGTCTGGCTGCCTGGGGTCTCGCGCTCCTCGCCGTTGCGCTGATCGCAGGAGGGCTGGTGCTCGACCGGATCGCCGCCGGGCAGGACGTCGAGGAGGTCGGCAACGTCTGGCTCTACCCCTGGCTCCTGGGAGCGGTCGCGGCGCCCGCCGCGGTGGGGGCTTTGATCGCCGCACGGCGGCCTCGCAACGCGATCGGCTGGGTTCTCGTCGCCGGCGCTCTCTCGCTTGGCGTCGTGTTGGCCGCAACCCCGTATGCCTGGGTGGCGCTCGAGGCGCATCCAGGCTCGCTTCCGGGTGGCTCGTGGGCGGCGCTTGTCTCATCGCTGTGGCCGGTCTTCTTCGCCTGGCCGCTCGCGATCGCGTTCGTCTTTCCAGACGGCCGACTGCCGTCTCGGCGGTGGCGCCCGTTCGCGCTCTTCGCGGCCGGCTCGATGGCCCTCCTGATGTTCGTGCTGGTGGTGGCGGAACAGCTCGAGGCGCCGTTCTCGGACGCGCCGAATCCGGTCCCGTTGCGCCTGCCCGACACGCTCGGCCTCGTGAGGCCCGTGGCCTGGCTGGCTGTCTTCGCGAGCCTCGTCGTCGGCGCAGCGGCGGTGCGGATTCGCTACAGGCGCTCCGCGGGGATCGAGCGGCTGCAGCTCCTCTGGCTCGCCTACGCCGCCCTGCTGATCCCCTTGGGAGTCGTCGTCTTCCTCGCGCTCGGCGAATCCGGCGACGCCGTGGTCGGCTTCCTGCTCGGGATTGAGGCGGCGGTGGCGATCGCGGTGGGCGTCGCAGTGATGCGCTACCGGCTGTACGAGATCGATCGGCTCCTCAACCGCACGCTGGTGTACGCGTTCTTGACCGCGGCACTCGGCCTCGTCTACGCCTCCGTCTCGCTCCTCGCCGGCGTCGCTCTGGGCCGGGGCTCGACCTGGGCGACGGCTCTCGCCATGCTCGTCGTCGCGATCGCGTTCGGGCGGCTGCGGAGTCGAGTGCAGGCCGCGGTCGATTGGCGCTTCGATCGCCCCCGCTACGAGGCTCTGCGGCGCGTGCGTGCGTTCGTCGAGGACGTCCGCGAGGGGCGGAGCGAGCCAGAGGACATCGGCGAGACGCTCGCCGCGGCCCTGCGTGACCGAAGCGCTGAGCTGCTCTTCCGGCTACCCGCGAGCGACGCCTATGCCGACAGTCTCGGCACGGTGGTTGAGCCGAGCGCCGACGATCGCTCTGTGACGACGGTGACGCACCGAGGGCAGGAGATCGGGCTGCTCCGGCACGCGCCCTCCCTGCTCGAGCGTCCCGACCTGCTCCGCAGCGTTCTCGCCGCTTCGAGCCTCGCAATCGAGATCGCCCGCCTCAGAGTCGGCGTGCGGCTCCAGCTCGCAGAGGTGGAGGAATCACGAGCGCGCGTCGTACGCGCCGGCTACGAGGAGCGCCGCCGGCTCGAGCGCGATCTTCACGACGGCGCCCAGCAGCGGCTCGTGACGCTCGGGATCGTTCTGCGACGCCTCCAGCGGTCGCTCCCGCGAGAGGCGCGGATTCTCGGACCCGCGCTCGACTCGGCCGTCGAGGAGATCGGGCTTGCGATCGACGATCTCCGCACGATCGCCGCCGGCGTGCGACCGCCACGCCTCGACGAAGGGCTCGCTGCTGCGCTGGCCGACCTCGCGCGCGCCGCTCCCGTGCGGGTCGACGTGGAAGCCACCGGCGAACGCCTTCCCGCGGAGGTCGAGGCGGCCGCCTACTTCGTCGTCTGCGAAGCGGTCACGAACGCCGTCAAGCACGGGGAGCCGTCGCACGTCCGCGTCGAGGCGGTGGTCGCGGACGGGGCTCTGCGGCTCGTCGTCGCGGATGACGGCCGCGGTGGTGCGAACCTCGCCACCGGAACCGGGCTCAGCGGCCTGACCGACCGCGTCGAGGCCCAGGGCGGCACGCTCCGCATCCACAGCCCTCGGGGCGCCGGCACGCGGATCGAGGCGGAGCTTCCATGCGGATCGTGATCGCCGAGGACACCGTCCTGCTCCGCGAGGGGCTCGCCGGGCTCCTCGAGGATGCCGGGCACGAAGTCGTCGCGCGGGTGGGGGATGCTGAGGCGCTGCTGCCAGTTGTCGCCGAACACGAGCCCGACCTCGCCGTCGTCGACGTTCGCATGCCGCCGGAGTACAGCGACGAGGGCATGCGGGCGGCCGCCGAGATTCGGCGAGGGCACCCGGGTACCGCCGTCCTCGTCCTCTCGCAACATGTCGAGACCCGCCATGCGCTCGAGCTGGTCGCGAGCGGCGGCGGCTTCGGCTACCTGCTCAAGCACCGCGTGCTCGACGTCGACGACTTCCTCGACGCCGCTCGACGCGTGAGCGAGGGGGGATCGGCGCTCGATCCTGCGGTCGTCGCCACGCTCGTCTCGCCGAGGCAGGAGGACGCGCTCGGCGAGTTGACCCCGCGCGAGCAGGAGGTGCTCGGGTTGATGGCCGAGGGACGCACGAACTCCGCGATCGCGAAGCGGCTCTGGCTGACGGAGAGAACCGTCGAGACGCACGTCCGCTCCATTCTCGGCAAGCTCGGCCTCCCGATCAGCGGGGACGATCACCGACGCGTCCTCGCGGTGCTGACCTACCTCCGCGCGTCCGCGGTCTGAGATCCCCGTATAGGCACTGAGGTCAACTCAGTGCCTGTCACGACGAGCGGGAATGGACACCGTCCTAGGTTGGAAACTGACCCCGACAGAGAGGAACGACGTGGAGTCCAACCGGTTCGATCGCTTCCTGCCGCTTGCCGGAGTGCTGGCAGGGCTCCTCTTCCTCACCGGGCTGATCCTGCTGCGGAACGATCCGCCAAGCGAGAGTGCCGTTGCCGAGACCTTCGCCTACTGGCAGGACAACAGAGGCCAACACCAGATCATCGCGCTCCTGCTCACGCCCTTGATGGCATTCCTGTTGCTCTTCTTCGGCACCGGCCTGCGGCGTCGCCTCGAGCACGGGGGTGGTGGCTCCGGCCACGGCATGGTCGCCTTCGGCGGAGCGCTGCTCGCGGCTGTGACCTTTGCGCTCGTCGGCATGCTCGAAGCCGCGATGACGAATGCGGCGCACGAGGGCGAGCGGCAGGCCGTCTACACGCTCAACCAGCTCCACTCCTACGACTGGCTCGGGTGGAATGCAGCCTTCGCGGCCATGCTGCTCGCAACCGGTCTCGGCGCGCGTCGCAATCGAATGCTGCCGACCTCCCTCTCGTGGGCGACGATCGTGATCGGCGCCTCGCTTCTGACCCCGGTCGGCTTCTTCGGCTTCATCCTCCTGCCTGTGTGGCTGATCGTGGTGGGGCTCTGGCTGAGTCGGGGGACGGAACGAGAGGGCGAGCCGGTCACAGGCTGAGAGGTTTTTGCATGTCGCACGCGTGCTACGGTGCGTCGATGGCGAGACGAATCAGCCAGCGCGAGCTGCGCAACGAAAGCGGCGAGATCATGCGTGCCCTGGATCGCGGAGAAACGTTCGTCGTCACCCGGAACGGCGTGCCTGTCGGCGAGCTGACGCCCGTGCGCCGACAGAGGTTTGTCGATTCCGCGACCTTTGTCGCTGCTTTCGCAGGCGCTCCTAGAATCGACTACGCGCGATTCCGCGCCGACGTCGACGCGTTCCTCGACCAGGACCCGACTCCGCGTGCCTGAGCCTCGCCATTCGCGCGGCCTCGTGGACACTTCGGTCGTCATCGATGCCGAAGGGATCGATCGAGATGCTCTACCGGCTCAGCTCGCCGTGTCCGCGGTGACGCTTGCCGAGCTTGCGGCCGGACCACACGCAGTCGTCGAACCGTCGGAGCGCGCGCGGCGCCAGGAGCAATTGCAGCGTGCAGAAGCAACGTTCGATCCGCTTCCCGTCGACGTCAACGTAGCTCGGGCTTACGGCCGTGTGTACGCGCACGTCGTCGCTGCGGGACGAAAGCCGCGGGGGCGGAGAACGCTCGACCTGCTGATCGCGGCCACGGCTCTCGCAGCGGGATTGCCTCTGTATACGCGCAACGCCGCCGACTTCTCCGAGCTCGCCGGCCTGCTCGAGATCGTCGCGATCTGAGGCTAGAGCGCGCCGCCGGCGTGCTCCAGCGCTTCGAGCGCGATCCGGCGGCCGGTGTCTATGTGGGCGCGGATCGCGGTCTGTGCCGCGGCGAGGTCGCCGGCCTCGAACGCGTCCACGATCGCGCCGTGCTCGGTCGCGAGGTAGGAGCCCGCCTCGAGCCGGCCGCCCCGAATCACCTGCATCATCAGGTTGACGGAGAGCTCGCGATAGAAGCGCGAGAGGAGCGCGTTCCCGGCGAGATCGACCTGGTGCTCGTGGAAGGCCGCGTTCGCGGCGTCCCACTCCTCGTGGGAAACGGCGTCTGCGGTCGACCCGAGCAGCTCGCGGAAGCGCTCGAGGCCTGATCGCGCCACCTTGCCGACGGCCGCCTCGGCCGCTTGCAGCTCGAGCGCGCGACGGACGTCGTAGCCCTCGACGAGCGCGGCTGCCGTCAACGGGTTCACGTAGTAGCCGCGCCGCGACTTGACGGAGAGCAGACCCTCCGAGACGAGGCGGGTGAGCGCGTGATGGACGGGGCTGCGGGAGACGCCGAGGTCGGCGGCGAGCTCGTGCAGGCTCACCTTCTCGCCCGGCCCGAGCTCGCGGCGGACGAGCTGTCGCTTCAGGTTCTCGTAGACCTGCTCGTTCAGGCTCGACCGGCTCAGCGTCACGACCATCGGCGCGTTCCTAACATGTCAGCCGCACCGGGGCAACCGCCCCTCCGGGATAGGCTCGTGCGGTGAGGGTCTCGATCCGCCTCTTCGCCGGCCTGCGCGAGCGCGCGAGGACGGGCAACCGCGAGCTCGAGCTGCCCGAGGGCGCGACGGTTGCGGCTGTGTGGCCAGCACTCGAGCTCGGTGACGAGCCGCCCGGACTCCTGTACGCCGTCAACAGGACGTACGCCGCGGCCGATGCGAGCCTCGCCGAGGGAGACGAGGTCGCGGTGATCCCGCCCGTCTCGGGTGGCGACTTTCGGCTCTCGGCCGAGCCGCTCTCGCTCGACGTGGTGGTAAGCGAGGTCGCCCGCGACGGTGCCGGCGCGATCGCCACCTTCACCGGCACGGTGCGCGAGCGCTCGCGCGGTCGGAAGGTGATCCGGCTCGAGTACGAGGCTTACGAGGGGATGGCCGAGGAGGCCATGGCCGAGCTCGCGATTGAGCTGAAGGAGCGCTACGAACTCTGTGAGATCGCGATCCATCACCGTATCGGGCCCGTTGGGATCGGCGAGCCGAGCGTCGTGATTGCCGCCTCCGCGCCGCACCGCGCCGACGCGCTCGCCGCGTGCAAGGACGCGATCGACACCCTGAAGCAGACGGTGCCGCTCTGGAAGAAGGAGCTCTACGAGGGCGGCGAAGAGTGGATCGGCCAGGGATCGTAAGCAGGGGTTCACACGGACTGCGAGTACCCTGGACGCAGATGAGCCAGTACGACCCGTACACGCCCCGCGAGGTGGAGGAGCCGCGCGTCGGCTACTCACCGATCAAGCAGCCGCTGACCGCGCGCGACATCCTGCGCAAGCTCTGGGCGCCGATCGCCGCCGTCGGCTTCCTCTTCTGGAAGCTCAAGTTCCTCTTCGTGGCGCTCTTCAAGTTCAAGCTCTTCACCGTCGCCGGCTCGATGCTCGTCTCGATCGGCGCCTACGCCCTCCTCTGGGGCTGGCAGTTCGCGGTCGGCTTCGTGGTGTTGTTGTTCGTGCACGAGCTCGGGCACGTCTTCGAGGCGAAACGGCAGGGCCTGCCGGTGTCGGCGCCGCTCTTCATCCCCTTCCTCGGCGCGCTGATCACCTTGAAGCAGCTTCCGGATGACGCCTGGGCGGAGGCGAAGGTGGCGATCGCCGGGCCGATCCTCGGGGGGCTCGGCGCGGCCGCCGTGTGGCTCGTGGGCGAGTCGACCGACTCCGAGCTGCTCGTCGCGCTCGGCTTCACCGGCTTCTTCCTCAACCTCTTCAACCTCGCCCCGATCAGCCCGCTCGACGGCGGCCGGATCGTCGCCGCGATCCATCCGGCGCTCTGGCTCGTCGGCCTCGCCGCGCTCGTCGTGCTCGCGTTCGTCTTTCCGAACCCGATCCTGATCCTGATCCTCGTGCTCGGAGGCCTCGAGTCCTGGCGGCGCTGGAAGGCGCGCAAGCATCCCGAGTCGGAGGCGTACTATCGGGTCACCCCGCAGCGCCGTGTGATCGCCGGCGTCTCGTACATCGTGCTCGCCGCGCTCCTGACGCTCGGGATGAGCGCCAGCTTCGTCGAGCGCGACATCTAGCTTCGGTGGCGATGGACGACCGGCGAGTGCTGGAGCGCACCCACGCGGACCTCGCGAACGACGTGGCGGTGATTGCGAACGAGTTCCTGGGCGGTTTCCAGAAGGTGCTCGAGATCGACCGGCCGGCGGTCACGATCTTCGGGTCGGCGCGCACGCCCGAGGGAACGGCGCCGTACGACGGCGCGCGCGAGGCGGGGCGGCTCTTCGCGGAGGCGGGCTTCGCGGTCGTCACCGGCGGCGGGCCCGGCGTGATGGAGGCTGCGAACCGCGGCTGCAAGGAGGGCGGCGGCCTCTCCGTCGGCTTCAACATCACGCTCCCGCACGAGCAGGGAGTGAATCCCTACTGCGACATCGAGATGACGTTCAAGCACTTTTATGCGCGCAAGACGATGTTCGTGAAGGCGGCCGAGGGCTTCGTGATCTACCCAGGCGGCTTCGGCACGCTCGATGAGCTCTTCGAGTCTCTGACCCTGATCCAGACCGGCAAGGTGCTCGACTTCCCCGTCGTCCTCGTCGGCTCCGACTACTGGGAGGAGCTGCTCGTCTGGGTGCGCGAGGAGGCGCTCGCCGACGGGATGATCTCGCCGGAGGACATCGAGCTGCTCCACGTCACCGATGATCCGGCCGAGGCGGTGCGGCTGATCGTGGAGAGCTACGACGAGCGCTCGGCGAGCCCCGCTCCTATCGACAGCACCGCGTCACCGCACGAGCCAGAGAAGGGCGACGCGCAGTAGCTAGATCCGAGGGAGAACGAAGTACGGGCCGGGGATCGTGCGGCCCGGGCCGTAGATCTGGGTGGGGCCGACCGCGACGTAGGCGCTCGTGAACGAGTCGCCTCGGAGCAGCTTGCCGCGCTCGTAGATCTGCCGCGAGACGGTGACGTCGAAGCCGGTCTGGTTCGAGCCGCTCACGGTCCGCACGGAACCGGTCGGCGCATAGGGGTCGAGCGCGTACGTCGTCTCCGGTGTTCGCCAGTTGACCTGTGGGCCGGTCGCGGCGACGATCCTCCGCTTCGGGTCGGTGCCGTAGAAGCTGAACGTGAGCGTGTTATTCGTGTAGCTCGTCCCGATCAGGATCCCCGTCTTCAGGTCGTTGCGGAACGAGAAGTCGGGGCCGCCCCAGGAGACGGCCGCGTCGCGTCCCATCGGATAGTGCGAGATGTAGAAGCTGTGGTTCTGGCGGGCGAGGATCGGCAGCCCGAGCTCGAACGCGTTGTTGAAGAGCGTCGTCGCGGTCTGGCAGACCCCGCCGCCGATCGAGGGCACGAGCAGCGAGCCGATGATCATCTGGCCCTCGCGGAAGCCACGCTCGACCGTGCGCGCGCCAACCGAGCCGTTGAAGGAGAACGTCTCGCCCGGCCGGATCAGGGTGCCCTGGATGTACTCGGCCATCAGGTGGATGTTGTGGATCCGGTTCGCCGACGATGGGCCCATCTCGGTCGTGAAGCTCGAGATCCGCTCCCGGATGCCGAGCTTGCGGGCCTCGCGCGTCGTCAGGTCGGCGCGGGTCTGGCGAAGGGCGAGCGCCGCGACCCGGCGCTTCGAGTAGGCCGCGGCCGTGACCGAGGCGAGCGTGGCGCGCGGGTTGACGTCGAGACCCGGCCGCGAGGGGGTCATCCGCACGCTCTCGCCGTCGATCGCAAAACGCGCGTTCGAGGCGCGCTTGCGCCACGGGCTCAGCGCCGGCTTCACGGCGAGCGCGAGCCGCTCGCGGTCGAAGGTGACGAGGAAGCGATCCTGACGCGGCGCGAAGTGGATCAGGCGCGCTAGCCGCTCCGGCGGAAGCGAGCCGATCCGCTTGCCTCGAAAGGCGAGCGAGACGGGCCGCGTGGCGAGGGCGAGCGCCGTGGCCGCCGCCTGCTCGGCGGCGGCCGTCGTCAGCGTCGGGCCGACGTCCTGCAGCGGCGCGACGATCGTGCGGCGACCAGCCAGCGTCGCGTCTGCGAGCTCTGTGGCGAGACCCCTGCCGTCGATCAGCTTCCCGAGGCGCGCGGGGACGACCGCGAAGCTTGAGCCACGGCGCTCGACCCGGGCCGGCCGAGGCGCCGCGAGGCCGCGCGAGAGGCGCGCGACGAGCGCTTCGGTGTTCGGGCGCCGAACGAGGATCGGATCGACGAGCAGGCGGGGAGGACTGGGATCGGCAAGCCGGCGGATGCGCGCGAGGAACGTCTCCCGCCCGGCCGCACGCGCGCGCGCCTCGGTTGCCGTCGTGTCTGCGACCAGCGCCTCGACAGCACGGACGGAGCGCGTCCGGCCCTGGACTTGCACCGCGAGCGGCCGCTCGAGATCGACGGCCCGCACCTCGACGCCCGGGAGCGGCCGGTCGGCGTACATCGAGTCGCGCGCGACGACGGTGGCGACAGCTGCTGCGACGAGCGCCAACGTCACCCAGCCGATCCGGAAGGCGGTTCGTCTCATCCTGGACAAAATAGCCGCAAACTCCGCACTACACTCGTGTTCGTGCGCCTGCGCGATCTGCCTTCGGTCGACGAGCTGCTCCGCGACGAGCGGCTTGCGCGCGAGTCGCGTCCGCTCTCGCTGGCCGCCGCCCGCTCGGCGCTCGACCGGGCTCGCGAGGAGATCCGAGCCGGTGTCGACCCGGGCGATCTCGTCGAGCGGACGCTGGCGCTGATCGCGTTGAGTGGCCGGCCGCGACTCAAGCGCGTCCTGAACGCCACGGGTGTGCTCCTGCACACGAACCTCGGCCGCGCGCCGCTGGCGGAGGCCGCGCTCGAGCGCGTGCTCGAGATCGGCGGCGCCTACTCCAACCTCGAGTACGACCTGACCGCGGGCACACGCGGCTCGCGTCAGGATCATCTCGCTCCGCTCGTACGCCGGCTCACCGGCGCCGAGGCGGCGCTCGTCGTCAACAACAACGCCGCCGCGGTGCTGCTCGCGCTCGCCGCGCTTGCCGAGGGTCGCGAGGTGCTCGTCTCCCGCGGCGAGCTGATCGAGATCGGCGACGGCTTCCGGATCCCGGACGTGCTCGCACGCTCCGGCGCCCGCCTGCGCGAGGTCGGGACGACGAATCGCACGCGTGCTGAGGACTACGAGGCGGCGATCGGGCCCGAGACGGCGCTCATCCTGCGGGTGCACCAGTCGAACTTCCGGCAGGTCGGATTCACGGAGAGTCCGCGGCTCGGCGCGCTGGCGCAGGTCGCGAAGCGCGCCGGGCTCCCCCTCGTCGACGACCTCGGCTCGGGCGCGCTCGTCGAGCTCGAGGGCGAGCCGACACCGGCCTCGAGCCTCGCCACCGGCTCCGATCTCGTCTGCTTCTCGGGCGACAAGTTGCTCGGAGGGCCACAGGCGGGGATCGTGGCCGGGCGGGCGGAGCTCGTCGAGCGGCTCCGGCGGCATCCGCTGCAGCGTGCGCTGCGAGTCGACAAGCTCTCGCTTGCCGCCGTCGAAGGAACCCTCGCCCTCTACCTCGACCGGCCGGAGGAGATCCCCGTGCTCCGGATGCTGCGCGAGCCGGTCGAGGGGGTGCGTGTCCGCGCCGAACGCCTCGCGGCCGCCGTCGTCGGCTCGGTCGAAGAGACGGTCGCGCGCGTCGGTGGCGGCGCGCTCCCGCTCGCCGAGCTGCCAAGCTTCGCCTGCGCCATCGAGGAGGAGCTCGCCGCGGCTCTCCGCGCCCACGAGCCGCCGGTGCTCGCCGTCGTCCGCGACGGCCGCACGCTCCTCGACTGCCGCACGCTCACCGACGCGGAGGCGGAGGAGGTCGCGGCGGCGGTGCTCACCGCGCGCGCGTGACCTGGTCGCCCGGCGAGACCGTGCTCCTCCAGGAGACCTGGCGCGATCGGGTCTGGGCCGCGCGTCCAATGAAGGTCGCTCGCGACGAGGGCGACTTCGTAGCGCTGTGGTTCCCGAAAGGGACTCGCTGGAAGGCTCCCACGACTCCGGCCGGCCGGCCACGCGCGGAGACTCGAGGCGAGCGGCTGGCGACGTGCCTCGCCCAGGACGAGTGGGCCTTCGTGGACGCTAGCTGGGACGTTGACACGCTGTGCCTGCTGCGCGCCGGAGACTGGCATGCCGTGTGGGTGTCATGGCTCGCTCCCGGCGAGCAATGGGGCTGGTACGTCAACCTGCAGGAGCCGTTTCGGCGAACCACGTGCGGCTTCGCGACGATGGATCTGGCGCTCGACGTGATCATCGACGTCGATGGAAGCTGGCGTTGGAAGGACGTGGACGAGCTGGAGAGTTACGTCACGCACGGTGTGGTCGACCCCGGCCTGGCCGAGCGGCTTCGCGTAGAGGGGTTGAGCGTCGTCGACCGCCATCGAAACGGCGAGTGGCCGTTCTCCGACGGCTGGGCCGCGTGGACACCCGATCCGTCCTGGTCCCTCCCCGAGTTGCCGGAGGGCTGGGATCGCCTGTGTCGCGCACGGTAGGAACCGCCCCCAAAACGTCGAACCGCCGAGGGGCTGTGAGCTTGTCTCCTTTACATGCGAGATGTAAAGTAAAGCGATGAGTGTGATCTCTCGTAAGAACCAAGTGACGCTGCCCGTCGAGGCACTGCGAGCGGCCGGACTCGAGTCCGGGGACGACGTCCGCGTTCAGGTCGTCGGACCGGGACGGCTCGAGCTCGTTCGGGCAGAGGAGCTCGTCCAGGAGTTCGCCGGCATCTTCGACCGGACGGTTTACCCGGAGGGGTATCTCGAAGAGCTGCGCCGCGAGTGGCCGTAGTCGTCTTCGATGCCGACGTCCTGATCGCCTATCTCGGGCGAGAGGACGCGAGTCATGCGCGGGCCGTCGAGTGCATGCGCGCCTCCCTCGAGCCAGCCACTCGTCGAATCGTCTCCGCCGTCAACTACAGCGAGGTGCTGATCGGGCCTCTGCGCGTCGGCGGCGCGGCAGCCGCAGCGCGGGTAGACGAGATGTTCGTCCGCTTCGGGATCGAGACGATTGTGGTCGACCGTCCGCTGGCGCAGCGCGCTGCGGCAGTCCGAGAGCGGACGAACCTCAAGCTTCCCGATGCCTACGTGCTGGCCACCGCTATTCACGCTGACAAGCGTGGCTGGGAGGAGGTGCGACTCGAGACGTTCGATGTCGCGCTTGCCGCCGCGGACGCGCAGCTCCGTCCCGCCTAAGCCGATGTCGCTCACAGTAGGAACCGCCGGCCACGTCGACCACGGCAAGACGTGGCTCGTGCGGGCACTGACGGGGAAGGATACGGATCGGCTGCCCGAGGAGCAGGCGCGCGGGATCTCGATCGACCTCGGCTATGCGCCGCTCGAGCTGGCCGGCGGCCGGCGGCTCTCGGTGATCGACGTGCCGGGACACGAGCGGTTCGTCCGCAACATGGTCGCCGGGGCGACCGGAATCGACCTCTTCCTGCTCGTGCTCGATGCGGCCGAGGGGGCGCGGGCGCAGACGCACGAGCATCTCGCGATCCTCTCCCTGCTCGGAATCGAGCACGGCGTCGTCGCGGTCACGAAGGCCGACGCGGTCGACGCCGAGACGCTCGAGCTCGCGCTCCTCGAGGTGCGCGAGCTCGTGCCCGGCGCCGAGGTCGTCGCGGTGAGCGCGAAGACCGGCGCCGGGCTCGAGGAGCTGCGGGCGGCGCTCGGGCGAGCGAGCGACTTAGTGTTGGAACAACACAATGTGGATAGTCCGGCGCGCCTTCACGTCGACCGCGTCTTCACGCTCGCCGGGATCGGCACCGTCGTCACCGGCACGCTCTGGTCGGGCTCGATCGGAGCCGGCGACATGCTCCGGGTCGAGCCGCGGGGTCTCGACGTGCGCGTGCGCAGCGTCCAGGTCCACGACGAGCCCGTCGAGCGCGCGGAGGCCGGGCAGCGGGTGGCGCTCGCGTTGCCCGGGATCGAGCGGCGACGGCTTCGCCGCGGAGACGTGCTCGTCGCGCCAGGCGCGTATGCGACGAGCTATCGCCTGGACGTCGTGCTCGAGGAGCTCGAGCCGATCGCCGACGGCGCGCGCCTGCTCGTCCACCACGGGACGGCGACCGTACTCGGCCGGGTCGTCCGCGTCGGCGAGCGCTTCGCCCAGCTTCGACTGACGGCGCCGGTCGTCGCCGCGCGGGCCGATCGCGTCGTGCTCCGTGAGGCGACCACGGTCGGCGGAGGCCGGATTCTCGACCCGGCGCCGCCGCGGCACTCCGACCTGGCCCGTTTCGAGCGCTCGGAGCGCGGCGAGGAGACGATCCACGCGCCCGTGTTCGTCGGAGGCGAGTGGCGCTATGCCGACGTGTGGCTCGCGGAGCTCGAGGCGGCCCTCGCGGCGCGAATCGAGGCCGCCGACTCGCTCGACCCCGGTGTCGATGCGCCAACGGAGCCGTGGGCGAAGGACGTGCTCGCGCGGCTCCCGTTCGAGCGGCGCGGGTCGCGCCTCTACGCGACGGGCGCCGGACCCAGCCTCGGCGCGCGCGAGCCGGAGGCGGCCGCAATCGAGGCGCAGCTCGCCGCGGCCGAGCCTGGAGCGGCCAGGCTGGAGGACCGCGAGCTCGCCCGTTTCCTCGAAAGCGCGGGCCGGCTCGTGCGGCTAGGTGACGGCTACGCGATCTCGGCTCGCGCCTACGAGCAGGCTCGGACGCTCGTCGTCGAGGAGTGCGCTGCTGCCGGACGGATCGCGCTCGGGCGCTTCCGCGACCTCGCCGGCTGCGGGAGGCGCGACGCTCAGCTCCTGCTCGAGCGGCTCGACGCGGACGGCGTCACGCGCCGGATCGGCGACGAGCGCGTGCTCCGCCGCCGCTGATCGCTGCAACACTTGGGGCTGTGCGCGGCTTCCTCGTCTTCCTTCTCGTGGCCTCGACGCTCGCGCTCGGCGCCCGGTTCGCGCCCGAGGCCGCCCAAGCCTTCTCGCGCGGAACGGCGACGATCACGACCGGCGACCGTCAGCTCGTGCTCCAGGTCGAGCGCGCCCGCACGACCGAGCAGCGCGCGCAGGGCCTGATGGGTCGGCGCTCGCTCGGCCCGCGCGCAGGAATGGTCTTCGAGTATGCGAGCCCCACGAACGGCGCCTTCTGGATGAAGAACACGCTGATCCCGCTCGACATCGCCTTCTACGACGGCCGTGGCCGGATCCTGCGCATCTTCACGATGACGCCCTGTCGCACCGACGACTGCCCGTTCTACGATCCTGGCGTCGCCTTCCGGGGCGCGCTCGAGGTCAACGCCGGCTCGTTCCGCCGCTGGGGCGTGAAGCGCGGCGACCGGATCGTCGTTCGCGCGAGGTAAAGGCTTGATGTGAAAATCTCTACGCGAAGGTGTTCGGCTGGCAACTGAGAACGCGCGGCGACGGTCAGATCGCATTCGACGACATGACAGGCGAAGTGAGCGGCACCTGGGTTACCGGCCGGCACTCGTCATCCGATCCTGGGCTGTTGCTGTACATCATGGTCGACAGCGTCGCCGCGACCGTCGACACGGTGATTGCCCACGGAGGCGAGATCGTTTAGGCGCTCGGACAGGACGCACCCGAGATCACGGCGCGGTTCCGGGATCCCGGAGGAAATGTGATCGGCCTGTACCAGGAATCGGAAAGCCGATAACACGCGAGCAGGGTCGACGAGTTCCGATGTGACGAGGCTAGGAGGTTCGACCGTCGACCGGCGTCACCGTCAGCTTGAGCACGTCCGGACGGTGGTAGTGGCCGGCCGGGTCGAAGCGCTGTCGCTCCTCGGCGAGCCGTGTCGGATCGAGCTCCGCGTAGAGGATTCCTTCTTCGTCGTAGAGCGGTCCGGCGAGGTACGCGCCGTCCGGGCCGAGAATCGCGCTGCCGCCGCGGCCGAGGATCCCGTGACCCTCGAGCTCCTCACGAAGTGGGAAATCCGCGGGGTACGACTCCGCCCGTTGGAAGTGGCAGGGCGCGATCACGAAGGCGCGCGATTCGCGGGCGATGTGGACGAGGGTCGCCTGCCACGCGTCGCCGTCGTCGGCCGTCGAGGCGATGTAGAGCTCGACCCCCGACTCGTAGAGCGCGAAGCGCGCGAGCGGCATGTAGTTCTCCCAGCAGATCAGGCCGCCGATTCGCCCGATCGGCGTCTCGAGCGCGCGCAGGCCGCGCCCGTCGCCCTGGCCCCAGACGAGCCGCTCGTGGTTCGTCGGCACGAGCTTCCGGTGGTGGAGCGCGAGCTCGCCGGTGGGGGAGTGGTAGAGGAGCGAGTTGTAGATCGTGCCCGGCCGCTCCGGGTCGAGCTCGTTGATGCCGGTGACGAGCCAGACACCGTGCTCGCGGGCGATCTCGCCGAGTCGGTCGGCGTCGGGGCCGGGAACGGCCAGCGACTCGCGGTGGAGCAGCGCGAAGGCGGCCTTCGCCCGCGGATCGGCCCAGCCGGCGAGCGCCTTCGCCCACGCCGAGGATGGATAGGCCGGTACGAACGTCTCCGGGAAGACGACGAGGCCGGCGCCCGCCGCGGCTGCCTCGGCCGTTCGCTCTGCGAGCCGGTCGAGCGTGGCGGACCGGTCGAGGATGACGGGCTCGGCCTGGCAGCAGGCGACGGTGAGCGGCTCTCTCATGCCCACTCGAGCGGCTCGTAGCCGCTCGATCGCGGCGCCGAGACGATCAGCACGGTCGCATCGGCTCCGCTCCTGTTCACGACGGTGCGCTTCGGCTCGGGATCGAGCCGGACGAACGTTCCGGCCGGCGCGGGATGGTCCTCGCCGTCGATCACGAGGGTGGCGTCGCCCGAGAGGACGATGAAGACCTCCTCCTGGTCGCTCTCGAGCTCGTCGTGCTCGGGAATCGTCTCCCCCGGCGGCAGCTCGACGACGTTCATCCCGAACGACGTCAGGCCGAGGCTCTTCCGCGCGAGCGCCCACTTCGGAAAGGGACGCTGGAGCTCGTCGAGGTGGACGATCGTAAAGGCGGCCATTCTTCCTCCTCGCTTGTCGTCGGGCCGATCCTCGCAGACACACGACGTCTGTGGAAGGTTTTCGTAAAGCCTTTGTCCATGCGGTTTTCGGCGCTGAGCTCGGCGCCATAAAGCATCTGTTCCGTTTGATCAAGAGAGAACGAGGAGGAAGACAATGAAACTTGGCCTACGAAGGACACGGGGGACGCTCGCGCTTCTCGTCGTCTCGCTGACGGCGCTCGTCGTCGCGGCCACGGCGTTCGCGGTTGCCCCGCGCTCGACCTCGCCGCCGACCGTCGAGGGGACCTACCGCCAGGGCTCGACCCTGACCACGAGCAACGGGCTGTGGGCGAACGACCCGACGTCGTTCACCTACCGCTGGCAGCGGTGCGACTCGAACGGCGCCAACTGCGCCCTGATTGCCGGCGAGACAGGGCGGCGCTACCGGCTCGTCGACGCGGACGTCGGTCGGACGATCGTCTCGCTCGTCACCGCCCGCAACGCGGACGGCAACGACACCGCGAACTCGCGGCCGACGCCGGTGATCGCCGACAACACGACGCCGCAGAACACGCGGGAGCCCACCATCTCGGGTGACGCTGTCGTCGGCGAGAGCCTCAACGCCGATCCGGGCACGTGGACCGGCGCGCCGAACTTCCAGTACAGCTGGCTCCAGTGCGACGCGGCCGGCTCCGGCTGCACGGACACCGGCACCCGTGGACGCACCTACGGCGTCCGCTCGGCCGACCAGGGCCGGACGCTCCGGGTCCAGGTGCGGGCGACGAACCCGCGCGGCACCTCGACCGCGATCTCCAACCCGTCCGCCGTCGTGCGGACCTCGGGTGGGGGCGGCGGCGGTGGTGGCGGCGGCGGCGGCTCGGCCGTCTCGGTCTCGAACGTCTCGCTTCCCGACCGGCTCGTGATCAGCGGCTTCACCTCGGAGCCGTTCCGCAATCGCACCGATCCGGTGACGCTGCGGATTCGCGTCAGCGACACCCGCGGCCGGCTCGTTCAGGGCGCGCTCGTGCTCGCGAGCGCGGTTCCGTTCGGACGGGTCACGACCGCTCCGGAGACGACGACCGACTCGAACGGGATTGCCACGGTCAGCGTTCGTGCGACCTCGCGTCTGGAGCTCCGCGCCGGTTTCGCGGTGCAGTTCTTCCTGCGGGCCCGCAAGCCCGGCGACAACGTCCTCGCGGGCGTCTCCAGCCGGCGGCTCGTGCAGGTCCCGATCGCTCCCTAGCGGGACGCGCGATCCAGTCCGGCCGGGCCGTCCTACGGGGCGGCCCGGCCCGTTCGGCCGACGCGTCGGCCGACGAACCCCGGGACGAGCTCGGCGAGGAACTCGCTCACGACCTCGGTGTACGCGGCCGGCTGCTCGGTGTAGGAGCGTCCGTGCCCAGCCTCCCAGTCGGGGATCACGAGTCGTGTTCGCGCTTGGTTCGCGCGCGAGTAGATCAGCTCGGAGTGGCCGACGGGGGTGAAGCCGTCCTGCCGCGAGTGGATGAGGAGCACAGGCGCCTGGACGTCCCGGATCGCGTCGGCGGGAGCGGCGTCCCTGGCGTCGAAGCCGGCTCGCAGCCCCGAGACGAGGAGCGCGCCGGGAACGAAGATCCGCGCCCAGGCGCCGAACTGGTCGTCCGCCTGAGCTCGGGTGATGTCGCCGAGGCTCGAGAAGGAAGAGTCGGCGACGACGAAGGCGATGTCGGGCAGCTCGGCCGCCGTCTGGATCGCCGTGGCCGCGCCGTACGACCAGCCGATCAGCCCGATTCGACTTCGAGGCAGCTCGGCTCGGTCCGCCAGCCACTCGACCGCGAGGCGGAGATCCTGCCGCTCGTGGGCGCCGAAGCTGAGGAGGGCGGGCGAGCTCTCGCCGTGTCCGCGCGCGTCGTAGAGGAGGAGGTGACAGCCTCGTCTCCAGAAGATCTTCGCCGGCGCCACGACCTCGGCTCTGGCGCCGCCGAAGCCGTGGAGCATGACGACCGCGCAGCCTGACCGCCCCGGATTCTCGAAGTACCAGGCGGCGAGCGTCACCCCGTCGCCTGGAACCGTGGTCGCCTCGGGCTGCGGCAGCCCATGCGTCTGCACGTCGACCGCCCCGAGCGGCCGGGAGGTCGGCGCGATCAGCCGCTCCGAGAAGAGCCAGGAGACCCCGGCGTAGAGGAGCAGCGCGAGCGTCGCCGCGACGAGCAGCGCCCGCCGGATGCGCCGCCTGCGCATCGCTCGTCAGCGCTCCACGTCGACGACCGTCACCTGGGTGACCTCGACCTCCGCCCGGGGGTAGAGGAACCCGTGCACGGTGGCGCCGATCGCGCCGCCGGCCAGCGGCCCCACGAAGTAGATCCAGATGTCGCCCCATTCGCCGCCGACGAGCGCCGGCCCGAACGAGCGGGCCGGGTTCACCGAGGCGCCGCTGATCGGGATCGCAGCCAGGTGCACGGCGACGAGAGCGAGCGGGATCGCGAGGAGCGCCGTGCCGACCACGCGCTCGCTCCGGGACGAGTGGAGGATGACCGCGACGAAGATCGCCGTCAGGAGCACCTCGACCCAGAGCGCGTCCCACGTGGACGAGCCCGCGCCCACCGCGGTGACCGTACCGGCCACATCGTCCTGGCTGAACGCGGCGAGGACGGCGAGCGACGCGAGCACGCCCCCGACGAGCTGGGCGATCCAGTAGCCAATGAGATCGCGGGACTCGAGGCGGCCGGAGAGGAACATGGCCAGGGAGACGGCGGGGTTGTAGTGGCCGCCGGAGAGCTCGGCGAAGGCGTAGAGGCCGGCGAGGAGCGCGAGGCCGAAGCCGAGCGCAACCGGGACGAGAATCGGCTCCTCGAGCCTCACGGCCGAGAGAATGGCGAGCGAGCCGCCGAAGACGAGCGTGAACGTCCCGAGCAACTCGGCCACGTATTTGCGGTAGTCGTTCATCGAACCTCCCGAGCGAGACGGCGTGATCGGAAGTGCGAGTCTCGCAGGCGCGCGCCGGTGCGCACAAGGTTGCACGCGCAGATTCGACAGCCTGTCGAGCCGGTGGAGGGAGTGGGTTAGGATCGGCGCATCGCTCGGAACGTCTTCCTCGCTGTGCTCTCGTTCGGCTTGGCGGTCGCGCTCTCCGCCTCAGCTGCCGGAGCTCCCGGAGCCGCGCCGACGGTGAGGGTGGCGTTCCTCCAGGGCGAGCAGGTCGGCTACGTCGAGCGATCGGGGACGTCGGTCGAAGCGGCGCTGCGTGCCTTGCTCGCCGGGCCGACGACGGCCGAGAGGAAGCGCGAGCTCACAACTCAGGTTCCGGCGGGCACGCCCTTGCGCTCGGTCCGGCTCGACGGCGGCATCGCCACGATCGATCTCGGCGAGAAGTTCGCGGCCGGTACGAGCGTTGAGAGCCTCTCGGCCCGCGTCGCGCAGGTCGTCCTCACCGCCACCCGCTTCCCCAACGTGCGTTCCGTCAGGCTCCTCGTCAAGGGCGGAACGCCGCTCGGGCTCTTCCCCGGCGTCGTCACGCGCTACCCGATCACCGCGAAGGCGGTCGCGGCGCCGACCGTCCCGCCGCCGACGACGCCCGCACCGCCTCCGACGGGCAGCGAGTCCGACCAGATCCGAGCGTTGCAGCAGCGCCTCGACGACCTCGGCTTCCTCACGCGCGACGCCGTGGACGGGAAGGCAGGGCCGCGCACCACGTCTGCCGTGGTCGCGTTCCAGAAGTGGGCTGGTCTCACCCGCGACGGCGCCGCCGGACCGACGACGCTCGCCGCGTTGGCGAACGCTGCTCGACCGACGCCGATCAACAGGGGCGCCGGCCACCGGATCGAGGTCCTGCTCGACCGTCAGCTCACGCTCGTGATCGACGGCGACCGGGTGACGCGGATCCTGGACGTCTCCAGTGGGAAGCCGGGCTTCGAGACGCTCGTCGGCTCCTGGAAGATCGTGCGGAAGGAAGAACGTTCCTGGTCGGTTCCCTACAAGGTGTGGCTGCCGTGGGCGACTTACATCATCGCCGGCTACGCGTTCCACGAGTACCCGGACGTCCCCCCGTATCCGGCCTCGCACGGCTGCGTCCGCGTGCCTGGGTGGGACGCCGAGTGGCTCTACCGCCAGATTCCGTTCGGAACGCTCGTGATGGTGATCGGCCGCTCCCGATGAGGTCGCTCGTGCCAGCGCTTGCCGTGGCCGCGATCCTGGTCGCGCCGACCACCGCGGCGGCTCCGCCGACGAAGACGCCCGGCGAGCTGCTCGTCGGCCTCGCGATGCCGAGCGCCGGCTTCCAGGTCGGCTCCGTCCGCGGCCGCGAGGTCGTCCTCGCCAAGGGCTTCGAGGTCGATCTCGCACGCGAGCTCGCGACGCGGCTCGAGCTCCGGCGCGTTCGCTTCGTCAACGAGCCGCTCTTCTCGACGCTCCTCGCGGCCGGCCGCAAGGACTGGGATCTGGCGCTGGCGCAGATCTCGGTCACCCCAGCTCGCGCGAAGCGCATCGACTTCTCGGCGCCGTATCTGTCGGCGGACCAGGGCGTGCTCATCCGGCTCGACCTGAAGCGGCCCGCGTCGCTCGCGGCCCTGCGATCGCTGCAGCTCTGCGCCGAGCGCGCGAGCACCGGCGGCCAGCTCATCCTCGATCGGATCAAGCCGACCAGGAAGCCGCGGCTCCTGGAGAACCCCTCGAAGCTCTCCTACGAGCTCTTCACGAAGCGCTGCGACGCGATCGTCTTCGACGCGCCCGCGCTGGCGGTGCTCAGCCGGCAGGCGCCCGATCGGTATGGCCCGCTCGTCGGCCGGATCGTGACCAACGAGCGCTACGCGATCGCGCTCGAGAAGGGGAGTGCGCTGCGGCCGCGGCTGAACGCGGCGCTCCGGGCGCTCGCCGCCGACGGCACGCTCGAGCGCCTGCGCAAGCGCTGGCTCGGCGCGGACACCGCGAAGCTGCCGGTGCTGCGATAGAGCGGCCGGTGCCGTGCCTCGGTGGCGACGGGACTCTCACGCCCTCTCGGCCTGAACCTTGTGTTTCAGAAACACAAGCGCCTCCGTTAGCCCGCTGCGGGGTTGAGCGCGCCGTCGCGGTCGACTCGAACCGCGTGCGCTCCGAAGTCGGCCTCTGACAGAGCGCGGATCGCCTCGATTGCCCTGCCGTCGCGGTCGAGCTGCGGCGTCCCGTCGCCCACGAGCCGCACCGGCACGAGCCGTCCCTCGAGCCAGCCCCCGTCGCCGTCGAGCGAGACCTGGAGGATGCCGCTGATCCCGGAAGCGCCGGAGAGCGCGAGGTTCCGGTAGGAGGAGAAGTTGCCGAGGCTGTAGGCGACGAGCCGGCCGCGGTACCACTCGAGCCCGCGCAGGACATGCGGGCCGTGCCCGACGACGAGATCGGCGCCCGCGTCGACAGCGGCATGGGCGAACGCGCGTGAGTCGCCGCGCTGCTCGCCCGCGTAGTGCTCAGAACCCACGGGCACATGCGTGGCCGCATTCCCCTCGGCGCCCATGTGCATCGTCACGACGACGACGTCCGCGGTCGCGGCTGCTTGGCGCACGAGGCGTTTCGCCGCATCGAGATCGCGCAGATCCTGCGCCCACGGATACGGGGCGAAGCCGAGGACGGCAAGGCGCACGCGCCCGACCTGCTGGTACGCGATCTCGCCCGGGCGACCTGTGTGCCGAAGCCGCGCAGCGTCGAGTGCGTCGACCGTCCGGCCCTGACCGGTCGAGCCGAAGTCGAAGGAGTGGTTGTTGGCGAGATTTAGCATCGTGAAGCCCGCCTCCTGGAGCTGCCCGGCGTACGAAGGAGGTGCGCGGAAGCTGAAGCAGCTCGTGCTGCCGGGACCGCACTTGGACGCGCCGGTGTCGGTAAGGGCCGTCTCCAGGTTGCCGAGGACGAGCTCGCCGCGAAGCTCGCGCTCGACGTCTGCGAAGAGGGAGCGAGCGCCGTCGGGCGGCAGCTCGGGCGTCGATCCGAGCGTGATGTCGCCGGTTGCGGCGATCGTGACCTCGGTAGGAGGACGGGCTACGTTTCTCTTCGAGCCGGCGACGGGCGAGGCTGCCTGCACCGGGGCGGCTGCAGCACCGCCGGGAGCCGGACCCGTCTGGACGCTCGCGAGCGAGAGCGCGACGACGCCGGCGAACGCCAGGAAGAACCCGGCGCCGGCGAGCCGTGCCCCGTACCGCGGCGCCCGCAGCGGCTCGCCGTAGGCCCTGGACGACATCGTCGCTGCCTACGACAGCGCCCCGGCCGTTCCTCCCATCCGAGTTTCGGAAAACGTAAGCGTCTCGTCGCCGCGACC
>Ga0136617_10001265_pt1 | contig 22247 bp, 12 predicted proteins | sample AntDrymUQ3222106_2_FD_129672 | JGI IMG/M metagenome (GOLD analysis project Ga0136617, IMG submission 129672) | Polar desert sand microbial communities from Dry Valleys, Antarctica - metaG UQ322 (21.06) | ecosystem: Environmental > Terrestrial > Soil > Desert | place: Antarctica: Dry Valley...
GGAGCATGACCGTGGCCTGCTGCTCAGGCGAGCGAGCGCCGAGCACGCCGCGGCCCTCGTGCAGGAGATGGCCGACGCTGTGGCGAACCTCGATGGCCTGCGGCTGCTCGCTCCGGCACCGCGGCGCCCAGCCTTCCCTGAGCGCGTGACGATGTACCTGGAGGCGGAGTTCCCCGTTGTGGAGCCGCGCGCCGAGCTCGCGGGCATGAGCGGCACCCCGTACCGAGTCACTGCTGCGGCGGGCAACGACGAGCGGCAGGTCTACATCCAGACTGCGGCAGGCCGGAACGCTGCGGCGCAGCGAACGGCGGTCGAGCACTGCTACACGATGTTCTCTGACGTGAACGGTCATCTGCCCAGCGACCGCACGTTGGTCGTCCTCGATGACGAGGCCCCCGAGTGGCGACCAGAGGCGATCAACTTGTTGTCGACAGTCGCCTTCGTCGGACACGTGGGGAGCACGGGACCTCTGGACCGAGTTCGTCTGGGGCGCGATCCCCGAGTCGCCTCTGTTGCTCCCGGTCGAGCGGCCTGCGTTCGATAGTCAGTGAGCGCCCACCGGCTCGGTCGGAGCCGGGTGACGTTGAGCGTGATTGCGCCGTCCTTGCCGATGGTGAGGTCGAGCCGTCCGTCTCGGCTCACGGTGAACGGGGAGGGTGTGCTGGGCCCGGGCTCGGCGCCGGTCTGCAGGGCGTCGACCCACCGCAGGAACCGGGATGGTGCCGATCTGCGCGACGCGTTGGTGGAGTGCGGTCTGCTCGTGTTCGCAGACGAACTCGCCCGCCAGCGACGATGTGAGCGGTGGGCGCCAAGTGAGCGCGCGGAGCGGGCCGGACCCACGTTCCAGGACCGGACGCGCCTCCGGCATGGCTGGGGTGCGGTCAAGGGCTGCGCGCATCCAACGCACCATCCGGTCCGGCTTGATCGTGTGGTCGTCCCCGGCCAGCATCCACAGAGCAGGTAGCGCTGCCCGCGGCGGTAGGAGATCTCGTCGACACCGATGCGACGCAGCCCGGCGAGGCGGTCACGTTTCCCGGCGGCTTCGGTGACCACCCGGATCACGATCGCCGACACCGCCCGCCAGGTGACCCGCAGCAGCACCGAGAGCACGCTCAGCGCGGCGTGACACGCCAGCCACGCGCAGGTGTCCTCGAAGGCGGCGGTGAACCGCGAGCCGTGCCGAGCCCAGGGCACCGCGGACACCGTCACCCCATGCTCGGGGCAGTCCACTCGGGGCGCGTCGGCCTCCAGGTACACCCGCGTCGTGCCCAGGTCCAGACCCCGCCAGCGGCGCCGGCCCTGCCCCTGGTCATAGCCCGGGGCGCGCCGGGGGCAGCGGCCACACCGCCCGGTGCGCGACCGGGTCGGGCGTACCCGCGCCACCAGGACCTCCCCGGCCCCGGCCGGCTCCAGATCCACCCCCTCGACCACCGTGTGCTGCACACCCAGCACCGCCGCGGCGCGCCGACCTGGTCGGAGTTACACCGTTGTTCTTACCGGCCCAATGATCACTCATTGGAACTCGATGAACCTTGGAACTCGATGAAGCTGTCGTCGCTCGTCGCCGCCGATAGGCGCGGGCGTCGGTGTGGGGTCCTCGTGTGACTGCTGTCGCGTAGCTGGCTCCTGCCCCCGGCGACTCATGTCAAGACGCGCGCGTAGCTATCTTCGTTGACCGCCAACCCAGATCCATGTTACGTTAGGGTCTCACACACGACAAAATACTTTCACGTTACGGGCTACCGGGGGTATCCTTGCACGTGCTCACTGCCGAACAATTCGACATGTACCGTTCTGACGGCTATCTGCTGTTGGAGGATTTCTTCGTGGACGCCGAAATCGATCTGCTCGATCGGGAATTCGAACAGATCGTCCAGGTGGACAGCGAGGCCACCATCCGCGAAGAAGGCGCCGACGCCGTCCGCGGGCACCACGGGGCGCACCTCGTCAATGACGTGTACGCTGATCTGGTCAGGTTGGAGCGATTCATCGACGTGGCCGAGGCCCTGCTCGGTAGCAAGGTCTACGTACACCAATTCAAGATCAACGCCAAGCGTGCGCTCGTCGGGGATCGGTGGGAGTGGCACCAAGACTACCAGTTCTGGCGCGCCGAGGACGGCATGCCCAGCGCGCGGGCCGTCAATTTTGCAATTTTCCTGGACGAGGTCACCGAATTCAACGGACCCCTCACGCTCGTTTCGGGTTCGCACGCGGGAGGCCTCGTCCCCGTCGATGAGCGGCCGGGCACGTGGGAGGACACCCTCGCGTCCGCGCTGCGTTATAAGGTCTCGGTGGCCGATCTCGCCGAAGCCACACAAGGGCGTGAGCTGGTGGCCCCCAAGGGGCGGCGCGGAACGGTGCTTATGTTCGACTGCACATTGCTGCATGCTTCCGCGCCGAACATGTCAGCCCATGATCGGCGCATGGCCATCGTCAGTTACAACAGCATCGAAAACGTGCTCACACCGGTTCCCACTCCTCGGCCGGAATTCGTCGCCGCCCGGGATTTCACCCCCCTCGAGCGCCTCCCCGACGACGCGTTGAGGCGCCGCTCGCACGTGTCGGTGGGAACCGCCGCACGCCCGTCATGACCGCCGGCACCGACGCGATGACACTCGGCTCGGTCCTGCGCCCCTCCGAGGGGCAGGTGGGGATTTGGATCCAGGACCAGATGGGCGCCGCCGATGCCTACAATGTCTCCTTCGCCTACCGGCTCAGCGGCCCGCTGGACGTCGCCGCGCTGCTGTCGGCGGTCCACGCGGCGATCGGGCGGCACGAGGCGTTCAGGACCGTCTTCCGCGAGGTCGACGGTGACGTGGCCGGGCTCGTCCTGGCCGATCCCGCCCCTGTCGACCTCCCGTACGAGCGCATCACCGCGGATGAGGCCGCGGCGCGCCTGGAGTCGTCGTGGCGGGCCGCGTTCGACCTGGCGTCGGACCGGCTCGTGCGTGGATGCCTGCTGGACGTCGACGGCGAGCCTCATGTGCTGTCGATCACCGTGCATCACATCGTCTTCGACGACTGGTCGATGGGCGTGTTCCTCGACGAGCTGGCCAAGCTCTACCGCGCCCGGCGCGACGGATCGGAGCCGCCGCGCACCGGGACCGACGACGCCGCGATGGCGGCGCACCGCGAGTGGTCCTACGGTCGTCGCTCGTCGGCGTCGCGTCAGGCTCGGCTTGACGCGGCGGTCAGTGCGCTGGCCGACGCCCCGGAACGACTCGACCTCCCGCGCAGGAGGACGGAGTCCGGCGCGCCCCGGGGCTGGGGCGGGGCTGTCGCCGAGGCGATCGTCGACGAGGACGTCGCCTGCCGCGTCCGCGCCGTCGCGGCGGACGCCGGGTGCACCGAGTACATGCTCTACCTCGTGGCCTGGGCGACGCTGGTGTCGATCTACGCCCAGCACGACGACGTCACCGTGGGCACGCCCGTGGCCGACCGCCTGGGGCCGGACGCCACCGCGCTGGTGGGCTACTTCCTCAACACGCTCGTGGTACGGCACTCCGTGCCGGCCGAGAGCACCTTCACCGACGTGCTCGATGGGGCACGCGACAGGTTCTACGACGCCGTCGAGAACGCCGACGTGGCGTACGAGGATTTCGCCCGAGCCCTGGCCGGACAGCGGGAGGATCCCTCCGCCCCCCTGTTCGCGACGTGGTTTGCCCTCGACGACGCGACGTTGGACCTGACGCTTGATGGTGTGGCGGTCGAGCGCATCCCTGTCCCGACGGTGGCGGCGAAGTTCGAGCTCGCCCTGTTCGTTTCCCTCGGCGCGCAGAGCCATCGTCTCGCCCTCGAGTACTCCTCTGCGCTCTACGACTCCGCGGTCATGGAGGGCATGCTGCGCCACTACCGGCGCCTGCTGAGCGTTGTCACCGACGATCCCGACATCCGGGTGCGCGACATCGGCGTCCTCGGCGACGACGAACGAGACACGCTGGAACGGTGGGGGCGCCGCGGGGGCCGGGAACAGACCCCCCGCCACATCGCGGCGGAGTTCGCGATGGCCGCGCTGCGCGAGGGCGACCGCGTCGCGCTCGAACACGCGGACATCCGCGTGAGCTACACCGAGCTGAAGGCGATGGCCGACCGGGTCGCCGCCCGACTGCGGGACGCCGACGTCGCGCCCGGCGACGTCGTGGGAGTCTCGGTATCACGCTCGCCCGCCATGATCGCCTCGGTGCTCGGAGTCCTGACCGCGGGCGCCGGCTACGTCGCCCTCGACCCGGGGCATCCGACCGCCCGGCTCCGGTACGTGGTCGCAAACAGCGACGTCCGCGTGGTGCTCATCGACGCGGCCTCGGCCGAGCCGATCGTCGCGCTCGGCGTCGACACGATCCCGGCGGCGGATGCCGGCCGGGAACAGGGCTCCTCGTCGCCCGTCCGGGGGGATGGCGGCACGGCGGCCGCGGGTCCGAAGGCCCTCGCGTACGTCACTTACACCTCCGGCTCCACCGGCACGCCGAAGGGGATCCGGATGTCGCACGGCGCCGTCTGGAACCTGCTGGACTGGCAGCAGCGGCACTACGCGTCGATCGGCCGGGGCCACCGAACCCTCCAGTTTGCGGCACTGAGCTTCGACGTCTCGGCGCAGGAGATCTTCGGCACGCTCTGCTCGGGTGGTGTTCTCGTCCTCGCCGACCAGCACGAGCGCGACGCGGTCCACGACATCATGCGCGTGGTCCGCGACCGTCAGGTCGAACGTGTCTTCATGGCCGCGCCCGCGCTGCTCGAGGCCGTCGAGAGCGCCGTCGCCCTCGGCGTGGTGCCCGATCGGCTGCGGGTGCTCGTCTCGGGCTCCGAGCAGCTCGTCGTCACCGCCGCGCTGCGCGCCTTCCTGGCCGGTCTGCGTCCCGACGCCCGGCTCTTCAACGAGTACGGGCCCAGCGAGACGCACGTGGCCACGATGTACGAGGCCCCGCCCGACCCGGCGCGGTGGGCCGCGTGGATGCCCATCGGCAGGCCGGTGGGCGACACCGAGGTCAGGCTGCTCGACACCCACGGGCGGCGGCCGCCGCCGGGCTCGGTCGGCGAGATTTGCCTGGCCGGTCCGGGCCTCGCCGACGGTTACTCCCGGCTCCCGGGCACCACGGCCCGGGCCTTCGTGCCGGACCCGTACAGCACTCACCCCGGCGCGCGGATGTACCGGACGGGCGACCTGGGCCGGTTCCTGCCCGACGGCGACCTCGAGTTCCTCGGCCGCCGCGACACCCAGATCAAGATCCGCGGCTTCCGGATCGAGCTGGAGGAGATTCGGGCCGTCCTCGACGCGGCCGAGCAGGTGGCGCAGAGCTTCGTCATGGTCACGATGCGCGCCGGGCAGCGCGTGATCACCGCGTTCTGGGTGCGCGCCCCGAGCGCCGCCCCCGGCGACGGCCCGTCGCCGCACCTGCGCGAGTACCTGCCGTCCTACATGGTCCCGGCCCGACTCGTCGAGATCGACGAGTTCCCGCTCACCCCGCACGGCAAGGTCGACCAGCGCGCGCTCGTCGCGGCACATCCCGACGAGGACACCCCCGTCGTGCTCGCCTCGCGGCCGGAACCGAGCGGCGACCCGCGGACCCTGGCGGTCGCCCGGGCCATGGCCGAGGTGCTGGGCCGGGAGACCGTTGGGGAGCACGACGACTTCTTCGAGCTGGGTGGTCACTCCCTCCTGGCCAACCGGCTGGTGTGGACGCTGGAGTCCGAGGGGATCGCGGCGGTGACCCTGCGGGTCGTCTTCGACAGGCGCACCGCAGCTCGCATCGCCTCGTCTGCGCCCGTGCCCCGGCCGGCCGTCGAGCCGCTCCACCGCGGGTCGGTCGCCGACCGGCTGAGCTCACTCATCGACCTCGTAGGGAGCAGTGATCCCGATGGACGTACACCCGACCCCGGCAGCTGACGCGTCGGCCGCCGCGACCCATACCGTCGTCGTCAACGACGAGGGCCAGTACTCGGTTTGGCCGACCGCCCGGCCCCGGCCGGCGGGCTGGCACGACGGGGGCTTCGCCGGCGGGTACGACGCCTGCCTGGACTTCATCGAGAAGACGTGGGTCGACATGCGCCCTGTCTCGGCCCGCTGACGCCGCGACGACGCACACCGATCCCGTTCGACATCTGGGGACCCTGATGGGAACGACGCGCGTTCGCGATGCGCCCGAATCCGTGCTCGACCTGTTCGACCACGTCATCGACCACACGCCCGACGGCCTCGCCGTCACCGGGATCGACGCGACCCGGTCCTATCGCGAGCTCGACCGCGTCGCGTGGTCGCTGCACGACGCCCTGGTCGCCGCCGGCGCGGGCGTGGGCGCCCGTGTCGCCTTCCTCGGCGAGCGGGACGCGGACTTCCCGGCGCTCGTGCTGGCGGTTTTCCGCGCCGGCGCCGTATTCGTCCCACTGGACCCGTCGTGGCCGGCGTCGCGGACGTCCGAGGTCGTCGCCCTGGCCGGGGCGGACGTCGTCGCCGCCTCGGGAGCGGACGGCGAACGGCTCGCCCGCGACCACGGGATCGCCGCGGTCGTCGTCCCCGAGGCGGCCCGTCGGCCGCCGGCCCACCCGCCGTCGAACCGGACCGGGCGGCACCGGCCGCGGCGCGCGAGCCCTGCGTACCTGACCTACACCTCGGGCTCGACCGGCACGCCCAAGGGGGTCCTCACCTCGCACCGCGCGCTGGTGCGTCTGGCTGAGCGGTTGAGCACACGGCTCGGCACCGACAGCGCGAGCAGGGTGCTGCAGTTCCATTCCGCCGCCATCGACATCTCGCTGGAGGAGCTGGTCATCGCCTGGGCGGTGGGCGGCACGACGGTGACGTTGCCCGACGAGCTGCGCACCGACCTGTCGGCGTTCTCCAAGCACGTCGAGACGTTTCAGGTCGGCGTCGCTGACCTCCCGACCTCGTTCTGGCTGGTGTGGCTCGAGGCAATCGAACGCGGCGACGTCCCGCCACCCGGCCCGGCGCTGCGCCGCGTTGGCGTCGGCAGCGAGCCCGTGCCCCACGACGCGATCCAGCGATGGATCGGGCTGCCGAGTGTCACGACCGAGCTGTACAACCTCTACGGCTCGACCGAGACCGGCGTGACGACGATCGTCGACGGGCCACTCACCGCGACCGCGGGCGGGGACGGCTCGTGGTCGGTGATCGGCACCCCTCTCGATGGCGTCGAGCACTATGTCCTCGACGAGGACCTGCTTCCCGTGCCCCAGGGGCAGCCGGGCCAGCTCTACGTGTGCGGGGAGATCGCCGCGCTGGTGTACGACCGCGATCCCCGCGAGACGGCGCGCGCCTTCGTGCCCGACCCGTTCACCGAGCACCCGGGCCGGCGGATGTACGCCATGGGCGACGAGGTGCGCGAGCTGCCCGACGGGCGGATCGAGTACCGCGGCCGCATCGACGAGAAGTTCTTCGTGCACGGTTTCACCGTCCACCCGGCGGACGTCGAGCGGATCATTGGTTCCGTACCCGGCGTGCGTTCGGCCCGCGTGCACGTGGACCACGCCGACATGGTCACCCGCCTGGTCGCCGACGTGGTTCCCGAGCAGCCCGACAACGGCGTGGTGCAGGGCTGGCGCGAGGTCTACGACGCCCTCTACGTCACCGACACCGCCGCGCACCCGGCCGATCTCGACGCGAGGACGTGGTTCAGCTCGGTCGACGGGACGCCGATGCCCGCCGAGGTCATGGCGCGCTGGCGGGACGACATCGTCGCGAAGATCCGTGCCGAGCGGCCCCGCAGCATCCTGGACCTCGGGTGCGGCACCGGGATGATCCTGCACGGAACCGCGGCCGGCATCGACCGCTACGTCGGCGTCGACTTCTCCGCGCCTGCGCTGTCGGCCCTGCGGGACAGCGCCGCCGGGCGATGGCCCGAGCTCGACCTCGACCTCGTCGGGGCCGACGTCGCCACCGCGCTCGCCGCCCTGGACGAGCGGTTCGACCTGGTGGTGCTCAACTCGGTCGTCCAGTACCTCCCCGACGCGCACGAGCTGGAGCGCATCCTCACCCTGGCCGCCGCGGCGGTGGCGCCCGGTGGTGCCCTCGTCGTCGGCGACGTGCGCAACCTCGACCTCGACGACGGCTTCCGCGCCTGGCTGAACGCCCACGCCGGCCTCTCCGTGCGGGGCGGGCGCACGGGGGAGGAGTCGGAGCTGCTGCTCTCGCCGTCCTACTTCACCGACCTGCGGGAGCTCGGCGGCCGCCCTGTCACCGCCGACGTCACCTCCAAGTACACCGACGACGACAGCGAGATGACGCTGTTCCGGTTCGACGCCGTGCTGCGCATCGACGACACCGGGGCGGCCCGGTCGACGCCGTCACCCGCCTCCGTCAACGACTCTGCGCCCGACGCGCTCCTGCACCGCGGACTCGCCGCCGCGTGTCTCGCCGCCGCCGACCTCGCCTCTCTGGTCGAGCCCGGCATGCCGGTGGTGGTCCGGGACTTGGCCCGCGCCGTGCACGGCAGCCGCCACGAGCCCGCGGCGGTGCGGATCGGTGAGCTGCGGCGTCGCGTAACGGCCGACGGTCTCCAGCTCGAGGCCACGCCGAGCGCGCACGACCCGGTGCGGGTGGACGTCGTCGTGTTCGACCCGGCCGACCGGGCGTCCGCGATGCGGCTGCTGCGGGAGGTGCGGGTGCACGACACCTCGCGCGCGTTCGCCAACGATCCCCGGGCGGCGTTCGACCAGCAGCTCGTCCGCGCCGTCGACCGCGAGGCGCGCGCGCGGCTGCGCCCGCACGAGCGACCGGCCCGGTACCGGGTGCTCCGGGGCGAGGGGTTAGTGACGGTCCCCCTCCCGCGTGACTCCGACGCCCCCGCCGAGGTGGGCCGCGAGGTGCCCGGCTGCGTGCCCCCGCACCCGGACGCGGAGCACGACCCGGAGCACGACCCGGAGCTCGACGAGGCGAGCACGCTCGAGCGGGAGATCGCCTCGATCTGGAACCTGGTGCTCGGCCAGGTCCCGGCCCCGACGGACGACTTCTTCGACCTGGGCGGCAACAGCCTCAACCTCGCTCGCGTGCTCGTGCGGCTGCGCACCTCCTACGGGGTTGCCCTGTCGGCGCAGGAGTTCTTCACTGCGTCCACCGTCCGCCGGGTTGCGCGGCTCATGGCCGAGCGCGCCGAAGGACCCCGGGCCGGGACGCGCACCCGGAGCCTGCCGGTCGGCGCGGAGACCACCGGTCCAGCCTCGTTCGCGCAGGAGCGGCTGTGGTTCCTCGACGAGCTGCATCCGGGCTCCCGCGCCTACCACTCGCCGTTCGCGTTCGACCTCGAGGGCACGCTCGACGTCGAGGCCGTCCGCGCCGCGGCGCGCGCCGTCGTCGACCGGCACCCCGCGCTGCGCACCGCCCTCACGATGGTGGACGGCGCGGTCGTCCAGACCATCACCGAGCGGGACGTGGACGTGCGCGAGATCGTCGTGCCGCCCGGGGAGGAATCGCCTGCCCCCGGCGCGCTGGGTCGCGCCGAGCTCGACTTCGTCGCGCTGCCGTTCTCGCTCGCCACCGGTGACGTGTTCCGGATCGGCTGGACGAGGTTCACGGCGACGCGGTACCGCCTGGTCTTCGTCGTCCACCACGTCGCGGTCGACGAGCTCTCGCTGCCGCCCCTGTTCGAGGACTTCGCCACCGCGTACCGGGCCGCGGTCGCGGGAACCCCGCCCGCCTTGCCCGCCGCCGCGGCGCGCTACCTCGACTACGCGAGGTGGGAGCGCTCGACCGTCGCCGACACCGAAGGCGCGGACGGACGGGAGTTCTGGCGCGACTACCTCGCCGGGGCACCCACGCTTGTCCATTTCCCCGTCAGCCGGGATCGGCCCGTCGTACGGTCTGGCCGCGGCGGGCGTCACCCGATCACGGCGTCGCCGGACCTCTGGGCCGACGTCCGGAGGTGCCTGCGCCGGGAGGGGCTGACGCCCTACCAGTTCTGGCTCGCGGTGTTCGGGCTCTTCCTCTCCCGGGAGGTCGGGTCCCCGGACCTGCTCGTGGGCGTGCCGAGCGCCAACCGTGCCCTCGTCGAGACCGAGGGGGTGGTCGGGTTCTTCGTCAACACGCTGCCGGTCCGGATCGACCTGCGGTCCAACCCCACCGTCGCCGAGCACTTCGCCGCCACGGCACGCGGCCTGCTCGCGGCGCAGGCCCACGAGGGCGTCCCCCTGCAGTCGATCGTCGAGGCCGCGGGCGCTCAGCGGGACGCCGGCTCCAACCCGTTGTTCCAGACCATGGTGGTGCTGCAGCCCGAGGACGAGCTCCGCCTCGATCTCGGTGACGTCGGCGGCGTGGCGGTCGACCAGGCCGAGACCAGCTCGACCGTCGACCTCTCGCTCATCGTGAGGCAGCCGGCGACGGGACCGGAACTGCACTTCGTCTACAACCCGGACCTGTTTTCCGCCGCCGACGCCGAGCGCATGCGTGACACCTTCCTGTCCGTGCTCGACGCCGTCCTGGACGACCCGGACCGTCGTGTCGGCGACTCCGTCCCGCCGGGGACGGCGTGGGCCTCGGTCCTGCGGGGCCGGCCCACCGGAACGGAGTCGCTGGGGCCGGTGCACGTCCGCGTGGCCGAGACCGCGCGCCGGTTCCCCGGCCGCACCGCCGTCGTCGGGGACGGCGTGGAGTGGGACTATGAGACACTGGCGCTCGAGACCGACCGGGCCGCCGCCGCGATCTCGGCTGCGGCGGGCGGGCGGGAGCTGCCCGCCTTCGTCCCGCTCGTGATGGAGAGCAGCCCGTGGCTGGTCGCCGCCATGCTGGCGGTCAACCGGCTCGGCTCGGCCTTCGTGCCCGTTTCGCCCGACTGGCCGGCCGCGCGCATCGAGGCGGTCCTCGATGATCTCGGTAGTCCCTTCCACGTGAGCGGAGCCGGCGCCGTCCCCCCGTCGCTCGATGGTCGCCCGCGCGTGGTCCTCCCCGCGGGGCCCGACCGGCCCGCTCCCGCGCCGGCCCCCGGCACTGCCGACCTCGGTGCCGCCATGTACGCGATCTTCACCTCGGGCAGTACAGGCAGACCCAAGGCCGCCGTCGTGCCCCACGCCGGCGTGGCCAACCGGATCGCGTGGATGACGTCCCGGTTCGGTGAGACGGCGAGCAACCGGGTCCTGCAGACGACGCCGCCGTACTTCGACAGCTGCGTGTGGGAGTACTTCTGGCCGTTGATCGACGGCGGCGCGACCGTGCTGAGCGCCCAATCCCTGCAGATGGATCCGCGAGCGCTCGGCGCGGTGATCGCGGAGCGGCGGATCACCACCATCGACATGGTGCCGGGCCTGTTCCGGGGCCTGCTGGAGCACGTCTCCGGCGATCCCGCTGCACTGGAGCGGCTCGGCAGCCTCGAGGTCGCCGTGGTCGGCGGGGAGGAGCTGACGACCGCCCTCGCCGCGCTGGTTGAGCAGGTCGGGCTCGACGTCGACGTCTACAACCTCTACGGGCCGACCGAGGCCAGCATCGGCTCGATCTTCCACCGGCTGACCGGACACTCCGGGGCCAGGATCCCCATCGGGCACCCGATCGACAACACCACGGCGCTCGTCCTCGACGACAACTTCGTCTCGGTGCCGCGAGGGATCCGGGGGGAGCTCTTCCTCGGCGGCGCCTGCGTCGGTCTGGGCTATCTGCACAACCCGGCCGAGTCGAGGGCGCGGTTCGTGGACCTCCCCGGTGAGGGCCGGCTCTACCGCACCGGGGACATCGCCCGTGTTCGCGAGGACGGGGCACTGGAGTTCCTGGGGCGCCGCGACCGGCAGTTCAACCTCAACGGGGTCCGGGTGGAGACCGGCGAGGTCGTGCGCGCGCTTCTGTCGATCGACGGCGTCGCCGAGGCCGGGGTGATCAGCACGGACGCGGGCGCGGACGACCCGCGCGAACTCCTCACCGCTCTCGCCCTCGCCTCCGGCGGCCCATGCCGCCGCGCGGAGGTCGACACCGTGCTCACCCTAATGGAGCAGGAGCGATGACAAGCAACCACCCGCTCGGCCCGTCCCCGGACGACATAACCCCGGACCACACACCCCCGGCCGGCTCGCCGCCGGACGGCGGCTACCGCGCCCGGTCGGTCCTGCGCAAGCTCAGGGACGTGTCGGTCACGGTGAACTTTAAGCGGCCGTCCTACATCGACGCGCCACGCGCCGAGCAACGCCACTGGGTCACCAACCGCGCCGTTGACGAGCTGGTCGAGCAGCTCCGTCATCTCGACATCATCGCGCCGCGCTATGTCGGAGGCCGGTCGCGCCGCGAGATCGACCCCGGTCAGTGGCCCGGCAGCGTCGCCACGTACGTCGATGGCGAGCTGCTCATCGAGGACCAGCAGGTCATGCAGGACTGGGAGGTGCCGTTGATGCGCAGGATGGCCGAGGTCGTCGCGGCCACGCACGGCGACGTCCTCGAGATCGGATTCGGCCTCGGGCTCTCCGCGGGGTTCATTGAGGACAGCGGCGTCGCCTCCCATACCATCGTCGAGCTCAACGCCGAGGTCGCCGAGGTTGCCCGGGCGTGGGCCGCCGCGCGTGCGGGATCCGACGTCGTCGTCCTCCAGGGCGGCTGGCAGGAACAGACCCATCGGCTTGGCCTCTTCGACGGCGTCTTCTGGGACGCGTTCCCCACCAGCGAGTCCGAGTTCGACCAGTACGTCCTGCGCGACTCCACGGTCGCCGAGAGCTTCTTCTCGTTCGCCGCGGCGCACCTGCGCCCCGGTGGGGTCTTCACCTACTACACCAATGAGCGCGACTCGCTCAGCCGTCGCCACCAGCGCAACCTGCTGCGCTACTTCTCGTCGTTCGGCGTCGAGACGGTCGGCGGCCTGCGCCCGCCGGACGACTGCGAGTACTGGTGGACCGACAGCATGTGCGTGGTCAGGGCGGTCAAGTGAACCCCGTGACGCACACCGGCGCCCACGGCGATGCCGACGACGCACTGCGTGACCGGATCGGCGCCCTGTCCGACGAACAGGTCGCACGGGCCCACGCGATGCTGGGCGGGAAGAGCGCCGCGCGCCGGGCGCTGGTTGCCTACGTGGTGCCTGACGACGGCCGTCCGCTCGACGGCGCGGACGTGCGCCGCCGGCTGGTGGACGTGCTGCCACTGACGAGCATCCCCTCGCGCGTGGTCGTGCTGGACGCCGTCCCGCGCACGGCGGGCGGCAAGGAGGACCTGCGCACGATCGAGGAGCTCTGCCTCCCGCGCCCCGAGGCGGCGGGCCCGGGCCGCAGCGACTCCCCGGACGACCCCCTGGAGGATGTCGTGACCGCCGTGTGGCGAGGACAGCTGGGGCTGCCCGGCGACGGCGAGGTCGTTGACTTCTTCCGGGCTGGCGGTACGTCCATCGCGGCGATCCGCGCCCTGGCGGAGATCAACTCCGGGTTGGGCGTCGACCTCCCGCTGGTCACGATGTTCCGCTACCCGCGGCCCGACCTGTTCGCGGCCCGGATCAGGGAGCAGGCGGGGGCCGGCACCGGATCCGTTCTCGCCCGCGCCCGGAGCGTGCTGCGGTGCCTCGATGAGAAGACGCGGAGGTAGCGCGGATGGGTCTCTTCGAGTCGTTCCGGACGCTCTCGCCGGCACAACGAGCGGCGTTCGTGCGCCAGGCGCTCGCCGACGACGACCTGGCCGCCGCCATCCGGCCGTCGGCCGCGCAGGAGCGGATCATCTTCCTGTCGGCGATCGAGGGCGGCGGCGCGGCCTACAACCTGCCGTGGGCGGGGCGGGTCACGGTCGGCCTGGACGTCGCCGCCCTAGGGGAGGCGTTCGCCCGCCTCCTGCGCCGTCACGAGCAACTGCGCCGGCGCTTCGTCCGCGCCGACAACCACCTGCTCGCACTCGCGGCCGACGACGAGGAGCCCGCCGTCGAGCACCACGTGTGCCCGGGCCTCGGAGCGAGGGCCCGCGACGACGACGCCCGGGAGCGGGCGCGCGCAGACGCCACCCGTCCTTTCGAGGTCATGGGTGGTCCGCTGGCCCGGCTGACGACGGTTGAGTACGCCGCCGACGACCACCTCGTCCTGCTCACCGTGCACCACGCGGCGGCCGACGGCTGGTCCCTGGACATCGTCTACCGCGACCTGTCCGATCTCTACGCGGCGGTAGTGGACGGAGGGCCCGACCCGGCGGCCGGTGAGCGAACCGGTGAGTACGGCGACTACGTGCGCGCCGAGAGGCGCGCCGCCGCGGACGGGTCACGGGACGCGGCGCTGTCGCGGTGGGCGGAGATCCTGAGTGGCGCCCCGGCGGGCATCGAGCTTCCCGTCGACCTCCCCCGGCCGCGGACGCAGGACTTCAGGGGGGCCGACGCCGAGCGGCTTCTCTCCCCGGAGACGAGCAGGGCGGTCCGCGCGCTCGGCGCCGCCTGCGGGGCGACCCCGTTCATGACCTGCCTCGCGCTGTTCGGCCACACCCTCAGCCGCTATTCCGGCGACCGCGACATCGTCGTCGGAACGCCGGTGGCGGGGCGGCCGTCGGCCGCCTTCGACGACGTCGTGGGGATGTTCGTCAACACCGTCCCGGTCCGGCTGAGGATCGAGGACTCCGCGACGCTCGGGGAGTCGGTCGCGCGGGCCCGCGCGGTGTGCCTCGATGCCTTCGAGGTCCAGGACATACCGCTCGACGCCGTCGTCGATCACCTCGTGAGCGCGCGCGACGGCAGACCGCCGCTGTTCCAGGTCGCCTTCTCCTACGTCGCTGGGGAAGGCGAGGCGCGGCCGCCGGTGCTGGGCGCCGCGGACGTGCGGCCGGTGGACGTCGCGGGCACGTCCGCGAAGTTCGAGCTGTCGCTGACCGTCCACGAGCGCGCCGACGGCCGGCTCCACGCCGACCTGGAGTACGCCCGTGCGTTGTTCGACCCGCGGACTGCCGAGCGGATCCTCACCGCGTTCGAGGCCGTGGCGGCTCTGGCCACCGACGCGGCGAACAACCCCCGCGCGGCGGCGTTCCCGGCGCGTGCCGTCCCGGAGCGGCCGCAGGAGCTCGCGCCCGCCGGCTGGACCGACCCGGCCACGGTGCTGGAGCTCGTCGCGACCGCCGCGAAGGCCTCGCCCGAGGCGATCGCGATCCGGGGCGACGACGAGGAGTACACTTACGAGCGCCTGCTGGCCGAGGCACACGGGCTGGCCGGGGTGCTCGCCGGCCACGGTGTCGGCGCCGGGTCGCGCGTCGGCATCATGCTCGAACGGACGCCGCGCCTGCTAGTGTCGATGCTGGCCGTCATCGCCGCGGGCGGGGCGTACGTCCCGCTCGATCCCGCGTACCCGGCCCCACGGCTCGCGTTCATGCTCGACGACGCCGACTGCGTGGTGCTCGTCACCGACAGCGAGGACGTCCCCGGCGGTCTCTCCGAGGGCATCCCGGTGGTCGATCTGGCCTCGCGGGCGGTGCCCTCCGGCGTACCGGCGGGCGCGCCGCGCGGGCCGACGCCCTCCACCGGACCGGCCGACGAGGCCTACGTCCTCTACACCTCGGGCTCCACGGGCCCGCCTAAAGGCGTGTCGATCCCGCACCGCGCCGTGCTCGCCATGGTGCGCGGCACCTGGCAGATCTTCGGGGAGGACTGCCTGCGGGAGTCCCTGGCGGCGACCTCCGCCTCGTTCGACGTCTCGACGGTGGAGATCTTCCCGACCCTCGGGCTCGGCGGGACGGTGCGCCTGGTGCGCTCCCTGTTCGAGACCCCGCCCGCCGGCGCGGGCCCCCGATCCACCTTCACGGCCGGAGTCCCGTCCCTGCTCGGCGCGGCTCTGGAGGGCGGCACGCTGGACGTGTCGGGGATGGTCGTCGCCGCCGGCGGCGAGCCGCTGCGCGCCGACCTGGTGCGCCGCCTCTACGCGGCCGGCGCGGCCGTGGTCGTCAACATCTACGGGCCCTCGGAGGACTGCACCTACTCGACGTCGGCGTTCGTGCCGCCGTCCAGCGAGCGCCCGCCCATCGGGCAGCCGGTGCCGGGCAGCCGCGCCTACGTGCTGGACCCTGGCGGATTCGCCCTCCCGCTCGGTGCCGTGGGCGAGATCCATCTCGCGGGGAGCGGGCTGGCCAACGGCTACGTCCACCACCCCTCCCTGACGGCGTCCTGCTTCGTCCCCGATCCGTTCTCCGACCGGCCGGGCGCGCGGATGTACCGCACCGGCGACCTCGGGAGGTTCCGGCCCGACGGAGAGCTGGAGTACGTCGGTCGCATCGACCGGCAGGTGAAGATCAACGGGATGCGCATCGAGCTCGGTGAGGTCGAGAGCGCGCTGCTCCGGGTCGGCGACGTCGTGCAGTGCGCCGCCGTCGTCCAGGAGGGCGGGGGCCACGCCCGGCTCGCCGCGGTGGTCCAGGCACGTTCGCCGATCGACGTCAAGGACGTCCGCAGGACGCTGCAGGAGACGTTGCCACGCCACCTCGTCCCGACGGCGATGGGGCAGGTAGAGCGGATCCCCCACCTGCCCAACGGCAAAGTCGACACCGATGCCGTCCTGGCGGCGCTCCCGCCCCTGCGCACGGTGGCCGACCCCGGTCCCGCGGCGGACCCGGAGCCCGACACGAGGCCGGCCACAGAGGCGATCCGGCGGCTGTGGCGCAAGGTCCTGCCCGGCAGCGACGGTCGTGGCGACTTCTTCACCGCCGGGGGAAACTCGCTCTCGGCCTTGCGGCTGGCGCTGCTCCTGCGCGACGAGTTCGCGGTGCGGTTCGAGATCGCCGACGTGTTCGCCGCGCGCACCGCCGAGGAGATGGCGCTCGTCGTCGAGCGGTCCACGACCCCGCTGCCCACGAGCCCGCCCGTCGGTGAGGACGACGAGCGGCGTGCCGAGCTGTCGAGGGAGCAGTTCCGGCTCTGGTTCCTCGAGCAGGTCAGCGACCCCGGCTCGGCCTACGTCGTCCCGATGGGCTGGCAGCTGACCGGCCCGCTCGACGTCCCCGCGCTCGCGGGCGCCTTCACCCGCCTGCAGGACGCGCACGCGGCGCTCCGGCTGCGCGTCCACCAGGTTGGCGGCATGCCGCGGACCTACGACGGAGGGGCGAACGAGCTGCGCCAAACGGAGGGCTCGGCCGAGGAGGGCGACGACGACGTCGCCGCGCGCTTCGCCGCGTTCGGCTCGGCCCGGTTCGACCTCGACGGCGGCCCGCTCGTCGCCGGGGAGCTCGTGTCCCTGGGGGAGGAGCGCCACCTCCTCATGATCGCGGCGCACCATCTCGTCCTCGACGGCTGGTCCGTCGGTGTCATCGAGGAGGACCTCTCGGCGCTCTACGCGGAATCCACCGGTGGGGGCAGCAAGCCGGTCGAGCCTGCCGGCGCCGACTACCGTGAGCACGTCGTCAGGCAGGCCGAACGCCTCGCGTCGCCGCGCACGACCGACGCCGTCGAGATCTGGTGGCAGCTGCTCCACGACGCCCCGACCGTGCTGCGGCTGCCCGGCGACCGCGCCGCGACCGATCGCACGTTCCGCGGCTCGTCGGAGCGGTGCGCCCTGTCCGCGCCGGCGTCCGAGGCGCTGCGGCGCCTGGCCGACGATCTCGGACTGACGCCGTTCATGGCGTCGTCGCTGGTTTTCGGCCTCACCCTGATGGAGCTCGGGAACACCGACGACGTGCTGATCGGCACGCCAGTGTCCGGCCGATACGACCGGGCGTTCGAGCGGACCGTCGGGATGTTCGTCAACACGATCGTCCTGCGTCTCGATGCCCGGGGCAACCCGTCGATCACCGAGCTCGTGCGGCGGTACGGGACCTTCGGCGAGGCGGCCTACGCACACCAGGACGTGCCGCTCGACCTGGTCGTGGAGGCGGTGAAGCCCGTGCGCTCCGCATCGCACAGCCCCTTGTTCCAGGTGCTGTTCTCCTACGACTACGGCTTCGGCGGTGGGCTGACGATGCCGGGGCTCGCGGTACGGGAGCTCGACGACGCCGGCACGACCGCGAAGTTCGACCTGTCGGTCACCGTTGGTGGGGACCAACGCGACTTCGACCATCTCACGGTGGAGTTCTCGGCCGACCTGTTCGGCCCCGACGACGTCCAGTGGCTGGTCCGCCGGTTCGAGACGATCGCGATCGCCGTCGCGCGCGGTCACGAGCTCACCGTGGACGACCACCTCAGGCGACGGCCGTGATCGAACGCAAGGGAACCGGAATGAAGCTGGGAGCCGACTACCGCAGGATCTGGGTCGGCAACGCGTCGTCCAACCTGGCCGACGGGGTCACGTTCATCGCGCTGCCACTGCTAGCGGCGACGATCACCGACAACCCGGTCGCCGTCGCCGCCCTGTCGATCGCCTACTCGGTGCCGCGCATCCTCTCGGTGCTCGGCATCGGTGTCCTCATCGATCGCCTCGACCGTCGCCGACTGCTCTACCTGGCGAACTTCTCGCGCGCCGGGGTCTTCGCAGCTCTCACCGTTCTCGTGCTCGTGGACGCCACATCGATCGTCGCGTTGTACATCGTCTACGCCGTTTTCGGCATCGTCGAGACGCTGTCCGACAGCGCGGCGGTCGCCGTTCTGCCCCAGGCGGTGCCCCCGGGGGGCCTGGACCGGGCGAACTCCCAGATCGCTGGGACGCAGATCGTCGTCGACGAGTTCGTCGGCCCGCCGCTGGGCGGATTCCTGTTCGCAATGGCCGCTTTCGCCCCCTCGGCGCTCAACTGCCTCGCCTTCCTGGCGGCCGGATTCGCCTTCTGGCGGCTGCGCGACACCTACGTGGTCCCTCCGGACGAGACGCGTGAGCCCGCCAACGTTCTCGCCGACATCCGTGAGGGTGCGGTGTGGGCGATGCGCCACAGGGTCGTGCGGCTGCTCATCGTGGTCGGCGGCATCGCGTGCATCGGCTACATGATCCCGTTCTCCTACCTCGTCCTCTATGCGCGCGACGAGCTGGGCCTAGACGCCACCGGCTACGGATTCCTGCTCTCGTTCTCCGCGCTGGGGGGACTGTTGGGCAGTGTCGTCGCCACCAGGCTGCGCCGCCGGATCGGGTACGGCTGGTCCATCGTCGGCGCGCTGGCCGTCGGCGCTGTCTCTTTCGTCGTGATCTCGCAGACGACCAACATCGTCGTCGTGGCGATCGCGCTCGCCACCTACATCGCACACTCGGTCGTGTGGAACATCATGGCCGCCTCCGTACGTCAGCGGGTCACTCCCGCGGCGGTGATGGGGCGGGTCGGTTCGGTGGGCCGGCTGGTCGGCCTGATCGGCCTCGCGTTGGGTGCCGGTGCCGGTGGCCTACTCGCCTCGGGACTCGGCTACCGGGTGCCGTTCGCGATCGCCGGTGGGCTGTTCGCCGTCGCGGCGGCGCTGTGCCTGGCCTCGATCGGCAGTCTCCGCGAGTGGGAGGACAGCGAGGCGGCGGCGACGCCCGGTGCCGACTAACGGCCGACCCGGGTGGCCGCCTGCGCGATCGCTCCGATGCGCGGATCACTGATGAACGCTTTCGCCGGGATGACCAGGCCGTGCTGCTCCTTGAGGCGCGCGATCACCTGGATGACCATCAACGAGTGGCCGCCAGCCTCGAAGAAGTCGTCATCAAGGGTGAGGTCGGGGTCCCGCAGCACATCAGCGAGGAATTCCAGGACGAGTTGCTCGTCGCTCCGGTCAGGCATCGCGTCCGATTCTTCGTTGACCCGCCATCACGAGATCACCACGGCCCGGACGCGTCACGTGTGGACGGTGACCCCGGACGCTGCGTCGATCTCGACGACGTCACCGTACGGCAACAGCCAGGACGGTTGGTAATGACCCAGATCACCACCGACGAGCACGGGCCCGTCGACGCCGCCCGCCAGCTTCGGCAGGGCCTTCTCGACGGTCTCGAGCCACACCTCGAAGGGCACCGACGGGTTGTCGGCGATCAGCAGGGCCCGGACGTGGCTGCCGGACACGAGCAGTTCGAGGCGGGCGAGCTGCTCCTCGAAGTGGTCGAGCCCCTCGTCGACGACGTCGAGCCAGAAGACGCCGTCGTCGATCGTGAGCATGTCCGCCGCGACGAGGTCGGCGACGATCCCGATCTCGCCCCCGACCAGTCGCCCCGTCGCACGTCCCGGCCGCATCCAGACGTCGCGCCCGGCGCGCTCCGGTTCGTCCCAGTGGTGGACCTCACCCGTCCAGCTCGACGGGCGGGAGTTCTCCGTGCGGGGCGTCGAGGTCGTCAGGCGGACCGGTTCCTTGCCCAGCACGACCTGCCCGAACGAGTCGAGGGTCCGCGGATCGATGTCCAGGTCTGCGAACTGGGTGACGAACGCCGCGCCGGTGAACGAGGTGAGCCCGGCCCGCTCGAACAGGAAGGCGCTCAGATAGGTGTTGTCGCTGCGGCCGATAAGCGGCTTCGGGTGTGCCCGGATGAGCTCGGCGTCCAGCAACGGCAGCAGCTCGGCCGACGTCAGCCCGCCGACGGCGCAGAGCACTCCGGCCACCTCGGGGTCCAGGAAGGCGGCGTGCAGATCCGCGGCTCTGACCTCGGCCGAGCCGGCGGAACGTCCGTCGTCGGAGATGTCCAGGGCGTGCTCGGAGAAGTCGCAGCGCAGGCCGAACCGTTCGATCGAGGCCACGCCGTCTGCGGTGGAGCGGCGCGCGAAGGCCAGCGACGGCAGCGAGGGGCTTGTGACCCGGACGAGGTCTCCGGAACGGAGCCGGGGCGCCCGGATGATCTCTCGTCTAGCGCTGATCACAGCCTCCGGGAACTCGCCGCCGACACGCCGCCGTCACCGTATCGCGGCGTTGCGTGGCAGCGCAGCGAGCGGGGGCAGCGCCGTGAGCCCCAGAGCGAGGTGCGCCAGCCGACCGACCCCCTCGTCGATCGTCTCGATCCGATCCACCACTGAGAGGAACGTCCGACACCATGATCCGTCACAACCCCACGGTCTCTCCGCCGCGCGCGCCCGAGCTTGCGCACGATGTGCTTGATCTCACCCCGGACGACGCCCGGGCGGTCGGCGCCACCGCGCGTGATCTGTCGCGCTCGTTCGTGGGTGGCTCGGCCCCCCTCTCGTTCACGCAGGTCGCGCTGGCGGCCCACCGGCTGCCGACGCGCATTCGCGCATTCCTCCTCGATGCGTCCTCGCGGAGCGCCCAGCACGGCATCACGATCCGCGGCAACCTAGTCGACCACGCCGCGCTCGGTCCCACCCCCGAACACTGGAGCCTCGGTGAGACGAGCGGGTCGAGCGTGCACTCGTGTGTGTTGCTGCTGTACTCGGCGCTGCTTGGGCACGCCTTCGGGTGGGAGTCCCAGCAGAGCGGGCGCATCGTCACCGACGTCGTCCCGAGCCGGGGCTTCGAGAACTCGCTCGTGAGCGCGTCGAGCAAGCTCGAGCTCGGGTGGCACACCGAGGACGCCTTCTCCGAGTTCCGGGCCGACCGCGTGGGCCTGTACTGCCTGCGCGACGCACCCGACGCCGCAACGACGGTCTCCTACGCCCGCCGCGATCAGCTGTCGTCGGACACGGTGGAGACCCTGTCGCAGCCGCGGTTCGTCATCCGGCCCGACGACGCCCACCAGGATGCCACGGTGCCGCCGCCTCCGATGGCGGCGCTGGTCGAGGCCGTGAGCGATCCGCTGACACTGCGAGTCGACCGCGACTTCACCACGGCCGCCGAGGGCGACTCCGAGGCGGGCGCCGCGCTCGACGAGCTCACCTCGGTGCTCGACGTCAACCTGTACGACCTGCCGCTGGTCCCAGGTAGCCTCTGCTTCCTCGACAATCGAATCGTCGTGCACGGACGTCGCTCGTTCTCGCCACGTTTCGACGGCACCGACCGCTGGCTCAAGCGCGTTAACCTAACCGCGGACCTGCGGCGGGTGGGACCGGGGCTGAGGAGCTCTGGCAGCCGTGTGATTGCCGTAGCATCGGCAGCGGGTTGACACCCCGACGCGTGGTGCATGTGGTGATCTGTGTGCCCGAGGGGGACTTGGCCGGTGTTCGGTGATGTCGGTGACCCACAGCTGGTCGGCCCGGATCGGGCGAAGTCTCGACCAACCAGATCCTTGGCGATCAGCCCCGGGTGCGGCCGGCGCTAGTGCGGCCGGCCGGTGACGCCACGGATCTCGGCATGGGCCATCAGCATCTCGACGGGGTTGTGCCCGACCGTCAGGCCGCGGCCGCTGCTTTCCTCCGTCCTCGCAGGTGAGCGCGGTCGCTGGTCCTGCCGCCAGGTCTCGCCCGACACTGTTGTTCTGGTCACGTCGCATCACTACCCGGACGGCGACACAGTCAAGCTGATCGTCCAGACCGACGGCGACGAAGTGATCGTGTCCGATGGTGGCGAGGTGCTGGCTCGGCTCGACAGCGTCGGCGTGAACATCAACACCCGTAGCCGCGTCGGTCA
>Ga0136617_10001266_pt1 | contig 22241 bp, 24 predicted proteins | sample AntDrymUQ3222106_2_FD_129672 | JGI IMG/M metagenome (GOLD analysis project Ga0136617, IMG submission 129672) | Polar desert sand microbial communities from Dry Valleys, Antarctica - metaG UQ322 (21.06) | ecosystem: Environmental > Terrestrial > Soil > Desert | place: Antarctica: Dry Valley...
CACGAGCACCCAATCCGACTCGGGTCCACCGCCCACCACCGAGGCGGTGCTTGACCGCGACGACCGGCGAAGCTACCCGTCAGAACCGCTTACCATCAACCCACGGAAGCGGCAGTAGAGCCAAAACTCGGCGCCGGCGTCGGGATCGGGCTGCAGGAGCACCTCCGTCTCGAGGTCGATCCGGGCCACGCACCGCGGCTCGCACCTGATCGCGCCGGGCGTGCTGCCGACCGAGCCCGGGCCGCTGACGGCGATGGCGAGCCGGGCCGTCTGCTTACCGCCGCCGCGGTCCCCGGGATCGAACACACCGGCCCGGCGCCGGCGCCCGCGGCGGCGGCGCCGACGACGAGCACGGCGACGATCGTCGCGAGGATCGCCAGCGGGAGGTGGCTGAGGCGGTACAGCAGCGGCGGCCCGCCGCTCACGACGCGCAGGTTCTGGCGCGTGGTCGCGGCGCCGGCTGCGTCGCCGATCCGTTCGCGCAGCTCGAGCGCCTGCTCGAGCAGCCGCGTCGCGCCGCGCGCGTCGCCCGTCGCGTAGGCGCGCGTGCCGAGCTGATGCAGCGCGGCGGCCTCGGCCGCGCTGTCGCCGGTCGTCCGCGCGCAGGCCCGCACGAGCTCGAGCACCCGCTTCCAGGCCGCCCAGCGGTTGCCCCAGGCCAGCGCGCCCTCGATCGCCAGGCCGAGCCGCACGACCTCCGCCTCGCGCCCGGCGGTCTCTGCGCGCTCGAGCAGCACCACGAGCGCAGCCGTCTCGAGCAGGACGCGATCGCGCCGGCCGGCGCGAACCTCGCCCTGCGCCCAGCCGCTGAAGTGCACCAGCGCGTGGTCGATCTCCGCGTCCAGCGCCGCGTCGTCGAACGCGCCGCCGAGCCCGCCGGTGAGGCTGTAGCGCGGCGAGTGCGCGCGCACCTCGTGGCGTGCCTCGAGCGCCGCCGCGGCCGCCGCCGCGCCGGGCCCGGCGAGCGCCTCGATGTGCTCGAGGCCCAGCGGCGCATCGCCGTGGACGGCGAGCGTGCGCACGACGTCGCGCTCCCGCGCCGGCAGCGCCTGTGCGCGGTCATAGGCGCTCGCGGCGCGCGGGGCGAGCTGGTCGATCCCCAGGCCGGCGTCGCGTGCGCGGCTGAACGTCTGGCGCAGCTGCAGCGGGTGGCCGCGCAGCCCGTCGGCGACCGACTCGGCGGCCGCCCGCTCGCGCCCGCTCAAGGCTCGCCCCAGCTCCTGCTCGGCGATCGCGACGGCATGGACGCTGTCGAGGCCGTCGACCTTCAGCGCCAGCCCGTCGAAGAGCACGCGCTCGCGTGAGGTCACAACCAGCCGGCTGTCCGGCGCGCCGAGCGCGAGGCGCTGCGCGGGCTCGGGCGCCAGCTCGACGTTCTCGAGGGCCAGCAGCGCGCGGCGGTCCTTCAGGTGGCGCTCGATCGCCATGTCGCGCAGCGGGATTCGCGTCTCGAACAGCGCGTCGAAGACCGCGTGCAGCAGGTCGTCGGCGTCGCGGTCGCGGCCGTCGAGGTAGACGGTGCCATCGCGCATCTCGCACCCGCGGCGGTTCAGCGCCTCGACGAGGACGTGCGTCTTGCCGATGCCGGGCTCGCCGTAGACGTTGACGACACGCGGCGGGTCCTCGGCCGCCGCCAGCGCGAGCACCTCGCGGTCGCGGTCGACGTGCAGCTCGAAGCGAGCCGGTGCCATGGGGCGGTCGCCGCGCCTGCGCGGCTTCGGGCGGTTCCAGCGAAAGGCGAACGCGAGCGCCGTGCCGGTTGCATCGAGCGTCAGCTCGACCGTGTTGCGGTCCCCCGTGACGATCAGCGCGTTGTTCGTCGGCGCCGTGACGAGGACGTTGCGGTCGCCCTCGACGATCGCGGTCCCGGTCGCCACGGGCTCAGCGGCCGCCGAGGGTGTTGCCGTCCCCCGTGACGATCGTGGTGTCCTGGACCGCGGCGTCGTTCATCGTCACGTTGCGATCGCCCGTCACGCGGATCTCGACGTGCTGCGCGGCCTCGGCCATCAGCGCCTCGACCGCGCGAGCCAGACCCTCGTCGCGCTCGAGCAGCTTGCGCAGCTGGTAGGCGAACACCTGCCGGGCGTCCTCGTCGCCGGGATCGGCGGCGACGTCCTCGGCGGCCTCACGCGCGCCCGGGCGCTCGCCCAGCCGGGGGGAGAGCTTGTCCCAGACGCGCTGGGCGTAGTGCCAGGTCTTGTCGCCGATCGCCGTCGCGGCCTGCGACGCGGCGTGCTCGGCGGACTTCAGCAGGTATGGCAACGCGGGTGCCAGCAGGGCCCCGACGGCCGCGACCTCGATCATCGTGGGCCTTCCGCCCACCCGCGGCGGGCGCCGCTTCCCCTATGTGGACTGGTCGGTTGCACGCCTGGCCATGAGGCGTGACGTTTCGGTGAACGGGCCGTTCGCTGCCGGCGGGCCGATGTTCAGGCCGTGAACGACCGGGCGGTCAGCCACGCGCTCATCAGCGCCAGCGCGGGCGGGTCGAGGTGGTGGCCGCCCTCGTGCTCGTGGTAGTCGACGGCGAGGCCCGCGGCCTCCAGACGCGGGCGTGCGTCGCGGGCGAACTCAACCGGGATGACCGGATCGCGCGCACCGTGCGTGACGAAGACCGGCAGCCCCGCGCGCGTCTGCAGCTCGGCCTCCCAGCCGTCGACCGTCGGGATGAAGCCGCTCATCGCGAGGATCCCGGCGGGCGACGGGCGGCCGGAGCCGAGGCCCGTCGCGTAGGACATGACGCAGCCCATCGAGAAGCCGCCGATGACCGTGCGCCGCCACGGGATCGCGCGCTCCTCGAGCCAGGCGTCGAGAAAGCTCGTGAGCTGCGCGTACGTCGCGTGGAACGTGCGCGGGTCGGGATAGCCGACGCGCGGCACCATGTACCACCAGCGCCCGCCGGAGCCGCCGGGTCCGGGCAGCGGCGCGCCCGGCGTCAGCCCGACGAGCTGGCGCTCGGGGTCGAGGACGTCCAGCAGGGAGGCGAGGTCGTGCTCGTCGGCGCCGCGGCCGTGCAGCAGGATCAGCGCACCCTCGGCGTCGCCGGCGGCCTCGCGCACGACGTGGACGAGCGGCTCGAGCGCCATCGCGAGAACGTTAGGCGACCGCCGTCGCCAAGTCGTTGTGCGTGCAATCAGAAGCGACTATCCTCGAGCCATGGCGGCCATCAGCGACTCCCACGAGCTACGTCTGCTCACGCCACAGGAGCTGCGCGCCTGGCGCGGCATGCTGCGCGCGCAGGCGGCCCTCGCCAAGGCGCTCGACGCGCAGCTGGAGGCTGCGCACGGCCTGCAGCTCAGCTCCTACGAGGTCCTCATGTACCTCGCCGACGCCGAGAACGAGCGCATGCGCATGTGCGACCTCGCCTCCTCGATCCTGCTCAGCCGCAGCGGCCTGACGCGGCTCGTCGACCGTCTGGCGCGCGAGGGCCTGCTCGAGCGCGTCGCCTGCAGCGATGACGCCCGCGGGGCGTTCGCGAAGCTCACGCCGGCCGGCCGCGAGAAGCTGCGCGCGGCCCGCGCCACCCATCTCGCCGGCGTGCGCGCGATGTTCCTCGACCTCTTCAGCCCCGAGGAGCTCGACCAGCTCGGCGACTCCTGGGAGCGCGTGCTCGCCAGGACGGGCTGGGGCTGCTGCAGGTAGCCCGCGCGCGTCGCAGGCGACGCGCTGCAGCGACGGATCAAGGTTCGGACGGCGCGGGCGCGCGCCAGCTCCGCCGTCGCGTGCTCGCGGTTGTAAACTTGACAAGGACCGACTCAGGTTTTATACCTTGCAACCAGCAGAGATTGGACCAACAGGAGGTTATGAACATGGCACTCGTACGTTGGGACCCGGTGCGCGAGATCGACTCCCTGCAGGGCGAGATGAACCGCCTCTTATCGACGTTCTTCGACACCCCCACCGGCGCGGGCAACGGCGGCGCCGCCGCCACCCGCCGCTGGATCCCGGCGATGGACCTCGTCGAAGCCGGCGAGCACTTCGTCCTGAAGGCCGACCTGCCCGGCATGACCGAGCAAGACGTCAACATCGAGCTCGAGAACAACGTCCTCACCGTCTCGGGTGAGCGCAAGACCGAGCACGAGGAGAAGCACGAGGGCTACTACCGCCTCGAGCGCTCCACCGGCGCGTTCTCCCGCTCGCTGACGCTGCCCGAGGGCGTCGACGCCGACTCGATCGCCGCGACGTTCGACAAGGGCGTCCTCGAGGTGCGCATCCCCAAGCCCGTCCAGCCCCAGCCGCGCCGCGTGCAGATCGGCGTCGGCGGCGCCGAGCCGAAGACGATCGAGTCCGACGCCGGCGACGCGGGCAACACCAGCTCCGGGTAGGAGTGGTCCATAGGCTGCGGGGCGCATGAGCGCCCTGCAGATTCTCCATCGGGACCCCGGCTCGCAGGCGCGCGCCGGGGTCCTTCGCGTTGCGCACGGCGAGATCCGCACGCCGGCGTTCGTCCCGCTGGCGACGAAGGGCACCGTCAAGGGCCTGGAGCCGCGCGAGGTTGCCGCGCTCGGCTACGACATGGTGCTCGGCAACACCTTCCACCTCTTCCTCGAGCCCGGCGCCGACCTCATCGCCGAGTTCGACGGCCTGCACGAGTTCATGCGCTGGCCGGCGCCGATCATCACCGACTCGGGCGGCTTTCAGGTCTTCAGCATGGGTTACGGCACCGTCGCCGACGAGATCAAGGGGCGCGCGCCGGTGGGCCCGGATCGCATGGGCCGGGTGCTGGAGATCGACGAGCAGGGCGTGCGCTTTCGCTCCTACATCGACGGCTCGGAGCGCTTCATGGGCCCCGAGACCTCGATGGACGTGCAGGCCAAGCTCGGATCGGACATCGCGCTCGTCTTCGACGAGTGCACGCCGTTTCACATCGACCGCGAGTACACCGCCCGCTCGACCGAGCGCACGCACCGCTGGCTGGACCGCTGCCTGGCCTGGCACGAGGCCGACGGCCCCTCCGCACAGCTCGTCTACGGGATCGTCCAGGGCGGCGTCTACGAGGACCTGCGGATCGCGTCGACGCAGGCGATCGCCGCCCGGCCGGTCGACGGCATCGCGATCGGCGGATCGCTGGGCGCCGAGAAGCCCCAGATGTACGACGTCGTCGGCTGGGCGACGACCGCGCTGGGTGACGACGCGCGCCCGCGTCATCTGCTCGGCATCGGCGACGTCGACGACCTGATCCGCGGCGTCGAGCTCGGCATCGACACGTTCGACTGCGCGATGCCCACGCGCCTGGGCCGTCACGGCGTGGCGATCGTGCCCGAGCCGGAGCACCGCTGGCGCGTGGACCTGACCGCCGCGCGCCACATGGAGTCGCGCGAGCCGATCATGGCGGGCTGCCCCTGCCCGGCCTGCAGCGCCGGCCACTCGCGCGGCTACCTGCGCTACCTGCTCAAGAACAAGGAGCTGACCGGCGTGCGGCTGCTGACGCTGCACAACCTCGCCTACCTCGCGCGGCTGATGGCCGGCCTGCGCGCCGCGATCGCCGAGGGCACCCTGGCCGCGCACGCGGCGGCGTTGCGCGACGGGACCGCGCCGTAGCTGCGACCTCGGGCACGGCGCCCCGCAGGCGAGGCTCGGCTACTTCGTGTTGTCGTCGATCAGCCCGTTCATCTGCTCGACGATCTCGGTCGTGGTGTCGCCGTCGACCGGGGACAGCTCGACCGACGGACTGCCCTGCATGTTGCCGATCGCGAATGCGAGCGCCACCACGATCACGGCGGCGATCAGCACGACGGGCACGATCTTGCCGGCGCCACCGCCGCGCTGCGGCGGCGCGTCGCGGCGCGAGGGCGGCATCGCCGGGATCGGCTCGTACTCCGCCGGCGCCACCGGGCCATGCGCGGGAATCGGCTCCAGGCGCCGGCCGCCGCGCTGCGAGCTGGGTATGGGGCGGGTGGCCTCGGTGCGCTCGTCGCGACCGAGCAGCGCCGTCGCGGCGGTCGCGTCGGCGCCCGCCGGGGCGATGCCGCGGGCGCCGTCGTGCAGCGCCGCGCGCATCGCGTCGGCGCTCGCGTAGCGATCATCCGGCGCCAGCGCGAGCGCCTTCTCGACCGCCGAAGCGAGCGCCGGCGGGACCTCGGACGTGACCTCGTCGAGGCGGATCGGGTACTCGCGCTGCTGCATCAGCGCCAGCTCCGTCAGCGAGTTGGCGTCATAGGGCAGGCGCCCGGCGAGCAGCTGGTAGGTCACGACGCCGAGGCCGTAGAGGTCCGCCGGCGGGCCGACCTCCGCCCCGCTGGCCTGCTCGGGCGCGAGGTAGGCGGCCGTGCCCAGCACGGAGCCGGCCTGCGTGATCTGCGACGTCTGGCCGACCATCGCCTTGGCGATGCCGAAGTCGGCCAGCTTCACGGCGCCGTCGTCCGAGCGCATGATGTTGCCCGGCTTGACGTCGCGGTGCACGACGCCCATCCGGTGCGCGTGCGCCAGCCCGCGGCACGCGCCGTCGACCAGCTCGAGCGTGTCGGCGACGCCGAGGCGGGTCTCCTCGCGCAGGATCTCCGCGCCCGAGCGGCCGTGGACGTACTCCATGACGATGTAGTGGCGGCCGCTGGCCTCGTCGAGGCCGAAGTCGAAGACCTGCACGATGTTCGGGTGCACGAGGCGCGCCGCCGACAGCGCCTCACGGCGGAAGCGCGAGATGAACTGGCTGTCGTCGGCGAGGTGCTCGGCGAGGAGCTTGACGGCCACCTCACGCTCCAGGCGGCGGTCGACGGCGAGCTGCACGGTGGACATGCCGCCGTGGCCGAGTCGCTCGCCGAGCTCATAGCGGCCTGCGATCAGGTTCGTCATGGGATCTCGGGCTGCGCGCCGCCGCCCGGCGTGCCGCCGGAGGGTGGTGGCGGCGGGACGGGTTCGGGCTCGGGCTCCGGTGCGGGCTCCGGCGGCGGGGGCGGCGGCGTGATCGGCGGCGGCTGGACCGTCGCCGTCGGCGTGGGCGCCGTCGGCGTCTCGGGGGGCGTCGTCGCCGGCGGGATCGGCTCCTCCGTCGTCGCGGTCGTCTCCGTGGTCTGCGTCTTGGTCGTCGTCGTCTGGGTCGGCTCGGCGTTGCACTCCTGGCGGGCGACGCCGAGCAGCTTGTCGGCGCCGTCGCGCAGGTTGTTGACGAGCTGATCGTCGGTCGACGGCGGCAGGTCGTCGATGGCCTCGTCGACCTGTCGCAGCTGGCCGGCGACGTCCCTGCAGCGTTCGTCCTCGACGGCCTGGCGCACGTCGTTGACCTGGCTCTTGAGCGTGCTCGCGTCGGCGGAGGGGATGCCGGCGTCCGAGCCCGAGCCGCAGGCGGCGAGCAGCGCGGCGCCGACACCGAGCAGCGCCGCAAGCAGGCAGGGGAGCGTCCGTCGCACGGTCATTGACCGTATCCCAGCCGCTCGGCCAGCGAGTCAGGCAGGCGCGCAGCGCGGATCGCCGCCGCCGCGCCGGCGACGTCGTACTCGACGCGACGCCAGCGCGCATGCCAGCGGTCGAGGTCGAGCAGCATCCACGCCGCGCGCGGATCGCCGTCGCGCGGCTGGCCGACCGAGCCGGGGTTCAGCAGCCACTCGCCGCTGCCGGGACCGACGTGGAGATCGTCGCCGTCGCGCCGCGCCTCGCCGGTCGCGACGTCGCCCTCCGGGCGCACGAACGACAGCGCGACGTGCGAGTGGCCGATCAGCGCCACGCGCTGGCGCTGGGCGTCCAGGCACAGCTCCGCCAGCAGCGCGCTGAGCACGTACTCCCAGACGGGATCGCGCGGGCTGGCGTGGTACAGGCCGATGGAGTCCTCCTCGCCGGCGGGCTGCAGCGCGGACAGGAACTCCATGTTCGCGTGGCTGAGCGTCTCCTGCGTCCATCGCGCGGCGATCGCGGCGCCGGTCGAGAACTCGTCCAGGCCGATCGCGCCGGTCACGCCCATGTCGTGGTTTCCGGCCAGGCAGATCGCCGCGTGCCGACGCGCCAGCTCGACGCACGCATCGGGCTCGGCGCCATAGCCGACGAGATCGCCCAGGCACCACATCTCGTCGGCGCGGGCGAGCTCGGCGTCGGCGAGCACCGCCTCGAAGGCGTGCCGGTTGCCGTGGATGTCGGAGAGGATGGCGACCTGCATCTCGTACAGTTCGACCGTGGATCGGGCACGCCTGCGCTGGGGAGCGGCGATCGTCGCCGCCGTGATCGTGGCCGAGGCGGCGGTGGTGCTGCTACGCCCGCGCAACGGCGTCATCGAGCCCGCTCAGATCAGTTCGGAATCGTACTTCAGCGACTCGCAGGTGCAGCGCGCGCGTGAGTACCGGGGTCCGCAACTTGCGATCTACGGCGGCGTCCTGGCGCTCGAGGTCGGCGTTCTCGTGCTCCTCGTGGTCCGGCCGCCGCGGCGACTGCAGGGTCCCTTCAAGCGCCCGCTGCTGGCGGCCGCGGGCGCGGGCGCGGCGCTGTCGGTCGCCGTCGCGATCGCCGTCCTGCCGCTGCAGGCCGTCGCGCGCGAGCGGGCCAAGGACATCGGGCTCGTCACCCAGTCGTGGAGCGGCTACGCTCGCGACAAGGCGGTCTCGGGGGCCATCGGGGCGATCCTGGCGGGGCTCGGGGCCGCGACCGCGGTCGGCCTGATGCGGCGGATGCCGAACGGCTGGTGGGCGCCGGGCACAGTGCTCGTGGTGGCGTTCGGCGTGGCGAGCATCTACGCCGGACCGGTCGTCCTGGACCCGCTGTTCAACACGTTCAAGCCGCTGCCCGCCGGTCAGGTGCGCGACGACGTACTCGCGCTCGCCGAGCGCGCCGGGGTCGACGTCGGCGAGGTCTACAGCGTCGACGCCAGCCGCCGCACGTCCGCCGCCAACGCGTACGTCGCGGGCCTCGGGAAGACCAAGCGCGTGGTGCTCTACGACACGCTGCTGGAGAACTTCGAGCGCGACGAGGTGCGCCTCGTCGTCGCCCACGAGCTCGCCCACGTCCACCACCGCGACGTGCCCAACGGGCTGCTGTATCTGGCCATCGTCACGCCGTTCGGCCTCTTCGCCGTGGCGCAGCTGACCCGCCGGCTCGCGCCGGACGGGCAGCCGGGCCCGGCGGCGCTGCCGGCGCTGGCGCTCAGCCTGCTCGTGATGACGACGACGATCACGACGATCTCAAACCAGCTCAGCCGTGACGTCGAGGCGCGCGCGGACTCCTACGCGCTGACGCTGACGGGCCAGGCCGCGCCGTTCATCTCCTTTGAGAAGCGGATCGCGCTGCGCAACCTGTCCGACCCCGACCCGCCGCGCTGGCAGACGTTCCTGCTCGCGACCCACCCCCCGACGATCGAGCGCATCGGCATCGGCGTCGCCTACGGGCGACGCCAGGGCGCAGCTTCGCCGGAGGCGATCACTCGTCGTCGCTCGGCGGCGGACCGCTGCCGCTGCCGGTGCCGGTGCCGAACTCGGGCAGGTTCTTGATGCCCTCGCGCGTGCGGTACTTCGAGTAGGAGTCGACGAGCGCGTCGGCCAGCTCGGCCATGAACTTCGGCGCGAGGTTGACGCGCGTCACGACGACGCCCGGGATCTCGTCGGCGTCGATCTCGTGATCGACGCGGGCGAACGTGATCGTGAACTCGTAGTCGGAGAACGAGACGTTCGCGAAGTTCGCGTAGTGCCCCGCCATGTCCTCCGGCTGGAAGTGGATGTTGATGTGGCGTTCGCGCTCGTCTTCATCTGCCATCGCGTCCCTAGTATCGCAGCGTGCGCCTCATCGTCCTCGCCGTCGGGCGTCTGCGCCCGCCGTACGCCGACGACGTGCAGCATTACCTCAAGATGCTGGGGCGCCACGCGCGCATCGAGATGATCGAGGTGCGCCAGGAGGAGCGCGTCAGCGGCCGCATCCCGGATCGGGGGCCTTCGTGTCGCTGCTGGCGCGCGAGGGCGAGCAGTTGGACTCGCTGTCGTTCGCGCGCTTCCTGGAGGACCGCCGCCAGGCCGGGCGCGACGTCTGCTTCGTCATCGGCGGACCGCTGGGCCTGCAGCTCGAGGACGTCGACCACCGCTTCTCGCTCGGGCCGCTGACGCTCCCGCACCAGCTCGCGCGCGTCGTCCTGCTCGAGCAGCTCTACCGCGCGCACAAGATCCTCGCGGGCGAGCCCTACCACTACTGAGGCGCGCGCCGGTGCGCCGGTGACGCTCGGTCGCGCCGCGTCGCAATCGACCATCTACGCTGCATTCGTGGCCGGCCCTCTCTCAGACCTACGCGACGCGGTCGTCGCCGCCTCGGGCGCGGTCGCGGACGCGGGCAGCGGCGGGTCGCCGCCGGCGCCGACGCTCGAACGCCCGAAGCGGGCGGGCTTCGGCGACTACGCGACGAACGCGGCGATGCTGCTTGCCCCGCGCGCCGGCGTCGCGCCGCGCGACGTCGCCGGGCGCCTGGCCGGCGAGCTCGAGCGGCTGCTCGGCGCGTCGCTGGATCGCGTCGAGATCGCCGGCCCCGGCTTCCTCAACCTGTTTCTCTCCGACGCCTGGTACGTCACCGCGCTGGCGCACGTGCTCGCCGCGCGCGATGGCTTCGGCGGCGCCAGCGCCGATCCGGCCGAGCGCGTGAACGTCGAGTTCGTCTCGGCCAACCCGACCGGCCCGATGACCGCCGCCGGCGGGCGCCACGCCGCCTACGGCGACTCGCTCGCGCGGCTGCTCGAGTTCGCCGGCCACGACGTGACGCGCGAGTTCTACATCAACGACATCGGCGGCCAGGTGCGCCGCCTGGGCGAGTCGATCCAGGCCCGGGCGCGCGGCGATGCGGTGCCGGAGGGCGGCTACGAGGGCGACTACGTGCTCGAGCTCGCCGAGCGGATCCCGAACGCCGACAGCGACGACGTCTCCGTCGTCGCCGAGCGCGGCGTGCAGCTGCTGCTCGAGGGGATCCGCGCGTCGATGCAGGCGATCGGCGTCGAGTTCGACGTGTGGTTCTCGGAGGGCTCGCTGCACAGCGGCGAGCCGTCGGCGGTCCAGCACGTGTTCGAGCAGCTCGAGGCGCGTGGCAAGACGTATCGCTCCGAGGGCGCCCTGTGGCTGCGCTCGAGCGCCCACGGCACCGGCAAGGACGACGTGATCGAACGCTCGACGGGCGAGCCCTCCTACCTCGCCTCGGACATCGCGTACCACCTCGACAAGCTCCAGCGCGGCTTTGACCGGCTGATCGACGTGTGGGGCGCCGATCACCACGGCCACGTCGCGCCGATGTACGCGGCGTTCGAGGCGCTGAGCGCGCCGAAGGACGCGATCGAGCTCGTCATCATGCAGTTCGTCAACCTCGTCGAGCGCGGCGAGCGCGCCTCGATGTCAAAGCGCCGCGGCGACTTCGTCACGCTCGACGACCTCATCGCGCAGATCGGCGCCGATGCGGCGCGCTTCTTCATGCTGCAGCGCTCGCACGACACGATGGTCGACCTCGACCTCGATCTCGCGCGCGAGCAGTCAAACGACAACCCGGTCTACTACGTCCAGTACGCGCACGCCCGGATCGCCTCGATCCTGAAGAAGGCCGGCGCGGCGAGCGTCGACGCCGCGCTCGACGCCGCGCCGCAATTCGGCGGCACGCTCGATCCCGCCGAACGCACGCTCGTCAAGAAGCTGCTCGCCTTTCCCGACGAGGTCGCCGAGGCGACGCAGCGGCGCGCGCCGCACAAGGTCGCCGCGTACGCGCTGGAGCTCGCGCAGACGTTCACCGCCTTCTACCGCGACTGCCACGTCGTGGGCGCCGAGGGCGCGGGCGTCGAGGCGTTTCGGCTCGCGCTCAGCGTCGCGACCAAGCAGACGATCGCGCGCTCGCTGGACCTGCTCGGCGTCGGCGCGCCCGAGCAGATGTCGCGCGAAGCTCAGCCCTCGTAGCGGGCGAGATCGTCGTCGAGGCGGCGCGCGTCGGCGGCGCTCAGGTCCGGTCCGTCGCCAGGGTCTGAGCGCCCGCCGCTCGTCATGCCGGCGGCCGGGCGGCGCCGCCAGCGTGGCACGAGCAGCGCGAGCGCGGCGATCACGAGCGCGCCGAGCAGCAGCGGGATCGCGTACGCCGTAATGCCGAAGCCCTCCTCGTCGGGCAGCGAGAGCACCTCGGGCCCGTAGTCGGCGACGAGCGCCTGCTTGATCTGCGCCTTCGTCATGCCCTGCGCGATGAGCTCGCGGATCCGCTCGCGCTGGCTGTCGGGCTGCGCGCCCTCGGCGATGTTCAGCGGCACCTTGCACGTCGTGCACATGACCTCGTCCTCGATGTCGACGAGGTCGGCCTTCGCCGCCGCACCCAGCGCCACGGCGGGAGCGAGCAGGGCGGCGGCGACCAGTGCCGCCACAAGAACGCGCCGCAGGGTCATCGGACCTTCGCGAGCGCGCGGTCGATGAACTGCTGGTTGATCTGGCCGCGAAAGACGTCGACGATCCGGCCCTCGCGGTCGATCACGAAGGTCTCGGGGATCTTGTTGGTCCCGTAGCGATCGGCGAGCTTCGTGCCGACGTCGCGGACACTGGGAAAGCTCATGCCGTTGCTCCTGGCGAACGTCATCGATGCCGAGCTCGGATCGTTGTACGTGACGCCGAGCACCGTGCCCTCGCCGGAGCTCTGCAGCTGCTTGTGCGCGCGCTCGAGGATCGGCGCCTCGGCCTCGCACGGGTCGCACCACGATGCCCAGAAGTTCAGCACCACGACCTTGCCGCGCAGCGCGGCGAGCGACTGTGTGCCGGCGCCGCCGAGCACCGGCAGCGCGCTGCTGGGCGCCGGCGGAAACTCGCCGCGCGCGACCGACTGCTCGATCGAGTCGTCGGCGGAGCGCGACATGAGCCCGTAGGCCAGCAGGCCCAGCAGCGACAGGGCGAGGACGGCTGCGATGGCCGGTACGAGCGCGCGCTTCATCTGACATCCAGGGTAGATGGAGCGACGCGCACACCAGCCGGCAACCCGACGAGCACCTAGAATCGCTTCCGCGCGGACGTAGCTCAGTTGGCAGAGCGTCGGCTTCCCAAGCCGAAGGTCGCGGGTTCGACCCCCGTCGTCCGCTTCGCGCGCGGCCCGCGCGGCTGGGTGTCGAGGTCGGCCGGTGAACGCGTCGAGCGTCGTGATCGGTGTGGGTCGCGTCCGCCAGTCGGCCGAGCAGCCGCGGGGCGAAGGCTGGTCGGCCCGCCCCGGCGGGCGTTATCCTCGCGCCCGCCGATGCCCGCCTACAGCTTCCTCACGACCTGGTGCGTCGCGGCCGCGGTCCAGGACGTCTGGGACGTGATCTCCGCCAGCGACCGCTATCCGGAGTGGTGGAAGGGCGTGCGCAAGGTCACCGAACTCGAGCCGGGCGGGGAGAACGGCGTCGGCGCGCTGTCGCGCTTTGAGTGGCGCAGCAGGCTGCCCTACTCGCTGCAGTTCGACATGCGCGTCACGCGCTGTGAGCCACCCCATCTGATCGAGGCCCACGCCGCCGGCGAGCTCGTCGGCATCGGGATCTGGCGGCTCTACGAGAGCCCCGCCGGCACCGCGCTCGTCTACAGCTGGGACGTCTCGACGCCGCGCGGCTGGATGAACCGCCTCGCGCCCCTCGGGCGCCCGATCTTCGTCTGGAACCACGACCACGTGATGCGCCAGGGCGCCCGCGGGCTGGCCGATCGGCTCGGCGTGGAGCTCGTCGCGCACGATTGATTTCTCAGTGGCAGCGCATCAAGTCCGTAAGGGATGGATAAAAGCGTTGCCAACCCGCTGGACACGGAGGCCCCGCGGCCTCACCATCCAGCGTCAACGAGCCGACCCGCTGAATCGAGGGCACCATGACCACCGTGCAAACGGCAGGGCCGAGCCATACCGCAGGGCCAAACGTCTTCGAGCTGACGTGCGAGGACACGAAGATCACATACGTGCCGGTCGGATTCGCTGGGGTGCCCCGACTGGAGTACGACGGGCCGATGGGCTCGCACGTCTTCGAGGGCGCCGAGATCCAGACGCTGCGCAGCGCGCGCGGCCTGGAGGTCAGCGTCACGCTGGACCGCATCTCCCACCTGCGGACGACCACGCTGACGGTGTTCCTGCCGGACCTCGCGTTCGAGCCCGCGACGACCGACCTGCGCTTCGAGACCGTCGGGATCCACGCCACGCGCCGCCGCGCGATGGTCTCCGACATCGGCGAGGGCAGCTCCAAGCCGCTCGAGCTGACCGGCCTGGCGCGCAACTTCGAGTTCCAGAACGCCGGCTCGCCCGTCCTGCTCTAGCGGCCCCGGCTCTACCTCGGCGCTACCAGGCCTGCCCGGCGGCGCAGTGCGGGCACTGCACGGACGTCGACACGGGCGCGACGAAGACGAAGCCGCAGCCGCAGGAGTAGCAGGCCCGATCCTGCGGCCCGCCGGCGTCGCGCATGCGTCGCTCGGCTGGGTGCTTCGGGGCCGGCCGGGGCTTCGGGGCGGGCACGACGGGCAGACGCCGGCGTGTCGGCGTGCGGCGGGAGCGTTGGAGTTGTCTGAGGTTCATCCGGCTCATGGTCTATGGACAAGGACTCCTCAACACCCCAAAGGTTTCTGTCCGCAACGGACTTTTCGTGGTTCATGGCGCGTGCGACCGGCTGAGTTACGCGCCGCGAATGCGATACTGGAGAACGCATGCCGCCCGCCCGCAAGCGCAGGATCCGCCTCGTCGTCGCCCTGTCGGCGGCCGTCCTGCTGGCCGGCGCGCTCGTCTACACGAGCCTGCTGAGCTCCAACCAGGCCGTCACGCCGAGCGACCTGCGCAGCGCGAAGGCCGGTGCCTCGTACCAGCTCACCGGCAAGGTCGTCGCGGGCTCGGTGCGCAACACGTCCAGCGGCGTCGACTTCAAGGTGCGCGACCGCGAGGGGCCGACCGCGGTGCCCGTCACGTACAGCGGTGCGGTGCCCGACCCCTTCCGCGAGGGGCGCGAGGTCATCGTCACCGTGCGCAAGGAGGGCGCGACGTTCGTCGGCGAGCGCGACTCGCTCGTGACGAAGTGCCCGTCGAAGTTCACCGAAGACGCCACGCAGCGCTCCTGAGGTCCTGATGGCCACCGTCGGCCGAGCGCTGCTGATCCTCGCCCTCGTCGTCGCCCTGTACGGCGTCGCCGCGTCGATCTACGGCGCCGTGCGCGGGCGCGACGAGTGGATCGCGTCGGGCCGGCGCTCGGTCTACGCGATCGCGGCGCTCGTCACGGGCGCCTTCGCCATCCTCGAGATCGCGTTTCTGCGCTCAGACTTCAGCTTCGCGACCGTCGCCAGCCACTCGTCGACGACGACGCCGACGTTCTACAAGGGCGCGGCGGCCTGGTCCTCGCAGGAGGGCTCGCTGCTGCTGTGGCTGTGGCTGCTGTCGCTGTGGTCGAGCCTCGTGCTGTTCGCGACGCGTAATCAGCTGCGCCGCGTCGCGCCCTACGCCACCGCCGTCCTGCTCGGCTTCGCGGCGTTCTTCGCGGCGCTGCTCGTGTTCAAGGAGACGCCGTTTGAGCTGCGCGCCGTGGCGCCGGCCGAGGGCAACGGCCTCAACCCGCTGCTGCGCCACCCGAGCATGATGATCCACCCCCCGATGCTCTACTCGGGCTACACGCTGTTCACGATCCCGTTCGCGTTCGCCGTCGGCGCGCTGATCACGCGTCAGGTCGGCGCCGCCGACTGGATCCGCGCGACGCGGCGCTTCGCGCTCGGCGCCTGGCTGTTTCTCGGGATCGGCATCCTGCTCGGCGCGCGCTGGTCCTACGCCGAGCTGGGCTGGGGCGGCTACTGGGCCTGGGACCCGGTCGAGAACGCATCGCTGCTGCCGTGGCTGACCGGCACCGCGTTCATCCACTCGATCATGATCCAGGAGAAGCGCGGGATGTTGAAGATCTGGAACGTGTCGCTCATCCTGGCGACGGGCGTGCTGGCGATCCTCGGCACGTTCCTCGTCCGTTCGGGGATCCTCGACTCGATCCACGCCTTCGGCGCATCCACGCTGGGGATCCCGTTCGTGACCCTGATCGGCGTGTTGATCGCCGCCTCGATCGGCCTCGTGGTGCTGCGCCGCAGCGAGCTGCGCTCCGAGAACCGCCTGGACTCGCTGCTCTCGCGCGAGGCGATCTTCCTGCTGAACAACCTCGTCCTCGTCGCGATGGCGTTCGTCGTCTTCTGGGGCACGTTCTGGCCGCTCATCGCCGAGGCGCTGACCGGCACGCGGCGCGCGCTGGGCCCGCCCTGGTTTGACAAGTACACGGTGCCGCTGGCGATCGTGCTCGTGCTGCTGAGCGGGATCGGTCCGGTGATTGCGTGGCGCAAGGCCACCGCCTCCAACGCGCGGCGCAACTTCCTGCTGCCGGCCGTCGCCGCGCTCGCGCTCGGCGCGGTGCTCGCCGCCATGGGCGCCGCCGAGCGGCCGCTGGCGCTGGCGATGTTCGTCTGCGGCGCGTTCGTCGTCGTGAGCGTGGGCCAGGAGTTCTGGCGCGGCGTCGGGGTGCGCCGGGCGATGACGGGGGAGAACCCGCTCGCGGCGCTGCGCTCGCTCGTCGCGCGCAACCGGCGCCGCTACGGCGGCTACCTCGTGCACGTCGGGATGGCGCTGCTGTTCGTCGGGGTCGCCGCTTCGACGGCGTTCAACGACGCCCGCGATGTGCGCCTCGCCCCGGGCCAGAGCGTGCGCTCAGGCGACTACACCTTCACCTACAGGCAAGCGACATCGCGGATCTCGACCCGCGACGGCGAGCTCGAGAAGATCTCCTTCGGCGCGGTCGTCGACGTCAGCCGCGACGGCAGGCACGTGACGACGATGCGCCCCGAGCGCGGGTACTACCCCTCACGCGACGTCACCGGGCTCGGACCAGTCGGGCGCTTCTTCGAGGGTGAGGCGACGAGCGAGATCGGCCTCGACGCCGGGCTGCGGCGCGACATCTGGACGGCGATGACGCCCGACATCCGGCGCCTGCTGCCGACGATCGAGCAGGGCGACCGCGTGTTCGCCGCCGCCGCCGGCAAGCTGCCGGCGCAGCTCGAGGGCCAGGCGCTCGGCGCGGCCCTGAAGGGGATCGTCGACAAGTACCTCTCCGACCGCCCGCAGGCGACGTTCCGCGTCATCAGCTCACCGCTCGTGACGTGGATCTGGATCGGCTCGATCGTCGTCTTCCTCGGTGGCCTGATCGCGCTGTGGCCGGGACCGGATGCCGCTCGGCGCCGCGTCTCGGCGCGCTACGCGGCCCGCGTCGCCGAAGACCTCGGGCGCGCGTAGTGGGCCCCCCGGGACCGCACGACCGATTCCGGGTGCACCGTCTGCGGGCGACCCACTAGCTCGCTACGTGGACATCGTCGCCCTGCTCGTCATCCTCGTCGTGCTCGCTGCCGTCGTGGCGCTCGTCTCCGCGCCGCTGCGCGGCCGCGCGGCGCAGCGCGTTCGCGCCGATGCGGAGGATCGGGTCGCCGAGCTCGAGGCGCGCAAGGAGGCCAAGTACCGCGAGCTGCGCGACGCCGAGATGGACCTGCGCACGGGCAAGCTGTCGCAGGAGGACCATCGCGTGCTCGATCGCCAGCTGCGCGCCGAGGCGGTCGAGATCCTCAAGGCGCTCGACGACGCGCGCGGCTGAGCTACTCTCCCGGCATGGAGAACATCCTCAACGGCGTGCAGGTGCTGCTCTCGATCGCCGTGATCTTCCTCGTGCTCATGCACTCGGGCAAGGACGCCGGCCTGTCGGGCGCCTTCGGCGTCGGCAGCGGCTCCGGTCCCTTCGGCGGCGGGTCGCTCGTGGAGCGCAACCTCAACCGCTGGACGATCGGCTTTGCCGTCGCGTTCGTGCTGAACACGGTCATCCTGCTGAAGATCTAGCGCGTCGCGCCGGTCACGCGGAAGCCGTCGGCGCGCAGCGCGGGGCAGAGGACACCGTTGGCGAAGCGCCGGCCGTAGAACTCGCCCTCGCTGACGAGCCGCTGCTCGCCCGTCAGCGCCTCGGTCGCCTCCAGCAGGCGCAGGACGGAGTCGGTGAAGCGCACGTCGCGCAGCGGCCGGGTGATCTCGCCGTCCTCGATCAGGAAGGTGCCCTCGCGCGTCATGCCGGTCAGCAACGTCTCCTTGTCGCGCACGGTGTTGACGTACCACAGGCGCGTCACGTAGATCCCCTTGGTGATCGGCGCGCACAGCGCGGCGACGTCGGTCGCGGCGCCGCCGCGCAGCACGAGGTTCGTGGGGGAAGGGCCGTAGGGCGACCCGCCGGGTGCGGTCGCGTGGCCGGTGGAGCGGGTGTCGCCACCCGCGAGCGCCGCCGAGCTGCGGTCGTGGACGACGGCCCGCGCGACGCCGTTGTCGATGAGCGCGAGCGGCGCCTTGGGCACGCCCTCGAAGTCAAAGCCGCGCGCGAGGGTGCCGGCGTGCAGCGGCGCGTCAGCCAGATCGATCGCCGGCGCCGTGACGCTCGTGCCGAGCCGGCCGCTGAGCGCGCCGCGGCCCTCGACGTGCGCCAGGCCGTTGAACGCCAGGCCGCCGAGGAACTCGAGCAGGAGGCCCACCGCCTCGGGCTCGAGCACCACCGGGTACGCACCGGGACCGAGCTCGGCCAGCGGCTCACGGCCGACCTTCGACGCCGCTCGCTGCGCCACGGCCGCGGCGTCGATCTCGCCCGCGCTGGCGGCCGTCGCCGACGCGTAGCCGCTGCGCCCGCTCTCGTCGCGGCAGACGACCTTCATGAAGCTGTCGCTGACCTCCTCCTCGAGCTGCGTGGCGCGGCTGCTCGCGATCGCGGTGCGCACCGCGCCCGCCGTCCAGGCCCCGAACGCCTCCAGGCCGTGCTCGGCGGCAACCGCGAACGTCGCCCGCAGCGCCTCGGCGGCGCCCGCCGGATCGAGCCGCGCGGTGGCGGCGTCGAAGCCGCCGCGCAGCGGCGCGGCGGCGCTCGGCTCGCCGAGCCCGGGGTAGGTTCCTGGGCCGCCGTGGGCGGCCGCCCGTGCGGCGCCGTCGGCGGCGCGCGCGGTCGCGCGCAGCGCGTCGTCGTCGAGCCGGTTCGTCGAGGCCAGCGCGGCGTGGCCGTCGCGCACGACGAGGATCTCGACCGACGTGTCGTCCACCTCCGTCGCCTGCGTCGGCGCCGAGCGGGCGAAGCGCGACATGAGCGAGCGCTCGCGCACGACCGTCACCTGCGCTTCGTCTACCGCGACGAGCGCCAGCGCCCGCTCGGCGATCTGCAAAGGCGTCTCGCGCGTCGCCACGCTCAGGCCACGCCCACCTGCACGTCGCGAAAGCGCGCGGGCGCCGTCCCGTGCGAGACCCGCATGACCTGCCCCGGCTCGCCCTTGCCGCAGTTCCCCAGCCCCCACAGGCGCCATTGCGACTGCGAGCAGACCGCATCCAGGCCGCTCCAGAACTGCGGCGTCACGCCCGCGTAGGACGGGTTTCGCAGCAGTCGCCCCAGCTCGCCGCCGTGGATCTCGCGCGCGACCTCGGTGCCGAACTGGAAGTGCAGGCGGCGGTCGTCGATCGACCACGATCGGTTGGTCTCCAGGAACAGGCCCTCGTCGGTGTTGGCGACCAGATCCTCCAGCGTGCCCGCGTCGCCGGCCTGGATCGAGACGTTCGTCATGCGCACGATCGGCTGGCGCGCGAAGCCGTCGGCGCGGGCGCAGCCGCCCGAGCGTCGCAGGCCGATCGCCGCCGCCGAGCCGCGGTCTGACAGCGCGGCCCGCAGAACACCGCCCTCGATCAGCGGCGTGCGCGTGGCGGCGACGCCCTCGTCGTCCCAGCCGAACGTCCCCAGGCCGCCGCGCAGGGTCGCGTCAGCCGTGATGTTCAGGTGCTCCGAGCCGTAGCGCAGCGCGCCGAGATCCCCGGGCGAGACCCAGCTCGTCCCGGCGTAGGCGGCCTCCATGAGCAGCATCCGGTCAAGCTCGAGCGCGTGCCCGATCGACTCGTGGATCTGCAGCGCGAGCTGTTCGCCGCCGAGGATCACGGTCCGCCGCCCGGCCGGGCAGTCGGGCGCGCTGAGCAGCTCGATCGCCTCGGCGGCGATGCGCGGGGCGTTGCCGGCGAGGTCGACGCCGAGCACGTGCTCCCAGCCCGCGCAGGCGGCCGATCCGCCGTGGGCGCCCGGGTAGGAGCGCACCTGCAACTCGTCGCCGTCGACGGCGATCACGGAGATCGCGCCGCCGCACTCGACACGCTCCTGCGAGCAGGCGGCGCCCTCGCTGGAGACGAACGCCGTGCGCACGCGGCGGCTTGCGCACGTCGCGTCGGAGCGCACGATCCGCGGGTCGCCGCGCAGTGCCTGCTCGGCGGCGAACAGCAGCTCGAGCTTGTCCTCGAGCGAGACGTCGAACGGGTCGCGGTCGTACGCGCAGGCCCAGTGTCCGCGGGCGGGCTTGACGGCGACGAGTGGTCCGGCCGCCGTCGCGGGCTGGCTCTCGGCGATCGCCAGCGCCCGCGCGAGCGCGTGCTCGACACCGGCGCGCGTCGCCTCGCGCGTCGCCGCGAAGCCCCAGCCGCCGCCGGTGCGCACGCGCACGCCGACCCCGTCGGCGGCGGACCTGTCGACGCTGCCGTTGCGGACGAGCAGCTCCTCCTCGTCGGTGGCGACGTGGCGCGCCTCCGCGTACGAGCAGCGCGCGGGCGCGCGCGACAGGACGCCGGTCAGCAGATCGAGCATCGCGTGAGTATGCCCTTCCCGCGCGGCCCGAAGCGACGTTTCGCCAGGACGCCGCTACGTGCTGTCGGCGGCCGCGTCGGTCAGCGCGACGCAGTTCGCCGCGACCGCTTCGCGCACCGGTGCGATCGCGGCGTCGGTGACCGGGTTCGCCGGGCCTCGCCCTCGCGCGCAGCCCGTCGGAGGCTCACGCCAGCACGAAGGCGCTCGCCTCCCCGCGACCGCCGATGCACGGGCGCGCGGACTGCCCGCGGATCAGCGAGCTCGCGCGCCGCGGGCGGGGGGGTTCGCGATCGGCGCGACGTGCCACATGCCAATCCTCGAGCGGCAGCTCGCCCGCGTCGAAATCGCGAGGTCACGATCGCGCTTCTCGTGTGCCTGATGGGCTTTGGAGCCGGCGCGGGCGCCGCGCGGTTGACCGACAGCTCAGCTCCACAGGCCCAACGGAGCACCGGTCGCACGACTGCCACCGCAACGCCCACCACCAGAGCTATACCGAAGGTCCTCGCCAGGGCCGAGCCCCTGCCGACTCGCGGCTGCACCGAAGCCCAAGCCCAAAACCACGCCACCCCCTGTCATCACGCCGCCGCCGGCTGTCTCGCCGCCTCCACCAGTGTCGCCATCCCCAGCCGTCACGCCGCGTCAGCCGCCGCCGCCGCCACAACCGCCACCACCTCCTCCTCCAACAGGAGGAGGTGGCGGCGACTGACGACACCTCCTGCCCGAATGCCGCATCCACTGCAGCGCAGGCCCGGGGCGAGTGCGCGCCTTAGCGGCGGGAGCCGCGCGGCGCGTGGTGCACGCGCGTCATCGCGCGAGGCCTCCGCGGAACAGGCGACCTGCCGCAGAACCCCTCACAGCGGGCACTTGGCCGGCTTCTCGCCCGCCATCAGGCACCGATCGGTCCGCCTCAGTTCTCTGCCCGAGCGAATCGTGAACACGCGCGAGCGCCCGATCGTGCCCGGCTTGGTCACCTGGACCTCGAGCCGTGCACGAGACCGCAGCTTCGCGTGGTGCAGGTATGGCAGGAGGTTGAGCTTGGCAGCGTTCTGCGTGACCGTTCGCGTCTTGGTCTTGAACGGGCAGCCGCGGCCGCGACAACGCAGGCGGATCGTCGAGCCGGCGCGCGCCGGCTGCACGGACAGGCGCCTAAAGACCGTGTAGCGCCTGCCGTACCGATAGTCGAACGGGATCGATGTAACCAGGACCGGGACGACCGCATCGGCGCCGCTGCAGTCCTCGTCGATGCCGTTGCCAGGGACATCGACGCTGCCGGGGTGGATCGTGGGAGCGTTGTCGACGCAGTCGACGGCCGCAAGAGATCCGTCGCCGTCACAGTCGCCACACGGTCCCGGCGGCGGCGGCGGCTTCGGAGGGGTTGGAGCCGTGAACGGCGTCGGCGAATAAGCGAAGGAGGACTCGCCGGCTTGGAACAGATCACCTCTCCCATAGATGGGCGTTCCCTTGGCGACGGGCTTCGTTTGTCCATAGCACCAGCGGTTCCCGGCAGCGGCTATCACGGTGGGACCGCAATCGCCATAGGACAGATGGCGTCCCCGCCCCGGACCGGCAAAGGTCTCGGTGCTACCCGACACGGCGCGTGCGGTCGTACCAGCATTGGTGACCAGCATGATGCTTTGCACATACTCCGCGTTGGTGGTCGGGGACCTCTTCACACACTCCAGAAACCGCAGCTCGGTCA
>Ga0136617_10001267_pt1 | contig 22237 bp, 7 predicted proteins | sample AntDrymUQ3222106_2_FD_129672 | JGI IMG/M metagenome (GOLD analysis project Ga0136617, IMG submission 129672) | Polar desert sand microbial communities from Dry Valleys, Antarctica - metaG UQ322 (21.06) | ecosystem: Environmental > Terrestrial > Soil > Desert | place: Antarctica: Dry Valley...
GTTGCTGACGCGAAGATTCACCGTCAGTGACCGGAAGCTCACACACCGTGAGGACCGGGCACCTGGCGGCGAATCTTCGCGAGCCACGGCGAGCCCTCGGGAGGGCTCTCAGCTGCTGACCTGGGTGAACCTTTTGCCGTCCGGGTACGAGGGCTTCTGGCACACCGAACTGTCGTTCATCCTGGGCGCCACCGAGCTCACCGAGGACCTGCGGCACTGGGTGAACGACGGCCTGATGGTGGTGTTCTTCTTCAGCGTCGGGCTGGAGATCTCCCGCGAGATGACGTTGGGCGAGCTGCGCGGCGTCCGGGCGGTCGCCGCGCCGGCGCTCGCCGCGCTCGGCGGGTTGGCGGTGCCGGCGGGCCTCTACCTGCTGTTCACCGCTGGCGGGCCGGGCGCGGGCGCCTGGGGGATCGCGATCTCCACCGATACCGCCGTGCTGCTCGGGGTGCTGGCGCTGGTCGGCCCGCGTTGCCCGGACCAGCTGCGGCTGTTCCTGCTCGCGCTCGCCATCGTCGACGACATCGGCGCCGTCGCCGCCATCGCGATCTTCTACACCGAGGACGTCAACCTGACGGCGTTGCTGCTGGCGGGCGGGCTGTTCGGCGCGTTGCTGGCGCTGCGTTTCGCCCGCTTCTGGCGCACCCCGATCTACGTGCTGATCGGGGTGCTCATGTGGCTGGCCGTGCTGGAGTCGGGGGTACACCCGAGCGTGGTCGGGTTGGCGATGGGGCTGCTCGTCAACGCCTACGCGCCCCGGCCGCTCGACATCGCCCGCGTGCAGGTGCTGGGCCGCAGCTTCTGATGGACCCCACCCCCTCTCGGGCGCTGGCCGCGCAGTCCGGGCTGGTGGACGTGGTATCACCGAACGAACGGCTCCAGCTGCGGATCCAGCCGTGGAGCAGCTACGTCATCGTGCCGCTGTTCGTGCTGGCGAACGCCGGGGTGGTGCTCTCGGGTGAGACACTCGCCGCGGCCGTGCACTCGCCCATCACCTGGGGCATCGTCGTCGGCCTCACGGTCGGCAAGCTGCTCGGGGTCACGGCCGGCACCTGGGTCGCGTTGCGCACCGGGCTGGGCGCGGTGCCCGACACGTTGCGGTGGGGCCAGCTGGTCGGCGGGGCCGGGCTTTCGGGGATCGGGTTCACGGTGGCGCTGTTCGTCACTGACCTGGCTTTCGACGATGAGGCGCTGGTCAACCAGGCGAAGATCGGCATCCTGACCGGTTCGCTACTCGCCGGGGTGATCGGCTGGTCGATCTTCCGGCTGGCCGGTGAGCGGGGCGGGCAGTGTGCGCCCAGCGGGCTGCCGATCCTGCCGCCGCGGCCGTGGAAACCGGCGGCGTAGCCCGGTGTGGTGGGCCCGGCCGGGCCCGAAGGGCTGGACCGGCCAGGAGCGGGCCCGCCTGGCCGACCCTGATCGGCCAGCCGGGTTCGCCACGATCCGGCTCACCGGAGGCTGTCGAGTGGGTCGGCGCGGACCAGCGCGGGATCGTCGACGGCAAGAGTGACCGCCCGGCCGGGCCCGGTGCTGCGCGTTTCGAACCGCACGGTGACCCGCCCGTGCCCGGCCCCCTGCACCCAACCGTGGCCGTGCTCGGGGTGTCGCACGTCGTCGCCCGGACGCCAGGGGCGGGTCGTCTCCGAGAGCTCCACCTCGGGTGCGGTCGGGCTCGGCGGAGCCTCCGCGATGGTCGGCCCAGGCGCGTCGAACAGGGCAGGTGGCGGGTTGTCGCTCAGCCCGGCCAGCGAGACCCCGATGAGCCGCACGCCGCCGTCGGGTACCGCGGCGCGAGCGAGCCGCTGCGCCACCGCGGTGAGCCCCCCGAGATCGGTGCTGGCGATGGCAGCGGTCTCGGAGCGGCTCGCGGTGGTGAAATCGGCACCGCGGATCTTGACGGTGACGGTGCGCGCAGCCCGCCCGGAGGTGATCAGCCGCCGGTGCGCGGCCTCGGCCATCCGGGCGACGGCCTCGTGCACCGCGGTCATCGCGGTGAGATCGGCGTCGAATGTGGTCTCCGCGCTCACCTGCTTGGCGGCGCCGCGCGGGGCGACGGGCCGGTTGTCGATGCCGCGGGCCAGCAGGTGCAGCTCGGTGCCGATGGCGGTGCCGAGTAGCCCGGTGAGCTCGCGCAGGTCCATCGCGGCGAGCTCCCCGACGGTGCGTACGCCGAAGGTGTGCAGGCCGGCTTCCGCCACCGGCCCGATGCCCCACAGCGCGCGCACGGGCAGCGGCGCGAGCACGGCCCGATCCTCACTCGGTGCGATGACCCGCAGGCCGTCGGGCTTGGCCAGCTCGGAGGCGATCTTTGCGAGCTGCTTGCCGGAGCCGGCGCCCACCGACGCCGGCAGCCCGGTGCGTGCGCGGACGGCGGCCCGCAGCGCCACGCCGAACCGTTCGACCTCTCCCACCGGCGCGCCCGCCAGCGTCGCGGGTTCGAGGAACGCCTCGTCCAGCGACACCGGCTCGACCACCGGTGCCGCCTGGGCGAGCACGGCCATCACCTCCTCGGACACCGCCCGGTAGAGCCCGCCGCGCGGGGGCACCACCACGGCCTGTGGGCACCGCCGCCGCGCCTGCCCCATCGGCATGGCCGAGCGCACCTCGAACACCCGGGCCTGGTAGCTGGCACCGGCCACCACACCGCGCGGCCCCAGCCCACCCACCAGCACCGGACGATCGCGCAAGGTGGGCCGGGTGAGCTGCTCGACGGCGGCGAAGAAAGCGTCCATGTCCAGGTGCAGCACCCACCGGGTGGATGTGCACCGAGCCGCCGCCGCACCCGTCACGTCCCTATCATGGCGCGCCGCCCCGACAGAAACCGCTGCTGCCCGCACCACCGTTGCTGCCCGAGCACGGCCGCGCACCATCGTGCTCGCACACCTACCGCGCTCGCACACGAGCTGCTGCATATGTGCGAACCTGGTAGGTATGCGCGGATCTGCTCAGCCTGTGTGAGTGCAGCTGCGGATCTGCTCAGGCTCCCGCGCGCAGCACGACGTTCCCGTCGGCTTCCAGCACTGCGGGTGCGATCGCGCCCAGTCCGGCCACTGCGGCGGCGTATTCGGGGGCCGGGTGCAGGTCGCGCAGCCACACCGACCCGTCCGGGGCGCCGTCGCCGGTCCACGCCTGCACGGCGGTACCGGTGGGGGAGAGCGTGATCGTCGTCATCGGGGTGGACAACCCGTCGCCCGTTGCCTTGAGCAGCGCTTCCTTGCGGGTCCACGTGGTGAAGAACGCGGACGGGTCGGCCGATCCGGGGTGCCGCGCGAGCTCGGCGGGTGACTGCACGTGCCGGGCCATCCCGGCGAGGTCGCTCAGCTCACGGACATGTTCGACATCGAGCCCGACGGCGCCGTCGGGCCGCACGGCGACGCCGACGAGCGCACCGGCGTGGGTCAGCGAGAACCCTGGCGCGCCCACGCCGAGCAGCCGCGGCTTGCCGTGTTGCTGGCCGCAGCGGCAGGTGCGGTCGATGGCGAGCGCGGCGGGCGGGGTGCCGAGCAGGTGGCCGAGCACGAGCCGGACGAGCGCGTGCGCGGCCAGGTAACGGGCCCGGTCCGCGGCGCGGCGGAGCCGGACGAGCCGCTCGCGCTCATGGGCGTCGAGCAGGTTGAGCAGGCCGGGGCCGTCGGCTGGATCGACCGGCGCGGCCCACCAGATGTTGCACGGCGGCGACATGGTGGGCACGGTCACAGCGTGGCAGGGTTCTGCCGAGCCGGGCGGGTCGGGTGTCCGTCGCGGGCCCGCGGTGCGGGAACCGCCGGGCCGGGTGGGTATCGGTCGGGGCCCGGCGGTGCGGGAACCGCCGGGCCGGCGGGCCGGGCCCCCGTCGAGGCCCGGCGGTGCGGAATCCGATCAGCCCGTACGCCGCACCGGGTTGATCCGGCGGCCTTGCGCCGATCGGGAATGGACGGGGGATCGGTTTGTGCCACTGCGGTCCCGGCCACCGCCGGCTATCGGTTTGCCGGCTTTCGCCTTGCGGCGGGCCGCGCGGTTCGCCGGCGGGGCCACCTCGGGCTCGGGCACGGTCGGGTCACGGTCGAGTGGTGGGAGTTGGGGTTGCACGAAGGCCTCCTGCGAGTGGAATGTGGCCAGCGCTGCGCACGGCGGAGAGCCGGCCGGGTAGCTGGGGACGGGCTCCCGGGTATCGGGAGCGAATGCCGGGACCTGAGGTCACCGGCCGCAGCCCGCGCGAGGCGGGCGTCGTCATCACAGGCGCATGGGAGAAAGGTACGGCAGCCGCGCGTCCGCCCGCCACAGTTTTTTCCTGTCACCGCTAGTATTCGACCGGTGACAGGAGGTCCGTCTCTCTGCGCTCGTCGTCGCCCGCATACGTCGACCGGGGCCGCGCGCGTGACCCACGAGATGCGCTCTCTCAGCCTGACTCCGGTCGTCGCCCGCCGCCCAGCACGGACCGGTGGGGTCGCCGTACCCGTCAACGGACTCGATCACGACACGGCGCAACCTGCCAGCAGCGAGCGGGGGAGCGGATGATGCGCTGACGTGCGTATCTAGCGGTGCAGATGTCCGGTGCGGGCTGGCATCCGGCGGCAGCCGCATGATCCAGCCTGGGTGTGACTCGGGTGTCGGTCATCGGCGTCGGCATCGGCGGAATGGCTACCTCGGTGAGCCTGCATGCTGCAGGAGTCCGAAGTCGAGGTGTAGGAGTCAACGCCGGAGCTACGCGAGTTGAGGCGTCGGGATCAGGATTGCAGCCGCACGCGTGTCAACGTTCGGCCCACTGGGCCGCGAGCTGATAGCACATACCTCGCCATTCGGGCAGGATGGGGCGATGTCTGAGCTCGACATCAGGACCTCTCACCGGACCTCGACCTGGCCCTGGGCGCTGGGCGTCGGTGGGCTGCTGTTCCTGGTCGGCGGGCTGATGCATCCTGCTGGTGGTTCCACCCGGCCCGAGCCGCTGGCGACAGCCGAGTTCATCGGTGCGCCGGCCTGGATCCCGTCCCACACCTTGCTCCTGGTCGGGACGGTCGGTTTGCTGATCGGTCTCTTCGCGCTGGCCCGCAGCCGGGCGCCGCTGTCGACGGGTGCCCGCCGGGCCGCGTGGGTCGCGGCCATCGGTGGGGTGCTGCTCGTCGTCGAAGGTGCTTTCCACCTGGCCGCCTTTGCCGACGAGGACGCGGTGCTGGCCGGCGCGGCCACTCCGTTCCTCAGCACCCATCAGGTGATGAGCCTGTTCGTCTACCCGCTGTTCACCTTCTCGGTGGCGGCGCTCGCCGTGCTCAGCGGGCGCACGTTGACCCACCCGGCGGTCAGCGTCATCGGCGCGCTCGGTGCGGTTTGCTTCGGCGTGGCCCCGGCGTTGGTCGGGCTGGCCGGCATCGAAGCGCTCAGCCTGCTGTTCCCGATCGGTGGCAGCCTGATGGCCCTGTGGTTCACCGTTGTCGGGATCACCTGCTTGACCCGGCGGGCCCCCGCGCGCGTGTAGACCGTCGTCTCGGTCCACCGGCATGGCGCTGCGCGACCACCTCGGCCTCGTTCACCCGGGGGTCGTGACGGTACGTTACCACGTGGCGCTGAAGGACACGACTTGCGGACCGCGACCAGGGGCGGTCGCGATCACCTGTTGTGCCTGAAGTCACAACTACTGCGGTATCCATGACCTGCAGCCCCACCCCTCCTAGTCATGACCCCAACAGCGTCGTCGAGCCGGCCCCCAGGTGCCCTGCGGGATTGGCTCCGCGCCGCTGTGGCCGAACTGGTGGACTGCTGTCCTGCCGACATCGACCCGGGCGCGCAGTTCATTCGGCAGGGCTTGGACTCCCTGCGTGCGACCCGGCTGATGAGCATGCTGTCGCAGGAACTGGGCCGGTCTGTGCCCGTCGCCGTGCTCTGGGCCTACCCGTCCATCGACGCGCTCGCCGAGTTCCTGGCAACCGGTTCGGGGACCGCGACCGATGAGCCCACTCGGGCCAGGGTTGATGAGCCGATCGCAGTGATCGGGATGGCGTGCCGGTTTCCCGGCGCCGCAAACCCGCGTGAGTTCTGGGACCTGCTGTGCTCCGGCGTGGACGCCGTGCGGACCGTACCCGCCGACCGGTGGGACGCCGCCGCCTACCTCGACCCGGATCCGTCGGCTGCGGGCGCGATGATCACCGACCAGGCCGGGTTCCTCGACCAGCGGCTCGACGAGTTCGACGCGCTGTTCTTCGAGATCTCCCCTCGTGAGGCGTTGGAGATCGACCCTCAGCAGCGGCTGTTCCTGGAGGTCGCCTGGGAGGCGCTGGAGGATGCGGGTGTCGCTGACGGGCGGCTGGCGGGCAGCCGCACCGGGGTGTTCGCGGGCGCCATCTGGCACGACTACGCAGACCTCGCGGGCACCGACCTCGGTCGCACGGCCACGCACTCGGCGACCGGCCGCGCCGTCAACATGATCGCCAACCGGCTGTCCTATGTGCTCAACCTGCGGGGGCCGAGCGTGGTGGTCGACACCGCGTGCTCGGCGTCGCTGTACGCCATCCACGCCGCCTGCCAGAGCCTGTGGCTCGGCGAATCCACCATGGCGATCGCGGGCGGGGTGAACCTGCTGCTCAGCCCGGCGACGAGCGTGGCGCTGACCAAGTTCGGCGGGCTGTCCCCGGACGGGCACTGCAAGTCCTTCGACGCAAGGGCCAACGGCTACGGACGCGGCGAGGGCTGCGGCGCGGTCGTCCTCAAGCGACTGTCCCGCGCGTTGGCCGACGGTGACGATCTCTGGTGCACCATCGCCGGGACCGCGGCCAACAACGACGGCCTCAGCAACGGCCTCACTGCGCCGAGCCCGTTGGCGCAGCAGGAGGTGTTGCGGGAGGCATACGCGCGGGCGGGAGTCGCCCCCCGCGACGTTCACTATGTCGAGGCCCACGGCACCGGTACACAGCTCGGCGACCCGATCGAGGCGTCCGCGCTCGGCGCGGTCCTCGGCACGGGCCGCCCTGCCGAGCAGCCGCTGGTCGTCGGCTCGGTCAAGACCAACCTCGGCCACCTGGAGGGCGCGGCGGGCGTCGCCGGGTTCATCAAGGCTGCACTGTGCCTGCGCCACGGCGAGATCCCGCCGAATCTGCACTTCGAGACCCCCAACCCGCACATCGCCTTCGACGACCTCGGCCTGCGGGTGCCCGTGGCGCGCGAGCCGTGGCCGGGTGAGCGCCCCCGGCTGGCCGGGGTCAGCTCCTTCGGTTGGGGCGGCACCAATGTGCACGTCGTTCTGCACGGCACCGCCGAGCCGGTGCCGGTGCCGGTGCCGGTGCTCGAACCGCGAGACACCGCCACTCGCCGCCCCACTGTCGCCTTCGTGTGCTCCCCGCACGGCCAGCAGTGGACCGGTATGGCGCGCTCGCTGTTCCGCGCTGAACCGGTGTTCCGGGCCGGCGTCGAGGACTGTGACGCCGCGCTGCTCCCGCACCTGGGCTGGTCGGTGGTGGACCGGTTGTTCGCCGCCGCCGACGGCCGCGGCGACGCGGTGGACGTCGCACAGCCACTGTCCTTCGCCGTCCAGATCGGCATCGCGGGGTGGCTCGAAGCGGCGGGCATACGCCCGGACGCCGTCGCGGGCACGTGCTTCTCGGAGATCACCGCCGCGGTGATCGCAGGCCTGCTCGACCTCGCCGATGGTGCCCGGCTGGTGCACCTCTACAGCCGGGCGCAGGCCCGTGTCGCGGGCCCCGGCGCCGGTATGGCCGTATTCGAGCTGACGCCCGACGAGTTGGCGGAGTACACCGGAGCCGGGCTGGTCGTCGCGGCCGAGTATGGACCCCGCTCGACCGCGCTCGCGGGCGATGCCGGTGATCTACGCGAAGTCGTGGCCCGATTGAAGGCGCGCGATGTGCTGTGCGGCATGGTGCGCATCGACGTCCCGGTCCATAGCTCCGCCGTCGAGGTCGCACTTCCCGCGTTGCGCGCCGACGGCGCCGGGATCATCGCCCGGCCCGGCCGGGTGCCGATGACCTCGACGGTCACCGGGGAGGTCATCGACTGGCACACCCTCGACATCGACTACTTCGCCCGCAACCTACGTAGCCCGGTCCGGCTGGCCGCCGTGGCGGCGCGGTTCGCCCGCTCGCACGATGTCCTGCTGGAGATCGGGGCGCACCCGGTGCTGGCGAACGCCCTCCGGCAGAGTACCGCCGATGCGGGTCACGGCACCGTGCTCGCCACGATGCGCCGAGGCGACGAGCTGGCGGGGATGGCCGAGGCGGTGGCCGCCCTGGCTGCCCTCGGCGTCGGCCGTGCGAGGCCCGAACCTGTCGCCGAGCTGGTCACCCTGTCCGCGCGCACCCCCGACGCGCTGCGCGACCACGCCCGCCGCGTCGCAGAAGCGTTGCCGTCGGACGTGGCACTCCCGGACGTCGCCGAGGCGGCCGCTCGTCGCGCCGACCAGCCCTACCGGCTCGCCACCGTGGTGCGCACCACCGGTGAGCTGGCCGAGGCGCTCGCCGGATACGTGCGCGGCGACGAACCGGCCGCGGTGCGCGTGTCCGACTCGGCCGCGCTCGCTCACCCGAAAACCGTGTTCGTCTTCCCCGGCCAGGGATCGCAGTGGCTCGGCATGGGCCGCGACCTGCTCCGCACGGAGCCGGTGTTTCACGCCGCGGTCCGCGAGGTCGACGCCGCAATCGCGGACTACGCGGGCTGGTCGGTGCTGGCCGAGCTGACGGCCGACGAGCACGACTCGCGGCTGGACCGGATCAACGTCGTGCAGCCGACGCTGTTCACCGTGGCCACCGGCTTGGCTGCGCTGTGGCGGTCGTGGGGGATCGAGCCGGACGCGGTCGTCGGCCACAGCATGGGCGAGGTCGCTGCCGCGCACGTGGCGGGGGCACTCTCGCTCGCCGACGCTGTCCGCGTCATCTGCGGCCGGAGCGAGCTGCTGCGCTCGGTGAGCGGCCAGGGCGCGATGCTCTCCTGCGAGCTCACCCTCGACCAGGCGCGCGGCGTGCTGTCGGGCCGTGATCACGCGGTGTCCGTCGCGGTGAACAACAGCTCACGTGCGACAGTCCTTTCTGGCGACCCCGGCGTGCTGGCCGAGGTCGCCGCCGACCTCGAGGCGTCGGGTGTGTTCCACCGCTGGGTCAAGGTCGATGTCGCCTCGCACAGCCCGCAAATGGACCCGCTGCGCGCCGACCTGCTCGACCTGCTGAAGGAGCTGACGCCCCGGCCTGCCACGACGCCCCTGTATTCCACGGTCACCGGGCGTGTCATGACAGGCGACGACCTGGACGCGGCGTACTGGGTTGACAACCTGCGCGAGCCGGTCCTGTTCTCCGATCAGGTCGTCGCGCTGCTGGGCGCGGGCACGCGTGTGTTCGTGGAGATGAGTCCGCACCCGGTCCTGCTGCCTGCCATCGAGCAGGTGGTCGCCGACGTCCCAGGTGCGATGGCTGTGGCACTCCCGTCGCTGCGCAGGCACGAGCCCGAGCGCGACACGATGCTCGGCTCGCTCGCGCGGCTGCACGTGCTGGGCGCCCGCTTCTCCGGATGCCGTGTCCACACGCCGGGCAGGCGTGGGATGTGGTTGCCCACCTATCCATGGCAACGGGAGCGGTTCTGGCTCGACCATCTCGAAACGGGCGCGTCGCGCCGTGTCGGCAGCGGCGGCCACCCGCTGCTGGGCGACCGGCTGGACTCCGCGATCGAACCGGACACGCACTACTGGCAGGTGGAGCGCACCGAGCTGGACGAGGCCGGGTGCGCGGAGATCGTGCTGGCCGCCGTCGAGCAGACCTACCGGACAGGCTCGATCGACGTGTCCGAGCTGTGCCTCAACCCGCCACCCCAGGTCGAGCCGGGGGTCGCCGCGCTCGTGCAGACGGTGGTCGTGCACTCCGGTCGCTCGGCGACGGTCCGGGTGTTCGCCGCCGACGGCGACGGGATGGTCGAGGTGGCCTCGGCATGCACGGACGCGGCCGAGGCGAGCGGCGCTTTCGAGGTGTCCGGTCGCTTCGGTGCCGCGCTACGCGCCCTCGCCGGCTCGGCGGACTCGCCGCACCCGGATGCTCCCGCCCAGGCGACGGCTGCCTCCGCCGAGCAGACGCTGGCCGCCATCGCGGATGTCGCCGCGCGTCGCGCCGCGGCCGAGAACATGGTGCGCGAATGCGTGGCCCAGGTCGCCCGGCTCGCTCCGGACCGCATCGACCTTGACAGTCCGCTACGGACACTCGGGATCGACTCGATCATGTCCATTGAACTGCGTAACCGGCTGGAGAAGCGGTTCGGCACTCGGCTGTCGGCGACGGTGATCTGGAACCATCCGACGACCCGCGAGCTCGCACCCTTCCTCGCCGGGCGCATCGGCATCCCGTTGGAGGACGCCGAGCTTTCCCCCGCGGGCCCTTTCGCCGCCGAGACCATCGCGACCGGGGACGAGACCGACCTGAGCCTCGAGGAACTGGTCGATCGCGAACTCGCTGAGCTGAACCGACGCTTGGAGACCATCTAACATGGCAAGTGACACGGGAACGCATCTGGTCAAGGCGCTGGCTGCGATCAAGGAACTCCGGGCGAAGATCGACGCTCTGGAGCACGCCAAACGCGAGCCGGTGGCCATCGTCGGCATCGGCTGCAGGCTGCCCGGCGGGGTCACCTCCCCGGACTCGTTCTGGGAGCTGCTGGAACAGGGCCGGGACGCGGTGTCGGAGATCCCGTCGTCGCGATGGGACGTCGATGAGTTCTACGACCCCGATCCGGCGGCGCCAGGCCGGATGACTGTGCGCCACGGCGCCTTCGTTGACGGCGTCGACCGGTTCGACCCGTACTTCTTCGGCATCTCCCCCCGCGAAGCCGAGCGGATGGACCCGCAGCAGCGGCTGTTCCTGGAGGTCGCGTGGGAGGCGCTGGAGGACGCGGGCCGCACCCGCCAACAGCTGCGGGGTAGCGCGACCGGGGTATTCGTCGGCACGAACGGCTCGGACTACCTGCAGATGCAGCTGGCCGACCCGACCGACATCGACCTCTACACGATCATGGGCGGTCTGCACTGCACCATCCCCAACCGCTTGTCCTATCTGCTCGATCTGCGCGGGCCGAGCATCAGCCTGGACACCGCGTGCTCGTCGTCGCTGGTAGCGGTGCATCTGGCGGTGCAGAGCCTGCGGGCGCGTGAGTGCGACACCGCGGTCGTCGGCGGGACGAACCTCATCCTCTCGCCGATCGCCACCGTGGCGCACGCCAAGGGACTGCCGCTGGCGCCGGACGGCCGCTGCAAGACCTTCGACTCGCGCGCCGACGGCTATGTCCGCGGTGAGGGCGTGTCCGCGATCGTCCTCAAACGACTGTCCGACGCGGTGGTCGACGGCGACCAGTTGTGGGCGGTGATCAAGGGGTCCGCGGTGAACCAGGACGGGCTCACCAACGGGCTGGCTGCTCCCAACGGCCGCGCGCAGCGGGCGGTCATCGAGCTGGCGCTGAGCAGCGCCCGGCTCGATCCGTCGCAGGTCACGCTGCTGGAGGCACACGGCACCGGGACCTCGTTGGGCGATCCCATCGAGGTGGAGTCGCTCGACGAGGTCTACGGTAGGTCCGCCGCCGACGGCGACGTGTGCGCCCTCGGCTCGGTGAAGACCAATCTCGGCCATGTCGAGGCGGGCGCGGGGATCGTCGGTCTGATCAAGGCCGCGCTGTGCGTGCACCACCGGCGGATCGCGCCGAACGTGCACTTTGAGTCGATCAACCCGCATATTGACCTCGCGGACAGCCGCTTGGCCGTACCCACCGCGGCGCGCGACTGGGACGTGCCCGACGAGCGCAGACACGCCGCGGTGAGCTCCTTCGGCGCGGGCGGCACCAACGCCCACGTCGTGCTCGGCCCAGCCCCGGCGCTGGAACCGGATGAGTCCGTACCCAGCGGGCCGTACCTGATTCCCTTCTCCGCCAGGACATCCGAGGTGTTGACCGGGATGGCCGCCGCTTACCGCGACCACCTGCGATCACCGTGCGGGCGCTCCGACGCGCTGCACAACATCGCCTACTCCGCCGCCCACCGCCGCACTCAGCATGAGCACCGGGGTGTCGTGCTGGCCACGTCGCACGACGACGCCGCCGACCGGCTCGACGCCTGGATCGCGGGGGAGAACCCGACCGGCGTGATCACCGGCTCGACTACGGGCTCGCTCGACCACGGCGTGGTGTTCGTCTTCCCCGGCCAGGGTTCGCAGCGCGCGGGCATGGGCCTGGAGCTGATGCGGACCTGCCCGGTGTTCCGCGACACCGTCACCGATTGCGACGAAGCCATGCGCGAATACCTCGGTCACTCCGTGCTGGCCGAGATCCGTGGGGGTGGCGAACTCGACAGGATCGACGTGATTCAGCCCGCGCTGTTCGCCATCGGCGTCGGTTTGGCGGCGCGGTGGCGGTCGTTGGGCATCGAGCCCGCCGCCGTCCTCGGCCACAGCATGGGCGAGGTGGCCGCCGCGCACGTGGCTGGAGCGCTGTCCCTCGCCGACGCGGTGCGGATCATCTGCGGTCGGAGCAGGTTGTTGCGTCGGGTTAGCGGGCAGGGATCCATGCTCATCGTGGCGCTGCCGAAGGACGAGACCGACACGCTCATCAAGGGCTGCCGCGACCGCGTGTCCGTGGCGGTGTGCAACAGTCCCACCTCGACGGTGCTCTCCGGTGATCCCGCGACGCTCGACGGGCTGGCGGTGTCCCTGCGCGAGCGCAACATCTTCTGCAGGCCGGTCAAGATCGACGTGGCCTCACAAAGCCCCCAGATGGACCCGCTGCGTGCTGAGCTGCTCGCCGAACTGGACGCCATCACGCCCCGCGCGGGGTCCATCCCGATCCTGTCCACGGTCACCGGAGAGCTGTGCGACGGCGCGGACTTCGACGCGGGCTACTGGGTCCGCAACCTGCGCGAACCCGTGCTGTTCTGGGACGCCGTGGTCGAGCTGGTGGCGCGCGGAAACGGGATCTTCGTCGAGATAAGCCCGCACCCGATCCTGCTGTCCGCCGTGGAGCAGGGTTTCGACCTGACCGACCGCAACGGGCTGCTGCTGCCGTCGATGCGCCGCGACGAGCCCGAGTCGCACGCGATGCTGGAGGGGCTGGGCGCACTGCACGCCCACGGTGTCCCGGTCGACGATGTGTTTCCCGCGAGCGGGCGGGCCGTGCAGCTGCCCGCCCACGTCTGGCAACACGAGCGATTCTGGTTCCGCGAGGACCGGCACGTGGCCGCCGCGCCCACCTCGTCGCGTCACGTCCGGTCCGTGCCCGCACAGCGGGAAGAGCCCGACCTGGTTCCCCCCGCCGATGCCGACGAGCACCGCGCCGTGGTGTTCGGACGTGTCGTCGATGCCGTGGCGGCCGTGCTTCGCCTCGACCGCACCCGGATCGACGCCGGCAGCGGCTTCTTCCAACTCGGGATGGACTCCCTGCTCGCCGCCCAGTTCCGGGCGCGGCTGGAGTCAGCGTTCGGGCGAAAGCTGCCCGCCACCGTCATGTTCGAACACCCCACCGCGGAGGGCCTGGCCGACCATCTCGCCGAGGTGCTCGCGCCCACCGTGACGGCGTCCACCGAGGTGGCCCCGGTCCGTGAGCCGGCGCCCGCCACCAGCCACCACCGGCCCGAGAACGGCCACGGCAAGCCGATCGAGGACCTGTCCGAACAGGAACTCCTGAAGATCCTGGCCGATGAAATGCGCGCCGCACCCACAGCAGGGAGCACCCGATGAGCACTCCGGCCGAGCCCGACGACCGACATGACCTGTTGGTCCGAAGTGTCCTGGAGATCCGCAGGTTGCGCGCGGAGATCGAGGCCCGCGCCGAGCCGATCGCCATCGTGGGCATGGCGTGCCGCATGCCCGGTGGCGCCCACGACCCGGATTCCTTCTGGGAGTTCCTGCGCGGCGGCGGCGACGGCATCGTCGATGTGCCCAACTCCCGTTGGGACACCGATCGGTTCTACGACCCGTCGCCCGAGACGCCCGGCCGCACCTATACCCGCCGAGCCGGTCTTCTGTCCGATGTGGACACATTCGATGCGCCGTTCTTCGGGGTCGCGCCGCGGGAGGCGGCCACCCTGGACCCGCAGCAGCGGCTGTTGCTGGAGATCGGTTGGGAGGCCCTGGAGCACGCGGGCCTGCGTCCTGACGGGCTTGCGGGTACCCAGACCGGGGTGTTCCTCGGTGTCACCAACAACGACTACGGCCAGCTGCAGATGCAGCAGGTCGACCCGGCCGATCTGCAGGCGTACACGCTGACCAGCAACGCCTCCACCTTCGCCGCGGGCAGGCTCTCCTACTGGCTCGGTCTGCGCGGCCCGAGCCTGTCGGTCGACACCGCGTGCTCGTCGTCGCTGGTCGGCCTGCACCTCGCCTGTCAGAGCCTGCGGTCCGGCGAGTCCGCGCTCGCCCTCGCGGGCGGGGTCAACGTGCTGCTCTCGCCCGAGTGGTTCGTCGTGCTGTCCAAGGCGAAGATGCTCGCGCCCGACGGCCGCTGCAAGACCTTTGATGCCGCTGCCGACGGCTATGTGCGCAGCGAGGGCTGCGGGATGGTCGTGCTCAAGCGGCTGTCCGACGCGCTGTCCGACGGCGACAGCGTGTGGGCCGTCATCCGGGGGTCCGCGGTCAACCAGGACGGCCGCAGCAGCGGCATCACCGTACCCAACTCCGCCGCGCAGCAAGACGTCGTGCGCCGCGCCCTCGCCGCGGCAGGCCTGCCCCCGCACCGCGTCGGTTACGTCGAGGCGCACGGCACCGGCACCCCGCTGGGCGACCCGATCGAGCTGCGCGCGCTGCACGCCGTGCTCGGTGACCGCGCGGGCGGCGACCCGCTGCTGGTGGGCTCGGTCAAGACGAACATCGGGCACCTGGAGCCCGCCGCGGGTATCGCCGGTCTCATCAAGGTCGCGCTGTCCCTGCACCACGGCGAGATCCCGCCGCACCTGCACCTGCGCGAAGTCAATCCGGACATCGGGATCGACGAGCTGAACCTGAGCATCCCCACCGAGGTGACGCCGTGGTCGCGCGGGGAGCACCCGCGCGTTGGCGCGGTCAGCTCTTTCGGCGCCAGCGGCACCAACGCGCATGTGGTCCTGGAGGAGGCCCCTGCGCGAGTTGCCGCACCGAACTCCGCGTCGCCGGACCGCACCGCGCACGTGCTGACCATGTCGGCGAAGACCCCGGCGGCGTTGTCGGAGCTCGTCAAGCGCTACCGCGACCGTCTGGCCGTGACCGCCGATGATGAGCTGGCCGACGTCTGTTTCACCGCCAACACCGGCCGCGCCGCCTTCCCGCACCGGTTGGCCGTGGCCGGGCCGACCGGCAAGGAGATGCACGAGGCGCTGTCTGAGGTCGCCTCGGGCGGCACGTCGCCGTCGGTGCGCCAGGGTTACGTCCCCGCCGGGAACCGGTCCACGGTGGCGTTCCTGTTCACCGGCCAGGGTTCGCAGTACCCGGGCATGGCGCACGACCTCAACGCCACGGAGCCGGTGTTCCGCGCCGCCCTCGATCGGTGCGACGAGGTGCTGGCCCCGCTGCTGGGGCGCCCGCTGCGCTCGGTGCTCTCCCCGGACCCGCACGAGTCCGACCTGCTGCACGAGACCCGTTACACCCAGCCTGCGCTGTTCGCCGTGGAATATGCACTCGCGCAGCTGTGGCGCTCGTGGGGTGTCCAACCCGCCGCCGTGCTTGGGCACAGCCTCGGCGAGCTGGTGGGCGCGTGCGTGGCGGGCGTGCTCGATCTGTCGGACGCGCTGCGGCTCACCGCGCGCCGGGGCGAGCTCATGCACAACCTCGGCGAGGGCGGTGCCATGGCGGCCGTGTTCGCGAGCGCCGAGCACGTCGGCGCGGTGCTGGCCCCGTTCGCCGACCGGGTGTCCCTCGCGGCCGTCAACGGTCCGGAGAGCGTGGTCGTCTCCGGGGCGGAGGACGCGGTCGCGCAGGTGCTGGCGACGCTCGCCGAGCAGGGAGTGCGCACCACGCCCGTCACCGTGACCCGGGCCTTTCACTCGCCGTTGATGGACCCGATGCTCGACGCCTTCGAGGCCGAGGCATCCACAGTGGATTTTCGTCCGGCGGTCATCCCGGTGGTTTCCAACATCACCGGCGAGGTGCTGCGCGGCGAAGGCGTCTACAGCGCCCGTTACCTGCGCGACCACGTCCGCGAGCCCGTCCGCTTCCACGCAGGCATGAACACCCTGTTCGAGATGGGATTCCGCACGTTCCTGGAGATCGGCCCCGCGCCGACGCTCGTGGGCATGGCCAAGCGGTTCGCCCCGCCGACCGACCCCGACCGACCGCAGGCATTCCTGCCGTCGCTGCGCCCCGGCCACGCAGACTGGCAGGTGCTGGCCGAAAGCCTCGGCGCGCTGCACACGGTGGGTGTCGACATCGACTGGGCGCGCTTCGACGCCGGGCGCGGGCGCGCACGCGCCACCGTGCCGACCTACCCGTTCCAGCGGACTCGCCACTGGTTCGAGCCGACCATCACCGTGACCCCCGCCGCCCCCGCACGGGTCACGGCATCGGCGACGCTGCTCGGCAACCGGGTGCCCTCACCGCTCGACGTGGTGCAGTTCGGCGCCGTGCTCGACACGGATGTACACCCGTGTCTCGGCGACTGTGTGGTCGACGGCCTGCCGGTGGTGAACATCGGGGTGTACCTGGAGGCCGCGTTGGCCGCGTCCGCCGAGCTTTCCGGTCCCGGGCCGGTCACCCTGCGGGACTGCCTGGTGCTGCAGGGCCTGGTGCTCGACCCCGGGGAGCCCAGGAACGTCCAGCTGCTGGTCGAGCCCGAATCCCGCACCTGGAGTTATCACGCCGAGGACGCTGCCGGGAACTGGGCGCAGTACGCGCGCGGCACAGTCGTCGGTGAGGCCGACGCGGCGCGCAAGGTCGACCTCGACGCGATCCGGCGCGCCCTGGCAGGCGAGCTGTCCGGCCTGGACCTCTACCGCCGGATGTGGCAGCGGCGGGTCTACCTCGGCGGTGCCGCGCGGTGGATCGACCATGTGTGGTGTGAGCCGGGACAGGCGCTCGCGCGGATGCGGGCGCCGCGTCCAGGGGAGTGCCTGCCGTACCTGCTGCACCCTGGGCTGACCGACGCGATGTTCCAGACGCTGTTCTCGTGCCTGCCGGACGAGACGCCGCGGGACGCGGTGTTCATGCTCGTCGGATTGGAGAAGTTCACCTTCCACGGCTACGACGCCGATCAGCAGGTGTACTGCCACGTGGTCCTGTCGCCGACGGCTGACCCGTCGTCGGTGGTGAGTGCAACCGTGCGGTTGTACAACGCCGCCGGCTGGGCTGTCGCTGAGGCCGAGGGTGTGCACCTCAAGCGCGCTGAGCGTGCAAAACTGCTGCGCTCCGCGCCAAGCCCAGCCGAGCACGCACCCGCCGGCCGGCTGCCGCGCTCGCGCTCCGAGCGGGTCGAACCGCGGTCGTCCGCGCGGCAGAGCGTGCTCGACGCGCCCGCCGCGGAGCGAGCCGGGCGGTTGCGGGCCGTCCTCGCGGGCGTGGTCGGGCGTGCACTCCGCGCCCAGGGCAGCGACCTGGACGTGCATGAGCCACTGCCCAATCTCGGGTTGGACTCGCTGATGGCGTTGGAGGTCAAGGACGCGCTGTCCGCTCAACTCGGCGTCGCCCTGCCGCTGATGGCCTTCCTGGAAGGGCGCAGTATCTCAGGTCTCACCGACGAGGTGCTGGGGCTGCTCGGGGCGCCCGCCACGGCACAGGAGACCACCCAGGAGACCGTCGAGGTCGCGGGTTTGCCCGTGCTCGTCGCCGACGAGGCCGCCCGGTACGAGCCGTTCCCGCTCACCGATCTTCAGCAGGCGTACCTGATCGGCCGCTCGAACGTGTTCGAGTTGGGCAGCGTCTCGACCTACTTCTTCTTGGAGGTCGACGTCGATGTCGACCTGGACCAGCTCACCGCCGCGCTGCGCCGCATGATCACTCGGCACGACATGCTCCGCGCGGTGATCAGTCCCGACGGTTACCAGCGCGTGCTGCCCGAGGTGCCCGACTACGTCATCCGCACCGTCGACCTGCGCGACCTCCACGACATCGATCGTGAGCGCAGGCTTGCCGAGATCCACGCCGAGCTACGGGACCAGGTTTTCGACACCGCCATCTGGCCGCTGTTCGACGTGCGCGCCACCCGGATAGCCGACCACCGCACCAGGCTGCACATCGGACTGGATGCGCTGGTCATCGACGCGTGGAGCACGTCGCTGCTGTTCCGGGAGTGGGCCGCGGCCTACCGGGGCGAGGACGACACGTTCGACAAACTGGAGATCACCTACCGCGACTACGTCACGGCGGCCAAGACCGTCGAGGGCACGCCCGCGTACGCGGCGGCCGAGCGGTACTGGCTAGACCGGATCGAGACGCTGCCGCCTGCCCCTGAGCTGCCGCTGGCGACCAACCCAGCGGCGATCGACACCCCGCGGTTCACCCATCGCTGCGCCCGGCTCGACGTCGAGCAGTGGTCGGCGTTCAAGCGGCATGCCGCCGCGCACGGTGTCACCCCATCAGCCGCGCTGTGCACGGCCTACTCCCAGGTGCTCGCGGCGTGGAGCAGGTCCGACCGCTTCACCCTCAACGTGCTGTTCTTCAACCGGCTTCCGCTGCATGAGCAGGTCCCCGACGTCGTGGGCAACTTCAGCGCCACCACGCTGCTGGAGGTGCACAGCACCGCGACCGACGCCTTCGCCACACGCGCCGAGGGGCTGCAGCGTCGTCTGTGGACAGACCTGGAGCACAGCCAGATGTCCGGGGTCGCCGTGCTGCGCGAGCTGAACCGGGCGCGCGGCACCGCGGGCGCGGCAGGCATGCCGGTGGTCTTCGCCAGCATGGTCAACTTCTCGTCCCGCGACGCGCCTGCCGCGACCGGGCTGGCCCAGCACCTGGTGGAGCTGGACGAGTCGGGCGCGCACGTGTCCAGCTCGATCCGCACCCCGCAGGTGTGGCTCGACCACCAGGTCGTCGAGGACATGGGCGCCCTGCTGATCAACTGGGACGTCGTCGAGCAGCTGTTCCCCGCGGGCATGGTCGACGCCATGTTCGGCGCCTATGTCGAGGTGCTGTACCGCCTGTGTGACGACGAGCAGGCATGGCGCGCGAGCGCGCCATGCCTCGTCCCGACCGCCGACCTCGACCTCCGCGCCCAGGTGAACGACACCGCCGGGCCGCTGCCGACGGGACTGCTGCACGAGCCGTTCGCCGCGCGGGCCGCAGCCCGGCCCGATGCGCCCGCGGTCATCGCGTCGGACCGCACCCTCACCTATGGCGAGCTGGACGGCAGGTCCAATCAGCTCGACCGGTGGCTGCGCGACCAGGGTGTAGGTCAGGGCTTGCTGGTCGCGGTCGTGATGGAGAAAGGCTGGGAGCAGGTCGCGGCCACCCTGGGCGTGCTCAAGGCGGGCGCGGCGTACGTGCCGGTCGACGCGGGTGTGCCTGCCGAGCGGCTGCGCACCCTGCTGCAGGTCTCGGGTGCCTCGGTCGTGCTCACCCAGGCCAGGGTCGAGGAGCGTGTCAGCTGGCCGGAAGGCATCGTGCGGCTCAGTGTGGACGGCCCCGAGGCCGAGGGGCTCGACAGCGCCCCGCTGGCCGCCGCCGCCGTAGCCCCTGGTGACCTGGCCTACGTCATCTTCACGTCGGGCTCGACAGGGATCCCGAAGGGCGTCATGATCGAGCACGGCGCCGCGCTCAACACGATTGTCGACATCAACGAGCGGTTCGGCGTCACCGAGAACGATCGCGTGCTCGGCCTGTCCGCGTTGAACTTCGATCTATCGGTCTACGACATCTTCGGCGTGCTTGCCGCAGGCGCCGCCCTGGTGCTGCCCGAGCCCGCAGCGCAGCGCGAGCCCGCGCGGTGGGCAGAGCTGGTCGTCGAGCACCGGGTGACGGTGTGGAACAGCGTACCCACGCTGATGGAGATGTTCACCGAGCACGCTCTCGGTGCCGGGCTGGACGGCCTGCCGCTGCGCGTGGTGATGATGAGCGGCGACTGGATCCCGGTCACCTTGCCCGATCGGATTCGCGCGCTGGTGCCCGACGCCGAGGTGTGGAGCCTCGGCGGCGCGACCGAGGCGTCGATCTGGTCGATCCTCTACCGGATCGACGAGGTCGACCCGGCGTGGACATCCATCCCGTACGGCACCCCGATGCGCAACCAGCGGTTCAATGTCTTCGACGATGCCATGCGGCCGTGTCCGGTGTGGGTGCCGGGCCAGCTCTACATCGCGGGCGTCGGCCTTGCCCGCGGCTACCTCGGCGACGAGGCGAAGACCGCGGCGAGCTTCGTGCGCCACCCGGTGACCGGCGAGCGGCTGTACCGGACCGGCGACCTCGGTTGCTACCTCCCCGACGGCACGATCGAGTTCCTGGGCCGTGAGGACCTCCAGGTCAAGATCAACGGATTCCGGATCGAGCTGGGCGAGGTCGACGTGGCACTGCAGCGTCAGCCTGGCGTGCGCGTCGCGGTGGCGGCGAGTGTTGGCGAGCGGCACACGAAGCGGCTGGTCGCCTACATCGTCCCCGATTCCGATGACTGCGCCCAGGCCGAGGCCGAGTTGCTCGCCGTGCTGCGCGCGGAGCTGCCGGACTACCTGGTGCCGTCGCGGATCGTGACGCTCGACGCGCTCCCGTTGAGCGCCAACGGAAAAGTGGATCGCTCGGCGCTACCTGCTCCGGACGCGGTTCCCACCGGCCTACCGGACGGCAATCGTCCGCCCGATGCGGTCGAGGCCCAACTCGCCGGCCTGTGGTCGGAGTTCTTTCCCGGTGCCGAGATCGGCATCGACACCGACTTCTTCGAGCTGGGCGGCAACTCGCTGGTGGCGGTGCGACTGATGTCGCGGGTGCGCGCTGCGTTCGGCCGCTCCCTGCCCCTGTCGGAGCTGTTCGGCAGGCCGACCATCGCGCTGCTCGCCGAGCGGCTGCGCGACAGCGGCGCCGCGTCGGGTAGGCAGGCACTCGTGCCGATCCGCGCCACCGGCTCGCGTCCGCCGCTGATCTTCGTGCACCCAGTCGGCGGCGATGTGCTGTGCTACTCCCTGCTCGCCGATCTGCTGGGCGACGACCAGCCGTTCTACGGGCTGCAGGTGCCCGACGAGCCGCTCGCCACCGTGGCGGACCTGGCCGCCCACTACGTCACCGCGCTCACCGACACCATCCCGGTGGGTCCGTACCGGGTCGGCGGGTGGTCGATGGGTGGCGTCGTCGCGCTGGAGATCGGCCGGCAGCTCGTCGAAGCGGGGCACGAGGTCGACCTCGTCGCCGTGGTGGACCTACTGGAGGAACCGGGAGCCGGGCGGGAGCGCGCCATCGACGACGTGGTGCTGCTGTCCTGGTTCGCCCGTGACCTCGCCGGTCTCGCGGGCCGAACCTGGGCGCCGGAGCCCGCAGAGTTCCAGGCCGAGGACCGCGCCGCGACCCTGCGCACCTTCCGCGACCGTGCCTGCGCGGAGTCGGTGCTGCCATCCGATGTGGACATGGACACGCTCACCGCCATCGTGGACCGGTTCTCCCGCAACTACCGTGCCCTGCTCGCCCACGACCCTGCGCCTTACCCGGGCCGGGTCCTGGTGGTGCGCGGGGAGAACGGGGCGACCAATGCCACCACACAGGCGTGGCTGGCCCGGCTGCCCGGTGAAGTCACGTGCGTCGAGGTGTCCGGTGACCACTACAGCCTGATGCGCGCGCCGCACGTGAATATCCTGGCCAATCGGCTGCGCGAAGCACTGCGGGCGACGACACCGAGCGAGGGGGCGCGCGCCTTCTCAAGTCGTGTTCGCTCCTTGCCCTGACGATCACCGCACCGGTGGCGACCGCGCGGATCCGGTCCTTGACCGCGGCGGCGGTCAGCTGCACGCAGACCTCGCGCAGCCAGGCCAGCACGGCCCGGACCACCACCAACGCCGCCACCGCGACGAGCAGCCCGCTGACCTGCGCCAACGGTTGGCCCTCGGACAACCGCACGAGGACACCGGCGGCAACCAGCGGCGGTGGCCGGCACGAACGGCACCGCCCCGGTGGACCAGCTCGGAGGACCGTAGCTGGTGCGCCGGGGCGGTGCGTCCGCTGCCGTGATGGATCAGCCAGGCGGTTCGGGCTGGGGGTTGAGCTATCCCACCGCGGTCGGGGTACCGAAGATGAAGTCGTCCATCACCACGAGATCGCGGTCCCCGCGCTCGTCCGGGCCGAGCACGGTGTTGCCACTCGTGATCCGCACGCGCGCCACCCGCCGGTCGAGGAAGCGGACACCGAGGAAGGACAGGGTCTCCCGGCCGGGA
>Ga0136617_10001268_pt1 | contig 22218 bp, 10 predicted proteins | sample AntDrymUQ3222106_2_FD_129672 | JGI IMG/M metagenome (GOLD analysis project Ga0136617, IMG submission 129672) | Polar desert sand microbial communities from Dry Valleys, Antarctica - metaG UQ322 (21.06) | ecosystem: Environmental > Terrestrial > Soil > Desert | place: Antarctica: Dry Valley...
GACAATGCTGTTCGGAATTACGCCCAACGATGCCACTACGTTCGCCGCGGTTTCAGTGTTCTTGATTCTCATGGCCCTGCTCGCCTGCTATATCCCTGCGCGGAGGGCGACGAAAGTTGATCCTCTGGTGGCGCTGCGTTATGAGTGAAGGCATTGCCGATTTCCAATTGCCGATTGCCGATTGGAGTGACGGTGGAAGGACCGCCTTAGATTGGCAATTGAATGCAGTCAACGATCAGCAATCTAATTGACGCTAGGCAATCTAGTCGGCAATACGAAATTGCAAATTGCAATCGGCAATTGGCAATCGCGAAATACTGGAGGGACGACTGATGCAAATACTTCAACAAGACCTGCGTTACGGCGCGCGAATGCTGCTCAAGAAACCGCTCTTCACAATCATCGCCGTTATCACTCTGGCGCTGGGTATCGGAGCTAACACCGCCATCTTTAGCGTCGTCAACACGGTATTGCTGCGCGCCTTGCCCTATCACAACTCCAATCAACTAGTCGTTCTCTCAGCGGTTGGATCTGGCGGAGATCGCGATGGTGTTTCGATTCTTGAAGCTCAAGAGTTTCAGTCGCAAATGCGAACGCTGGAAGATCTGACTGCGTTTCAGACCCAGAGCGTCAACGTCACCGGAGGCGAGCGACCAGACCGCGTGCGCGGCGCGTTCGTGTCGGCGAACTTCTTCAAGGTGTTCAATCTCGCTCCCGTCGTTGGGCGAACCTTTGCAGAAGGCGAAGACCGGCAAGGCGCGGCGAAACTCGCCGTGGTTAACGAGAAAATGTGGCAGGAACGCCTTAACGGGGATAGGAATCTGGGAAAGAGCCTGATTCTTAACGGCGAGCCTTATAGCGTTATTGGCGTCGTGCCTTCGAGTTTCAAACAACCTTTCGATCCGGACGTTGAGGTATGGATGCCGGTGGCAAATTTTCCGGGCAATACGGGCCAACGGGACTCACGATTTCTATTTGCATTCGGCCACCTCAAGCCAGGCGTCGACGTATCACAGGCCCAAGCAGAGGCAACGACATTCGCGAACCAATTGGCCCAATCTTACCCCAAAGAGAATGCAGGACGTGGCGCGAAAGTGGAATTTTACCGCGAGTTGATGGTTGTCGGTGTACGCCCGATGCTCTGGTTGCTGTTTGCTGCCGTCGGCGTAATTCTGCTGATCGCCTGCGCCAACCTGGCGAATCTGTTACTGGCGCGCGGCTTAGCGCGGCAGAGAGAGATTGCCGTACGTGCGGCGCTGGGCGCGAGCAGATGGCGGCTCATCCGACAATTATTAACAGAGACCACGCTGATCAGCCTTGCTGGCGGCGCGGGAGGTTTGCTGCTGGCGCACTGGGGCTTATATGCGCTTCTCAAACTGCCGCAGAACTTCGTTCGTGCTGAAGATGCCGTGCTCGATACTCGTGTTCTCCTCTTTACACTTGGCATATCGGTGCTAACCGGCTGGCTGTTCGGCCTGGTTCCGGCATTACAACTCGCCAAACCTGAACTGCAATCGTTCCTCAAAGAAGGCGCACGAGGCAGTGGCGAAGGGGCAAGGTGGAATCGTGTGCGCGGTGCGTTCGTCGTTGCCCAGGTGGCGCTCTCTCTGCTGCTCCTCGTCAGCGCCGGCCTGCTCATTAGAAGTTTCGACAAGTTGCTGCGCGTTGACATCGGTTTCAAACCGGAAAGACTGCTGAGTCTGGAATATCGACTTCCCCGCAATAAGTATCGGGAACCCTCGGCGCAATGGCAGTTTCATCGCCAGGTCGTAGATCGAATTCAGGAAGTGCCCGGCGTGCAATCGGTCTCCCTGGTGCGTGGTCTGCCCTTCAGCGGAAACGGCGCTACAACCTCGATCATATTGCCTGACCGCGAACCTCCCTCACCGGGTACGGAACCGGAAGTGATGTTCAACACGGCGATGACTAATTACTTCGAAACCCTCGGCATCCCGTTCGTAAAAGGCCGACTCTTTGGCGCTGAGGATCAACTCAACACGCCACCGGTCCTACTTATTAACCAAACCATGGCGCGAAAGTTTTGGCCTGACCAGGAGGCAATCGGCAAACAAGTCAAATTTGTGGAGGACGGCACCACGGCGTCCGTCGTCGGTATCGTGGGCGACGCCAAGCACTACTGGCTTGAGGAAGAATCCAGGCCGCAGGCATATCTTTCTTACAGTCAACAGCCGGGACTCTTCGCTACGGTAGTCATTCGCACCACCATTGAACCGCTGGCCCTGACCGAATCCGTTCGCCAGGCACTTTGGAAAGTCGATGCCGATCAACCGATGTGGAAGATCCGCACGGTTGAATTCCTCGTGAACAGGAGCGTGGCGGACCGGAAATTTCTGATGGCCCTGATGGGCATCTTTGCTTCTCTCGCCCTCGTGCTGACGATGATCGGTCTGTACGGGGTTATCAGCTATCTCGTTAATCAACGCACCCAGGAGATTGGTATTCGCATGGCCCTGGGCGCACAGGTGGGCCACATCCTGCGCATGGTTTTGCAGCACGGCATGGTGCTGGTCTTGGTCGGTGTTGCGCTGGGACTGGGCGCGGCTTGGCTCATGACTCGCTTGATGAATAGTTTGCTTTACCAAGTGAGCGCGACCGATCCCCTTACCTTTGCGGCAATCGCACTGCTCCTGATTGCGGTGGCGCTATTGGCCTGCTACCTGCCGGCGAGACGAGCAACCAAAGTAGATCCGCTGGTGGCCCTGCGGTACGAATGAAGGAATTTTCGATTTGCGATTGGTGATTTGTGATTTCAAGTGGCGTTTTGCAGGCGCCTGGGAGCCGAGGTGTGAAGGACTTTGAGAGTGGTGCGCGATTTCAGATCTGAGATCTCAGATCTGAAATCGGCAATTGGCAATCGGAATTACTGAAAGGACGAGTGATGCCCAAACTGCTGCAAGACTTGCGCTATGCCGTTCGCACTCTGCTGAAGAAACCCGGCTTTGCATTAATTGCCATCGTCACGCTGGCCCTCGGTATCGGTGCGAGTACGGCAATCTTTACGGTCGTTGATGCGGCACTGCTGCGCGGGCTTCCGTATAAATCTCCCGAGCGGCTATATCACGTCTGGGAGAGTACTCCGCAGAAGGAATTTTCACAGCGCGAGTTTTCTTATCCGGATTATCAAGACTATCAGCAAAACCAGGTATTTGAAGGGATCGCGGCTTACACCGGAGGCGGCGCAATCATGAGCGGGCGTGGTGAGCCGGAACGCGTCTTCGCTCCGTCGGCCACGGCCAATTTCTTTTTCGTACTCGGAGTCGAACCTGTCCTCGGTCGCTCCTTTCAGCCCGGCGAAGATAAGCCAGGCGCCCCGCGCGTGACTATGCTGACGTATGGAATGTGGCAGCGCAGATTCGGCGGTGATCCAGGAATCGTTGGCCAGTCGCTCACACTTAATGGTGACAGTTACACCGTGGTCGGTGTGCTGCCCGCGAGTTTTCAGTTTGCACTCAGATCCGCTGACTTATGGCGGCCATACCAACCCACCGAAGCACAATTGACGCGTCGCTTCATGCACGGAACCAATGTCGTTGGGCGGCTCAAATCAGATATAAGTGTGACGCAGGCCCAGACAGAATTGAGCCTCATTGCGAGCCGCATCGAGCGGGAACATAACCAGTCACACGCCGGAACGGGTGTCAGACTCATCGCGTTGCAAGAACAAGTAGTAGGGCAGGTCAAACCGATACTCCTGGTCCTGCTCGCAGCAGTAGGATTTGTATTACTGATCGCTTGTGCCAATGTCGCAAGTTTGCTTCTTACCCGATCAATCTCCCGGCAGAAAGAAGTAGCGATCCGCGCGGCGCTCGGTGCTAGTCGTTGGCGCGTGGTCAGGCAGCTGTTGACTGAATCAGTGCTGCTTTCGCTGGCGGGCGGCGCGGCAGGCTTGCTGATCGCCTACTGGGGAGTGGATGCCCTGGTTGCCGCGCTCCCTGACAACCAAATCAATGCGTTGCCATTTCTCAAATCCTTGCACATTGATGCGCGCATTCTGGGATTCTCCTTCGGGCTTTCACTGTTGACCGGAATGGTATTTGGCCTCGCGCCCGCGCTGCAGTCGTCGCGGCTGGATCTGAACGATGTGCTAAAGGAAGGTGGCCGCGCGTCCTCCGGAGGAGCGCGGCAACGTCTGCGCAGCGCGCTGGTTATGACGGAGATCGCGTTGGCCGTAGTGCTGTTGGTGGGCGCAGGACTGATGATGAAAAGTCTGCTTCGTTTGTTGCAGGCAAATCTGGGATTCAATCCCGAAAACGTATTGACGATGACGGTTGCGCTGCCGCCGGCAAAATATAGCGACACCAATCGTCAGGTGAGTTTTCACGAGCAACTGAAAGAGCGTGTGCAATCGCTCCCAGGCGTCAGCGGCACAGGCACAGTAAACATTCTGCCGCTGCAGGGCGGAAACACTACCCGCTTCAACGTCGAAGGCGATCCCGTTCCGCCTCCCGGGCAGGAGATTGAGGCCAACTTCCGTGTTGTCGACGAGACCTATTTTCAAACGTTGGGCGTTCCGCTTATCTCAGGACGCATGTTCGATGGACGTGATAAGGCGGATGCGCCCGGGGTCGTGATCATCGGCAAGAGTGTAGCGGACAGAATCTTTGCGGGCCGCGACGCGATCGGACGGCGTCTGGTCTATACGGGCGTCCAGGCGCCGCCAGTCTTGATCGTGGGCGTAGTCGGTGATGTGAAGATCGGCGGATTGGACGACGCGATTAGACCGGTTCTCTATTACCCCTATCGGCAAAACCCGTCCATGACCACGAACCTGGTGGTTCGCACAAACGCAGATCCAGCGACCCTGGCAGGCGCAATTCGCAACGAAACCCGACTGCTGGAACCAGACGTGGCGCTCTTCAGCGTTCGTGAGATGGAAGAACTGTCGCCGACTCGCCGGCGGCGTTCATGCGCCGCTTTCCGGCTCTGCTGATTGGCATCTTTGCAGGGGTGGCATTGCTGCTGGCGTCCATCGGCATTTACGGAGTTGTTTCGTATTCAGTTAGCCAACAGACACATTACATCGGTGTACGAATGGCTCTGGGTGCGCAGGCTTCCGACATTCTCAAGATGGTGCTGAAACAAGCGCTCGGGCTGTCCCTGATGGGTGTGGCAATCGGAGTGTTGGCGGCGCTCGGTCTGATGCGACTACTCAGGAGTCTGCTCTATGAGGTGCAGACCAACGACCTGGGGACGTTTGCGTTCGTGGTCGGCACACTGTTCGTGGTCGCTTTGTTAGCTTGTTACATCCCGGCGCGGCGCGCGACGAAAGTCGATCCCTTGGTGGCACTGCGTTACGAGTAAGGAATTTTGTACTTGGCGCTTTGTACTTTGAGTTTTGAACCGCGTGAGTTCAATTGCAGCTGAGCAGACAAAAAGAGTCTTCAAAGACATTCCCTAAGGCGGTCGTCTGGCGCTCACCGCTTTTTGCTGCTCGCGGTTATGGATCAACAACAGTTGATGAGAAATCGGCAATCGGAAATGACAGGAGGTACGAAATGTTTCAAGACCTACGACTTGGCCTGCGAATGTTGCTGAAAAATCCCGGCTTCACTGCCGTAGTCGTGGCCACGCTGGCGCTGGGAATCGGCGCCAACGTAGCACTCTTTTCGGTGGTCAACGGCGTGTTACTCAATCCGCTGCCATTTCCGCATCCTGAGCAGCTTGTGACGCTTGCCCAGAGCAAGCCGAATTTCGAAACAGGCGCTATCCCATACCCGAATTTTCGTGACCTGCAAAAAGAGAACCGGACGTTTTCCGCCATGGCGATTTCGCGCGGGTTCGGCTTCAGTCTCATAGGCTCAGGCGAAGCCGAGCGCGTTACCGCCCGCTTGATCTCCGCCGATTTCTTCTCTGTGCTCGGTGTGAAGCCGGCACTGGGGCGAACCTTTGCGCCGGGTGAAGATGAGCCCGGCGCCGCACCGTTGGTCGTGATCAGCGCAGCCCTTTGGCAACGCAAGTTTGGCGCTGCGCAGGATGTCGTGGGCAAGGGCATGACGCTGGATGACAAGAGCTACACGATTGTGGGTGTGCTGCCACCGGACTTTAGTCTCTTTCGCACCAACGATGTCTTTGTGCCTATCGGCCAGTGGAATAGTCCCGCGCTGCAGAGACGTAGCGCTGCTTTAGGGCTCCACGGAATAGGCCGGCTCAAGCCTGGCGTCACAATCGAGCAGGGGGAGGCGGATCTGGACAGAGTGATGGGGGATCTGGCCGTCGCTTACCCAGAGACCAACAAAGGCAACGGCGCGAAGGTTTCCTCGCTCAAGGAAAGAATGATCGGTGACATCGGGCCGATCCTGTGGATGCTGCTTGGCGCGGTCGGGTTCGTGCTGCTGATCGCGTGCGTGAATGTCAGCAACCTTCTGCTAGCGCGCTCGACCAGCCGGTCACGCGAATTCGCCATTCGCACCGCACTGGGTGCAGGCCGGTGGCGCCTGCTCCGCCAATCTCTAACCGAGAGCATGTTGCTGGCCCTGGCTGGCGGCGGATTGGGGTTGGTGCTCGCGGGTTGGGGCACACAGGCCGCGATTGCGGTGTTGCCCACCACGCTACCACGCGCGGCAGAGGTCGGGCTGGATGCACGGGTCCTGATTTTCACTGTCGCCATTTCGCTGCTCACCGGGATTCTGTCCGGCCTCGCTCCAGCGCTCAAGACTTCGCAGTGGCGTCTATCAGAGACGCTCAAAGAAGGCGGGCGCGGGGCGAGCAGCGGGCGCGGGCGCGCTCACGGCGTCCTCGTCGCGGTCGAGATGGCGCTGGCGGTGGTCCTATTGATCGGCGCGGGGTTGATGATTCGCAGCCTGAGCGCGTTGTGGAACGTTGACCCGGGATTTCGCTCGGACAATGTGCTGACGTTCGGACTCAGCCTTTCTCCGTCATTGAGGAAGGCCAGCCCGCAGGCGATTCGTGCCAACTTACGCGAGCTTAGTGACCAGCTCAGTTCAACGCCGGGTGTGCGGGCAGTTTCATTTTCAGCAGGCGCAGTTCCGTTGCAGGGGGAGGATGATCTGTTCTTTTGGGTGGAGGGTCAGCCCAAACCTGCGAGCCAGAGCGAAATGCACATGGCGGTGGTGTACAGAGTTGAGCCTGGCTATCTAGCGGCCATGCGCATTCCGCTGAAGCAGGGTCGCTTTTTCAGCGATCAAGATAATGAACGATCTCAGTCCGTAGTGGTGATTGACGAGGTCTTGGCTCGCAAACACTTTGGCGACGCCGATCCCGTCGGCAAGCGAATTCTCCAGGATGGCCAGGACCCGCAGCAGATCATCGGGGTAGTCGGGCACGTGAAACAGTGGAGTCTCGATGCAGACGAAGAGGAGACTCTCCAGGCTCAGCTCTACGAACCATTCAGGCAGTTTTCGGACGACTCAATGATCGGAGTGGCTTCGGGGGTGGGAGCAGTGATGCTTACCAACGGACAGGCAGCACCATTCGATTCGATCCGCCGCGTCGTACAAAGCCACAACAAACAGAATGTCATCTCCAGACTTCAAACGATGAATGAGGTGATCGCCGGCACGCTGGCGGACCGTCGCTTCTCGATGATCCTGCTCGACGCCTTTGCCGTGGTGGCGCTGCTGCTGGCGAGCCTCGGACTCTACGGTGTCATTTCGTATCTCGTTGGCCAGCGAACACACGAACTCGGGATTCGCCTTGCCCTGGGCGCGCAACGCCGCGACGTGCTTCGGCTCGTCTTAAGTCACGGAATGAAGATGGCGCTGGGAGGAGTGGCGCTCGGTCTGGTCGCCGCCCTCGGCCTGACTCGACTGCTGGCAACGATGCTCTACGGCGTGAGCACGACCGATCCGGTAACTTTCGCGGTCATTACGTTGCTGCTGACGACCGTGGCGCTGCTCGCCTGCTACATCCCGGCGCGACGCGCTACGAAAGTCGATCCGTTGATTGCACTTCGTTATGAGTAATGACATTTCCAATTGCCGATTGCCAATTGCCGATTGGTGTGAAGGTCGCGAGGCGCAGTTAATCGGTAGTTTGAAAAGAGCCTTCGAGAGTCGGCGCTTTAAAATCGGCAATTGGCAATTGGCAATCGGCAATGGGTTCAATCGGGAATTTGAAAGAATCGGAGACACGGTTATGCAAACCTTCTGGCAAGACCTTCGTTACGGAATTCGCATGCTGGCGAAATCGCCGGGCATCACAATCGTCGCAATCCTCGCGCTCGCGCTGGGAATCGGCGCGAATACGGCGATCTTCAGTGGCGTCAGTGCGTTTATCTTCCGCCCTTTGCCTGTGCCCGAACCCGATCGGATGGTCCGGCCTTTTGAGGCCACCGACGATCGCGGCACGACCGACAGCTTCTCCTATCCGGACTTTAAGGACTATCGCGAGCAGAACACGGTCTTTGCCGGTCTGATTGCCGAAGACATGGCCCAGGCAGCGATCAGCACCGGGGACCAGAACGATGTGATCTGGGGCCAGTTGGTGAGTGGTAACTACTTCGATGTGTTAGGGGTGCAGCCGGCTTTGGGCCGCGGGTTTGCGGCCGACGAAGACAAGGCGCTGGGAGCGGCTCCGGTCGTCGTTATAGGTCATAGCCTCTGGCAGCGTCGCCTAGCCTCTGATCCGAAAATTGTCGGCAAGACGATCGAGCTGAACAGCCGCGCGTACAGTGTGATCGGTGTGACGCCCGCATCATTCAAGGGCACAAAGTTTGGTCTGTCCATGGACTTCTGGGCGCCCATGATGATGGCCGAAGAACTCCGGCGCGCGCCCGAGTTGTTAAGCGATCGCGGCAGCCATTGGATGAACGTAGTAGGGCGACTAAAGCCTGGCGTTACGCTTGCCCAAGCCTCAGCCGAGCTGTCTGCAATAGCGCAACGCTTGAATCAGTCGTATCCAAATGAGCGAGCGAGCACTACCAGCGTAGTGGTCCGGACGGAGCTTGACGGGCGTTGGGATGAGGCCGCGATGGTCATAAAGAGTGGGGCGGCCATCGCGCTGGCGATCACAGGTCTCATTCTGCTGATCGCGTGCGCGAACGTGGCGAATCTGCTGCTGGCGCGAGCGGCCTCGCGTCGAAAAGAGATTGGAGTCCGTCTCGCGCTCGGCGCCAGTCGCGCGCGTTTGATTCGCCAACTGCTGACAGAAAGCTTGTTGCTCTCAGTGCTCGGAGGGGTGTTCGGACTGTTGCTGGCGTATTGGGTGACGGGTTTGATGCAAGGCTTCATTCCCGTCTTGCCCTACAACGTGCTCAACGATCTCTTTGCGCTAGACGCGCGTGCCCTGTTCTTCACTTTAATTGTTTCAATCGCTACCGGAATGATCTTCGGGCTGGCACCCGCTTGGCATGCTTCAAATCCAGAGATTATCCCCGTGCTGAAGGGCGATGCGAACGCCGGACAGGAAGGAAAACGTCGCCGGTTTACCTTGCGAAACTCGCTCGTGGTGGCCCAGGTGGCCTTGTCCCTCGTGGTCCTCGTCTGTGGCGGACTCTTCATCAAGAGTTTTCGCAACGCGCAGAAGATAGACCCGGATTTCGCAGCCCGGGGGGTGCTGCTGGTTTCGTTGAATCCCGAGCTTATGGGCTATGACGAAGAACGGACAAAGAACTTCTTCACGCAGCTGATCGAACGCGCCGGCAGCGTGCCCGGAGTACAGGCAGCGAGCGTAGGGCGTTTGGTGCCGCTCAGCGATAGCTCCAATTCAAGCGGGCCAATACTGAAAGAGGGCGAAACACTGGCGCCGGGCAGCCCCGGCCGCAACATCATGAACAACATAGTCAGCCCGGGCCACTTCCAGACATTGCGGATTTCCATGATCGCCGGACGCGATTTTGAGGAGCGAGATCGGAAGGGTGCGCCGCGCGTGGTCATTATTAACGAAAGGATGGCCCAAATGCTTTGGCCGGGCGAGAGCGCAGTTGGAAAGCGCATCTTCATCGGTCCAAACAGTCCCGATGCGATTGAAGTTGTGGGCGTGGCTAAAACTGGAAAGTACCGCACCCTGGCTGAAGATCCCAAGCCGTACTACTACTCCCCGATGGCCCAGCGAGGCGCCAGCGGCATGACACTGATGGTGCGCACACCGGGCGATCCACGCAGTCTGGTTGGTCCCATTCGCAACGAAGTGCAAGCGCTTGATCGCCGCATCCCGCTATTTGCGATCAAGACGATGGACGAGCACATGACCTGGGCACTCTGGGGTCCCAACATGGCAGCAACTCTTGCTCTTGGGTTTGGGGTAGTGGCGTTGCTGCTCTCCGCAGTAGGACTCTATAGCGTAATGGCCTACATCGTCTCCCAACGCACGCGTGAAGTCGGTATTCGCATGGCGCTCGGTGCCAGGCGAGCCGATGTGCTGAAGCTGATCACAAGTGAGGGAATGAAGATGGCGTCAATCGGAGTGGTGATCGGGTTTGTGTTGTCGCTGGCGCTGGCGCGAGTGTTGTCGTCCGTCTTGATTGGAGTTAGCACCTACGACGTGACGACATTCATTCTCGTTCCTTTGTTGCTGGCTGCGGTTGCCTTTGTCGCCTGTCTGCTTCCAGCTCGACGAGCGACAAAAGTCAACCCGCTAGTGGCGCTGCGCTACGAATGAGAATTTCGAATTGGAATTGCTGATTTCGAAATTGCCAAAGCTTCCCCGGAATCGCCGATTGGGGATCGGGCAACTTCCGAATTGAAGGCATGTTGTAACCGCAACGGCTGAGTTCGGGGTTCGAGTGAAGGGCGATCTGCGATTCGGATCTGAGATCTGAGATCTGAGATCTCAGATCCGGAGAACTGCGCAATTGGAAATCTGAGATTATGTGAGACCTAGGATGTGAGATTGGCAATCGGCAATCGGAAATCTTGGAGAAGTCGACATGCAAACACTCTGGCGGGCCCCTACGCTACGGCTTTCACAAGTTATGGAAGAGTCCGGGCTTCACCCTCGTTGCCCTCCTTGCGTTCGCCTTGAGGCGGGCAGCCCGCCTGGGTTAGTGGTGGCGAACCCGATACCAGTACTCAAGATTGGTGGTTAAGAAACAATAGCCCGATGCGACCCTGGTCAGATGGAACGGCAAAGTTGAGTGCTCCACATCCGGTCGCTACCGCGCGCTTCCGTATTGAGTGACTGTTCGGAGTTGAGCAAGATTTCTCATTTTGCCACGAACTCGGCAGCGACGGGGTCTTATCTTTAGATTATCAACAAGCGGAACTCGCCAATCGGAAATTGGCAATTGGAAATCGGCAATAGGAAGGAACCCATGGAATCACTGCTCAAAGACATTCGCTACGGCGTCCGCACTCTGTTGAAGCATCCAGGGTTCACCTGTATTGCAGTTCTTACCCTCGCGCTTGGCATTGGCGCGAACACGGCAATCTTCAGCGTCGTCAACGCCGTGTTGTTGCGGACGTTGCCCTTCCGCGAGCCGGATCGCCTGGTGATGGTATGGGAAGATGCTGCTTTTGCTGGTTTCCCACGCAACACGCCGGCACCGGCCAATTATGCCGATTGGAAAGCACAGAATCAGGTCTTTGAGGACATGGCAACCTTCGACCAGCGCAGCTTCAACCTCACCGGTGACGGAGAACCGGAAAAGATTGAGGCTTATGGCGTGACCGCCAACTTCTTCGGACTACTGGGTGTCGCGCCAGTGTTAGGCCGCGTCATCCTGCCGGAAGAAGACAAGCCGGAAGTGAACAAAGTTGCCATGATTAGTTACAGTCTCTGGCAGCAGCGTTACGGCGGTGAACGTAGTGTCGTAGGTCGGGAGCTGCTGCTCAATGGCGAGCGGTATACGGTCGTCGGCGTAATGCCGGCTGGTTTTCAGTTCATGGAAAGCCGCATTGGACTTTGGGTGCCGATAGCTTTCACCTCCGAAACATTGGCCCAGCGGGGTAGTCATTTCCTGACTGTTATTGCGCGCATAAGGCCCGGCGTAACCCTCGCACAGGCGAATGCGGATATTCAGACGATTCAGCAACGGATTGCTCACGATCATCCGGACCAGGCGGGACGGCTTGGTGCTTTCGTGATGCCGCTGCGTGACCAATTAGCGGGAGACGTGCGCCGGCCCCTCCTTGTATTGTTAGTCGCCGTCGGATTCGTACTCCTGATCGCGTGCGCGAATATTGCCAATCTATTGCTCTCCCGCGCAGCCAGCCGTAAACGTGAAATCGCGGTGCGAGCGGCTCTCGGAGCAAGCCGCGTGCGAATCGTCCGTCAGTTGCTGGTTGAGAGCCTGTTGTTGGCAACCGCCGGTGCAGTTTGCGGATTGTTAATCGCTTCGGTGAGTTTCGCGTTCCTACAACGATTGATCCCAGATGGTCTGGCCCTCTCAACCAAACTCAACCTCGATCTGCAAGTGCTTGGCTTTACCTTCCTGCTGGCCTTGTCAACAGCCGTAGTCTTCGGCTTAGTTCCTGCCTTTCAAGCATCGAAGATAGATCTCAACGGAGCACTGAAGCAGGGCGGCGGACGCACCGGGCTGAATGCCGGAGGAAACAGATTGAGGAGCGCCATGGTGGTCTCTGAAGTGGCGTTGGCGTTGGTGTTGCTGGTCGGTGCCGGGCTGCTCATTCAGACCTTTCTCAAGTTGCGGGATCAGTATTCGGGCCTGCGACCGGAAAATGTTTTGACTTTGCGCACTGTGCTGCCACGCAGCAAGTATCCGGAGCAACCGCAGCGTGCAGCTTTCTATAAGCAAGTGTTGGAGCGCGTGAGGTCCCTGCCGGGAGTTGTCTCAGCGGGTTATGCCACCAGCATCCCGTTGGCTTGGAAAGGCGGCACGAGCGGCTTCTTCCCTGAGGGTCGCACGGTCGAACGGGCGTCCGCAGAAGGCCTCTCTTATGACGCCAATCATAGGCAGGTCAGCGCTGACTATCTCAAGACGATTGGAATCCCTCTGCTGAGAGGGCGTTCTATCAGCGACGGTGATGATGAACGGGCGATGCCTGCGGCCCTCGTCAACGAAACGATGGCGCGGCAGTATTGGCCCGGCGAAGACGCCGTAGGCAAGCGTTTTAAACTGGGCGATCCACAGGACGACATTCCCTGGAGAACGATTGTCGGCGTGGTTGGTGATGTGCGTCAGATGGGGGTTGACGAGCCAGTCAAGGCTGAGATGTATATACCTTACGGGCAAATCAAAGATCAGCAGTGGTACGCCCCTCGCGATCTGGTAATCCGCGCAATGGTCGATCCGTTGAGCATTGTAGCCGCTGCCCGTAACGAGATTCACCAGGTTGATCCCGCCCAACCCATCTCAAATATTCGGACCATGAAAGAGGTGCTCGGGGAAGAGACCGCATCGCGGCGTCTGGGCATGACGTTGCTGACCATCTTCGCAGCTCTCGCTCTGCTGCTAGCGACACTTGGGATTTACGGGGTACTGGCTTACTTCGTCGTCCAGCATACGCAAGAGATCGGCGTTCGGGTAGCCTTGGGCGCGCAACGGCACGACATACTCGGCCTCGTGTTACGGAAAGGAATGACATTGACATTGTTGGGCGTCGCGATCGGGCTGGGTGTGGCATTCGCCCTAACGCGGATGATGGCGAGCTTGCTCGACGGGGTTAGCACGGCTGATCCGCTAACTTACGCGGCGATAGCGGTGTTGCTCACAACGGTGGCCCTGGTCGCGTGCTACCTGCCGGCGCGTCGGGCTTCAAATGTAGACCCCATGGTGGCCTTGACATATGAGTGATGCGATCTTTGATTTTTGATTTGCAATTGCCGATTGCCGATTGGAGTGAGCCGCAACGACTTCTGAAAATCGGCTGTCGGATTTAGCCGTGAGCGTCTGATGGTCGACGAAGTGACACGCGCGAAGGAGAACCGCAAATTGGCAATTGGCAATCGGCAATCGGCAATGTGAATAATCGACAACTGAAAATCGGAAATCAATTATGGAAACACTCATAAAAGACGTTCGCTACGGCGTGCGCAGCCTGTTAAAGCGGCCAGGCTTTACGGCGGTCGCGCTGCTCACCCTTGCTTTGGGCATTGGAGCGAATAGCGCGATGTTCAGCGCCGTTAACGCTGTTTTGTTGCGCCCGCTGCCCTTTCCCGAATCGGAGCAGATTGTTTCGTTCGATGGTATCAACCCGGCTAAAGGTATCACGGAGAGCAACATGTCCGTGCCTGATTTCGCAGACTGGAAAAATCAGAATCAGGTGTTCGAGCGCATGGCCGGATTTGTCGCCGGCGGTTCTCTGCTCGTTAGCGGCGATGAGACGGAGCGTGTGCGCGGCACGGGAGTCAGCGCGGACTTCTTTCCCCTCTTCCGCACCAACGCCATGAAGGGACGCACGCTTGGACCCGATGACTCGCAAAAAGGCCGGGAGCCAGTCGTCGTGCTCAGCCATGGCTTATGGCAGCGCCGCTTTGGAGCCGATCAAAATGTGGTAGGGACTACGTTGTCAGTGGGCGGCAAGAACACCATCGTAGTCGGCGTCATGCCTCCCGGCTTCGACTACCCCGCCCAATCAGAACTGTGGGTACCCTTTCCGATCGACGCCGCTGCTGAGCGACGTGACAACCGCTACCTTAGCGTGGTCACTCGTCTCAAGCAGGGCGTGTCGCTACCCCAAGCACAGGCGGAAATGGACACTATCAACCTGCGGCTGGCGCAGGCTTATAACGAGACGAATAGCGGCTGGAATGTCAGGCTGACGAACCTTCGAGAACGATTGGTCGGCGAGATGCGTTCCCCTCTGCTCGTGCTGTTGGGCGCCGTTGCATTCGTCCTCCTGATCGCCTGCGCGAATGTTGCGAACCTACTGCTCGCGCGAGCCACCGCACGGCAAAAAGAGATTGCAGTACGCACGGCCCTGGGGGCGAGCCGCTGGCGCATAGTTCGGCAGCTACTAACCGAAAGCGTGCTGCTCTCAATCGTCGGCGGCGCGATTGGTTTATGGCTGAGCATATGGCTGACGAAGTTACTGATTGCCTTAAGTCCACCCAACACGCCGCGGTTCGATGAAATCGCTCCCGACACACGCGTACTTGCGTTCACTCTCGCACTGACTGTGATCACCGGTCTTGTGTTCGGTCTGGCGCCCGCGCTCCAGGTCTCGCGTCCTGATCTGAACGAGGGATTGAAAGAAGGCCTGCGCAGCGGTGCCAGTGGACATCGCAACCGGCTTCGCAGTTTGCTGATGGTCTCCGAGATCGCGCTCTCTTTCATGCTGTTGGTGGGCGCGGGATTGCTTATCAAGAGCTTCATACGCCTGCGCGACGTTAGCGCCGGATTCAATCCAGACCAGGTCCTCGCGGCGCGGGTTTCGCTTCCATTCGCGAAGTACCCGCAAGGTGAGCCTCCTGTTCAGTTGCTTCATCAGGCGGTAGAACGCCTGAGTCTGCTGCCCGGGGTGCAGTCGGCCGGCGCGGTGCTCAGCCTGCCCCTCGGCGGCGACACTTTTAATGTTGGGCGCGGTTATATCCGAGAGGGTCGCCCGGCCACTCCGGAAGAGGCCGACGGGGCCGCTTATCTGGTGGCGACGCCCGAGTACTTTCGCACTCTGCAAATTCCAGTAGTAAGTGGCAGAGCTTTCACCGCTCAGGACACCGAAAGAACGCCGAAAGTGCTCATCGTTAACGAGACGATGGCCCGTCATCTTTGGCCTGGTGAAAGCCCTATCGGCAGGCGCATCACGATCTGGCGCGACGAAGAATTCCCACGTGAGATTGTAGGCGTGGTTGGCGATACGAAGCCGTCACTGGACGCCGACCCAGGCCAGCAGATGTATGTGCCCTATGCTCAGGACTCGGGTTGGACCGGCATGTCACTCGTAATACGCACCAACGGTGACCCAACAAACATTGCTGCGGCGATGCGGAACGAGATGCGTTCGCTGGATAAAGGAATACCAGTTTTTAACGTCAGGACGATGAATGACGTGCTGGACACTTCGGTCGCGCCCCGACGCACGCCAATGTTGCTGTTAAGTGCATTCGCTGCCATCGCACTGCTCCTGGCAATGATTGGCATCTACGGCGTCACTGCTTATTACGTTACTCAACGCACACAGGAGATTGGCATTCGCATGGCTCTGGGCGCGCAGATGAGCGACGTCCTGAAACTTGTTTTAAGAAGTGGAATGGTCCTCGCTTTGATTGGTATCGGAGCGGGGTTGGTGGGCGCTTTTGCGTTGACGCGGTTGATTACAACTTTGCTATTTGGTGTCAACCCAACCGACGTGTTTACCTTCGTAAGCGTATCTCTCTGCTTACTTGTTACTGCCTTAATAGCCTGTTACTTGCCCGCGCGTCGAGCGACTAAAGTGGATCCGTTGATAGCGCTTCGTTACGAATGAGGGCAATGGAATTCGGATTCGAATTGCGGATTTGAAGGTAGCTGCGCAAGTGTCCTATTGGCGAACGGAACTTAAGAGACGGAAATTTGAGATTTGAGGTGTGCTATCGATTGGACCTAAGACACTTTGCGCCGCTGACTTTAAATCGGCAATTGGCAGTCGGAAATCGGCAATGCGTAAAGGTTGGCAGTCGAAGGAGCAAACTTACATGCAAACCCTATTGCAGGACCTGCGCTTCGGAGCGCGAATGTTGTTAAAGAACCCAACAGTGACGTTAGTCTCGATCATTGCTTTGACGCTGGGGATAGGAGCAAACTGCGCGATTTTTAGCGTGGTCAACGCAGTGTTGCTGCGCTCCTTGCCCTACGCCGACGCCGACAGACTGGCCATCGTGTGGGAGAAGAAGCAGGGCGGTAAGACCGATCAGAATGTAATCAATTTGGGTAACTTCTTCGACTGGAAGGACCAGAACAGCGTCTTCGCCGACATGGCTGCGTTCTTTGATCTCACTACAAATCTCACGGGCGATGGTGAGCCCGAAGAAGTGCCAGGACAGATCGTCACTACCAATCTTTTTCCACTCCTGGGTGTGAGTGCTATTCAAGGCCGGACGTTCGCGCCGGATGAGGGCAAACCCGGGCAACCGAACGTCGTCGTAGTCAGCCACGGACTTTGGCAGCGCCGCTTTGGCGGAGACCCCAGCGTAATCGGTCGCCAAGTCACTCTTAACAATCGCCAGAACACAATCATCGGTGTTTTGCCGGCGGACTTTAGCTGGCACGTCCCCAAGGGCTCCATGACACGCAAGTCCGCAGAGATTTGGTCACCCTGGGAGGCCTCAAATGAATTGCGCCAGCGCCGAGGGCGGTTCGCATCCGCGGTGGCGAGACTGCGGCCTGGTGTCACGCCCGCACAGGCGCAGCAGGAAATGAACCTGATTGGGGCCAGACTCGAAAAACAGTATCCCCAGTTCAATACTCTGTGGGGTGTGAATGTCGTTCCCCTCCGCACGCAATTTACCGGCGACATCAGACGGCCGCTACTAATTCTGCTGGGGGCGGTTGGCTTTGTGCTGCTGATTGCGTGCGCCAATGTAGCAAACCTGCTGTTGGCCCGCGCCTCCGCTCGGAAAAAAGAGATTGCCTTGCGAGCCGGGCTCGGCGCCAGTCGTTGGCGTATCGCGCGGCAACTGCTTACCGAGAGCGCGCTGCTGTCAGCGGTGGGCGGCGCTCTTGGTCTCTTGTTGGCCTGGTGGGGAACGAAAGCGCTCATCGCTCTTAGCCCCCCTGCGCTGATGGATCTTCGTGATGTACGCGTCAACCTGCCCGTGCTGGCCTTTACCTTCGGCGTGTCGCTGCTTACCGGAATTGTTTTCGGGCTGGTACCAGCTCTGGAAGCTGCGCGCTTTGATCTGCAAGATTCGCTCAAGGAAGGCGGAAAGAATATTGGAGGCAGCGCGCGGAGTCATCGGTTTCGAAACCTCTTTGTTGTGACCCAGATGGCATTGGCCCTGGTGCTCCTTGTTGGCGCTGGCCTGCTCGTGAAAAGCCTGAATCGACTGCAATCAGTCGATCCCGGATTCAATCCAAAGGAATTGGTGACGATGCGGGTGAGTTTGCCAACGAGAAAGTACGACGCCGATGGCAAAATCATTAGTTTCTTCCAGCAAGCTGTGCAGCAAGTGCAGACGCTGCCTGGAGTGGAAGCCGCAGGGGCAATCAACACGCTTCCGTTTACCGGGCAATATGCCGGCACGTCGATGGAGATTGAGGGCCGGCCAAAGCTACCTCCAGGTCAGAAGTTGACTACGGGAGTCTGCGTGACTGATGCAAATTATTTCCAGGTAATGCAGATCCCTCTGAAGCGAGGCCGTCTCTTTACGGCGCAAGAGGCTACCGAAGAGCGCCACGTGGTCGTCGTCAACGAGGCGTTCATGCGGAAGCATCTGCCAGGTGAGGATCCACTCGGCAAGCGAGTGACGATCAATATGAAAGACGCAAACGTTCCCACCGAGATTGTCGGCATCGTAGGCGACCACAAACATATGGGCCTGGATTTGGAAGTCGAGCCAATGGCCTACTGGCCGCATCCGGAGCTGACATATTCCTCGATGACAATCGTAATGCGCGTGCGTGGCGAGGCAACGAACGTTGTGCCGGCCGCCCGGTCCATAATTCGCAACCTCGATCCGGATCAGCCGGTCGGTGAGGTGAGCACGATGGAGGGTTTACTCGCTAAGTCTCTGGCGCGATCGCGTTTCAACACAACGCTGCTGACGATCTTTGCGTTTGTCGCCCTGGTGATGGCGGCAGTGGGGATTTACGGCGTCATGTCTTATTCAGTGCTGCAGCGCACTCACGAGATCGGCGTGCGCATGGCCCTCGGTGCGCAAGAACGCGATGTGCTTAAGCTCGTAGTGAGGCAGGGAGTCATTCTAGCCGTGCTCGGTGTGGGGGCAGGCCTGATTGCCTCGTTCGGGCTGACTCGATTGATCGTCACTCTCTTGTTCGAGACAACCGCAACGGACAAGACCACCTTTGCGGTGGTGGCGATTGGCCTATTTCTGATCACGCTCGTAGCTTGTTACGTCCCAGCGAGACGAGCCGCGAAGGTCGACCCGTTGGTGGCGCTCAGGTACGAATGAGGGCAATGGGAATGGATTTCGAATTTCGGATTGCGTATTTGAAAAAGAAGGAACAGTAACCAGCGGCACTCAACTGGGGAATACAGAACCGGGAGCGGTAGCGACCGCACTCAACCAGTCGCCATGATCACTGAACAGTCCGGTAGATCTCCTTTGAGAAGAGAACGCGAGAATAGAAAATTTGGTGAGCGTAACGACATGCTGGGTTTGTTCTAACGCAGCGGAATGCTCGTAGGAGTTGAGTGCGGTCGCTACCGCTCCCGGTTCTGTAAGTGAGGCGCTAATTGTATGGGCCATCGCCGCTCTGGCAGCCGATCGTCAACTGAGAAAGTGAGACAATCCCATGGAAACACTAATCAAAGACATTCGCTATGGCGTCCGTAGTTTGCTGAAGCGGCCGGGCTTTACGGCAGTCGCTATCATCACGCTCGCTTTGGGCATCGGCGTGAATAGCGCAATTTTCAGCGTGATCAATGCGGTCTTGCTGCATCCATTGCCCTATCTTGAGCCAGATCGCTTGATGACCCTCCGTTCCAATCAATCTGCTCCGGACCTCGCGGATATCGAAGCGCAGAGTCGCGCCTTCGTTAAGTTCGGCGGTCTTGTGGCGCAGCCACTTGATTACACTGCCGGCAGCGAGCCCGTGCAATTTCAGATAGGCATGGTTACCGGTGGGTTTTTTCAAATGCTCGGTGTGCAGCCAGAGCGCGGACGCTTCATCACTGCGGACGACGACAAAACAGGGGGCCCACGTGTCGTCATGCTAAGCCACGAATTATGGCAACGGGAGTTTGGCGGTGACCAACAGATTATCGGCAAGACGATGCCCCTCAGCGGCAATGTTTATACGATCATAGGAGTCATGCCCGCGGGATTCGAAAGTCCGCGGGACAACACCGAGGCCTGGGTTCCCGTGCGCGTGGCCAATCCCATTGCTGCTAATTTTCGTGGCGTGCATTTCCTTCGCACCTTCGGCCGCCTGGCGTCTGGAGTGAGCGTTGAACAAGCGCGCTCTGAGATGCAGATAATTGATCAGAATCTTGCCAATCAGTATCCGGCAGACAATAAGAACCGCAGCACGGTCCTGATTCCATTGCACGAGCGCATCGTGGGCCAGTCTCGCACCCCCCTCCTGGTTATGTTTGCAGCGGTGAGTCTGGTGCTGCTAATCGCGTGTGCCAACTTCGCCAACCTGCTGCTGGCGCGCGCTGCTGAGCGTGAGCGCGAGTTCACTATTCGCGCAGCCCTCGGCGCTGGACGCTGGCGATTGGTTAGACAGTTGTTGACGGAGAGTGTGTTGGTCGCAGTTGCCGGCGGCGCAGTGGCAGTCTTGCTCGCAGTCTGGGGAACAAGTCTTTTGGTAGCGCTGAAGCCGGAAAACTTACCTCGCCTGCAGGAGATCGGAGTGGATGGGCGAGTTCTGGGCTTCACCTTCGGATTATCGCTACTCACAGGGGTGATCTTCGGCTTGTTACCAGCCTGGGCAGCCTCGCGCGGCGGCGTCAATGAAGCTCTCAAGGAAGGTGGACGCAGCGCTACCGCCGGCGGGGCGAGACAACGTCTGCGCAGCACTTTTGTGGTCGTGCAATTGGCGGTAGCGCTGATCCTACTCGTCGGTGCCGGCTTGTTGATAAAGACGTTTTGGCGGTTGCGCTCGATCGAAACCGGTTTCAATCCCGATCGGCTCCTGACGATGAGAGTTGAATTGCCTGAAGCGCGCTACCAGGAAATTTTTAAACAGACTCAGTTTCGCAAGCGGGTTTTAGAAGGAATTAATTCGTTGCCGGGGGTACGGGCGGCTATGGTTAGCGAATTGCCGCTTAGCGGCGACTCTCTGGATCATAATTTCCTGATCGACGGTCGTCCGCCAATTGCGGCCGGTGATGAACCGAGTCTGGAAACGCGCAGCGTGTTGGGTGACTACTTTCGCACGATGCAGATTCCGCTGCGGGCGGGACGAGACTTCGGACCTCAGGATTTCGCTGACCAAGCGCCGTTGGTGGGTATCGCCAACGAGGCACTGGCGGACCAGTATTTTCCCGGCGAAGATCCGCTCGGCAAACGTATTCGCTGGGCACGCGACCCGGAAGTACACTGGATCACGATTGTCGGCGTTGTGGGTGACGTCAAACACTTCGGCCTCGATCTGCCGGAGCTGCCAGGACTCTATTCACCCTATCCACAAGCGGCGCCGTGGAAGCGGTGGATGACCCTCGTCGCTCGCACCCAGTCTGACCCTTCAGGTATGACGCAAGCTGTTAAGGAGCAGATCTGGAGAGTCGATTCCCAGCTTCCGCTAACTAAAGTGCAAACGATGCATGAGGTCGCGGCTGCTTCATTCGCCGCGCGACGTTTTAATATGCTGCTACTGGCGATATTTGCCGGCCTGGCGTTGGTGTTGGCGGCGGTTGGAATTTACGGCGTCATGTCGTATGCCGTTACGCAAAGGACAAAGGAAATTGGGATTCGCATGGCCCTGGGCGCGCAGGCCAGTGACGTCCTCAAGCTCATTGTCAGAAATGGCATGACTCTCACTCTGATTGGCACGGCCGCCGGACTGGCAGGGGCCTTGGCGCTGACCCGGCTGATGACCTCGATGCTGTTCGGAGTCACACCCACCGATGTCCGTACGTTTGCAACTGTCTCTTTGGTGCTGATCGTAGTCGCGTTCCTGGCCTGCTATCTCCCAGCACGACGCGCGACCAAGGTCGATCCGTTGCTTGCGCTCCGTTATGAATAAGGAGATTTGTGATTTGCGATTGCCAATTGTCGATCGCTTCTCAGCCTTTGTGCTTCGCGCTTTGTACTTTGTGCTTTGTTCTTATACCACGCGGCTAGCGGGTGGGTTCTGAGTAGCGATTCACTCAAGACCGCGGCGTGAGTGAATGGCTAGCCAGGATCCACCAGCTGCCGCGTGGTATAAAGAATAAGCACAAGAACAAGTACAAAGTACCAAGCACAAAGAAAAACATTGCCCAGAATTCTAATTGCTGACGATCAACCTGATGTGCTTGCCGCGCTGCGTCTGCTGTTGAAAGGCGAGCGCTTCGAGATTCAAACTGCCTCGTCTCCCGCCGCCGTGCTCAAGGCCATAGATTCGCAGGAACTGGACGTCGTCCTTATTGATCTGAACTACGCGCGCGACACCACCTCCGGCAGCGAGGGACTAGAGCTGCTGAGCAGAATTCAGTCACACGATCCCACTATCCCAATCGTCGTGATGACCGCTTGGGGGAATGTGGATCTGGCAGTCGAGGCAATGCGCCGCGGTGCGCGCGACTTCATTCAAAA